>Ga0233413_10000008_pt1 | contig 128709 bp, 208 predicted proteins | sample Na_anoxic_6_MG_FD_189019 | JGI IMG/M metagenome (GOLD analysis project Ga0233413, IMG submission 189019) | Seawater microbial communities from Saanich Inlet, British Columbia, Canada - Na_anoxic_6_MG | ecosystem: Environmental > Aquatic > Marine > Inlet | place: Canada: British Columbia...
ACAAAAATAAATAATCACATACAAATTTATTTATATAAGAGAGGTTTGAAAAAATGCCAATTAATTATATCAAATCATTATCAAAAAAACATAATATAAGTGTTGAAAAACTTGAAAAAGAATGGGACAAAGCAAAAGATATTGCAAAAGAAGCTGATAGAAAAGATGATTTTGCTTATATTGTTGGAATATTCAAGAAATTAATAAGTAAATTTGGAATTAAAGAAAGTCTTTATATTGTTGAAGGAAAGATTTATTTTAATAAACTATAATATTTTACATCTGTTTTATCTGTGCCCAATTTAATACGAATACAAAAATTATGAAAATTAATACAAAAATAAGGATTTAAATAAATTATATTAAACCAATCAACCCAGCGTATTCCACTTGATATAAGTTTAATACCTTCATTTGATTTTTCAATCATCTTATTCAGTTTCATAAGCTTACAACAACTATCATAACAAGAATCAATGAGCATATCCAAACTCCTTTTAAAATTCTTGTTGTTGAAATTCTCATAATCTCCTCCAAAAATTAACAACCTAATTAAATTATAGTATATTTTATATAAATGTCAAGAGTTTTTTTGAAAGTTTTTATATTTTAAAGGATTTTATATAATTATATGAGAGAATACTAGTAAAATTACCACTTAAAAATAAACTTGGATAATCTTCGCTTAATGATAAATCTATTTCATTAGAATCAAAATAAACTTTCCAATTATCATTTTCATAGATAAATTTTATTAAATCAAAACTAGCAATTGTTATATTATCAATAACAGTTTCAACAGAATCAAAATATTTAACTATTTCATATTGATTTGTTGTTGATGTACATCTAATATATACATAATTACCATCATAATCAGCAACACCACAAAGAATACAATCATTCTCATGTGAAAAAGAATTAATATTAATTTCAAAATGTTTAGGTCCTTGAATTCTTTCTTTTGCAAATATTTTTGTAATATTTTCAATTGTTGAATTTGTAGATTTGACATATAGTGAATTATTGTATATATAAACTAAATCTGAAAAAGATTTATCTATTATATTTAATCCATTATAATTCTTCAATGAAAAATCATTATATAATGATAAAATATTTGATGCATAATTATAATTTAATCTGTGTGTTGTCCAGATTTTCAATGTTTCTTTTTCATTTTTTGGAATTGATGAAACATTAATTAAAATATTTCCTGTTTTTGCAATTCCAGAACCAGTTGGAACTAATTCATCTGAACAATATAATTCACCATTATCATACTCATAACAATAATCAACTTCTATTCCAGAACTAGATATCACTTTTAATGTTTCTCCATATTCAGCTAATTCAGTTGATATATCTTCAATAACTAATATATCTGTTCTATCATAATCAACTTCTAACACTTCTATTTGCTTTATAAGAACGCTTTGATAATCACTAATACTTTGTATCACAGAATTGGTTATCGTGTCATCAAGGTCGTTTTCAAGGCTATATTGACTAGAATCTGTATATAAACTAATTTTAGTTGCTGCATATTTATCAACAATTGGAGGAAACATATATGAAACAAGATCAAATTCTAAATCATATTCATATAGATTCACACTTGTTGCTTCTTCTGTCAGTATATCTTCTGTGTTTTTTGTAATTCCTGTTAAAGTAATTGGGATATCAACTGTTAGATTCATTTCAGGAATTAAATTGATTCTGACAACTTTTGTTGGTTGAAATTGAGGGACAATTTTTTCTAGAATTCTTGTCATATCAGAAAAATATCTTGTTCTGATTGTTAAAGTAATTGGCATTGCAACAGGTGTTGGATTTCCAATTGTTTTTAAAATGTCTACATGATCTGGTGATATTTGAACAATGTTTTTTGTTATTGTGTTTTTTTGTCTGTCTGGTAGTGGAACAATTTGTGTATTAACAACTGACATCGCAGGAAATACCATTCCAATACCATTCCTATTATCATTGTATTGTTGATATGCCTTGCCTTTAGATCCATACACACAAGGAACATTTATTACGGACTTGTTTTTTCTTGTAATTGTAAAATCTGCAAATTGTAACATAAATGAAACTATGCTTTTTTTAATTGCTTCAAAATAAAATTCGTTGCTCATTGTACCACCATTCAAAAATTAAAAAGTTAAAAAAATAACTTGACTTTATTTATAAAATAGATTATAATAGTGATGTTTATTGTTAGTATAGGATTACACATGAAATTAAATAGAATGATTGAAAAATCAGATGAATATAGAAAATTTCTATCAAATGGATTGTATTTATTTATTAAAGATTTACATTTAAATCATAAAAAATTTATTTGGTTTAATAATGATTTTTTATGTAAATTTAGAATAATTGAATATTCATATTTAAATATATTTAAAGATTATATAATAGAATCAGAGGAATATAAATGAAATTAAATAGAATGATTGAAGAGTCTGGATATTTTTGTGGAATTAATTTTAATCATTTATCAAATGGTTTGTATTTTTATAAAGGTTATGGTAATGCAAAATACTTATGTTTATGGAGTAATATTAATATCAATTTCAATTTAACTAAATTAGTTTTTAGATATGATGAACTTGATAGAATATCAATTCTCTAAATTAATCAACTTAAAATCATTTATTCCAGTTGTAGTATTATTAACAATAGTATTTCCAGAATTGCTAACAATATTGTTTGCTTCACTAGATTGTTGAACAAAATCTTTATTTTTGGATAATTTCATAAAATCTTGTGCAAACTGTCTGTATTCTTGTGTGTATCCTTCAACACCAGAAATTCCACCATTTTGATATGCAGAAAATGCACCTTGCTGATAGTTCATTTGCATCATGCCCCTATACAAAGCATTCATACTTTCTGACATGATGTTTTTAATGCTTCCAATCATATCATTTTTCATAAAATCTTCTATGTTTTTCAAATGTTCGGTTGCTGATTTAAAAAATGTATTTTGTTGAATTGTTTTTTCGAGAATTTGTGATGTTTTTTCTTTTTGATTTGTTTGAATTTCAACTGTTTTCATTTCTGATTGTGATGTTGCATTTGGTATATCTTTCTTTCCTGTAAAGAAACTTTTTACACTAGATAGAAATCCACCAGATTTTTTTGGTTGTGTTGTTGGTTTTTCACTATCACCAAATGGATTCAACTTTTTAGCAATATATTTAACTCTATCAATCATTGAAGAAAAAATATTTTTTAATCCTTCAAACATTTTTGGTAAAATTTCCCCAACCCAATCTATAAATTCACTAGCTTTTTCTTTTGTGTAACTCCAAGCTGAATTAATTTTCTCTGTGGACCATGCTAATAGTTTACTAGCAGCACTATCTTTATCTTTGAACATACTTCCTACAAAATTTAATAAAAACCCTACAGCACCACCAATTAAAGCTCCAGCGACAGTACCAACAACAGGAACAACACTTCCAATTCCAGCACCTAATAATGCATATTTACCTGCATTTTTTAATGAACTCATGATAGTTCCATCTAATTTTCCTAAGAACATTTGAGATAAACCACCAGAAATTCCACCTTCCTTAAATCCTTTCAAAAAATCATTGATGAACATAGCAATTCCACCAAAGATCATTGCACCACCAACCATTCTCAACAGTGTTCCACCAATTCCAGTCATTGCACCTGCACCAATTCCTCCAAGCAATCCACCAAAAAGATTCTTTGGAAACAATTTTCCTAAAAACCCCATGATTCCACCAGCTTTTTTCATTTTTTTCTCTTTTTCTGTGTTCTTGCTGATTTCATCAAGTGTTGATTGCATATTATCACTTTGTTTTTCTGATTCTGATTCAGACTCTTCCATTCTTTCAGCTTCTTTAGCTGTTTTAGTTTTTCTACCACCAAATACAAAAGATCCAATACCCATTAAGATTTTAACAAAACCTTTCAAAGGTTGAAAAACTAGATTTTTAAAAACTTCAAACAATGATTCTGCAGTTGAAACAATTGTTCCGATGACAGGAAGGAATTTTATAAAATCCCATGTTTTTAAGAATTCACCTTTTGCTTCTTTAAAGTATCCTAAAGTTTTTGCTTTCTTTGCTCTTTTCTCTTCATCTTTATCATATTCAGTCCACACATCTTTGAAGTCTTTTTCAGCTCGTTTACTATTTTCTTCATTCGTTTTTTCTTTAATCTTTGCTCTTTTCAACATTGAATCTAATTCTTCATTTGAATTTTCTTGTTTTAGCTTTGCAAGTTCTTCTTCTTTTTCCATTTGTTCTTCAAGAAATTCTTTTCTTTTTTTATCATCTTCTTCTAGAATTTTTTGATAACCTTTTTTAGGATCAAAAAAACCAATTCCAAAGAATTCATCAACTGGTTTTTTAATATCTCCAGATGTCAATTGTTTTAAAACTTTGAGCTGTTCGGATGATATATCTAAAACTTTATCGCTTGCTGTAGTATTTTTCTTTAATTCTTTGCCTAATTTTGAAAATATTTTCGCTAAATCATTTAATTCTTTATTTGTTTTATCAACCATTTAGTTTATCTCCAACTTCTTTTCTTGCTAATGCTCTTTTTTCTTAGTCTAATAATTGAAGACATTTTTGCTTTTCTTTTTCTTGCTGCTTTTTTTTGTGCTATTCGCCTTTTTCTTTGTTCATGTGAAGACATTCTAACTTCTTTACTCTTTCTAACAATTCTTGTTCTTTTAAGAGCCTCATCAATATCTGTTTTAATAATTAAAATATTATTTTCTAAAATTATCATGATTTTCTCCTTGTTTATTTTTTATTCTATATTTATTTATAAAATTGTTGACACTCACAATAAAATATATAAATTACATAAAATCAGACAATTACGAATAATTATCAGGATCAAACCACCTTAGCAACCGTTGTTCATTTTTGAAAATACATGAACAACTCCATAAACAAATAGAATATATATCATATTTCAATCTAACAATACCATCAATATATTCATACACAAAATATCTATTATAAACAATTTTATTTTGTTCAATTAATTTGTTAAGTTTCATTTATTTTGTTCTTCAATTTTTTTTCTTCTTTCAACTGCTTTTGATGAATAAATTATCAATTCAAAAGGAATTAATTGACAAACATCATTAACACTCCAACCCGTTATTTCACACGTTATATCCGTAATAGAGTACCATTCATCTATGGTATCCGAGCCTATCACGATATGCTGAAAAAATGCATGATATTGTCCATGATAGCATGATTTTCTGTTCCACACACATCACAATCAAAAATATTTTTCCATTCTAACATTGGTGGATTTTCAACATGATCAACTAGAGCTTTAATTTGAATGTTTGTTAAATGTTGAAGAAATGTTCTTTTTGATTCTAAAGATAGGTTATCATTTAATTCACCATCTTTATCTTCAATTGCATTGATGAATGATGCATAGTAATTTGTTGTTTCATCACCAGTCTCAATCTCACTTCCAAACATTCCTGCATTTTGAAACAATACATTGAATGTAAAAGAATTAATATGAAAAATAACAAAATTTTCTTCATCAAATTCTATTTTAATTTTTTCAGTGTCTTTATTTTCTGCATTAACCAATTCACAATCATCCAATTTAAAAACTAATTCTTTGTTTCCACTACATTCCCTTGATCTACAGTTATAGATAAATCTAGTTTCTTCACCTTTGCTAATTTCTCTAATATACAACATCATGTAAATATAATCTGCAATATGTAATTTTCTAATATCTACTCTATCGCCTGTAACACTTTCTTTTACACACGATTGTAAAATATCGTTTAACGCTGATAACATTTTCTTTGTTCCACCTTTTTTCACTTTGTCTAGATCTTTCACAATCAATAATAAATTTTTCATTGATCCGTGTTTGAATGGTGTAACTTTAATTTCCATTTTTGACAATGGTAAGGTGATTAGATGATTTGATTCTGGAATTAATGATAATAAATCTTTTTTAGACATGTTTATGTACCTCCTAATAAATGTTTCTAAGTATATTTATTAAACTAAAACATTTTGATTTGTTGCTAAAGCATCTTGATTTGTAGTTTGTTTTTTATTTAAACCATATTTAACTCTATCATACTGAAATGTTAATGTTATATTTTTTACAGATGAAGCTATATTTCCTACAGTTATATCACTAACAGATGAAATTATGCAATTTTCAAATGTGATGATTTTTCCAAAATCATCATCGTTTAAACTATTTGCTATAAAAACTCTTATTTTTGGAAATTCATAATTTTTTCTATATCCATATCTGCCAGTATCAAAATCTTTCATTTCATTTATAACAGATAAAATTCCATTGTAAACTATCATGTCTGAATCTATCCATACACTAATAGTAAAATCACCAGGAATAACATTTGAAATATCAGGATTTTTTGAATGAAATAGTGGATTATTTGTTGTTTCAATTTCTATACTTGGAAGTGAAACTTCATTAGTTAAAAATTTCAACATTTTTAAAGATTCAGACCAATCAGATGTAGAAATTGCTGTATTAGTTCCAAAATCGATTGCCCATCTATTCAGGAAATTAAATCCATATTTGTCAAAATTCTTTTTTATATCATTAAAATGTGTTGATTTAGATACTTTTTTAGGTTTTAATTTCTTAGAATTTTTTTCATTTTCATTCAAATTAGAAACGATAAAATCAGCACTATCATTTTCTTTTTTAAATAATGATGTAATTGCTTTACCAGTAGCAGATATTAATTTACCACCACCAGCAATTGCTAGTGTTTGAAGTATCAATTTACCTGTCTTGTCTGCATATGTTATATCAGCTTCACCAACAATTGACTTTATGTATTCAAGATTTCTTTGTAATAGTGTCATTTTTGTATTCCTCTAATAATAATATTTATTTATAAAAAAATGTTTGACTTAAATAGTTTTTTAATGTATACTTATATAGTATTGATTATTATTGGATAATTATATGAAATTGAATAAATGTTTTGAAAATCAAGAATGGAACAAATATAAAAAAATATATGTTTCAAAATCATTTGATTGCTACATTGAAAATCCAAATATTTCTTTACTGATATCAGATATATGGTTGAATCTTACTGATTATAATTGTTGCATTTTTTACAATTGCTGGAAGTCATATAGTTTTTTATTTAATATTGAAAGAGGAGATAATTATAATGAAACTGAATAAGCGATTTGATAAAAAATATCATAAAATTTATTATCAAAACAACTTAATAATTGAATTTAAAATATATCTATGTATTACAACTAATATTTATATTTCATTTGGTGGTTACAAATGGTATTTACAGTTTGGAATGTATAGAGAAGAAAGTTCACCATTAGAAAACTATAAGGATTACAAATGAAATTAAATAAAATGATTGAAAAATCAAAAAAATATAGAAAATTTCTATCAAATGGATTGTATTTATTTACTAAAGATTTACATTTAAATTATCGTGTTTATATACATTTATTTTTATCAAAAAAATTTATTGTTGTTACTTATAAAAAATATACAAGTAACAACTATAAGGATTACATATGAAATTAAATAAGATATATGAACATAATTGTAAATTCAAATATATGAGAAATTTTTGTATATTTACTAACTCTATAATATTTTCAGATTTAAGTATATATTTCTATCATTATAACTCTGTTTTATATGGAACAAACTTTAAAAGATATATTATAAATACGAATGATTATAATGAACCTATAGCTCATTATTAAAAAACTGTTTTTGTTGTTCAAATCGATGATATGGAACTCTTAGACTATGTTTTTGATTAACTTCTGAACGTTAAATATGAATTCATCAGAATATTCCTGCGAAATAACCTTGATTGATCTTTTTGCATTGTTTTCAGAAACAAGAATATTCCAATTTGCTGTTGAATCAACTAATTCACCTTTTGCAATCAGATATGAATAATAATCTTTTAATTCTTTGTTAGATAATGCCCAATCATAAAATGGATCAACAAAATCATTAACAAGAAAAAATATCCACCAATAATCAGTTGATCCATATAATATATTTGATAGTATTTCGGGTGTTTCACCGTCTTTTACATCATAATCAACAACAACATCATCGTTAATAAAATTAGACACATTAATTGATCTTGTTAGATTTATTATTTCGTGACCATTTGTGGTTGTTGTTTTTTCAAAGAAATCTGAAAAGTAATTCATTGTTTATACCGTTTTTTATAATTTTTATAATTTTATTTATTTTTTCTTGACATTTGATTATTTTTATGTGATAATAGTATTGTAAGTTATTGGATAAAATTAAAGGAGAATTAGATGAATTTTATAGAAAAATATTTCAAAGATACAATAGACTATCCAGATATAGCAAATTGTGAAATTTTAAAAGATGGTGACTATTATGAATATATTGCACACACATTCCTTAATGGTTTTATAAATTATGTGGAACCACTAAAGGCATTTGTTATTGACAGATACAATTTAGTTGGGTCGAAAGTATATGATCCAATGGAAGAGGAAGAAATTTTAACACTACATGTAAATATTGATGAATCTTGGAAAGATTTAGAATTTAATACCAAAAATTCATTACATCAATATTTAAAAAAGAATGTTGAAAGATTTTCATTTTTCCATACAGATTTAAGAATGTTTCAAGATGATGTTATGTTTCTAGGTGAATCAGACGATTATTATTTTGTTTTTCATTTTGATATGGATGTTTCTGATTGTTGTGTAGGAAAATTTAAAAAGAAAAATATCAATAAAGAAGAATTGATCATTGATTTTCAAAAATGGTGTCTTGAAGAATCTGAAAATAGAATTTTTGAATTTAAAAAAGAATGGATAAAAGGTTGGGTTAAATTTTAAATCAGATCAATAACAGGAGAATTAAGATGATACAAGAACATTTAGTCGGAGATATTGATATAAATGAAATTTTTGATAATGAAATTGAATTATTAAATAAAAGAAGAAGAAAATTATTAAATGAAATTTTAAACTAACTCAGTCAATGGATACTGATACTGAAAAGATACATCAAATCTAGTAATTTCATCTTTAGTTTCTTTTGATAATGAAATTTCTCCAACGGTTGAAGGCCATGCACCAACTAATTTTGTTGTTTGCATAACATTTCCAATTCCATCAAGTTGATCTATTTCAATGTTTCCAAAATAAGCTAAATCATTAGCTCTTGTTCCTGAAATAGCGCTTGTCATAACTTCTTCCCATGCTCGCATAGCTCTATATATTTTTTGATCTGAACTTGAAAGAAAAGTGCATGAAAATTCTGGAAAAACAGGATCACCAGCTATCTTAATTGTGTATCCACCTTCTACGTCAATTTCAATCACTCCTGTTTCTACACTTGGAATTGTTGCAACTTCACACCACAACTCACTTTGCGATGCTGCTTCATCTACACCAAGAACCAATGGAAAATTGATTCTACATTTAAATCTGTTTGGTCTCAGAAGAGATCCAGCTTTTGTTATCATTTCTTGAACTGACATTTTATATCTCCATATTAATTATTACTAAATATATTTATAAATTTGGGTGATATGTTTCAACCACCCATTATTTTTAACCAACAATATCACTAAAACTGACACCTGATGCAGTCACAATTGCTGTCAATCTAATATATTCAGCTGCAAGTGCTGGTTTAATATAGAAATCACAAATTATTTCTTTATTTTTTGCTGTAATACCATTATTGTTTGTACTATCACATATGAACAAATATCCAGCATCACCATCAATTTTGTTATAAGCGCCTTCTTCACTTCTTTTTGCAAGATATCCAGCATCACAAGCATTTCTAATTAATCTGAAAGTTGCTTCCTCTGGTGTTTCAGAAATATAATTATCTAATGTTTTAGATAGTGTTTTTAAATCTCTTGTCAAAACATGAACGGCTTGAATTTGAACTAGATCGCTTGCTGCGTTGTATCTTGTTTTGTTTCCCCATACAACATTTCCAACACCATCTTTATAGATAATATTATTAATGCCATTTTGATATAAACTAGAAACTTGACTTCCATCACCTTGTGTAAGATTGTGATAGAGAACACTTGTGTTCCTAAGAGCACCACGAATGTTTCCAAAAGGAGCTTTGAAATCACCATAATTATTAAATGTTTCAATCATCAACCCAGAAACATCTCCACTTAAAGGAATATATATTTTCTTTCTATTGTATTTATCCCATATTTGTTTCCAATTATCATAAACAGAAACATATTTAGAATTGATTCCAACAACACTTGTATCAATATCAGTTATATCAAAATTATCTTCATCAATTGCAGTTTTAGGAAGAACAGAAACAATATAATGTTCTTTAGTTGAATCAGCCTTTCCTTGAATATATGCAAGAAGGGTATTATAATTAGCTTCTGAATAACTAGCAAAATCATGCAAATCAGTCACAAGGTAAATGTCGTTTCTTTTATCAGAAAATATTTTATCATATGCATTTTGGCAAGCTGTTAAATCTGGTTGTGTAGATGCACCGTTTGTCAATGCAGTTGCTTGAAAATATCCATCAAAATCAGTTATATCTACAGTTCCAGAAGTCGCAGAAACAGATCGAATCCATAGTGATTCATTTTCTAACCAATTATCAATATATTTTGAAACATTTCCGGATGCAATTGCTGTTGTATCAGTTGAAACTAAATGTGATTCAGTATACACATCATCAACAAGAACAATAATTGCTATTTCATCACTTGCAAGACTAGTTACACCGTAATCTGCAGTAATTTGTCCTTCAAATGTGTTAGATCCATCATATGTTGCTGCAGATGAAGTTGCAAATGCACTTGCTGTTCCAACAGTTGTTGTAAATGCGCTTGCTGTTCCAGATGCACCAAAAGAACCACTTAATGCTTCTGCTTGAAATGTTCCACTAACAGATTTAAGAAAAATATAATTATTTACAGCATCTTTCAGATAAACAACACCAGTTGCACTAGAAGTTCCACCTGTTACAGTTTCACCAATTGCAAAATTTGCAACTTCACCAGCACCAACGGTCAGTCTTGTAAACCCTGAAAAATTAACAACTTCTGCCTGAAATGTACCTGAAACTGATCTAACATAAATTTTATCATTTGTTGTATCCACAAAATATACAATTCCTTTTGCAGATGAGGTTACACCTGTAACTAGAGTTCCAAGTTCATAATTTTGTGCTTCATCTGATGCAAGTGTTAAAACTGTATGTGCGTTGAAATCTTTAACAGAACACATTGCAACAGAAATATCATTACCTCTAGATCCGCAATATGCTCCATATATTAAAGCAACTTGATCTGAGTTAGTAACAATAGAAGTTAATGTTGTTTCTTCACTACCAAAACTTGCAGCATTATCCAAAGAAACAGCAGGAACAAAAACACCAACAACATCTTTAACAAATATATCATTTCCATTAATATAGTGAACTTTTCCTACACCAGCATTAGCAGTTGAAGATATATCTCCACCAACAACAAATGCAGATGAATCTGCAACAGTTAATTTTTGAAGTGCGATGTAATCTAAAGATGGATCTGCTTTATCATCATTTAATTTTCTTGGATATGCAGTTCCATTTTTATCTGTTCCGGTTATATCCCAACTAGCAACATCTTTACCATCAACATTAACCATTAAAGAGCTGTTCTTGCTACTTGAATCATCAATTATTGCTCTAACAACTTTAGCTGATCCTTCATAAAATTCCACATATTCAGAAATTTTCCACCAGCTTGATTGATTTACATTTTCAACTGGTTGACCAAGTTTTGACACAAGATCTTGTTGTGTTGAAATTGTAATTATTTTATTTGCTTCTCCCCACTGAGAACCAGTTACAAAAGAAACTGAGCCTGTACCTGCTGGGACTGTTCCAAGACTTTTATCCTGAATTCGTCTGGTAACATTTGGACTTACATTCATTTTTTTCTCCATGTATAAGTTATTAAATATTTTACACTATTATTTATAATTTCAATTAAAATTAAACAGTTTTAACAGTAGCATTAACAATATCAATATTAATTTTTGAAATTGGTTTATCAAAACTTTCCCATATAATAACATCTATCAATTTACTATTAACATTATAATCAATTCTATAATCAAAATCTCTTAAATATTTTTTAACAGAATTTTTAATATCACTCATCTTAGAATCAATAAAGTCTAAAGTTGTTTCATCTGTGAAATTCTCACTAATCATTGTATCTAAAAATTTCACTATCTGTTTTTCCATAAACAATTTTATAACCATCAAATTGAAATTTGATAACATTTTTGTTTGATCTGTTTCAGATGTTGTATTTCCATACATATAATAATCTGTTCCTTGTCTTTGAATAATATTTTTATAATTATTTTGTAATTCTATTGTTTCATCGTAAGTAAACTCATCAATTGAAAGAATATTTTTTATTGATGAATTATTTGAACCAATTACATCATAAAAATTTCCATCATTCATTTTTGAAATTAATAGACCAGCAATATCACCAGATACACCATATTCAGTTATTACATCTGTGTATGGATTTTTTTGTGTTTTAGTGTTAGCAAACATTGTTGCTGTTTCAAATTCATAATCTGTAAAACTAATAGTTGAAGGAATACCTGTTCCAGTTAATTCAAATGTTATGGTTGGATTGTATGTTAAATTCACATCTCCAGAAAATCTAATAGTTGAAGTTGGAATTACTCTTATATCAAAATCTTGATATTGTCCAGTTAAAATGTCAAATGTTGTGATTATACTAAGCCATTCTTCATCTTCAGATTTTTTAACTTCAAATCCTGTAGGTGCAACAATTGATGTTATTGTTCTTGTTGATGTGTCTATGTTTTCAATTCTATATGTTATAGGAGTTGAATATTTATTTACCTGAACATCACCAATAGATCCTTCTGGTTTGACTTCAGCATATAAATCAACATCGTTTGTTCCCGAATAACTAATTTCTGATGGAACCGAAAATGTTGCTGTTGAAGAATCATATCTGAAACTTAATTCTTTAGATTGTCTACTCCAAAATCCAAATAAATTATTATCACAACATATTCCTTTAGGTGTAATAAATTGATCGTCACCAGATCCACTTGTTCCAATTTTTGAAACATATGATAGATTACTTTTAAATCTTTTAACAACTCTATTTAATCCCATATCAGTTGCATATATATGTGTATCATCAACTTCAATAAATCTAATAGTGTCAAATTGACTATCTCCTGTTCCATATGATCCATCTTGATCAACATATGATAAATCAGATTTTAGTCTTTTAACTATTCTGGCATTTCCAACATCAGCAACATAAAGATGTGTTTCATCAACAGCAACACTCAATGGGCCATCTAAATTATTATCTCCTGTTCCTGAAGAGCCGTATTGATCAACATATGATAAATCAGATTTTAGTCTTTTTACAATTCTATCATTATCATAATCAGCAATATAAATATATAATTCATCAACAGCAACATCTTCTGGTGTGCTAAGATTATCATTTCCAGATCCTGAAGTTCCATATTTAGCAACATAAGAATTATCACTTTTTAGTCTTTTAACAATTCTATCATTAGTTTGATCTGATATGTATAAGTATTGATTATCAACTGTTATTCCAATTGGGTCTTCAAATTGATCATCTCCAGATCCTGTTGTTCCATATCTAGACACATAAACTAAATCTTTTGTGAATTTTATATATTCATCTCCTAATTTATTTGTTAACCAAATATGTTCATCGTCCGAACACAAACACGGATAAATAAAACCACTATATAGACTTGTAATATCTAATTCATCAACATAACTCATATCTGAACGTTTTCTTTTAACAATTCTTTTATTTGTTTGATCTAATATATAATAAAAATCAGTTGCTGGTTCAATTTCAAAAGGTCCTGCGTTTCCAGTGTTCCATATTGAACCACCATCCTCTGACCACTCAACACCAGAAACACTATTTACAACTGTGAATGTTTCTGAACTTGTGTCGAGATTTTCTGCTGTTATATTTTTCGTTGCTGAATCAGTCAAATCTAAATCAGGTGAATCTATTATTGGAGTCACATTTTTATCATTTGTTCCAGCAAAATTAATGTATATTTCACTATTAGTTGAAATTATTTGTGGATCAAGATGACGAAATTTATAAGTTTTTGATGAATCAATTAATCCAATATCTAGAAAATGCCAGGTTGGTGAACTCGTACGACTTAGCGGCATTAAATAGAGCCTTTCTTGGTTAGGACTTAAGACAATATATGAATAAATACCAGCTGAAATAGTCACACCTTTATTATATGTTGTTGCAGTGTTGGTTTCAACATCCACATAGTGCCAATTTGTTTGATTTGTTTGTGACCAAGGAGACAGATAAATTCTTTTTGATATCGGGTCATAATAGCCTGCACTATACGCAGATGTTACTAAACCGGTGCCCAAGTGGACATACCCACTTACTGTATTTGTTGAGCCTGTTACATAATGCCAAGTTGATTCTGGAGCCTGTTTTGATGGTACAAAATAGGTTCTATTATTATTGCTGTCAAACACTGTTCCCCAATACGGTTGGTTTATTACTGTTGCACCATGCGTGTATGGAACAATTGCACCTGTTAGTGTGTTTATGTAATGCCATTGTGTTTGCGGTCCTTGGTCATATGGCGCAAAATAAATTTTATGATTTACTGAATCAAAAGATGCAGTTCCTGCATAACTTCTAATCGTTGTTATGCCTGTTCCGTGAGCATAAGCAACAACATTTCCTGTAGTACAATCTATATAATGCCAATTTGAATGCGGCCCCATTCTTAACGGAACCAGATATATTCTATCTTGATCACTTTCATAACACGCTCCATAATAACCCGACTGCACAACAGTGGCTCCATGTGTGTATCCGTGAATTGTACCGTCGCTGCAATCAAGATAATGCCAAGTTGAGTTGGCAGACTGCCCATCAGGTATAAAATAAATCCTATCCTTAATTGGATCGTGTACGGCTCCAGAGTACGCATTGGCTGATAAACTACTAGCCCCGTGTGTGTATGTCTGCAAACTACCGTCTGTGCAATCTATATAGTGCCATGTCGGTCGAGTGGATTGCGCATATGGAGCTAAATAAATTCTATCTAAAGTAGCACAATAACAACCTCCATAATATGCATTGGTCACTAAACCTAAACTTTGTGCATATTCTTTTACCAAATTTGCAGATTCTAAGCTAAAACTATCATTTACATCATACCAATTAGATCCTCCATCATCACTCCACTCTACACCAGCAACACTATTTTCAAAAATAATATTTTCCGTTGATGTATTTTTATTTGCAACAGTTAGATCCTTTGTTTCATCGGATGTAAGATTCATATCAGGAGCATCAATACTTGGTGTAACAACAACAGTATTACTACCGTCAATATCAAAAGTTGTATCTGTGTTTGTTGTTGTAACAATATTTGCATTGTGACGGAATTTTAAAGTTTTTGTTCCACCTGCACCTAAACTAAACGCAATATTATCATTCCAAGTTATACCATTATCACCTGAAACTTCAACACCAGGAATTTTTATGTCTGTTGAAATATATTCACTTATACTAATAGCACTAACAACTGCATCAACAACTGCATCACTTGTTAGATCTAATACTACAGCAGAACTTTCACCATTAACTGTTATACTCATATTTTCACCTATTCAATTTTTTTCATTTAATATAATTAAAATTTCTGATCTTTTAGAATTTATATCAATTAATTTATTCAAAATATCATTATCATCTGTTTCACTAAAAATAATATCAAAATCAGCTTTATAAACATCATTTAAAATATCTAATTGTGTTACTATTTCACCTGAAGATACACTATCACTTACACCAAATGTTAGTGCTAATTCTTGCCATGATCCAATCACTTTCAAATCTTTTGTTGCATCAGAATCAGTTGAAACAGCAATTTCAACATTTTCATTTTTGAAAAAATTTAACCAATCGCTTTCATAATCTTCAACAAAATTGTCTTGATTAATATCCAAACTCAAAATATTACTTTCCAAAATTTCACCATCTTCTGTTAAAACAAATACAAATTCGTTAATGTTTAAATTTCTATCAACCATATCTGACATTTTTGGATTTTCACTCACTTCTGTTGCTTCATCAGTTGAAACGATTGTATTTGTTAAATTATCATCTTCACCAGCAACAAAAGGAACATTCAATAATTCAACCCAAACCTTTGTTGTTGATCCAGATGTTAAAACTTTCATGATTGTTCCACTTGCACCAGAATCATCACCAGTCAACGTATTTCCAACTGTATATGTTCCGATTGGACTTGTATAAGTTAATATTTGATATTCTTGAAAAACTTTCCACTGACTTAAATCATCTAGATAACTAAAAAAAGTCAATTTAAAATTGTTTCCTCTAGATCCTGCATATTTTGCATAAACATCTAAAATCTGTGTTGTATCATTAAATGTTGGTAGATTCTTTTCACGTTTAAAATCATTTAATTTAAAATATATGTTTGATCCTTTATCAGTTGTTGTCCAAGTTCTATATGGATAATCTTCATTTCTATTGTTTAATAGTTGAAAAGCGTGTGAGGATCCTGTTACACTTGTTAAATAAACTGAAGTGAAAGATTCGGTTGGTTCTTGTTTTGCAACTCTAAAGATTTTTAAATTTTGTGAATATTCAAGAAAATTCCACAATTGCATCCATGTGTCTTCATCGTTTGGTGTATCATAGTTACCAAATTTATTGACTAACTCTTTGTTATCTAAAACTAGTGTAGGTAAATTGATATTTCCCCATGCAGATTGCATAAATGATAATCCATAAAATAATCCTTCTGTAGTTTCAACTTCATTCACTTTTTTTTGTATTTTAATTTTTGAATAATTTATCATTTTTTAATTCCTTCAAAATATTTTCTTGACTTTATTTATAAATTAATGTATAATAAGTATGTGGAATTTAATTTTCAATGAGGAAAATATTATGTTTTTAACATATAAAGAAATGATACCCATTAGCAAAAGTAAAATTGTAACAATTAAAAAAATAGAACATTATGAAAATTTTTACATATACTTTCATTGTGTTAATGGTGAACTATATGATTGGAAATTTAATAAAAAAGAAGAAAGAGATTATGTATATGAAAAAATTATGAATTTTATTTCAAAAATAAGAATTATTAATTTTGAAGAATAATATATGGAGCAAAAATGAATTGTAAAAATCTTAAAGAAGATCTTCAAAAAGCTAAAAAAATGTCAGATAGTATGAGTAAACTTTCTGATTATATTGGAATTGAAACAAAAGTTGGTGAGTTCATGTGTCGAGCTATTGATAATTATATTAATCTTCTAGTGAAACATTATGAAAATAATAATGAAAATTCATGGATTAAATGGTTTGTTTTTGAAAATGATTTTGGTCGAGATGATTTGTTGTGTTATATTGAAGGAAAAAAGATTGAAATTAACAATATCAATGACTTTGTAAAATTCTTTGAAGAATATATATCAGAATAGTGTTTGAGAGTTTCATATTCTTTGATAGTGAAACGAAAATGATTTTTGAATATCAAAGTATAGGTTAAAACCAATCATCATCATAATCAGTTTCATTATGAATATTTCTTTTATCATTTAATCTAATAACATTTGCACCATCATCAATTAAAAAATCTAATTGTGATTCATCAATATCAAATGTATCCTTCATATAACGTTCATTATCTGCAATATATTTATCATAAGTTTCTGAATCAGATAAAATATAACCCAATAAACACATACTCATAACAAGATCGTCATTTTGTCCTTCATCTGCTTGAAATTTTGAATTCTTTTCAACAAAACAGTTTAATTCATGAATTGTATTATAATCATTAATTTCAAATCTTTCTTTGTTAAATTCTATTTCAATTTGTTTAATTGATCTGTTTCTTGTGAATTGTGTTTGTCTAATTCCAAACCGCCCATCTTCATGTATATACATTTCTCCATCATATTCAGTTTTTTCAAGAATATCTCTTAGAATAACGTCACATTTATTATTTTCACCAAGTATTAATGCATTGTTAAACATTTTTCCAATCGCTGATATGACAAACGGAGCTTCAGGAATAGATAATGTATTGCAGTATAAAACTGCACACTGTTTTCTATAATTCTTTTTTGAAACATCCCAAACGTGAACACCTGTATAATCTAAACCAAGACCTTCAGACGGATCAACTGTTAAAATATAATTATGTTCTGGAATTGGTTCATGATATATTTTCAATTCATATTCTTTTTTATATATTTCTTGAACACGAATTGGATCAACAGGTACAAGATTTTCAAGTATTTCTCCTGCTATAAGTGTGTTATTAGAACCATCAAATAAACAATTGTGAGATAATATATCATTTGTATAATACACATGATCTTTGCCAGCATTAATTAAATCATAAAGTTCAATACTTTCATCTACTAGTTCAATACTTTTAACGATTTTATATCCATTTTTTGATGAAATGCAATCATCTTTCTGTAAATCTTTAGCTTTAAATTCTTCTTTTCCAGATAAAAAAACGTGATCTGTTGAGCATTCTATTTCTGTATTATCTTTAAAAACAACCTTACAAAATTTATCTCTTTTAACTTTTTGTATTCCGTCAAAATCTTCATATCCATTTGGTGTTAAAATCTGATATCTATTATTAATTTTCATTTTCACACATTTTATAAAAGTCGCCTATTTTAATTTTTAAATACTTTTTTTCAATCTTATCATATATATTTATAAAAGTATTTTCTCCAACACATTCATATTCTCTCCGAAAAAATCTCTCACCGAAGGTATTAATTATCTTTTCCTTAAATTTTTCATCATAATTAGGATTTTCATACCAAGGATAAAATAAAGCTTTAAATTCGCTATCTCCAGATTTAGCATTGTTGTACATTTTCCAGAAATAGTTTCGTCCCTGTGGTGTTGAAGTCACAATAAATTTAGAAGTTTTTCCTGAAGTGACTGTCGAGAAAGAAGATTTCATGAAATCTTCTATTATATTTTCAGGTATAAAAGCCATCTCATCCACATATACCACATTCCAAGTACCACCACGACCTGATTTTTTTGTTGTTGCTTTTGCAACTATTCTTGAACCATTTTCAAAAACAATTTCATTTTCATTGTATTTTTTTACACCCACTTGTATCCAGAAAGGGAGATTTTCATACATTGTTTTCAATTCTGTTATTATTTCTTTTGCTTTTGAATGTTCATTAGCGAGTACAAGTATGTTATAATTATCTTCAAATAGTAAATACCATAAGTAAGTCATTGAAATTGTTGAAGTTTTTCCACATTGGCGCGCAAGCATAAATATTAAAAATCTTTCATTTAATACATTTTTAATTATATCTTTCTGATAATCTCTTAGCTTGATATTGATGATTCTTCCATTATCACTTTCTGAAAGTGAATCATCTAAAATTCTAACCTTCACAAAATTCTCTATGAAGTATATAGGATCTTTCATAGATTTTTGCATTTGTAAAATATTTTTTTGGCCTTCTTCTGTGTTTATATCAAAATATTGGCTATCATCGTATCCAGCATTTCTTACACCTTCTTCATTATTATACCATTTGTTTATATTATGTTTCTTCTTCTTAGATTTTTTAGCCATGATATTATGGTAAATAAATTGAAACTATACTATAATGTATAGTCCATCCCCAATTATCTGTGTTTGTAGAATCATCAGTAACTGTTATTCTAATTGCGTCTGCTGGAGATGTTACTTTTGCTGCAACAACACCACCATCTGTTCCATTTTTGCTTTCATATATATTTGTTTGATTTAAACTCCATGCTACTGCATCATTTTTAACATTAATTATTTGTTTATATCCATATCTAGCATCAACATCTGTTGCACCGTTTGCTGTTGCTGCTACAACATCTAATGTTATAAGATAAGTCATATGTTCAATAATAGGAATATCTAGTGTTGCTGAATCTCCGACTACACCGCTGCTTCCAGTTGTTGTTAAAAATGCACCACCAGTCAAATGTTGACTTTTACCAGCAGTTCCAGATGTATATCCAGAAACAACTGAATTATCCCATCGTGTAAAACCATCTTCTCCATGAACTACACAACCATCATTTCCAGCAGTATGATTATCTCCATTTATAATGTTATAATTTCCCGCAATAGTATGATTATCTCCACCAATTATATTTTTATTACCTGAAACGTTATTTGTAGATCCAATAACAAGATTATCAAGTCCCGATACAGTATTAGTTGTTCCATTCACTATATTCCATTTGTTAGAAATTATATGATTACTACCATTTACAATATTTCTATAATCTGAAACTGTATTATTATATCCGTTAACAATATTAGATTCCCCAGATAATGTATTTTCTTCGCCATTTGAAACATTATATGATCCACTTATATTATTGTCAAATCCGTTAATGATATTTCTATCATTTGAAACTTCATTTGCAGAACCACTAACAATATTTTCTTCACCAGATATTTCATTATTTTCACCATTAACAATATTATATTTTTCGATTATAGTATTATTAAATCCGTTAATTATATTTGCATAAGATTCTCCATTTTGTCCTATAATATCACCACTAGTTCTATCATCTAAACTTCCAGAAGGTATTGTAATTTCTGTATTTCCACCTGTATAAACAGCTCCAGAATGTAATACTTTTGCAATCTTTCTTATACTTACCCCACCACTCAAATTACACAAATAAACATAATTTTCAGAAAATTCAGATGTGTAATCATCACCTGCTATTGTTATTATTGTATTATTAATTGTGCAAGATCTATAAGGATTTCCAATAATATTTGATTCACCAGCAACTATATTTTGTTTTCCACCAATTGAGTTATAAGAACCTGAATTTATAGAATTAGAACTCGAATTTTTATTATTATATCCTAAACTTAAACTATTTTCTTCAAAAATATAATTATTTTTTCCTGAAATAAAACCAGATTCTCCAATACATGAATTATTATCACCAGATATTATGCAATTATCGCCTCTATTAACTTCATCTGCTGATGAATCACTAAAATCTCCACTAATGAATGTTCCTTTAGATTTATCAAACCCAAATCTCTTATCATGTGCTACTGTTCCTTCGTCATTTAAAGATGTTGAACCAAATACAAAATCTTCATCATAATCACATATTTCTGATTGTAAAACTACACCATTAACCTTTTTAAGAAGTAATCGTCCATCGTGTGCATCTGCAACAGATTCATGATCCTCAATTTCTTGAACTGCTGTATTAAGAAAATTCAAATTTGTTGGAAATCCACTTGAAAATCTAAGATTAATTTTGAATATGCTAACAGCACCATCTGCATTATATGTAAATGTTTGAACTGTAGAATTTGTTGTATCTGTTTCTGGATTTGATAAAATTGTTCCATCTAAACTAGCATATGGTGCTGTTGTAGATGAACCAACATCATCTAATAAATCACCTTTATTAAAATTTTCAGTATTAATTCTATTTACTCTTATAGTTCCACTTGGGTGAACAGAAAAAATTGAAGCTCTAGCGGGAACTGATGCGTCATTGACAATATAGTTTCCAACTGTAAAATTTGCTGGTGTATCAACAATAAATGTTAATATTTCATCATAACTAACACAACCCGAATATATAACAACATCATTTGTTGCAGATGAAATAATATCACTACTGCCACCACTAGATCCTGTAACTGCTCCCGCTGTAAAATCTGTATAAGTTCCATCAACACTTGAATCTTTTATTTCATTAACATATAAGAATTCATCTTCTATATATGTAATAACTGCAGTAGATGTTCCTTGTGTTATTGTTTCACCAACTGAAAATGTTGCTGCTTCACCTGAATTTGTTAATTCAATTTTAGCTCCTCTTAAATCTTCTGCCAATGCAAAAACAGTTTTTATACCAATGTCAAACGGAATTGCATTTGCAAGCAATTTTATTGTCAAAGGAAGAATTGTTGAACCAGCTTCTATGATAGTAGATGTTCCAGGTGTTACATCTCCAGGAAAACTAAGAGCACCAGCGGTTGCTAATGTTGAAATTAATTTATCTTCTGAAAAATTTTCAAAAGTTGACGGTGTTGTTAGTTGTGCTAATGTCTGACTATAGTCACTCACATAGAATTTTTTAAAATTAAAATCTTCTTGATTTAACAATGTATCAATTATTAAATCTCTTGCTGATGTGGTTAAACATCCTGTTCCAGCTACTTTCATTTATATACTCCATTTTGTTATTTTATTAAATATATAGATTTATTTATTTTTTTAGATTCTGAACAAAACATAATTTATGTTTGTTGCAACACCATCATTTCCATTTCCAGAAATGTCCAAAACATTATTATCTAACAAATACCAAACATCTATAGATCCTGCAACTTCAATTTTAAAATTTGCTAAATTTCCATTGTTTTTAAAAGCTGCAGATAGAAAATCAATTGAGTTATATTGTGCAGTCGGTAAATTGTCAAATGTTACACTAGCAATTATATCTTCTAAAACATGATCAACATCAACAATTATACTTGTTCCAGATAGTGTAATTTCATAATAATGCCATTCAGAATCAACAATATAATCACTAGTATATGTTGTTGTACCTGCTACAAATGATAAAGCATTTGTTGAATCATTAATATTAATTTCAAATCCTGCTGTTATTCCAGTATTGAATCTATAAAAAATAATGTGTTTAGTACCAATTGGTGATCCATTTTTCTTGAACCAAAATGATATTTTTCCACCATTATAAACATTTCCTGATGATAATGGCATTGTAATACAACTACTAGTTGTTAATGGATCAAAATCAACACAAAAAGTTTCTGTTTCAACCGTTGAAACAACCTTTGGAAAACATTTACAATCAATATAAATATCTGCTATTATATCGTCAATAACTGTTAATATTTCATTGAAGAATCCAGCAGGATTCACATTCTTTTGTAATCTTTCTGAAAAATCGCTTGTTTCTATTATATCAACTTTTGAAACTGTCTGATATCTAAATGGTCTAGTTCCTTGATGATCTGTTGTTATTTCTTCTCTATTAAAATATAAAGGTGCTAAATCAGAATATGTAATATTTGTATCTGTTCCATCATTTGCATTTTCTGATTCATCATCTGAATTAGTTTGTAACGGTAAATCAATTTCTTCTGTTCCATCAATTGTAATCACTAAATTAGAAACTACACCATCAAGATATTGTGTATTATTCCCTTTTTTACCAATCAAATCTGAATTGAATGTCCAAGATCCTAAAGCTGTTGTATCAACTGTTTTAATTTCAGGATCTGTTTTGTCAGTTAGATTTGTTCTTGTAACACTCCATATTTTTTCTGTTCTATTATATGTTTGTTCAATTCTATATACTTTATCATCAATAAATTCTGTGTCAAATTCAACAGAAACACTTGTTCCCATATAAATTAACATTCTTTTATTATCAGAAAAAACATAAGAAATTTCATTTAAAGTCGAAGTTGTGCTTCCCATTAAATTTCTTAAATTTCCAGAACCATCACATTTCCAATTATAGTCGATTGTGAAGTCTTTATTATGTGCAAATGCTAAATTACTAGTTAATGTTATATATGCGCTTGAACCGTTAAATTCTGCTCCATATTTCCAATCTGTTGTGTTCGAATAAACAGGAATTTCAGAAATGTATATTTTATCATTATCCATATAAAAATAGTCTGGTGGTTGATCAGAAAAATCAGATTGATCATTAAAATATACTCTAGGATATATTGTTCCTGTTGCATTGAAAAATGTATAAGTATATAGAATTGAAAATAGGAAAACATAAGCTCTTGAGGAAGATTTTAAATTGTATATATTAGATGCATTTTTTGCAAGATTCTGAATAATAGTATTTGAAAAATTAATTTGTGCATTTCTGAATTCTAATGTTCCTGCAAAATCTTTAAAAAATGCATTTAAAACATCTTCATTAACAACAGGCAAATTATCAATTTGATAAAATTTTGTAAAATCTTCAATATTGTGATATATTGAATTTAATTCTTGTTGAGTTGAATCTCCTGTATACCAAGATAATGAATTTGATTCCTCAAGAAACAACAAAAATTCATGTGCAAAATTTGCATATTGAGGATATTCAACTCTAATATATTCCTTTAAAAATCTTCTTTCAAATGATGTTAATGTTTTTGGATAACTAGTCATAATTTACTCCACTGTTAAATCAATATCTGTTGTTGATTCAATACCAATTATGTTCTCTCGGACGCTACCAATTATATTTCCAATTAATTTAACATTATCAATATAGAAAGTTCCATCAGTAAAAAATGCATTTGAACCATCATAATTTTTAAATCTCATCAATCCTAATTCTTTATTAATACTACCAACTTCATTTCCATTCAATCTAACAATATCATCGACTGTTGTTATTGTTACATTCCCTGTTGTAGGTGTTGTTGATGGTGGAATTGGTGGAATTGTCATATTCATTAGTACATCATTTATTTCACCAACCATAGGTGTATATGCTCTAACATAAATATATTTGTCATACAATCCTTCTGTTTTATTTTTAACTTTGAATTTTACATTATAATCAAAATTCTTAATTGATGAAACAGAATCAAAACTCTCAATATAATTTTGTAAATCTCTAATATCAAAACTAGCGCCAAATGCACTTTTACTATTAACAAATTCTTTTATATTATCTTTCATTTCAGAAATGTTGAATTCTTTTGCATATTGTGCATTTAATTTGATAGATATTTTTGGTTTTAATAATGTAAAATTAGGAGTGAAATATTTGTTATATATTGTAAGAATTTTATAATCATTCAAAAATTCAGATACTTGATCTATATCAGTCTGATCTTCAATAAACTGAAAACCTTCATCAAACATTGAATAATAAACCCAACCAACGTCACGTGTATATTTTCCACTTGTTATATCATCAAAATCAACAGATTCAATTGATAATATCTCTGAGTTATATTGATTTAGTCTAGTTGTCTCTAAAACCTCTAACCAAGCACCAGTTGGTCCTGTGTAATTAGTCCCATCGAAATTAATACTAGTATTATCTGTTATAGCATCATTCATGATTTGTTCAACATCTAAAAACTCTTTTTGACCGCCCCAAGCACGAATATCTTTGAACTCTGTAAATTTAGATTGTAACAATGAATTATAATCTGATTCTGTTACTGCTCTTCCTTGTGTTGAATAAAACAATGTTGCTGATTCTTTAATAGATTCTAAACTTTGTCTACCAGAACCATTATCAAGAAATGCTGAATCACCATTATCATCAACGAGTTTAGCTGAAAAATTAGCATCAACAGTTGAATCATTATTGAGAGATTCAAAAACTGTTGTGGTTGTTCCATCGTCATTTATTTTTAGAATTCTAACATCATTAAAATCTGAATTTGTGAATTCTTGTGTTCCTGATATTTCATTTGCATCTTCACCATCTGTTACAACATAAAATACTCTAACAACATCTGTTGCTTGTAATTCTCTAGAAAGGTTATCAATGTCAAATTTGATCCTAATTCCTTTATCTTTATCAAATTCAATGTTATAAGCTCTAAGATTTTCATCAAATAAACCATTTTTTAGATTTCTGTATTCATACCAAGTTCCACCTAATTCTTGAACAAAAACTCTAATAGTATCTGTAATAACTCTATCATCCCAATAAGTTGTTACATCCTCCATTAAATCAATATATTGATCTGATGATATATCAATTGTTTCTTGTGTATATTCCCAATCTGCCTGATATGCAGGAACAATTGCTTGTAAACCTAATGTAACACCATCATAAAGTGTTCTGTATTCTGTATTGAAATAAGAGTTATTTTCATTTAAAAAAGCAGTAACAGATACATCTTCATAATATTGTGCTTGAAATTTGTCTCTTAAAGTGGGTATTATTTTTAAATTGGTTGTATAATTAACATTATTAATGTATATTTTAAATTTATCGTCCGGTGAAAAATCAGTTGTTTCATATTCAATTCTTAATTTTTTCTTTGCTGGAATTCTCATTTTTGGAATATAATTGAAATTTTTAATAAGTGAATAAATTGTATTTTCAATTTCTGCTGTATTCATGAAAATTTCTTCTACTGTTTTATTCAGCTGAACACTGAGATAAAAAGCAACATAACAGCATAAATCTAATAATCCTGAAAGGGAACTAGTATTGAAATTTGCATTTTTGAAAGGACTATCATCTCGTTTCATCCACTCAACAAGATTATTTTTTATCAATCCGTAATCAGATTCATTCAACTTTATCTTTCTTGTCATTTAAACATCTCCTTTAAATTTAGTTAAGTTTATTTATAAAAATGTATATAAGAAAATATTTTTTGATCTATCTAAAAACACTAATTGAGAAATTTAATTCTGTTTCTTCTTGTAATTCATTTTCACGATATTTTATTGTAATATTATAAGCACCAGCATCTCTATCTGTGTTGACAATTATATCTGATTCTGTAATTATAATGTCTTCAACTTGATTGTTAATATTATCATATATAATATCTTTTATGCTCATTGCATTCAATCTATTAACAGAACCATGTAAAAAATCACCAATGTTACAACCAGTATCAGGTTGAAAAAGCTTCTCACCTTTTTGTGTAAAAATTATATCACGTATTTGTTGAACAACAGCATCATCACCTGTTTTAATAAAAATCCCTTTGTTTGAATTGAGTCTCATGCTAGGGTCCAAATCAATTTTTGTAGCCATAATTTACTCCTAAAAATAATTATATATTTTATTTATAAAATTCAAATCAAAAGATATATTTAAATGTGTATTTAAGACACGTAGCATCGTTTAAGAGCGTGTTTATAGTTTTTGAATGTCTATGAAAGTATTTGATGTGAAAGTTGTTATATGGTGTTGCTATGAATTACAATTCATAAAAATCAACAATTTTTATTTTTGTTAAATAATTAAATTTATCTTTATCTACTTCAAATGTTACTGATGAAACACCATTATCAAATTCATAATCATTATTAGATTTTTTATCAACATTTTTATAACTATAATTTTTAGCTTTTTCTTTTGTTTTATCTTTATAATTCAATTTATCAACTAAATCAGCAAATGTCATTTTATCGCCAATTGAAAAATCAAATTTCTTCTCAACTAATTTCCACTCGTTTCCTTCTCTAATAACTTTTCTCATTTTAATTCTCCATAAATTTTTAATTAGTAATTATTCATAAACTCAATTGTATAGAACTATTTATATTATCACACAATTTGAAAAAAATGTTAATAAATAATGATTTAAAAAGGTAAATTATCACATGAATTATCAAATTTATTCGTATCATTGTTTTCATTATAAACAGTTTCATTTTCAGAATCTCCACCTTTATCAAATTCAAGAAAATCAACTTTATATATTTCTGGATGCAATTCACCAATGATAGTTTCTTTTCTATTATGATGTCTGTTTTTTATAATTGAAATTCTCTGTCTTCCATTTTCCTCTTCTTCATGTGTCATATTCAAACTAACAAAAATATCAGAATCATCAAAAATTGCTTTTGACTCAGAAACACCATTTTGGTCTGTTTGTTTACCATTCATCATTTGTTCAGCTCCTTTTCTATTTGGTTGAACCGCTGCTAGAACTGGAATTTCAAAATCTTTAGACATTGATAATAAAGCCTTTGACACAGTTGATCCATTCAGATACATATTATCAGAATTAATACCACTTTTCACTAATCCAATATAATCTACAATAACCATAGTTGGTGCAAGATCTTTTTGAATCATTGTTTCAATTTTTGCTCTTATTGATGCTGGTGTGTGATCTGATTTATCATCTACAATTATTTTTCCATATTTGTTTCTAAATCTTTCTCTTCTGATAGACCACTCATCATTATTTTCATGAAACATTTGTTTACACTTTTTAACAGGCATATTGAAAAAATTAGCTTCTGTTCTCTGAGCAATATCTTTCTTTGTCATTTCAAGCGAAAAATATAAAACAATGTTCTTTTTATTTTCTCTCATATGGTCACATGCAAGACTATGTAATAAACGACTCTTTCCAGCTCCAGATGCACCCATAATAACGAATAAACACTTTTTAGGCATTCCACCACCAGTTGATCTATTCCATATGTTTGAAAGAAATTTTTGTCTTATTTCTGGATCATCATATATTTCTTTCATTGTTCCATCATTATGCCAATCCAACATTTCATCTTTTCCAAAACTAAATGTTTGAACTTCTTTTAATTTTTCATCAATTGAAGAAGTATCAAATCCATTTTTTTCAATACTTTTATATTGTGTTGCACAATCTAACGCCATAAGTGCAAATGTTCTATTTTTCCACCATACTTCAGTAGATTGTAGAAATGGATCAATATCAGAAAGATTGTAATTATTTTTATCACATCTAACAATAGCTAGTTTTTCATCAATGATTTTTTTATCTTGTTTTAATTCATTATTAAGAATTAATATTTCAATATTGTCTAATGGCATTTTCTGAAATCTAGTATAATAATTGTATATTGTATCAAATACTTCTGCACATAAATCACTTTTAAACATATTTCTTTTAATATTTGAAAACACTTCTGATCGATATGCTGCATTATTCAAAAGAAATCTAATAAGATTCATTTCTGAAATTGGTTCTATCTTAGATTTCTTCTTCATGAACACCTGCTAAGAATCCAGGAAATAAATCATTATCTTCTAATTTTTCTTCTTCTTTGAATAAATCATGTAATAATTCTTCTTTTTCATATTTTTTAAAAAATAGTTTCATATTAAACTCCTATTTCATCATCAAGTGTTTGATCTTTTTGTGTCTCTAACTCATAGAAAAATTTGAATTTCTTATCAACATATTCTAATAATTCCCTTGTCCAAAATTCTGATTTCTTTTTACCTTTCAATTCACTTGAAAAAACTTCAAATCCTATTTCTGGAATTGATATTTTAGAACCTTTTGATCCACCTTTTACTCGCTTAACTAATTTATGATTTTCAAGAAATTGCCACAAACCAGAATATCTATCCATACCAACCTTAAATCTAATATCTAATTCAACCTTTGAAATCTTTTCTGCAATAAATCTTGATTTTGTAGGGATAATTTTTACCTTTGTACCTGTAACAATTCCATTGCCGTCTGATGTTTTTGGAACATATAAATCATTTGCACCAACACCTTCTTGATCTCTTGTTTTTGCTTTCAGAAGTCTAATTTTAACGTCAGGTGAATATTCAGCACCTTGACCACCCTTTGTTTTCTTTTTATCAACCTCAGCAACCCGACCATAACCAGCATTCATAAAATCAGCGTATATATGATTAGTATATGCACAAGCAACATCAAATTCAGCAAATGGCATCGTAATCATATTGAAATAAGCTTTGATCAATTGTGGTTCTGTCATAACTTTGACATCCTTTCCCTTTAGCATATTTTCATGCTGTTTTCTAGGTGACAACATACCTAGAGAATCCAAGCAATAAAAGAAATTAATATTTGGATCTTCTGCTTTTAATTCTTTGATCATTTCAATAATTTCTGCTGTTTGTTGATGTAAATCTTCATGAAATTTAACAGGAAATGTTAGAAATCTATCATTCTCATTATCAGACAAAGATTTTTCCATCTTTTCCTTGACAATTGATCCTTCAGACTCAAATAAAATAACATAATTTTTTGGATTATTTTTAACAAAAAACAACAATGAATTGATTAACAAATAAGATTTACCAGTTGAACTATCACCGGAAAATTCAATTAGTTTTCCTGTAGGAATTCCACCAAATATACTTCCTGAAACAATTGCATTAAGCATATAGTTACCCATATCATGATATTCTTTTATTTCATAAATTGTTGAGTCAAGGATTCTTGATGCGTATTTGTTTGAATTAGCATTTAAAATTCTATCAGCAATTGATAATTTCTTAGCCATATAAAACCTCCGTGTCATTTTTATATTCTGTTGCAATTTCTTCAAATTTAGAATCTATCAAATCATCTAGATTAATAGTGAATCTAATCTCTTCTTCACCATTTATGATAAAAATTCCATGCACTTGACCATTTGCAGAAATCATTGTGTGAAAATTACATACGCCTTCCACACCATCAAATGAAAGTTTTCTTTTCATTTTAACCTCCTTTTACATTTTTTTATTAATTCTTCTGCTTGTTTTAGATCTTCTGAATTGAAGATTTTGAAACCATTATTAGTCATTGAGACTAATCTTTCTAATGATTGTAATAATTCTCTTTCCATATACAACCTCCAAAGAACAATTTTACATTTACTATTATACTTATTTTTTAAAGAATGTCAATCGATTTTTGAAAGATTTTTATTTTTTGATAGATTATTTAATAAAGAATGTCAATATAATAGTGTATGAGGGTTTGAATTGATCGATTTAAATAGGTAAACAGGATTAATTGATAGTTGTGTATGGGATTGATTAAATTGGTGTTATATATGAATATGTTTCCATGTTATGTTATATGCTATTTTTTCAACTACTCTATATGTTATATCATACATTTCTGCAATAAATTTATATGTTAGTTTAAGTTCAGTTTCATTTCTTAATTGTAATAAAATTTTTATTTCTCTAACAATATCATTTGTTAGATTTGTGTCTATACTATCTTCACCACGTCTATGTATTTTTTGTGTGTATAAAATTTTTTCATCTATTGACACATGTTTCCACGTTTTTTCACTTTTTATATTTCTTATTATATGTTCAGATACACTAAACATTTCAGAAACAAGTTTTGTAGTTATTTTTAACTTATATTTGTAACACATGTTTAGTATTGTTTTAATTTCTTTTACTGTTTGCTCATTTATTAAAGCTCTTGGATTATTTGAACCTTTTGTTTGTTCTGATACTAATTTTCTATACTCATTTGTTATTTCAAGTCTCAACGGATCCATTAAATTATAATTTATATCACTATTACAACCACAAAATTTATCTAAATAGAATGATTCCATTTCTAATAAAAGCATTTCCGAACAAATTTTAACTATTTCAAATTCAAAATTTTCAGAACTATATTTATTCCAAGATCTTTGTAAATATTTATTATCGTGTTCATTTTTATTTAAAGTTCTTAAATGACCCTTTTTCCATCTTTTAAAAATATCAACACTTGAACCAATATAAACTTTATTATTAATTAAATTAACAATTTTATATATCCCGCAATATTTACCAAAAACAGATGGTTTAGTTTCTAAAATTTCTTGACATTTCATTTCTAACCTCTAAATAACAATTTTACATTTACTATTATACTTATTTTTTAAAGAATGTCAAGATAAAAAAAGGCACTCCGAAGAGTGCCCATAAAATATAGTCAAATAAATTTAACTTATATTGTTCCTACAACACTTCCAGGCAAATTTGAAATTACGATTCTTCTGAAGAAGTCGTTGTTCCCTGTTGTGTTCGCCATTGGATGGTTTTTGAACGCATAAAATGATTCAAAGAAGGAAACAGGCTGGCCGGTTTCATCCTTGATTGTTTCATACTCTGCATATGTTAAATACGGACAAAAGAAAGATCCTGCCTTAGTTTCTGATGCTGCATCACCACTAAAATCTTTACAACCCATATCAATAACAGTACTTGTTTCAAAAACATTAACATAAACTCTGAAAACACCATTAAGAATTCCGCCAAAAGGATTCATCATAATATTAGCCATTTTTCCAGGAAGCATTGAAGTATCAAGTTTTCCACTTGCAAGTAAACTAGCATAAGAAATTGGATCAACAACAATATAATTACCCATTACAAGGTGATTAGCTTGAAGAAGTTCATTTGAAACTCTCATCAAACCAGCAATTAGATTGTCATATTTTTCTCTTTCATATCTACCATCAGCAACATCATAATCCCATGTTTTAATTCCACCAGTAATAGAATTAGTTTTTACAAGATTGAAACAACCTTTGTTGATTCCACCAGCAAGCGCATCAGCACCAAGACTAGAAATCAAACGTTTTCCATTTAATCCATGATAATCTTTAAGACGTCTTAACAATTCTCTTGTATAACGTGATTTAATTTTATGAGGAATAGCAGCAACATCAAAACTATCAATTTTGAGTTCAACTTCTTTCATATTTGTACTAGCAGCTTCACCAAGTACTAAACTAGCAAATGCAGCATAATCAGCAAGAAGAGTCATTCCCATTTCACTATCAAATACATTAGAAACAGTTGTTTCTCTAGAAGAAAAAGATGCTGTATTATCAACTTCATCAGCAGCAGCAAAATCACCAGAAACTATTTCAACAAAAAGAATATGATTAAGAGCTTCAATATATCTAACTTTTCCAACACCAGCATCAGCAGTTGAAGATATATCTCCACCAACTGTAAAACTTGAACTATCAGCAACAATCAAAAATCTACCATCATCAATATCAACAGGAATAGCTTCACTGTTTGTGTAGTGATTAGTCATGTAAAAAGCTTTTCCAGTATCAGCTTTCATTACAAAATTTCCAAAAATCTCAAGAGGAGCAAGCTGTTTGAATGCCCTTGAAATCATAGGTATAAAAAGTTTATCCATAACAGCAACATCAGCAGTTGTGTTTGTTTCAGCAAGATCTTCAAGACTTTCAAGCTGATTTTCAATTAGTGTTGCAATAATTTCTTTTTTCTGAAATTCATCACCAATACCTTGTCCTTCAAGGACATTGCTGTATTTTTCAACAGCAGTTTCAGAAGTCGTTTTAAGACCCTCCACTAGTAAGTTTCTTTCTTTAGCCATTTTTTTCTCCAAAAAATAAGTTAGTAATCGTTTTTTTATATATTTATATTAATTCAAAGCCCCTATCTTTAAGTTTCTGTTCTTCCTCAGTCAAAAATGATTTTTCGTCTTTGTCTTCATCAACAACTTCACCTTCTTTTAATTCGTCTTTGATTGTTTTTATTGCTTCTTCTAGATCTTTTTCATCTTCAACTTCAAGTGATGCAACCAATTCATCAAATCTATCTTTAGTTGTATCATATTTAAGATCTTTTTTAGATTCTTCAATTATTTTTGTTACATCAATTTTATTTTCTTCAACATCTTCTTTAACTTTTTTAAGATCATTCATGCTTTTTCCACAACCTTCACATTTGTATTTCATTTTTCCTTCTTCAAGTTCAACATCTTCTTTCATAACCCAGATTTTTCCTTCAACTCTACAATATGGACAAACAGCTTTTTTATCAAATGCAATATATTCTTCTTTTACAGATTCTTTATCTTCAGTTTCTAAATCTTCAACTTTTTCACAAACTTCAATTTTCAATTCTTCATCTTCAACAACTCTATTATTTTCTTCAATTAGAAACTTTATAATGAAATCTTTATCTTCATCAGATTCAGCAAGATCTTTAATATCATTCATCCAAGCAACAAATTCTTCTTCATTTCTTTCAGCAACAAGTTTTTCAGCAATTTCTTTGACTTTGTCTTCACCTACAAGACCGTTAAATTTTTCAAGATCTTCATTCAATTTAGCAAGACCTTCTTCTAGACCTTTTTCATAACCTTTTTTAAATTCAACTAATTCTTCATCTTCTTTAATTTCAGCAACATCATTTGCATTGTATGCATCTTTAAATCCTTCTGCATATCCATTATCATAAGTAGCTTCCATTTCATCTTCTTCATCAACCTTTTCTGAAATTGCTGTATTCCAACCATCTCTGTAAGCAATTGCATAATCATTTTCATCACGATCTTCAACTTTCATTTCGTTGAGACCTTTATCAAAATCTTCGTATCCATGTACATAACCAATCATGTAATCATGTGTAGATTCTTCTTTTACAGGTTCTTTATCTTCAGTTTCTTCTTTCTCTTCAATTTTCAATTCTTTGATTTCTTTTTTCATTTCAACAACAACATCATAAAGATCTGCAATTGTTAAACTTGCTCTTTCTTCTGCTATTTTTGCTTCATTTTCTGCTATAACTTCTTTATAAGCTTTAACATACTCTTCAGACAGATTTTCAAAAGATTCTTTAACAGTATTACCATCAATATCTCTCATTGCATCTGTTTTTCCAAATAATTCATCTCTGTTCATCTTCTTTTCCTCTTTATTATTTTCAATAATTTTGTTATCTTCATTATTATTTATATCTTCAAATATTTCATCTTTATCTAAATTTGTGTATAAAAGATGTTTGTCCTTATCATATGTTGCAACGTGTGTTTTCATCATAAAACAATTGATATATTTACTATCTTCTTTACATTTAATTTTTTTATGTGTTTTCTGAAATTTGAAAAAATCCATAGGTGTCATTATATGAACTGATGCAAATTTTCCCGCATATTTTTCTTCAAGATCAACAGACTCTTCAACTTCTTTTTTCTCTTTCTCACCTTCCCAATTTTTATCTATATAATCATAAAATTCTTTTTTTTCTTCATCACTAAAATCATTTATATCTTCTTTCTTATCAAATTTCTTAGCAAACTTTTTTAAACTTATACTAAAAAATTCTTTATAATCTTTCTTTTCTTCAACAACAGGAAAAAAATGATTTTTCAATGTTGCTTTCATTTCATCAATTTTCTCTTCTAAATTTAAATCACACCAGTTTTCAAACATTTCAAATGTCTTTTCTGGATTGTCAACTATATCCATAAAAGAATTAATTTTTTCTTTCTCTAGATTTTCAAGAATAGTTTTAATCTCCATTTTAATCTCCATTTATTAATAATTCATATATTATTTATTTAATTCATTAATTAACTTATTAAATGCTTTAATTCTTTCTTCAGATAGATTTGATGTATTTCTAACATCTTTTTGAATATCTTCTATTAATTTCAATTTAAAAATCTCTTCCATTCTTTTGTCATTTTCCATAATCATTTCAAGAAAAACTTCTGGAAAAACTTGTGCTGATGGATTGTAAACAATATCACCAATAGACTCAATAGAAAAATTAGTAACTAAATTGTAACTTTCATTGTTATTTTTAACATTAACTAGTTTTCCTCGACCTTTACTGGAAACACCAGGCTTAAACCCTTCATCAATTAATACTTTTATCGCTTTTCCATTTGGTGTGTCAAGAATCTTAGCCTCAGCAAATATATTATTTCCATTCATTTTAGCTAATATAAACTTATGTGATATTCTATGAAGTTCAATAGTTCCATTTTCACCATGATCTAATTCACCATACATTCGATTTGATTCAATAATTGGTTGAATTCTTTCAATCTCTTTTTCGAATTCATTTTTTTGATATTTTCTACCATTTAGATTTTTTTTCTCAGATACCATCCAATCACCTTTGATGATATAATCTTTTTTGTCACCATTTGACTCTGTGATAATCTCATAGTCATCATTTGAAATGTTTTCTATTAATTTTTTGTCAGTCATTTTTTCTTCCTCATATATTATTTAATTTTTTGAAAACTTTCATCCCAACTAACAAGATTTTTACCACTTATTGCTTTATCCAGATAAACTTTTGGAATTCCATCTTTTTTTAATAAAAGACCTGAAATCAATTTGACCTTTCCCCAAGGATCAATCGATTTTTTAATAACTCTATCTCCATATTTAAGACCATTTTTTCTCAACATTCTTCCAGATCTCATTAACCATTTTTTTGTCAACCATAATAATCCTCCAATTAGAATGTATTTCTTCATCACATTTCCTCATTTGATGGATTTTGTTTTTCCCACTCTTTAGCATCTTTTTTATATTGTTTTATTTCTTCATCATTTTGACCAAGAACTTCCTTTCTAAGATAAGGCTCACCATACCATTTTAATATTTGATCACCATATTGTTGAAGCATTTCCATTCTAGCTTCTAATTTAGCTCTTTTCTTTGCTTCATAATATATTGAATCATTCTTAAATTTGTATCTAATATCATTTTTAACTTCGTTGTATTCAGTTTTTTGAAAAGATCCCTTTAAGTTTCCATGAATTCCTATTAATTCTGTAAATAGTAAAGAAAATCTCTTTCTTAGATAATTCTTAAATTCTTGAAAATCATTTTCATCTCTTGATATTTCTTCTGTTCTCGCTCCAAAAGCAAATGAAGCTTCTGGTTGTAATCTACTAACTGGAACATGTAATGCATTATAGACTTCTTCACGAAAATATTTAACATCATCTAAATTATCAAATCCAGATGCACCACTTCCACCAATTGAATCAATAGAATGACCTCCATTTTGAGAGTTTGTTTTTGCAAACCAGAAATTTTCTTGCATTGCCATTGTCATATTTGAACTATTCAATTCACCAGTTAGAGTATCAATGTTAAATTTAGATCTATATTTAGACATCATATTTTTTATATATTGTTGTCCTTTCTTTTTATTTTTACCAGCAACATCAATTTGAAAAATATATCTTTCAGGTGCTCTAACAAATCTATAAACAACTAAAGAATTTTCTAACATATTAAGTAAATTCACTGGTCTTATTGCTTTGTTAAGATATCCAATATTCATATTTGTTGTTGGATCAACCAACCCAGATGGTATAAAAATAACATTCTTAAAATTTATTTGTCTCTTACCTTTTGGAAAATCATATTCATAAATTAATTTTGTTCCTTCTTTTACTAATGTTAATTTACATCTATCAAGTACTCTAATTTCAGTTATTCCTTTTTTATCCTGTCCTTCAAAATAAACAAATAATCCACCATCAATATACCACTGTTTAACATGGTCTACACCATACATATCAAATAACAACATTCTTTTCACTTCTGAAAATAATTCTGGAATAGCATTTTTTATTCTTTTTTCAGCAGTAGAATTTAATGTGTTAAGCTTATCTACATTAATATCAACAACACTCTCACCATCTTCAGATATAACCATACCATTTGAAATAATAGTGACAGCCTTTGAAACTTTTGGAAATTGAGCATATCTTCTATATTTTCTAACTAGTTCTTTAATTCCTTGATCTTTTTTCACTTGATCATCAGATTCAAAGAATTTACCAAAGAAATTTCCAGCAGAAATATAATCCTTATCAACAACTACCTGATTAAAATTACTTGCATCAAGTTCTTTTGTAAATCTACTTTCTTTTAAATCTCTCATTTTATTTTCCTATTTTATTTTTTATATCTATTTTATTTATATTTTCTAATAAATATTATTCCAGTTGTTGTTTTTATATTTGTTATATTGTTCAGCAACGTATTTATAAGTTTCTGACGCACTCGAATTATTCCATTTTGGCAATATAACTCTAGATGCGTTTTCATATTCAGAAGGATTTATTAATGTCCATTTTGATCTAATATGTGATATTAAATATGTACGAATAGCTGCACGTAAATATTTTCCAGGACCACCAATGGAGCCTGTGTATATTGCATTCATGTATCGACCTATAACAGGTTCAAATACATTTGGAGGAACAGAATCTAAATCATTTGGATCATATCCTTTCTTTGATGCTGTTTTTTCCATCAATGTTGTTAATTGTTCAAAAAATGCTAATCTTAGATCAGGTCTAAGATAGTGAGTATTTATACCTTTTATTTTTGGACCACTCGCTCCAGCTTCACCACTAAAAGGAAAGAACATTGGAATGCTATCCCAAGTTTCAAGTGTTTTTTTATTTAGTGCATCATACGTCATAACATATAAATTCCAATTTCTTATTTTTTTAGCAGATTGCCCAAAATCTGTTATATCTGTTGGTCTACTATCTTTCTTCTTGTTTGAAATAGTTCTTTTGAACAAATTAGCAAACCAGCTGCCTGCACGCTTTAATTTATTTTCTTGTATTTTTGTAATTAACATTTTTAATCCATATATTTAAATGTTTTTTGATAATTTCTTCTATATTATAAAAATTGTAATAAGAAATTCTAAGCAATTTAATATTATTTGAACTTGCGAAATTAGTTTTTATTTCATCTCTCAACATAATATTAATAAAATTAATGTTCATAGTTTCCTGAGTTCTATTACTACTAAAACTAAAAGGTTTAAAGTGTTGTTCGCCATCATATTCTATCAGAATGTTTAATGATGGTATATAAAAATCGAAAGGCAGATGCAATATGTTTTTACACTCATCAAACCGTTTTTGTGTTTCAAACTCTATATAATTTGATTCTAATATTTTAGCAATTATTTCTTCCCCTTTAGACCTTTTACATTTGGGACATCTTTTTCCACTACTGAAGTTTGTCCAATTCATTTTAAATACATGTCCACTTGAACATTTTATTTCAAGATTACTATGTGAATTTATATATTCTTTGCTTAATAATATATAACCTTCTTGTTCAACATACTTTCTAATTTCTTCAATAGTTTTCTTTTTATTACCATAACACACCGGACATCTATTTCCAAACATAAAATTATTCCAACACATTTTAAATATATGACCATCTGGACAAATCATATCTAATTTTGTCGAATTATTAATATAAGTATCACTCAAAAGTTTATATTCTTTTGATTCTACAAATTCTCTAATTTCTTCAATAGTTTTCTTTTTATTACCATAACACACCGGACATCTTTGACCTTGTTGAAATCTATCAAAATTCATTTTAAATACATGACCATATGGACAAATCATATTTAGATTAGTTTTATTATTAATATAATCTTTACACAAAAGCTTATAATCTTTAAAACTTTCAATATATTTCTTAACTTCTGATATTGATAATCTCTTTGATTCATTGCAGCAAATTGGGCATCTTTGACCTTGTTGAAAGCAATCCCATCTCATCTTGAATTTGTGACACTTAATACACTGAATTTCTAGAATAGTTTTACTATTAATATAAGCATCACTTAAAAGTTTATACCCATCTACAGATTCTACAAATTGTCTAATATATTTTATTAGTATTTTTCCAGCTATATCTTTATGCATTCTATTAACATGAATACTAAGACCAGATAAACTTTTAAATGTTCTTTCACATTCACAACAAAAAAAATTATTTTCTTCGCTCAATGTTAAGTTTTTTACTACCATCATATCCATACATTTTGTTAATAACTATTTCTATTTATAAATTTAATCCTAGTTCTTCAGTAGTCCACAATTTAAATTTAGTTTCATATCTAAAATTAGCATCAGGATGATCAGTTAAAATCAAAAATATTAAATCATTCTTTTCAGCAAATCTCTTTGTTGCTTCCCATTTAGCCATATTAACCATATATGTTCTAATTTGTTTTTGATATGTTGATTCTCTTTTTTTTGATTTTCTTCCTGTCTTTGTTAATGATTTTGTTGGTGGTTGTGTTTGTGCAAATGGTTTTACTTCACATAACACTCTTTTTATTTCTCCATTTTTATCGGTAATTTCAAAATAAAAATCCATAAAATATCTATGTTTATTGCCATCAATTGGTGAAATATAATTTATTATAACCTCTTCCATAACTAGTTTTGTAACACATTTATTATTTAATAGATATTTGCAGAAATCTCTTTCCCATCCAGATCTATATATTATTTGATTAGAATTACCACAATACTTCTTTTTGTGTTCTTCAGTAATTAAAAAGATTTTTCCTTGTTGATAGTTTGGTTTTTTTCTCACCATTTTAATAATCCCATATAATTAATATATGAAACTATTTATTTTTTATGATTTTTTTCTTAGATAGAATTCATTTGTTTTAGAGATATAATCGAATATATGAGAAATTTCTTGATATATTTCATTATATTCGTCTTTTTCAACAATAATTTTATTATTTATCATATCCACTTGAAATTTACAATTATCTAAATTATTAGTTATATATAAAATTATGATATTACGTTCAATATCATTTTGAATATTAACATCTATATATATTTTATCTATAGTTAGTATTAATTCAATCATTTCTTGCTATCTTCTATATATTTCATAATAACATCATAATCAAATCCAATCTTTTCACAATCTTTTCTTAATCGTTCTTCAAATTCAATATTAAATTTCCTTTCAATAATTTCATTTGCATTAATTTCGTAATATTCTTTAAGTTTTTTAAAATATTTTTTAATTAACTTAATCATAATATTATTTGCCTTCCAACAATTTTATTGTATTTATTTTCTAAAAAATCAGCATATGATTTATTAGTAATAGCTATCATTTTTACAGTTTTTAAATCTTTATATTCAGATTCATCATAATCATATATTGGTCTATCATCAGAATTTGACAAACCATATGGAAATATTGGTAATATATATTCATCTATTTCAACTTGTTGTGTCTGTGGATTCATTTGTGCTTCTGATTTCAATATAAAACAATCTTTCATTTTGTTATCTATGTAATCGCCTATTATATAAGTTGTTCCAACACGTGCTATTGCTACAGTCATTTTATTCTCCTTCATTAATTTTCATTTCATCACTACTTCTTAACTTACTTAACAAATCCCAATTGCCTTTTTTTGTGCAAATGTAAAATGTAAATTCATCTCTAAATGTTTTTCTTAATGCCATTTTCAAAATCTGTTTTGCAACTTCAAAAAAATTATAACATTTCAAAGACCGTGTGAATTGTAATTTCAATTTATTTTGTGAATCTTTATTTTCATGAATTGTTAGTTTTCTTTTTCTAATATCCAATTCAGCACCATTTCCATCATCATCAAGATAACTAATATATTCAAATTTTTTTTTGATATATTTTATGTACGATTTTTTTATATTCATACCTGATACCTAGAACAAATTTCTTCAATTTTCATATCAATTTTAAAACTATCTAATTCAATTTCACATTCTTTTATTTCATCTTCAAGATCAACCAAAAGTTTAGATTTTGTATTATATTCTTTATGCTCTACAAGCGCATATTTCAGTGCCGAATCACGTTTTGTTGCATTAGAATATAGAGCCTTACCCTTATCATCTTTCTTCTCTGTAATATTATCTAAGAGTGTTTGTTTGATTTCTGAAATTTGTATTGATAATTCTTTTTTCTTGTTATGTAATTCCTTTAATTTATAACGTCTTTTAATTATGTTGTCTTTTATATACAACAGTTGTTTTCTTAATAAACTCATGATTACCTCCTATTTTGTTTATTTATTAAATAGCATTTCTTATTTCTATAATATACATTGTTTTTGTTTTTCTGCATGTTAACCAATAATTATTATATCCACGCTTAATTTTTATCGGATGTTTTCCTGTTATTTTAATATTTCTTTCATACAGAAAAAACGTATCATTGTATATTTTTTCTGTTTCATTTTCTTTTATATATTTTCCAGCTATTTCTAATGCAACCCAAAACTGAATACTATTCACTCGGCTTATTTTTATATCATTTAGAAACATTTTTAATTCTCCAATTGTTTATAATTTGTAAATCTGCCATTCATTTCAACTTTAATTTCATTATCACATAACGCTTTTGTATTATTATCATGTGATATCAAGTATATATATGAAATATCATTTTTCAATTCTTTTAATATCACTAACAAATCATTGATCCCATTTTCATCTAAAGAACTATTTAATATTTCATCAAAAAAAATAGCTGGAAAAGTCTGATTTGTTTTAATTTTCATGAATTGTATGAAAACAAACATAATAACTAAATTCAATCGTTGTCTTTGCCCAGATGATGGTGACCAAAAAGAAACATTTTTTCCTCTTCTAACAATATCAACATCTAGCCCATTTCTATTAAATTTGATCATAAACTTAGAATTAATAGCTTCACAATATTTCTTAGCAATTTGATTCAAAAATGGAACTGATTTTCCAATTATATATTTTTTGATACCATTATCTCCAACACACAATAGAAGATTTAATAAATTATTCTTTTTGTCGTTCTTTTCTTCAATAAAAATATTCAATCTTTCAATTCTTTCTTCTATTTCTTTTACTTGTGTATCATCATTTAATGTTTTAATTTTTATATTATTTTCTTCAATTCTTTTTTCGTTTGATTTAGTTTCTTGATTCTTTAAAGAGATATCAGAAATAATTTTGTTGTATTTAGAATTGTTTTCGTTTGATTTAGAAATAATTTTATTATTTTCTTCAATTCTTTTTTCAATTTTTGTCTTTGCTTTATGTAATTTTTCAATATACTCTTCATCAATTTCAACAATTTTTGATTTATCAGTTTTTATATCTGTTTCTAATTGTGCTATTGATTCATTTAATTGTTTAATCTTGATATTATTTTCATAAACATTTCTTTCATATTCTTTTAATTCTTTTTCATATTTTGAATATTGTTGTTTATGATCATTGAGTCTTTCTAGTTCTTTTTTAATTAATTCACAAGATTTTAAATTTTTATCTATTATTTTATTATTATTTTTCAATTGTTCAGCTTTAAATATTTCATTGATAAATTGCCCACATTCCTTACATTCATCATTTTTCTCATAGAATTTATTTGCTTTAAATAATAGATTAGATTCATTTTTGATATTTGATAGATTTAGTTTACTTTGTTCAACTTTAGAATTAATATCATCTATAATCAATTGTGTTAAAGGTTTTTGATAGATTATATTTTCATTTTCAGATAATTCTTTCTTTTTCTCCTTCAAATCAACATTCTTTTTCTCAATTGACTTTTTAGATTCTTCAACCTTTTCTTTATTTGCTTCTTTTCGTATTATTGTTTTTTCACATTTTAAAAGTTTTTCTTTCAAATCAATATTCTTTTTCTCATATTCATCAGAATCTAACAATGTAAAATTATCTTTTTCAGTCTCAAATGTTTTTAATTCATCTAAACATGTTTTTAATAGTTCTTCTCGATTAGAATTATCGTCATATAAAGACTGTTTTTGATTTTCTATAGAAACAATCACAGTGTTCTTTTTTTCACTTAGAATTGCTTTATTTTGAGTTGAATTACTTATTTCATTATCAAGTATTTTTATATCCTTTTTTATTAATTCTTTCATTTCATCATATTTCATCAAATCAAAAATTGGTCTAATAAAATCTCTTTTTTTATCTTTAGTTAATGATAAAAAAGGAACATAAAATTCAGCATCAAGAAAAATTGTTTGACTTGCAATTTTTGGATTAACATTTAATAATTTATGAATATCATCTGAAAAACTTTTTTCATCTGAAAAATTTTGTTTTTTATCGTCTTTAAACAAATAAAAATCATCTTTATCTTTACATTTTAAAGATCTTCCAACAATATATTCTAAATTATTTTTTGTAAATTGTAATTCAACAAACATATTTTTCTTATTGTCCCAATTAATTAATTCTGTTTTAGATTTTTTATCACCAACATTATTAAACAAAATTAGTTTTAATGCTTTAATAATTGTTGATTTTCCAACACCATTTTCACCTGATAAAAGATTAATCCCATCTTTAAAATTAATTGTTTGTGGTTTATTTCCAACTGATAAAAAATTTCTAAGAATTAATTTTTTAAACATTAATAATCTCCAGTATTAAAAAGATATTTAACATCTAGCATTTGATATTCTTGATTAAATTCGTCAATTTCTTTATATAATTCTTCAGCTTGTAATTCAATTGGACCTTTATCAATCTTATCTAAATCTTGAACTATTTTATTGACTTTCAAATAAAATTCAATATCACACTGACACAATGTTGAAGAATGTGTTAATTTATAAAATAAATTTTCATCAAATTGAATAAAAAATTCTTTGTCATTAATATCAAATGATATAACTAAACTATTACTTATAGAATCATTAGAAGCAATTATTTTTTGAAAATTAATTATTGGTTCATCTATTATTTCTTCTATCATTTGTTTATTAATTTCTTCATAAACTTTTAAAATTCGTTTCATTTTATTCCCTCTAGAAATTAGTTTCATTTTCTTCACACATTTTATTCCACATTGATATAACATATCTAAGTTCTTCTTCAAATTCTTTAATATCAAAGTTATCGGTGATTTTTGTTGTTATTTCTTTGTGTGAACAATCATTTCCTAAAAATATTTCTTTAGAGTGTGGATAAATTTTTGTTTCTGAATCATATTGATAAACGATTAGCCATCCATGTTTTGATCTTATCTCAACTGGACCAACTCTAAGAAACATAGGCTTCTTAGCAATTAGTATTTCAAATGTACTTGAATATACCTTTTTTTCTACATGAAGATTCAACATTTTATGCCTCCAAAAATTCTTTTTGAAATTTTTCTATTCTTTCATTTTCACGTCTATTGAAAATTCTTTCTGTTTCTGTTAAAAAATATTCAATTGTGTTTATTTTATCTTTAAATTCTTTATTATTTTTTTCTATTCTTTTTTTAAAAATAATTTTATTTTTAGTTGTTGTTTCTAACTTAACTTTAATTTCATAACATATATCAATATCACCAGTATCATCAATAATATTTTTTACTTCTATAACACTAATACTATAATCTTTATATTTAATATATCCTTTAGCTATAAAATTAGATTCTTTTAATCTACATAAAGTAATTTCATTGATTTTCTTAAATATCTTTTGTTCTAAATCATTCATTATCACCTCCTTTAACTTTTATTTAATTATACTTATTTTTCCTTATTTGTCAAGTTTTCTATTTTTTTATCTAATTCTTCTATTTTTGAAATCATTTTTGAAATTAACTGAACCATTTTTATTCCTCCAAAGAACAACTTTAATATATTATACTTATAATTTAAAGAATGTCAAGAATTATTTAAATAAAAATAAATAATAGAAAGGGTGTTCATTGTGTTGACGCACAATGAACTTGCAAACGAGGTTGATGTTTGCCCCTGTTAATCTATTTATATATGAGGTTGAATCATGAAAGAAAAAATTAAATGTCAGATTTGTGAAAGAGAGTTTAAAAGTTTTCAAAGTTTAGGAAATCATTTAAAAACTCATAAAATGAAATCTAAAAAATATTATGATACATATTTTAAACAAGAAAATGAAGGTGTGTGTTTAGAATGTGGAAAAGAAACAAGATTTAAAAGTATTGGACAAGGATATAGACGATTTTGTTCAAATAAGTGTTCTACTAATTCAAAAGAAGTACAAAAAAAGACTAAAGAAACATGGTTAAAGAATTATGGTGTTGATAACCCAAGTAAATCTGACATAATAAAAAAACAAAAAGAAGAAACTTGCATGAAAAATCATGGAGTTACAAACCCTTTAAAATCAGAAGAAATTAGAGAAAAATCAAACCAAACATATTTTGAAAGAACTGGATATAAACATCCTAGCAAAGATCCAAAGATAAAGAAGCAGAAAGAAGAAACGTGTATGAATAATCATGGAGTTAGTAATCCTAGCAAAGATCCAAAGATAAAGAAGCAGAAAGAAGAAACGTGTATGAATAATCATGGAGTTAGTTACCCACTTCAATCTAAAGAAGTGAAAACCAAAATGAAAGAAACAATAAAAGAAAAATATGATGTTGATCATTATTCGCAAACAAAAGAATTTAAAGAAAAATTAAAACAAACTTGTCAAGAAAAATATGGATGTGAATATTATTTACAATCTGAAGACAAACAAGAAAAATCAAAACAGACATGTCAAGAAAGATATGGCGTTGATCATCCTATGCATAATCCAGAAATATTTGAAAAAAATCAAAAATCAAGATTTACTTCTAAACAATACACAATGCCTAGTGGCAATACAAGACTAGTTCAAGGATATGAACATTTAGCATTAGATTTTCTAGTTGAGTTGTATGAAGAAAGTGATATTATCACTAAATCAACAAATGTTCCAAAAATTAAGTATATATTTGAAGATAAAAATAGAGTATATACACCCGATATCTACATTCCTTCTGAAAACTTAATAATAGAAGTAAAATCAACTTATACATATGAAGTTAATCTTGAAAAAAATCTAGCAAAGCGACAAGCATGTTTGAATCAAGGATATGAATTCATGTTTATGATTTTTGATGGTAAAGGAAATTTAATATAATATTATTCATTTTTTTCTGATAAATGTTTTTTCAAACTCTCAATCATTTCAATAATTTTTTTCTGATTTGTTCTTACTTCATTAAGTTGATAAGTTAATTCTAAAAAATCACTTCTAATTTCACCATAGTCCATTCATTTTTCCTCTCATTGTCCGTTTCTAAATTTCTGATAATCTAACATTGTCTGAATGTTAAATCCAACACCTTTAAGATAATTTATATTTCTTTCACATTCATCAATTTTATTTTTCAACTCCTTAATTGATTTCTCAAGTTCAATAATTTCTTCGTTTGAATTTTTAAGAAAAATATCTCTATCTTCCTTTGATTTAATTATAGATTGAATATCATATTCTGCTTCATCACTGAGCATATAAAATTCAATTCTTCCTTTTCTTAATTTATTATATTCAGATTTTTTATTATTATATTTTGTCACTAAATTGGTCATTCTATCAATTTCCGTGGCATGTAAAGAAGGAATTTGTTTCAATACAAATTCTGGTTCGTAAACGTTTAAATCTGTTTTTTCATATATTGTTTTCATTCTCCCTCCGTGACTGTATATGCATAATATAATGTTGTTGATCCTCTAGATTTTTCATCATACATGTAAAAAATTTTATATTGAAATGTTGGTTCATGATATGACCGTTTTACAGATCCAGTTACTGTTTTAACTTCTGGATCTGTATTATCTATATGATGCCATTTTTTCCCTTCTTTGTTAATTATGTGTGGCAGTTCAATCATTTCATTAAATTTTCTAAGAGTTTTAACAGAAAATGATTGAACTGTATCACTTCCAAAATTATCAAATGTATAAATGTTATTTAAAAATTCACGTTCTATTATTTGCAATAAAAACATTATTGAATTGGCTTTATGATCTATTTCTTTCATTTACCCCTCCAAATTTAATCTCTCTCATAATATCCTCCTAAATTGAATCAAATTAATATCTCTTCTATCTAAAATCAATTCATTTATTCCCTGTTTACGAAAATGTTTTAAATCTATATTGGAAATCTCGAAAACCACCAAATGTGCATATTTAGATGGTTTAAATTTGGAATTGTTAAAGTTACCATCGCAAACCCTTTCTATTAACCATTCTATATTTGTTGCATAGAATTGAAATCTGCTTCTCAAAGATGGTTTATTAATTATATCTTCAAACTCTTCTTGACAACACATTCTATATATTAACATTTAATCCTCCTTATTTCAAAAGAATATATTCATACAATTATTATGACAACTTAATATAGTTGACATTACACAATTTCTTTTTGTATATTTCATTGTTCAAACCTCATATTAACCTCTTCAAAGTGAATTGGTGTGTATTTAACCTGTTCACAACTCACACAAACAAATCCATTTTTTCCAACAATTTTTGAATGCAAATGACCATGTATATTCTTTAAACCAATATCAATTGGTTCATGGCTCAACACATATTCATTTTTGTATATGATTGGATATTCAATAACCCTATCAAACCCAACACTCAGCCACCATGTTCTGGTTCGTCTTCTATCATGATTTCCAGGAATTAGTATTTTTTCACCATTCAATTGGTTCAAAATATTTGTTGTTTGTTCTTTGTTTCCAAAACTGAAGTCTCCTAAAAACCATATTCTAGCTTTTTTTGAAACTTTATTATTCCAATTTTTTATGATAGTTTTATTCATTTCAAAAATATTAGCAAATTGACTTCTAAACGTTTCATAAAGCAAAATGTTTTCATGATAAAAATGTGTATCTGCTAAAAAATAATCTCTACTCATTGTTTAATTCCTTCTTCATTTAAAAAATTAATTACTCTTAATGTTGTTTTAGTACAATTGATGTCAATCTCCGCACCAAAACATTTTTTGTATATTTTTACATTATGAAAATTAAAATCTTCTTCATCAGATTTACATGTTCTAACAAAGATAACTTTCTCATTTACCTGAACTCTGTTTTTACTTAATCTTTTAACTTTCATGACATTCTCCTTAATATAAATTTATAATACTATGAGATACTCTTTTCTTATGTATAGATGACCAATTTTATCAAATAATACCTTATATATTACTTGACCTTTATATAAAGAATTAACGATTTCTTTAATCGTTCCAATTTTACCATCAATGAAATCTAATTTTTCATTAATCGAAGAAACTTTTACTTGATCATCTTTTTTCATATTATTTCTCCAAATGTTTTCTTAATATATTTTCATTAATCTCCCATTGGTTTTCTTTAGCATAAGCATAAGCATCAGCAGCATCAACAGCATTATCAGCATCAGCAGCATAATAGGCAGCAACAGCAGCACTAACAACAGCAGCATAAGCATAAGTAGCATCAACATCAGTATCATTAGCAGCATCAGCAGCATAAACAGAAGCAGCAGCATTAGCGGCAGTAGCAGCAGCAGTAGTAGTATTAACAGCATCATAGGCAACAGCATTATAAGCAATACAAGCAGAATTATGAAATGTAATAAGTTCTTTTTTAGAAATTTTACGTACTTTGTAATTCCTAATAGCTTGAATTAAATTTCTAGGTCGAACATCTTTAGGATGTTCTTCCTCAAAAATATGAAGTGTAGATTCTTCAATATCCGCAATGACAATACAGTAGTCTTCATATTCTTGGGTGCGAAGTGCCCAAAAAGCATCTTCCACACCATTGATTTCTAAAATCTGAAGTATTGAAACTTCAGTATCTAGGTTTGTTGTCCCTAAAGATTTACATAATTTTTTCCAGCCGGGTACACACGGATTGAAAGATTTTATTTTCCCTAAAGTAGTTTTCATGATAATCTCCTTAATTAAATTAACAACTCACAATACTATTATAATCGATTTTACAAATAATGTCAAGCTAAAAAATAAAAAAATAAATAATAAAAATTTAATTTAATAATTTTAGATAGTTACAAAATAAATGCAAAAAAGACTTGATTTTTAATTTTTTATGCATATAATATAAATAAGAGAAAGTTTTAGGAGGATTTTGTTTGAATAATATTGGGTTTGATCAAAACATTAGAAGATTATCAGAGTTATCATATCTTTATAGATGTGTTAATTCAATAAAAAAATACAAATACTCTAAAAAACTAACAATGAAAATCCTTCAACTTCTTCTTCTAGGTAATGAAAATTATCAAAATAGAACAAACTCAAAATTCTATATTTCATTAACAGCAAAAGAAATTGCAAAAACACTAAACAAAAAAGAATCAGAAGTGCAATCTATTTTAGATACTCTTTCACACAATTATAATTCAATGTATGGTGATAATAATCAATTAGTTGGAAAAGATAAAAATCTATATTTTTATAAAGGCAAAGAAAATGAATATTGGAACAAAATGGGTTTCTTTTTTCCTAGTCTAGGTACGGTAAATATTAATTATGAATCAATTGCTAAATCAAATGGAAAACTTCCACAAACTTTATTAGTTGCAATATGTGCTCTAGCTTCGAATCTACCGCATAGTGAAACGAATTTAACTTTTAGATACAAACATATAGAAAATATTTGTGGTATCACACCAGATCAATTTAAATCCATCTGCAAAGAGAATAATTTTGATTATAGAATTAAATTTTCAGATGCAACTATAGATGAAAAGAGAATAACAAATGTTTCTAATAATAATAGAATTAGAGGAATTTATTTCACTGATAAAGCAATCAAAAATGCAAAACAATTATTAGGATTGTATTCATATAATCCAGATTATAAAAATCTTTTCTTATTAGGTGAAATGTTCTATACTAATGTTTCAAAAATGACAAAAGATTTTTTCATGAATCAAAAATGGGAAAGATTACCAATAGAAAAAGATGTTTTAGATCTATCATTTTGCAAGTGGACTGAAGAAATATACAAAAATGCTATTAAATTCTACAGAAACATATCAAATCAAGATAAATTATATTATGTAGAAGATTCTAGTTCTTGCACACCAAATTCAAAGAAAGCAATTGATCTAGAAATCAAAAATTCTAATATACACAAAAAAGAGTATTACGACAAGAAATACAAGGACGAGAATGTGAACAAGTTAAAAGATGATTCACCATCATCAACTACGTCCGAAACCAAGAACGAAGTCACATTCAACAAAACTTCATATCAAGATTTTTGTTATGAATCAAGAGAACGATTTTCAGAATTGAAAAAAGAAAGAAAAACTGTTTTCTGCGTATTTGAAATCATCAAAGATTATCTAGAAAAAATGGACAATGAATTGATCAAAGAAAAGCTTGAATCTATCAAAACAATTCAAGACATTCTTAGATCACCAATGTTTACACATCCAAATGATGTTGCAATTAACATTTCCTTGGAAGAGCATGAATTAAAAGGAAAATGGTATGTTGAAGAATCTCTAATCAATATAGATACAACAGAGTATCTAGAAGAAATAGAATTTTTTGATATAATCAATGACATCAAAGATGATTTTTCAAATCCAGAAGATTATGTAAAAGAAGAAGCAATTGAAGTTTGCAAAGAAAAATTTAAAGATTTAATTTTGTGTTCGGATCACAAAGACTATGTTAAAACATGGTTAGAAAGAGCTGATCAAGAATCTAAAAATTTCAAAAGAAAAAAAAGGATGAAAGAATGTTTTGAATTAATGTCACCAGTTTATCTTTTACACAAAATACTAGGTGAAACAGAATTTAAAAATGTTAAAGATCTAAAGAAATATATTTTCTCTGATCTTTGTCATCAAAAACTGAACGGCTTCAAAACTGCAATCTATTCTGAAATCAAAGATGAAGAAACAAGAATCTTTAAAAATTGGATCAACAACACAATGATTGATGAATCAATCTATTATGATTATTTTTCTGAAAAATTTAGAATGAAAGATTATCATATTAAAAACAAAAAAATCATTGAAAACTTCATAAAAGAATTTGACAACAAAGTTAAAATTGTCAAAATCAATGAAGAAAGACAAATGGTGATTGATCTAGTAGAATCTCTTGGTATGAAAATAGGTGGTCTCTATGGAGAAATTGATGAAGATGAAGCAAATCTATTTGAGATAGAACTAATCATGGGTCTAACTACAATAGATGACATTAGAAAAAATTTATTAGGTCTTGATTAAGATTTAATTTTTCTAAATGTTTGTTTTATTTTTAAGAAATTTATTCATAGTAATAATATAACTGTGTCAATTTATTATTCGATGTTTGAATTATTATAAAATAATTAAGAAATTTACATATTAATTACAATACTGAATAATTTAAGAAAAAAGAAAATAATTATAACAAAAACAAAAAAATTATTAAAATTCTAAGTTTGTGAGTTCCTTGAACGATCAAACAACATTAGAAATTAAATTATATATTAAGTTTATCAAAAATATTTAACATTATTTGAATTATTGAAATTAAATAAAATAATAATAATATTTCAGTATGTTTTTTACATTAATTTATAGAATATAATAGAGATTTTTTTGTTTTTAAAATATTACAGATTATGTCCTTGACTTTTTGAATAATATAACACAGTTAATCCTATCCAATCATTATATCATACACCTCCATGTATTCTTCTTTCATTCTTTGTTCTAATTTTTCAAGTTCTTCTCTTGCAGTTTGTTCCATTTCTTGCCAATTTACAGTAGTTCCACTTAATAATTCCCCTGAATATTTTTTTAAATTCATACACCATTGTAGTATACATTTCTGTGTTACAAATTCTTCAAAAAATTCATCATCATGTAAATATTCACTATCATCAATAGAATTGTCAATCCACACTTCAAGAGCAATATCATTTAATCCTTGAGTGTTTAGGAATTGTAATTTCTTTGTATTTTTATTAAAACTAAACAGATGTTTTTGCCCAAATGTTATATCAATATCTCTCATATAAGCAGTAAAGATTGAATAATCCATTATATTGCCTAATGCTATACTAGTCATATTTCTTTCTAAGAATAGTTTTCTCCATGATGGTGTTCCACCTGCTGCTGAATTATCAGCTTTATAATATCCAGTTACTGAGTGAATATTACTTGGTAGTGTGTATTCAGTTGTTCCAGAAGTAAGTGTTAGCACATAAACTTGCTCTTTTGCGCCATCATAATGCATTTCTATCATCCTTTTCATTGAACGTCTGTATACATTAGTAAATTGAGGATCTGTTAGTTCAACTACATGAAATCCATCACCCATATTATTAAGTATTCTTGTTTTAAAATCTGCTAAAGTTGTCATTATTTTCACCTTTTTTAAAATTTATCTTGACATTATTTATAAAATAAGTATAATTATAATAACATTTTATTATATTAGGAGGTTAATATGAAAGAAATAAATGTAGTTGGATTTGTAAAATGTAAAAAATGTAATCATTATCCAACTATTTTTTCACAAGAAGCTAATAAAAATCAACCATCACATGTTGCACTTTGTATGTGTGAATATGGTGATGAATTGTATGCAAATACCAAAGAAGAATTAATTACAAAATTTAATGAAAGAAATTCTGAAACAAAGAAACAGAAATTCAAACCTAATTGTTCTGATTGTTCATTGTTTGTTGGTGGGTGTTGTAGCTCACCTAATGGATGTTATTATTTAAAGGAGGATTAAAATGAAAGAAAAAAAACTTGTTGAAAAAGTATGTCCATTGGTTGGAAAAAAATGTATTGGTGAAAAGTGTGAATTTGCTAATACAACAGTAGAAAAAATAATAATAAATGAAGGAAGAGTATTAACACCAAAATATTTAATAAGTTTGAAAAATGATACATATGAAAAAATGAAATCTGAAGCTAAATCAAAAATAATAGAACACCTAAAAAAATCATTTTTTAGTTTAAATAATAATGAATATTTAAAAATAATAGATATAATATTAAAAAATCCTGAAGAATATGAAACTGACAATAGTATTTTAGATTATTGTAATATATGTTTATGGTATGAAATTGTATTTCAACTTGTTGAATATAAAACAACTAGTAAAATTAATTGTAATATTAAACAAAGTTATAATGGGTGTCGAAATGAGTGATATAATTACACGACTAAAGAGACAGACGAATTTTTCACTGTTGAAATTCCAGAAGATGTCAAAATTACAACAAGTGTTCTATTTTATTGTAAATATTCATTTGAGCGACTTATCATCAAATATGAGTATGTTATGAGCAAGAGTATATAGTATTTGAAAATATATGCAAAATACAAAAGTAAGAAAGATATTTATGTATTTTTGGTTGATGAAAAACAAGAGAAACATGATATTACACCAAAAGAGGAGGAAGGAAATTGTCAATATTAGTTAAAAATAAAAAAACAGGAAAATGGGAATATGATCATGATCCTACAAATAAGACAACAAAACTTAGTATTCTTGTTATATTAATTATCATTCTTTCTTATATTATAACTATTGATGATATTAGGAAGGAAAGCCGATGTAAAAGAACTACCGAATATCAAAATGCATATAAACAATGTATTTTGAATGGTGGTGAATATTGTCATCTTACAGTAATAGAAATAATGTCAAATAATTGTGGAAATGAGGATTAAAATGAAAGAAAAAAAATTAGTTGAAAAAACAAACGCAATGACAGAATTAAACCTAATTCTAAATGATTGGACACAAAAGTTCTTTGGTGAAGATAAAGGTTTATTTGTTGAAATGACCTTAACAGCAATAGCGCTTAATAGCAAAGCAGACTTTGTTGACAGCACTTTATCATTTTCTAAACACATGACATCAGAACAGATCGAAAAACATTCTAAGGCGTTGCTAGATTATTCAAAACAAATAGAAAAAGAAATGGATGAGGAAAAGTAAATGATTAAAAAGATACTAACAACTTTATGGAAAGATATAAAGTGTATGAATGATAAACATGATTATGAAATATTTAAAGAGGAAGAATTTGATAGTGTATATGGACCTGCAAACTCACACATATATAAATGTAAAAATTGTGGAAAAGAATATTCAGGAACTACAATTTCATTAGGAACATTTAAATGGAAAACAAATGAAAATAATAAATGAAATTAATTAATATTAAAAGAGGTTTGAGAATGGTGAAAAATGAAAATAATAAATGAAGATAAGATGATCAGAGAATTTTTCAAAGGAGGAAGAATGGAAAATCAAGTTTTAAAATTAAAATTAGACAAAGGTGTAAAGATACCTGAATATCAGACAGAAGGTGCAAGTGGGTTTGATATTGCTGCAAATGAAACTGTCATAATTCCAAAAGGAAAAAGGAAAATCATATCCACTGGAATAAGGTGTCAAATTCCAAAAGGTTATGAAATTCAAATAAGACCAAGAAGTGGACTTGCTGCAAGGGAAGGTTTGACTGTTCTTAATGCACCAGGCACTATAGATGAAAATAATAATAATGAAATAAAGATCATCCTATACAATACATCAGATTATTCTTTTCGTGTTAAGAAGGGCATGAGAATCGCTCAGGGAGTGCTTCAATATGTGCCCAAAGCAGACATTGTTGTTGTTGAAAATTTAAAAGAAATATAAGGAGATTTAAATGATTAAACTTACTTGTTTACAATGTGGAAAAACATTTGAAATATATCCTAGTAGATTTAAGAAAGGAGAAGCAAAATATTGTTCTAGAAAATGTTCTGATATTTCAAAAAAATTATCAGATAACGTAAAATGTTCAATATGTGGAAAAACATTTCATGTTAAACCTCATAGATTAAACAGATTAAAAGATAAAGAAAAAATATGTTGTTCTAAAGAATGTGCATATGAGCTTAAAAAGACTGAATTTCTAGGTGAAAAAAATCATCAATATGGATTAAAAGGAGAATTAAATTCAACATATAAGGGTGATTTATCTTTAACTAATTACGGATATTTAGATTTGAGATGTTTAACACATCCATTTAAAAATAGTAGTAACAAAATTTTTTTACATAGAATAATAATGGAAGAACATTTAAGAGCAAATTATCCAGATTCTGAATATTTAATTGGTGTAAAAGATTTTGACGAATTATTTTTAGATCCTTCTGTTGTTATTCATCATAAAGATCTAAATAAATTAAATAATACAATTGAAAACTTAGAAATTATGTCATTGGGTGATCATACTTCATTACATGTAAAAGACATGAAAATGAAAAGAGATGAAAAGGGAAGATATAAAAAAATTAAAGGAAAACAAAAAGGTTCTAAATTATATAAAAGACATATATTTGATGCTGGGTTAGATATAAAATCAAATGAAGAAATTATAATTGAACCAAATGCTAGAAAATTATTATCAACAGATTTATATATAAAAATTCCAAATGAATATGTTGGCATAATATGGTCCAGAAGTGGATTATCAGTAAAACACGGAATTCAAGTTGGTGCAGGGTGTATAGATTCAACGTACACAGGGGAAGTTAAAATTCTTTTATATAATTTTGGAGATAAACCATTTAAAGTTAATGTTGGTGATAGAATAGCACAGTTATTAACAATTCCAATAAATATAGAAAATTATGAATATGTAAAAGAACTTGATGAAACCGATCGTGGAGAAAATGGTTTTGGGTCGACTGGTGTTTGATTTATGAAAACAAAAACTGATATTGCTAAAGAACATTTTAAAAATAAAGAATATAAAAAATCTTTAAAAATATTTAAAACATTTAATAGAATTTTTAACAAAGAAGAATTAGATATTCTTAATAGAGCATATGAATGTTTTAGTTTTAGTAGTTTTTATAAACAATTAAATTTTGATTGTGAAAAAATTATAGAATCAGCCAAGGAATTAATAATTAAAAAATATGGTGTTTAAATGTGCTATGAAAAAATAAAAATTATAGAATATAAAGGAAAAACTTTTAAAACAAAAACATGGTGTGAAATAACAGAGAAAGAACGTATTAATTTAAAAGAAGAATATTTTAAGAAACCAGATATTAAAGAAGTTGTCGAAGAATTAGAATATATTTCAAGTGGAACAATTAAAGTTTCAAATATTAAAAAATATTTTTTTAGAGACATACAATCAAAGGTTGTTGTTCATAGTGCAAAATGGTCTATTGAAGATGTTTTTGAAAGTAATGATATTTTGGGTCATTTTATTAAACAAGTTGAAAAATTAAAAGGATATTTTGAAGAAAATGAAAGTATATCTAATAAAATGGATACAGTTTTTAGACTTGCTGGTATAGGTGTTGCAAAAAAACCAACAAATTTTCCAATAAGTCAAGTTAGAAAAATTTTATATGAATATAACATAAACAACAATTATTATGATTATTCATGTGGTTGGGGTGATAGATTACTTGGTTCATTATCATGTAATATAAATTATTTTGGAACAGATCCAAATTATCTTTTAACACCTAGATTAAAAGAACTAGGACAATTATTTTTAGAAACAAATTATCATAAAAACGCAACATTTGATGTTAAATGTCAAGGTAGTGAATTATTTATTCCAGAATATGAAGATAAAATGGGAGTTGCTTTTTCTAGTCCTCCTTATTTTTTACTAGAGGATTATAAGATAGGTAAACAAAGTTGTAATGAGAATACAAATTATGAAGATTGGTTAAATGATTACTGGAAAAATACTGTTATTAATATTGAAAAATATTTAATAAACGAAGGAACTCTATTGGTTAATATTAAACCATATAAAAAATATGATCTTTATAATGACACAATGAAAATATGTATAGACAATGGATTTTATTTATATGATGAGATAGATATGAAAAATATTTCAAGAAAAAAATCAGGATCAAAGGAATTAGTTGAAAATGATGAAAAAATAATGGTTTTAAAGAAAAATAGTAATTGCATTGAAAAAAATGATTTTGAATGGTTTTGAAAATTATAAATAAACAAATATAAAACAATAAAAGAGAAATAAAATGAATGAAACAATGACAACAAGTGGAATTGCAACGTATGATGTAACCCAAAAATCTGAACCTGATTCAGAACATTATAAAAAGAAATGTTTTGATATGAATAAAAATGAATTTTCAAAGTTGATAAAAAGAAATTGCATTCCAGATAGAATTCAAAAATATATGGCAAATTTTAGAAACTCCGATATATATGTAAATTACAATAAAGTGAAAATAAATTTAAAGAAATTGCTAGGAGGTAATAAAAAATGAAGAAAATGTATGTTTTCATAGGAAGAAATGAAGGAAAACCAATTACAATATCATTTAACAGAAACAAAACATTGACATTAAAGTTTGGAGATATTGTTAAATTGGAAGATAGTGAATATACAGCTTATTCACAATTTTTTGCACCAAAGATTAAAGAAAAAGTTGAAGAAGTAGATATAAATGTTGTTCTTGATGATTCACTTAATGATATTTCTATTTCACAAGTTATTAAAGTTGATGAAGAAGTTGAAGAAGAAAAAGAAATTGAAGTAGAATTTTATGATACAATACAAGTTGTCGAAGCAGATGGAACAATTTCAGAGGAAATTGAAATAGAACCTATAATTCCTGTTGAAAATGCTACAGAAGATAATAAATACAAAGAAGCAGACTTGTACGAATTGAAAAACAAAGAATTGAAAAAGATATGCAAGACGTTGAAAGTTGATGACAAAGGCAATAAGAAACAACTGGTTGAAAGAATATTAGAGAATATATAAATAAAGATGGTAATTACTAATTAAAATTTTTGGAGAAAAAAATGAAAAAAAGTTACACAACACTTATTGATTGTACGCTGGATTTATATTCAGGCATAACAAAATTTATTGCTGATGGTGTTTCAGTTGATTTAGATGAAGACTATGGTTCAGATCTAGTGGATGCTGGTATTTTAGTTGCAAACACTGATTGGACAAAACCTGTTAATGCTCTGTCTTTAGCATCTACAGCAGGAGACACCGCGTATGATTTCGATATGGATGGTTTTACAGGAGAAAAACTTCTTAAGATAGATGCAACTACAACTGGTGAAGATCTACCAACGGGAAGTACTATTGTAATCAAAGTTCAGAATGCAGCTGGAACAACTGACTATGAAACAATCACTCTTGCAGTCGGAGCAATCACTGCGGCTGCTACAACAACTTTCTACATCAAACCACAAGCACTTTTAAAAACACTTGGAACAAGATTGAATTTTTCTGGCACTATAAAAGATCCTGCAAGCGGAACGGGAATCACCACTATCACTGTTACTTTAATTGATGAAGTGGTAGCAGACGCTGTTATATGGACAATTGGCGCTGAAGGATCTGATAAAATTAATGTAGGAATGCAACTTCTTGATTCTGCTGGTGATGCACTAGTTAATTCTGCTGGTATTGTAGAATTTTATATTTCTAGCGATAACAGAGGAATTGTTCCTGTTGCTACAAGCGATAGTTTAGCTATAGGAACTGCTGGTGATATTCTTGCAGTATTAGAAGCAAAACAAACACTTTTACTTGTTAGTGAGCTTGATGGAACCGTGGATGTGGATGTGGAAGAAGCCACAGGTGGACCAACTGTTTACGCTGTTGTTAAATTTGATGATGGTAGAAAAGTTGTTTCTCCACCAATAACATTTACTGCTTAATTAATACCCAACTCTCAACTCTCCGATATAAGGCGTCCTTCTTGGGCGCCTTTTTTGTTTCTATATGTTTTTATAAATAAATAATAGAAAGGGTGTTGAATGAACTGGAATTCATTCAACTTTGTGTTACGGAGTGACACACCCTATAAGTTATATATATTATACGGAGATCAAGATGAAAAGTCAAGAATTATTAGAAAAAATAATTAAAAAAGAAATTTGTGTAATTTATAAAATTACTAATTTGGTTAATAATAAAGTTTATATAGGAAGCAGTATTAGAGCATATAAACGAATGAAAAATAATCATATTAGAAATTTAATCATTTGAACAGCAAACAACAGGAGCACACACTTGAAAGTCATTCTAAACAACATATCTAACACATGGACAAGTATTCTTTCAGCAGCAAGAAACACAGTTAATAAATCACCACTTGATAAAGAACCATCTAAAAAATTCAAACTAAATCTATTGATTGCAGAACATTCACCAATTAGGAAATTAAAAATAGACTGGACGTGGAAAGGTTTGAAAAGTTGGATTGCAACACATTTCAGCAGACATTCAATTGGGACAATTCATTTCATATCCACACAAAGAAATGATAGAACAAACAACAACAGAGACAAATCACCACAAGACACACCAGTTAACCACAATTGTGAGGCAAACGCACAAGCAATCATCAACATATCTAGAAAACGGTTATGTAATCAATCACACAAAGAGACTAGAGAAGCATGGAAATCACTTCTAGAAACATTCAAAGAAGAAGAACCAGAACTATATCTTGTTTGTGTGCCTGAATGTGTGTATAGGTTTGGATGTCCAGAAATGAACAATTGTGGATTTTTCAATCAATTCAGAAATGAATATAAAGACTATGATCTGAGTGATATCAAAAAAAGATATGAAAAGTTCTTGACTTATAGAAAAAAATAAGTATAATATAGATAGTTTTTATTTTATTCATAAGGAGGTATTATGAAAGTTATTGATCAAAAAATTACAGAAAATTATTCTATTTACAATGGTGATTCTTGTAAAATTTTACAAGGTATTCCAGACAATTCAATTGATTATATTGTTTATAGTCCACCATTCTTTGATTTATTTAATTATACAGATTCAATACATGATATATCTAATTCATTGAATGATTTAGATTTTCTTACACATTATGATTATATTATTAAAGAAACAGAAAGAATATTAAAACCTGGTAGACTTATTTCAATTCATTGTATGGATACACCATATTCAAAATCAAAACACGGATTTATGGGATTAAGAGATTTTCCTGGAGAAATAATAAGAATGCATCAAAAATATGATATGATTTATCATTCACGTCATTGTATATGGAAAGATCCATTAATTGAGGCTGTTAGAACAAAAGCAATAGGACTTGCTCATAAACAAATAGTAAAAGATTCAAGTGTTTGTAGATCTGGATTACCTGATTATATAATCACAATGAAAAAAAGAGGAGATAATGAAAACTTTGTATCACATAAAGATGGATTTTGTAATTTAGAATATCCAGGAAGTAATCCTCCAGAATTTGATAAAGATGATATAAAATATTCTCATAATTTTTGGAGAAGATTAGCTAGCCCAGTTTGGATGGATGTTAGACAAACAAAAACATTAAATTATAGAGCAGAAAAAGGAGAAGGAGACACAAAACACATGTGTCCAACACAGCTTGATTCTATTCATAGATGTTTAATGTTATATTCAAATCCTGGAGATGTTGTTTTGAGTCCATTTGGTGGTGTTGGAACTGAACCTTATTGTGCTTTAAATTTAGAAAGAAAAGCAATAGCAATTGAATTAAAAAAAGAATATTTTGAACAAATGAAATTAAATCTTTCTAAATTTGATGATACAGATGAATTTACTTTTATTTAAGGAGTTAAAATGAATAATAATTATAATGATTTCATAAAAAGTAAAATAATAAAATTTGAATATACTGGATTTGATATTGAATTAGATGATATAAATCCTGTTTTGTTTGATTTTCAAAAAAGCATTATTAAATGGGCAATTAGAAATGGTAAAAGTGCTGTTTTTGCATCAACAGGATTAGGCAAAACTTTAATTCAGTTAGAAATAGCAAATATAATAAACAAAACAAAGAATGTGAATGTTATTATATTCGCACCTCTTGCTGTATCTGAACAAACTATTAGAGAAGCTAAAGAAAAATTAAATTTAAATATTAATAATCTTAGATATGGATTTAAAGAAGGAATTAACATTATAAATTATGAACAAATTGAAAATGTTGAAGTTGATAAATTTGATTGCATTATTTTGGACGAATCATCAATTTTAAAAAATTTTACAGGAAAATATAGAAATTTGATTATTGAAAAATTTAAAAAATATTCGTATAAATTCTGTTTTACTGCAACACCATCTCCTAATGATTATATGGAACTTGGAAATCATTCTGAATTTTTAGATGTATTACAATATAAACATATGTTATCAACATTCTTTTTTAATGATGCTGGAGATACTAAAAAATGGTTAATAAAACCACATGCACAAGATAAATTTTGGGAGTGGGTTGCAACATGGGGATGTGTTTTAACACACCCAAAAGAATTAGGATTTGAAGATGATAGATATGATTTACCAGAATTAGAAATAAATGAAATAATAGTTGATTCTGATGATTTAAGAATTGATATTTTTACAGGTGAATATATATTAGACAATTCATCAAAAACATTATCAGAAAGAAGAAATGCAAGAAAATCAACAATTGATATAAGAACTGATTATACTGCTGATTTAGTGAATAAATCTAGTGATTATTGGCTTGTTTGGTGTGACTTAAATGACGAATCAAAAACATTATCTAATAAAATTATAGATTCAGTTGAAATAAAGGGATCTGACAAAAATAAACATAAAGTTGAATCAATGCTAGGATTTCAGAAAGAAAAAATAAAATGTTTAGTTACTAAACCAAAAATAGCAGGTTTTGGTATGAACTGGCAGCATTGTAATAATATAGTGTTTACTGGTTTATCAGATTCTTTTGAACAAATATATCAAGCAATAAGAAGGTGTTGGAGATTTGGACAACAAAGAAAAGTTAATGTTTATTTTGTGATATCACACAAAGAAGGCACAGTTTTAAAAAATATAAAAAGAAAAGAAAAACAAGCAAATGAAATGATTAAAAAAATGGTAGGAATGACAAATAAATATATGAAAAAAAATATATTAGAAAATAAAGAAGATAATTCAGAAGATCATCTTTATACATATGATATGATTTTACCAGATTTTATTTAGGAGGCAAGCATGAAAATAATAGCATATATTGGCGTAATTGGATCGGGTAAGGACTATCAAGCCAATGAGATGAAAAAACATCTAGAATCGAAAGATAGGACTGTTAAAACAATCAAATTTGCAGATGCATTGCGTGAAATGATTTGGTTGTTAATTGGATGGACACCAAAAACGGAAGAGGAGTATGAAAAATTCAAAAAATCAACATTTTCTTTTTTTGGTGGTGAATTTTCTGGACGTGAAATTTTAATCAGACTTGGAACAGATATAATGAGAAATTATGATAAAAATGTCTGGGTGAATAAAATGATGTTAAAAATTAATTCATCAACTGAGGATTATATTTTGATAACTGATTGTAGATTTACAAACGAGGTAAATTGTTTAATTGATTGTGGTGCTAAATTTATATTTTGTAATTATAAATCAGAGCGATATGAATTAAAAAATCACAGTTCAGAAGCATTTGCTCAAAAATGTATTCCATTTTTTAAAGATTGTGAAATAATGGAAAATGAATCAATCAAAACTATTCTAAACACCATCTAAAAACGTCATATTATCGTTCTGAGAAACAAAAACACTTTTTTAATGTCTATGTAAGGGTTTAATGTGAAAGTTGCTCTATGGCGTCACAAAGAAAAACAAAATAATCCTTGACTTTTCTAAAAAAATAAATTATAATTAAATTGTAGGTTGTTTTAAAATTTAGGAGGTTATCATGAAAGAAAGAAATACATCAAACATTCCAGAAGAATTCGAAATTGGAAAATCTGTTTATCTTCGTGCAAATATAGAAGATATAGCAGACGGAAAATTTACTAACAGAACATTAGCAAAACGATTGGTTTTTGGTCATGTCAATTTTTACAATGGTGATAAAATGGTTGTGAGATTGATTTTAGAACCAGTTGATAAAAAACCTTCTGTAACACCTTATAAATTTGAGGATGTTATGACTGAAAAAGAAGCAAAAGAATTCTTGGAAAAAGAATTCAAAAAATCAATGAAAGATATATTTGGAGGTTGATTTGAAAAAATATTTTTTTGATGTTGATGGAGTTATTCGTGATTTTGTCAAAGGACTTGGAGTTGACAATATACAAACTTGGAAACTTCCAAAAGAAGCATGGGACAAAATGAAAATTGATCCTAAGAAATATTTGTATGATTGTCCATCATTTCCAGATGTTATTGCAGATATCAACAGAATTGGTTTGAAACACATAACCTTTCTAACAAACCAATGTGGAAAGCCTGACAGAGAATATTGGACAAAGATGTTTCTTGATAGGATTTTCTTTCTCAACAATGATATCATTTTCACAAAGAATTTTGAAGAAAAAGTTGATTTGTTGAAAAACAATTCTGATATGATTCTAATAGATGATTATCCTTATTTTTTTGAAAAGGAAGGATTTGAAGAAATCAAAGATAGATTATATCTTGTGAAAAGATCTTATAATAAGCATGTTAGGAAGTTTTATGATCATTTTTATAAAATTGGAGAATTTAAGTGAAAATCATAAAAGAAGGAAACAAAATCAAATTAGAAGAAAGTTCAGAAGTTGTATTTGCTCACAAAGGAAAGAAAGTGATTGTAACCAAACATTCTACAATTAGACAAATAGAAAGATCCAAACTATCTAAGAATGAAATTGAAACACTTTACAAAAGATCTATCGATAAGATCAAATCTTTCAAAAATGCATTTGGACCATATTTGTTTTTCTCCAAGTCACTCAAACAGGGAATAGTTGTTGATTATAGAGAAGATTATAAAGATAAAGACGGCGGAAAACATCTAATCATCATCACCTTTCTTCCAAGAGGCAAAGACAAAGCACTCAAAGGAACAAAAAAACTCATGCTTGAAAGATATGTTGATCTGGATGAAAATTGTTCAACACACCTTTCACAAGAGTTTTTAGACTACATGAGCGAAATATCTGATTCTATTGAAAAGGATAATGAAGAAAACTTTAAAGTTGTTGTTGATGAATCTGTTTTCAGATTTTATCAAGTTGATGAAAAAGTTTGGCAAGAGATCGATGTTGATGTTTTTGAATTTGAATAAAAAATAAATAAGTTTGATTATGGTGACTGTCGTCCAATTGGATAGGACACTGGGTTGTGGTCCCAGTAATGAGAGTTCGAGTCTCTTCAGTCACACTTTTTTTGCACAGTAACACTATTTATGTTACTATGCAGTTTAATGTTACTAGGTGCCTACATAGCTCAGTTGATAGAGCAACAGATTTGTAACCTGTAGGTCGTAGGTTTGATCCCTACTGTAGGCTCCATTTTTTAATGTCAAATAATTCTTGATTTCTGTTTAAATAATCAAAATATAAATATCTTCAGTAACATTGGAGGTATTATATTTTGCTACATATCAACTATCACAACAACGTTTTCATTTCTTTGAAAACACTTTCAAATGAAACTTTTCGTCTGATCAAAAACAAATTCACACATACATATGAAACATGGGAAAACAGAAAGAAAGTAACAAAGACTTATAAGTTCTTATACAGAGACAAATATCTTTACAAAGGACTTTTGAGTGAATTGATTGATTTCTGCTTGTCAGTGGGTATATCTTTTGTTTTAGATGATAAATTAAAGACAAGAAACAAGTTTACTGATGAACAATATGATAAGTTGATTGAAGTGGTTAAACCTTCTCTAACTCCTAGATTTTTTCAGAAAGATTCAATAATGAAAGTAATTAGAAATAAACAACAGACAGTTTTGTCATGTACGAGTTCTGGAAAATCATTGATAATTTATATTTTAATAATGTTTTTCAAATTAATAAGAAAGGACAAATCAAAAAAATCATTGATAATTGTACCAAGTATTAATCTAGTTAATCAAATTTATGGAAATTTTATAGAATATGCAGAAACAAATGATAAAATCATTATAGGAAAACTAGTAAGAAAGTTAAATAGTGAACAAGAAAAGTTTGATGAATTTGATGAAAGTTGTCTTCTAACAACTTGGCAGAGTTTACAGAATAAACCATCTAGTTTTCTAGATCAATTTGAAATGGTTTTAGTGGATGAATGTCATGGAGCAAAAAGTCCTGTTTTAAAAAAGAAAATTTTAGAAAAATGTATTAATGCAGAATATAAATCTGGAGTTACTGGAACAATGCCATTAGATGATCTAAACTCAAAAGTAATAACTGGGTTACTTGGTAAATTAACTTATAGTGTCAGTCAACGTGAATTAATAAATATGGGATTTGCTCCTGATATTGAAATAAAAAGTCTAATATTAAATTATCCAAAAGTATATCAAAAAATGAATTATCAAGATGAATGTTATTTTGTTAATCAAAATGACAAGAAAAAGAAAGTAATAACACAGATCATTGAAAAATATGACAAACAAAATGTTTTATGTTTGTTTAAATTAATAAAATACGGAAAGAGTATTGTTAGAATACTTAAGAAAAAATTTCCAAATAAGAATATTATGTATATAGATGGATCTATTTTAACAAAATCAAGAGAAGAAATAAAAAAAACATTAGAAGAAAATGTAGATTGTATTTTAGTTGCTAGTTATAGAGTGTTCAGTACTGGAGAATCTGTTAAAAATATACATACATCTATTTTTACTGAATCACCAGGAATAAAGAATTATACTTGTATTCAGTCAATTGGTCGTCTCATGCGTAAACACGAATCTAAAGACAAAGCAACTGTATGGGAAATAGTCGATAAAATAGAATATAATAATAATTATTCACCATATGGATATTTGTATAATCATTACATAAAAAGAAAGGACTTTTATGAAATGGAACAACATCCAGTATATGAAAAAGAAATAAAAACATAAAATAATTGAAAAAAGTGTTGACATTTGATTTAATACATGCGATAATATAAAAGTAAATTGTTAATTTTATTTAGTGATGAACAAAAAGGAGAGGATAATGAAAAAGCATAATATCGAGGGTCTTAAGGATTCTAATAATATTGAAATATATGTAGGTGACAAAATATCTTATATATCTTTGTATGAAAATCACTCTGACGCTATGGATTATTTCGACGTAGAACCACAATTGAACTACTCAGTTGATGAGGTGTATCTTGAAAAACTTGAGGGTGTTGTAGAGTTTAAAAATGGTTCATTTATGGTTGGCAAAGAATTACTTTATAATGTCATAAACCCGGAAACTATATACGAAAGAATTAAATATTTGGATTATATTGATGAATTGAGCGTATCATTGAGAGAATTCATCAAAGAAGAGAAATTCGGATTTAAAGTCAAAAATTTTAGAGATATTTTCAAAGTTGAGGTTTTAAATGAATAGATTAAGAGATTATTGTGATATAGATAGAAACTTTGAATATATATCACTTCTAGATGAAGAAGAAAATAAATAAGTTTATCGTGGTGAGTGTCGTCTAGTTGGTTAGGATTTTAGTAAAGCATGGGTAAATATAAATGAGTGAAAAATCTATTCTGGATCATCATTAAATAAATTATTTAAATCATCAAACTCAGTCAAAATATCTTCTTCCTTTTCAATTTCTTCAACAACTTCATTTTCATCATTTATATATTGTTCTGAATTTGGAACATTATCATCAATATCATCAACACCAGTAGAAATAACTTCATGTGAAAATTTATACTCAGATATAGGAATATTATATACTAATGGTTGACCAGCAAAATAGAATGGTTCCCTTGTGTTTTCTGATGAAACTTGAAACCATTTTCCGAAGTTAGGAATATAAAACAAACTATCAATTGTTGGTTCCGTTGTACTGGTTCTACTTTGCCACTTTCCAACTGTTATTTGAATTATATTTGACCAGTCACTTATAAACCCAAACTTTCCAAATAGTTCTTCACCACTAGACCAATTTTTCACATCGCCATAAACAGTAAGTTGAATTCCTGAACTATATATTTGTGTTGGATCTTCACCGAATAGTTTGTCAATATCTGGTGTTGTTTTTGGTAGATAAAATACATCAAACCCTTTTTGCGCTATCATGTCATCAATCATATTCTTTTTTGTTGTATATTCTACATTGCTTTGATATTGATTGTATCGATTCCATAATGGATTTTCATAACTCATAATTTACTCCTAAAAATAATTCTATGTTTATTTATAAAAAAAGCTTGACATTCTTTAAAAAATAAGTATAATAGTATATGTAAAATCGTTCTTTAGGAGGAATTGAAAATGAAAGACATCAGAGAGCATGTCAAAAGAGCAAATGATCTTGGTATTGAAACTGGAAAAGTTGTTGAAGATTATATTCCAGTTGAATTAAGAGATTATATTCAAACAAATGAACTATCTGTTCAGTTCATTCATGATTCACTTATCAATCTTGGTCAATTAATGAATTCATATTATGATGCAATGATGATATATCATAAAGAAGGAATTGTTGATGAAGATTTCTTTGAAACAAAATTCATGCAAGAATCAAATTTTAAAAGACTTTTAGAATTAGAACTAAAAGAAAAAAACATGTTTGGAAAATCACATGAAGTTGAGGAAGGATATGATTTTTGTTAATAAAATGAAAAAAATAAGTATAATAATGCAACTTGCAACAAAGATGATTGCAAAAAACGAAATGCTAGAAAACAAAAAGGAGAAAAATGTATGAGTAACTTTGATGCTAAATTTGATGCTATGTTTAATGGTGAGTTAAAAGATGATTCTTTATCAGTTAAAGAACCATCAACAACTGAGAATTCTTATCAAGATGATAATGATGTTTATTTCTTATCGTCAGGTAAAAACGGTGAAAAAAACACTATAAAATTAAGAATGATTCCAAACTTTCATGAAAATGAATTTTCTGGAATTGATAATCTTTTTATGTTACAGAAAAAAGTTCACAAACTAAGAAAAGGAAATCAGAAATTGAATTTCAATTGTCTTAGGTTTCAGAATGATTTGAAATTTAAAAAGAATAATAAAGGATTTTTTGATATTCCTGAAGGTGAAGAGCTTCATAAATGTCCAATGTGTGAATTAAATCCGTGGGTAGGAAATGCAAATGAAAATCCTTCTGGATATGCAGAATATCAAAAAAAGAAATCAAAATTATCTGGTTGGGTGAATGTATATATCTATGATGATACATTAAATCCAGAAAATAATGGAACTATCAAAAAAATGTATTTTGATGGCAGATTAATGAGATGCTTAAAAGGTGATATGAAAGACGCTGTAGATAAAGAAGGTAATATAATTCAAAAAGGTCTTGATCCTTTCGATGTTATGAATGGTGCTGATATTTGGATTGAAATTGCTAAAGCAGGACAATGGGATTCATACGATGGGACAAAATTTCTAAGACCGAGTCCTTTCATGAATGGCGATCGTGAGAAAATCAAAGAAATTATTTCAGGCGATTTTGATCTAACTGAGAAAATAGGAACATTCTATGATTATGATGAACTCAAAGAAAAAATAGATATTTTCTATGGAAATAAATCAGAAGTTGAAGAAGAAGTTGAAGTAAATGAAGAAGTTGCTAAAGAAGAAGTAATTTCTGAAGTTGCAACACCAATTGAAGTTAAAGAAGAAATCATTGAAGAAGATTTAGATGATTTTGATGTTGATAGTCTAATAGATGACTAATATAAACAAGGAGGAAAATAAATGAAAAAAATAAAATCATTTAAGAAAGTAGCACTTAAACTTGCACCATATATTATATTTGGTTCAACTGTATTAATTCTAGACTCAATTTCACCACTTAATTCATATTCAGTATGTATTGGTGCAATATTGTTACACATTCTTTCAAAGGCAAAAAAATATTTTAATGAAAAACTTCAGGAGGAAAATAAATGAAATTAAACTTATCTGCACTCAAATCAATTGCAACAATTGAAAATGATCTATGGTTTGGAAAAGATCAAATCACAAATGTTAAAAAAGACAAAACAACAGGAATCAGATACATTCCATCATCACCAATTTTTGAAAAAGAATTTGGAATTTCAGATCTATCAACTTTCATGAAAATGCTAGTAATGTACAATGAACCAGTGATTTCTTTCAACAAATCAGATCTAGTTATTTCAAAAAAAGATCTAACGGGAGCATTAACCTACAGAATGTCAAATGAAAATGCAATGAGATTCAAAATAGATCTTGCAGAATCAGGAAACAATGCATTTAACAGTTGTGGTGATTTTCTAAAATCAGATTCTTTCTACAAATTTTCAATTGATGAAAAAATGATGAATGAAATAAGATCTTCAGCTTCATTCATAAGAGGAAAAGATGCAAACACGTTCATCAAGTTTGAAAAAGATAGCAATGATGAAGAGATGAGAATAGTTGTTTATTCACCTGGTTGTGAAAATTTATCAACACACATTCTAAAAGGTGAAAATACAGCTTCTCTAGGTTCATATTCAAAACAATTGAACATTGACGCAATTCCATCAAGCGGATCGTGGGATTTTTATATTTTTGAAGGTCACAACATTGAAGTAAAAAATAGGAAAGGTGATAAATTAAAAGTTGCTGCAAAAGACACATTTCTATATGGTAGATCATTTATTGGCGATGATGATAAAAAAGAATTGCTCGAATGGTATTCTGTATTTAAAAGCTAAGTTATAATAACAATGGGTGGTTGAAATATACCACCCAATTTAGGAGGATATTATGAACACACAAGAAAATAAAAATGATAAAGCATTATCAAATAAAAATTATAATTTACTTCTGTTATTGGAACAAAATATAAGATATAATTTTCCAGATGTTTGTGTAAATGAATTAGGAGAAGATTGTTATTTTGATAGTGTATCAATTGCAGAACATAACGAAGATAAATTAATAGTTAATTTTAGAGATGAAAATTATATTACAATTGAAGAATCTAGAGGTGTTGAATTAACAATTACAATTGATGGAAAATTTCGCGATGAAATTTCAAATTCTAAAGGTTCTGGTGGTATTTATTCTAAAGATGATATTTTTGACAAAATGTGTAAAGTAATGAAAAAATATTCATAGAGGAGGAGAAATGTCAAAAAAAGCAGAATCATATCTATGGGAAGAAAAATATAGACCACAAGAATTTTCAGATTGTATCCTTCCAAAAGGGATTAAAAACACATTTGATAAATTTATAGAAGAAGAATATTTACCACATCTAATTCTGGAAGGTACTCCCGGCATAGGAAAAACAACAATGTTAAACATCCTTGCTGATTATCTAAATATGGAAATGGTTATTTGGAACGGTTCACATCACAATGGAATAGATTTCATCAGAAATAATTTTGAATCATACATGATGACTGGATCAATGAATGGAAACAGAAAACTATTTGTGTTAGAAGAAGCTGATAGACTCACAACAGATGCATTACAAGCTATGAAAAAGCCTTTAGAAGACTATTCCAACAATTGTAGTGTCATTATGACAACTAACAACTATGACACATTAATTCAAAAATGTGGAGATGATGCAATTCTTTCTAGAATGGACAAAATATCTTTCAATTATACTTCAAAACAAAAGAAAGAAATAGCAGTTCCAGCAATCAAAAGAGTTTTTAAAATATTGAAAGAAGAAAGTATTGAATTTGATCAAAAAAATAAATCACTTCAATCATTTATTGTAAATACACTTCCAGATTTCAGATCAGTTTTAAAATTGCTAAGACGACATGTCATTGAAAATAATAACACAGTAACAGACTCAATTGTTGATTGCATTCCAAAGAAATTAGACAAAGATTTATTGATGAAAATAATCAACTCAAAGCATGAAGAAATTGCTAGTTTTGCAGAAACAGAATCATCAACAAAAATTTTCAGTTGGATAGGTAGAAATATATTAGAATTCACTACTAATATAAATACTATAACAAGAGTTTATAATGCTCTAATATATCACGAAAATTTAGATAAAAATAACGTTATAAAGATAAATAATATGATAACTTTCTTTTACAATTTAAAACAAATTTTAAACTCAGAAAAATAGAGGTTTAATGAAAACTAATATAAAAGCAATCACAACAGAAGTTAATGATATACCATCTTTTTTAAGTGAGTCTACACTATCAGTCACAATTTGGTTTACTGGATGTATACACGATTGTAAAGGGTGTCAAAACCCACAATTACAGACTATTGATTCAAGTGGATTAGATATTGAATTTATTAAAGATGAATTAGAAAAAAGAAGAATATTATGTGATTGGGTTGTGTTTAGTGGTGGAGATCCAATGCACGATTTGAATGAAAAAGTTGTTGAGGAATTGGCTGTTTTTGCAAAAGGAATTGGATATAAAACATTTGTTTATACTGGATATGATATGGTTGGACAGGTTAATGGTGTTGATTATGTGAAAACTGGGATATTTGTAGAGAATGATGGTGTTGATGAGTTTTGGTTGGCTAGTAGGAACCAATCGATTTGGAGAATAGATGGATTAAAAAAAGTTTACTGGTACGATAAAGGTATTGTTTATAATAAAATAGAAAAGAGGAGTTAGGATGACATTAAGGTTTAGTATGGATTTTCCAGAGAATTTTTCAGATTTATACAATAAGATTCATTCAAATGAAAAGGGTAGATTGATGTTAGAAATTGAAGGAATTAGTAGGGATAATTTAGATTTTGCAAAGAATTCCAAAAAATATTTTCTAACAGATAATGTTGCTGATATAAGTATTGATTCTAATGCTAATGTTGATAATGGTATAAATCATGCTAATTATGTTAGTGAATTATCAAAACCAATGTTAAAATTAGAAAATTATTTTTTAATTTATAGAATGATTGAAAAAGAATATGGAGAAGAAGAAGCAAATAAAATATTCAAATCTATAATATATTCGGATATTTACCTACATGACCCAACAAATGTACAGGTCCCTTATTGTTTTTCAACAACAACATCACGAATAATGATAGAAGGTAGACCTTGGAGTGAACCAGTAGCAATACCACCAAAAACAGCAGCATCATTTATTGGTCAAGTAATTGAGACAGTGATGAATCTGTCCAGTAGCCAAATGGCAGGGGCTGTTGCTATAGGTGATTTATTTGTGAATTATTCATATTATGCAAAAAAAGAAAATCTAACTGATAAACAAATAGAAAATCATTTTCAATCTCTTGTGTATATTTTTAACAATAAATTTTCTCGTGGATCTCAGAGTCCATTTACTAATCTAAGTCTTTTTTGTAGAAATAATTTAGAAGCATTATTTAATGGATATATGTTTCCTGATTTTACAAAACCAGATTTTGACTATGTAATGAAGATTCAGAAAATATATATGAAATTCTTTTGTAAAGGAGATCCTACAACAAATGAACCATACAGATTTCCAGTTCTCACATCTGCATTTCTACATGATAAAGAAAATGAAATAGAATTAGATGAAGAATTTTTTGATATCGTAGCAGAACATAATATTTCAAAAAGCATTATGAATGTATATGTTTCTGATTCAGTTGGTAAAATTGCTTCTTGTTGTTTTACAAACGATCAAATGGTCTTAACAAAATCAAGTAATAACGGAGTTAAATTATCAACAATAAAGGAAATTGTTGAAACTAGAATGATTGATAGAGAAAATTTTAAAGTTTGGCAAAATGGATTTTGGTCTAAGGCTAAAATGGTTAAAATTTTAAAACAAAATAGAGAAATATTTCAAGTTGAAACTGTTAATAATAAAATTTTAAAAATGACAGAAGATCATTTAAATTTAACATTTGATGGTGAAAAATTAACAAAAGATTTAACCGAAAATGATTATATTGCTTTTAATACAAATGAAACAAAATCTATACCAGAACATAGCGAAAATTTAACTTATGAGCAGGGAGTTTTGATTGGTGCATATCTTGGTGATGGTAGTTCTGAAAAAAATAGAATTAATTTTAGTATTAATAAGGAAAAATATGAAAAATTAAACAAAATAATAGCTAAAGCTCTTGAACAGTGGAATTTAAATGTGAAAATGAAACTTTATAAAGAATATAATAATGTTTATCCTTGCGTTATATCATCAAAAGAGCTTCATACAATAATTAAACGTTGGGTAAAAGGTTCATGTTGCTATGAAAAGAGTTTAAATTTAGATGTGATTTTACAATCGATTGAATTTAGAAAGGGAATTTTGGATGGTATGTATATAACAGATGGTGGAAATAGTAATAGAATATATACAACATCAGAACAATTATCCAAAGATTTTGAAGTTTTAATAACATCGCTTGGTAAAAATAGTATTATTAATATTTCAGATAGAACAGACGAAAAGGTTATGATAAGAGGAGAAGAATTTAATAGAAATCATGTTTTATATTGTATTAGATGGTATGAAAATAGACATAAATCTAAACAGAAAAACATATATAAATTCAAAAACAACACAATATATTTTAAAATTAAAAATATAACAAATATAACAAATATCTATAAAGATGAATATGTATATTGTTTTGAAATGAAAGATCAAACAAATCCATATTTTACATTACCAACAGGAATTAACACACATAATTGCAGATTGAATTCTCAAACAAAGTTAAATGGTGCAGATTCATTTGGGAATGGCGGATTATCAGTAGGTAGTCATAGGGTTGTATCAATTAATTTACCAAGAGTAGCAATTGAAAGTGAATTTCAATCAGATGATCAAAATAGAATTGAAAGATTTTATGAAATTTTAGATGATCAACTAGATATGGTTCATAAAACATTAAAGGCACATAGAAAATTATTACATAAAAGAGCAGACGCTGGATTTCTTCAATTTGTTAAACCATTAAACTATATAAACATTGATAAAATGTTATTTTCTACAATTGGTATTCTAGGAATGCATGAAATGATGTATCACTTAACAGGAAATGATATGTATGATGAAAATGGAAAACTTAAAGAAAATGTAATAGCTCTTGAAAAAAATATTATTAATTATATTAATGATAAAGCTTCTGAGTGGTCTGAAAATGAAAATGTTAATTATAATCTTGAAGAAGTGCCTGGTGAATCACTTGCTCCTAAATTTGCACTAAAAGACAAAATAATTTATGGAGAAGAAGTTCAACCATTTGAATTGTATTCAAATCAATTCATTCCTTTAACTGTTGATATGGATATTTTTGATAGAATGAAATATGAAGGAATATTTTTCAAAGCTTTATCAGGTGGTGGTATTTGTCATATAAATGTTGATAGTCAAATAAAATCAAAAGAAGACATGAAAAAAATTATGAGATATGCAATTGAATGTGGTTTACAACATTTTGCTGTTAATTATAATTTTAATAAATGTGAAAATGGTCATATTCATGTTGGAGATAATAATTTGAAAGTTTGTGCTGAATGTGGTGGTGAAATTATTGATAACATTTCAAGAGTTGTTGGATTTTTCGTTCCAAGAAGTCAAATGAATAAAATTAGAAGAGAATCAGAATATTTTCTAAGAAAATTTAAAGCTGTTTAACAACACATTCAACCAATCCTATAACATACTATTCAAAAACATTTTTTATTCCTCATACACTTGATATGAAACTCTAAGAACCATTTAAATATAACTTTTTCAAAAAATATCTTGACTTTTCTTTAATGATAGAATATAATAGTATTGTGAGTTGTTAATTTTTGATTTGGAGAATAAAATGTATATAATAGGTTTTACAATAGCAATTTGTTGTTTTGTTTCAGCATTTGGAAGATTCATTTCAAGAAGCTGGAATGGAATAACTCTAGAAATAAAAACAATAACTATTGTTGGACTATTAGGTCTTACAATGGTTTATTATGATGTGACAAGTCCTGTTGTCACTGAGCAAGAAATTTTCATAACAACACACACATTCAAATATAATCTTGGATGTGGTGAATGGAAAATTAAAATTGAAAAAATAACACCAACTCGTTTTGGTGCAATATATAGAATGTCAAAGGGGTTTACAGTGTTAGAACAATTGAAAAGATGTGATGAAAAATGAAACTAAATAAAATATTTGAAAAATCAAATGAATATAAAAAATATTTATCAAGTGGATTATATTATGGTATAAGATACTATAATAGTATAAGATATTATAATTTAAATCTAAATAATTATGAATGGATTTTTTTTGATGTTACATATTTTAATGTATGGGTTAAAGAAAATTTTAAAACATTTGATAATTATGAGGAATACAAATGAAGCTTAACAAAAGATTTGAAAAGTCAAATGAAGGTATTAAATTTCTATCAAGTGGTTTGTATTTAAGTGGTTCTAAAGGATTACGATTAAGTTATAAGAAATGGATTTATTTTGATATTGCATATTTTAATGTATGGTTAAAAGATACTGAAAATTCTGTATTATCAATTGATTATGAGAAATACAGATGAATCTGAATAGAATATTTGAAGCTAATAGAGATATATTTAAAAATGTATGGATTAATAAAATAGATAGAGTATATTATGCAATATGCCATAATGATATAGTGTTAATTTTTAGTAATAATTCATTTACACGTAAAAATGAATGTTTTTTATATTTAAGAGGAAATTTTGAAACACAGCAAGATATAGAATTACATGGGTATTGGTTATGAAGCTCAATAAATGTATTGAAAAGTCTAAAAATTTTTATTCAATTCAATTTCTATCAAGTGGATTATATAAAAGCTCTAGTAATATTTTACAAATAAATATAAATGTTTATATTGAATATTATAAAAATTTAATTATCTTTTGTTATTATAAAAATGAAGATAGAATTTACTATGAGGAATATCAATGAAACATTTAATTTTGAGTGATTTACATTTCGGTGTAAAAACAGATGATTTTTTTATAAACTATCAAAAAAATTATCTTTTATCTCTAATAGAAATAATTAAAGAATATAATATAGAAAATATTATTGTAACAGGTGATATAAACGATAAAAGAAAAATCACTGATAATAGAATTCTAAATATATTCAAAGATATTTTTAATGAGATAGAAAGACAAACAAATATTGGATATATTGCAATTGTTGGAAATCATGATATGTATTATAAAAATTCACACAAATATAATTCAGTTGGAAACTTTTTCTCAGACAATTTGAAACACTTATCAATTGTTGATCAATGTTACAAATATAAAAATATGGTATTTGTTCCATGGATTACAACAGACAACTATGAATATGTTTCTGAGTTTATATCTAAACACAACTCAAAGGATAACTATTTATTTGGTCATTTTGCATTAAAAGGGTTTAAAATGACTGGAAATTACACATGTAAGAAATCTCAAATATTTAAATCAGATTATGAAAATTATGCAAAAGTTTTCTCAGGTCACTTTCACAATCAACAAGAAAAGGATAATATTTTATATGTTGGAAATCCTTGGCAAACAAATTTTGGTGAATTAGAAAAAAAAGGCTGTTGGATTTTTGACAATGATTCAGGAGAAATTGAATTTATGGAAAATAAAAACAATCTTTTTGAAAAACATTTTATTAAAGATAATGAAGATTTACAAGGAATTGAAAAAAAATTATTGACTATTACAAATAAATATGTTAAAATTTATATAGATTCAATTGATAATAAATATATTAATTCAATTGATATGATTATAGAAAAACTAAAACCAAAAGAGGTTGATACTTCTATAAAGGATTTAGATTTAGAAATAGATGAAGATGTTGATTTTTCAATTGTTGAAAATGTTGATAAAGAATATTTCAATCAGTTGAAAATAGAAAATAAAAAAGTATTGCAGGAATTATTTAAAAATTATGAAATTAGAAATGAAATGGAGGATTGAGATGGCTAATGACAAAGACAAAACAAAAGACAAAGACAAAACAAAAGACAAAGAAATAGAAGTTATTGAAGAAATAAAGATTAAACCAAAAAAACTAAAGAAACAAATTAGATTAGAAATGTTAGATTGCGATGAGTTTGGAGGAAAAATTGCTGATGTTATTGATAAATTATCAACATTAGAAATGAAATATATAAATTCAGGTGTTTCAAATATAGAAATAATATGCAAAGGATCTTATGATAATGCATATTACATTCTTTATGGTATTCGTGAAGAAACTGACAAAGAATATGATAAAAGAATAGATAAAGAAAACAAAAAAACAGAACAAAAACAGAAATTAATAGAAAAGAAGTTGAAAGAAATTAAAGAACTTCAGGAGTATATTGATGAAAATAGTTAACACTGAAAACAAAAAAGTGGTTCTAATGGGACCTAAAGAGTTTGAGATTTTGCCTTTTCTTTATCGAATTGCATTAAAGGAAATAGAAAATGGTTTGAAATCTCATGTTGATGAAGCATCTAAACAAGTGCTAATTGAAAGAAAAAAGATAATTCAGAAAATGATGAAAGAAATGCCAGAGGAGGAATAATTGATGAAAATAATAGGGTTAAGAATTGAAAAGTATATAGGAAAATATGTAAGTGGTTCTAATTGTGATTTTGAATATAAAGATTCTGAATTTGAAAGACATGTTCTTTGTGTAATTCTTGAAAATAATATAAGAGTAGAAATAACATTAACAGATGAAGAAGGAGAGTGTTATTCTGGATGGTGTTGTGCTTCATACGCAAATGTTGAATTTAAAGTAGTAAAAAGATTTAATGGATTTAATTTTAAACCAAAACAACTTATTATTATAGACGAAATAAAAGATTTGGTAGATTTACAAATTTTTTTTGAAAAAGATGAAATTCATTGTGATTTGCTAGAATTAAGCAAATTGGGTGGAGATGAATATTATCCTTCTGGATATTATAGTGTCAATATGGATTTATTTCAAAAAACAAACAGAGCAAAAGAAAAAAGACCTTGTTTTCTATTCAAAGGAGAATCAGCAATTGGCAAATCTTATTTGTCTTCTAGATTCAAAAAAGACGTTATAGTTTTTGAAACAGATTTTTGGGATATTTTACCAGATAAAATTGTTGCAGACGTTATAGTTTTTGGAAATAGGTCTAAATTTAGTATTGAAGAAATAGAATCAAAAACAAAGGATATAGAACTTGTTATAGTTGATTTTACATATTTTAAAAAATTAAATGAGGTAGAGTGATGTTTATACTAGCTAAATACATATTAAAATTTGGCGGTTGTTATTGTTATACAATCACAAAGAAATATACAACTGAATCATTGGATTTTGCTTTAAAAATTTATAATAGATACGAAAATCATAATATTATAAAAAATAAGCAAAAACTAATAACAAAAATTTTAAAAGAAAATTTTGAAGAAAGGATTATAAATGAAGAAGGTTAAAAATATATTTGGTTGGAATACACCAAAACATTTTATTAAATTTATGAAGATAACAAAACATCTTGAATATGGATTTATAGAATGGTCTTTAGTTCTTAAAAAATATAGAAAATATCAAATTAAAGCATATTTGCTATTGCTAGTTGAAAAATTAGTTGAAATACTAAATAAAAATGTTGTTATTAAATTGGAGGATAGTTAATTGTACACTAAAAGAAAAACATTAAAGAAAAAATTTGTTAAACACTTTAAACACTTAGACTTTATTCTTGGATTCATTTCAGGATTTTCGTTCACAACTACAATTTTTATATTATTACAGATTATAGGAGGTTAAAAAATGGTTGATATGACAAAACCAATTGGAAAAATGGATGATGAAGAATTTACAGAAATGCAAGAAGCAATTAAAAATGCAAAATACACAAAAGAAGTTCTTCCAGAAAAAGGAATGTTTGGTGTATTTTTAGTAATGGTTGTTCAAGAAAAAGAATTTTCAAAAAGAAGACTCTCACCATTATTCAAAAATGTATATGGTGCTAAAGAATGGTTGAAAATTCATGATAAAAGAGTTTCTAAGCACAAAGGAGAAAAGAATGGTTGATATCTCAAAATGTTCAAATAAAAATTGCAAAAAGAAAGAAATTTGTTACAGATATGTTGTAGCTTCTGGTCTCAGACAATCATATGCATATTTTAAACCAGATGAAGAAACAGGAAAATGCAAATATTTTATAAAAGTTGACGAAGGTGTAAAATTAAATTAGGAGGTTATTATGCCATTTTATGACATGAAATGCACAAATGAAAAATGCAAAAAGAAAGATGTTGATGTTGAAATAATGTGTTCAATGTCAAATTCTAAAGAACAAAAATGCAAAGAATGTGGAGAATTATTGAAAATAACACATAAACCTAAAAACAATGGTGTTAGAGGGTTTAGGATAAAAGGTGAATGTTGGACAACAACTAGTCATGGTGGGAGTCACACAATTCATGATTGATATTTAAATTAAATGGAGTTTGTTATGAAGAAGAAATTAGAATTCAATTATCAATTTGATACAGCTAATCTGGTCAAAATAAAACTTAATGTTGGTGCAAGTGCAGTCAATGAGACACTAACTAGAATGGGATTTGGTAGACCTAATTCAAAAACACTAAATCAAACATGTTTTCTCATCAAGATAAAGAAAGAATGGTATATTATACATTTTAAAGAAGCATATGGATTAACAGGGTGTGATATTAATTGGAGAGATGAAAATATCCAACACAGAAATACTGTTGCTAGATTACTTCAAGAATGGGGAAATATAACAATTCTAAACGAAGATACAATAGATTTTTCATATGGAAAGAACATAACAAAAGAACCAGCATTTATTTTCAAAATCAAACACGAAAACAAAGATGATTTTAAATTAAAACCGAAATACTTTATCGATCCTTTAAGAGGTTTATTACAAGAGATCTAAAAAACGTTTTGACATTTTAATAAAAATCAGTTATAATTATTATAGGTTGTTAATTTATTTAAGAGGTTTATTATGAAAAAAATATTTTTAATTTTTGTTTTTTTGGTTGGATGTGTTGGATGTGTTGGAACAGAACCAATCTATGAAAATGATTTTCTAAAAGATTGTTCTAAATTTTCAGAACAAATTAATTTAAATACAGAAGTTATGAAAATGACATCACTATTGAATTGTAGTGACAATTTTGTCACTAATGTAAAAAATCAAGCTCCACACGGAACATGTGGAGAATTTGCTGAAACATCAGCATTAGAAACAATGACAGGACTATATTTAGAAGGTCTTGTTGAAAAAAATGACCTTCATGGAGATTTTCTTAATATTAATCTATCAGAAGCAATGCATCAATATAATAATAATAATTATATTAGTGATAGATCTAAAAAAACAACAACAGAATCTATTTTTCCATATGAATTATTTCCAGGGGAAATATCGGAATGGAACACAAATCATTTTAATGAAAATTCAGTTTTTAATTCTGCAATTTTATTTTCTCTAAAATATCAACAATATAAAAATTGTAGAAACATAATAAAAAATATTGAAAAATATGAAAATTATGAATTGTTTGATATTATTAAAAATATAAAAATAGACATGAAAAAATGTCTTGATGAAATAATTGAGAAAACAGAAACAACAACAGTATCATATATAAGCGAAATGAAAACAGTTGAAAATAGAATGTTTATTAGACCTATATGTACAAATGGAATAGATAAAATAGAGTGTTCTGAGCTAACAGAACCATTTGGAGGATATAAATATAATTTATTCAATAATAAATTTACAGAAACAGAATTTCAAATTGATTGGAATGAATATGATAATTCAGTTAAAAAAATGATAAATTCAGGAAGAACAATCATTATTGCTCTTCCTTGGAATCATATGAAGAATGATGAATTAATTGAAACAAATAAACCATATAATTTTCAAAAGAGAATTATCAAACCAAAAGATGAATTTGAAATTTTTGAAAATTGTTGGGACGGAAATAGAAATGGAATATGTGAAGAAAAAGAAGATAAAAATAAAGATGGAGAATGTACATTGATTGATGATTGCAATTATAATTTTAGTGATTCAATTGAAATAGATGAAGATGGAAAAAGGCATTTTTACAATCATGGTCACAAGGGACACATTGTAAATATAATTGGTTATATTGAAAATGAAGACATAACATATTTTATTGTTAAAAATTCATGGGGAGATAATTATAAAGGAAAAGATTTATTTTATTTAATACCAACACCTGGAACACATAAAGCATCGAGAAGAGTTTTTGGATTCTATTCACATAAATTTGGAATTACTAAAAACAATAAAAAATTAGAAGGAGGCTGGGCAATGAAACAGTTATATAGTAATGATTTACTTCATGATGGAGATGAAGATGGAGTAATAGATTTATTAGATAAAGATTTATTTAATTAAAAAATATAAATAATTTCGTATTAAATATATGGAGTTATTAAAATGGGAAAAGAATTTAAAACAAAAGAAGATTTTGAAAAACATATTGAGAAAATAACATCAGTTAAAACAGGCAATTTAGTTTTTCCTCTAAAATTAAAAACGTTTATTCAAAATGAAGATTATAGTAAAAGTGCATGTTTTATTAGATTCATACCAAAATTCAAAAAAGTAGTATCTGATATAGCAAATAAAGTTACAAAGGAAACACTCGAACCAATGAGCTTTAGTTCAATCATCATGCCAATTTTACCAGTTGAAGATACATTATCAAATCAATGGGGATCTGTTGAAGGCGCTAAATTGCTAGCAGGTGAAATAACTGGTGGAAAGGTTATAGAATATAGCAGTTGGTTAGCAGCAAGAAGTTTAGGTGCTGGGGTTCCAGAAGCTGTTAGAACAAGAGTTACAAAGGCACTTACTGGAGGAACAACAATCAATCCATTCGACAAACTATTATATCAGGGACATCAGAGAAGATCAATTAATCTAACATTCAATTTTTTAAAACCAGAATCAAAAGAAGATGAATTAAACTTAAGATCAATTGCTAATCTGTTCAGAACATTATCAATTGGTAGCTATGATTCATTAGTGATCAAGAATCCTATTTTGTGGAATGTGGAATTTGTTAGTTATCCAGATTATAGTGGATTTCTAAAATATAAAAAATGTGGGATTGGTGATGTGACAGTTAGATTTGGCGACGATGGTGAATTTAAAGCAATGAAAAGTGGAATGCCATTTATGAGTCTTTCTATGTCAATCAATGAAACTGAATATCCAAGTATAGAAGATGTAATTATATAAAAAGAATCTAATATTTTCAATCATTTATAAAAATTATTTCCATATTCTAATATCAGTTACATCATTTCTTTTGTTTATATCAACATTATAATTAAAAAATTTCATATATTTTTTTAAAAAACGATTATAAACACGTTCTCTTTTTTCATCTCTATTAGGAGTGTAATATAAAATTCCATCATAATAAGGACTCACATCATATTTTTTAGCTAAATTTTGATATTTAACATGAGCTTCTATAATGAATTTACATAATTCTTTAGCAAATTCATCTATATTATTTAGTGGCTCTGTCCCTTTATGAAAAGAACCTACATTTTTATTTAATTTTATTTTATTTTGAGCATAAAAATCAATAAAAATATTTTCTTTATAAAAATTCAATTCAATAACTATTGTTCTTTTTTGAATTTTTTTGGTTAAAAATATTTTATTTTTTTTGTTTTCAATTAAAATTAATTTGTTGTTTTCTTTTAAAATAAGCATTTATATCTCCTAAATAATAATTTTCTAAATTTATTTATAAAAAGTTTGACTTTCGTGTCTGGTTATGCTATAATTAAAGTATAGAGGTTAAGACAGTTTAACCTCAGTTGTTAATTTATTTGAAGGAGGTCGTTATGACTATTAAAAGAATTTCAATAAAAAATAAAAAAGAATTAAATAAAGAAAATGGAATGATAGAGATCTTTTCAGGTATTATTATGTCTGAAGAACTTTTTGAAAAAGTAGAGAGTTTTGAAGACTGGAAAGCAGAAGGGGAATATTTTGGAAATCTTTTTGTGGTTCAATCTCTTATTGAGTGTACATACTCAATAAGTAGAGAATTTTCCAGACTTGAAGCCTCACAGGAAGAAATTCTCGGAAAAAAATTCTTTATCAATGGGTCTAAATTAAGTATAAGCCCAAAAATCAGACAGGTTGAACCTCAGTTCAAGCCTGTTAGAAATGCAAAAGAATTGTTAGATATTTTGACTTCTAATTGTGGGATGTGGGATTCCAGATTTGATTCTGAATATTCTGAAATTGCTGAAATAATCAGACAAGTTGAAAAAGAATTCTTTGCTATAGAAGTTGCGGCAAAAGTTGCTGATGCAAACGCTCCAGTAGGAATGTCTGACAATAAAAAAGAATATTTTAAAAAATAATTCTTGACTTCTACATTTAGATATGCGATAATTAAATTGTAGGGTTGAGTTAGTTCAGCTCAGTTGTTAATTTAAAAGGAGGAGATAGATATGAGAAATGTAAACTTAGATAGCTGTCATAGCTATGATGTATATGAAAAAGACAATAAATTTTTCCTCCGTAAAATATACGGTGGTGGTATAAGAAGAAATATATCAGATACTCATACTGAGATATCTGAAGATGAATATAAAGCTCTGATCTCTGAAGCTGAAGAGTTTGAGAGAAAAAGAAATGAAGAAAAAAAAGAAAAAGAAAGTGAACATGATAAAAAGATGTCATGGTTCAAAAAAATAGAGGGTGTATACCCTGAAATGGAAATGGAGATAAAAAATGGTGAAGTTTTTGATAACTACGGAAATTTTTTATTTTATGCACCAAAAAAACCAGTTGATATTTCAACTTGGTTAGAGGAGAAAATTGAAGATTTTATGGAAAACTGTGAATAAAATTTATTTGTCAAAATAATTGTTGACTTTTATATTTAGATATGCGATAATAGTATTATAGAGTTGAGGTTGTTCAACTCAATTGTTAATTAATTTAAAAGGAGGTCGTTATGACTGAAAAAAGAATGTTCATAAATGCAACACCACACGTAATAACATTAAGACAAAGAGACGGTCTTGATGTAAGTTTTCAACCTTGTGGAACCGTTCCACGAGTTAACACAATAGAAGAGGATGCAGGTTTTAACTGTGTTCCTCTAGTGACTTCTGAATTAGGGGAAGTAACAAATCTTCCTGATTTTTCAGAATTAAACCATAATGGAACTGTGCATATATTTTGCATTGTTTCTAGAATGGTTCTTGATGCTGTAGAACCAGTTAAAGGAGTTACATTTGTAGCGCCAGACAGTGGTAAGACAGCTATCAGAAATGAAAAGGGTCATGTTCAGGCCGTTACAAGATTGATTGTTAAAAAATAAATGGAGAATTATCATGAAGAAATTAATTTTAATCACACTAGCATTTTTTATGATTGGTTGTTGCTATGATTGTTCAGATCGAATAGTCGATTATGAAGGATATAACAACGTAATAGAAGAAGAAAAAGTTGATACTGATACTTTGGTATTAGTTGAAGAAGAAAGTGTTGTAGATCAAGAAATTGAGTCCCAAGATGAAGATTTAGAAACAGTTGATGAAGGAGAATTATCAAATGAATTGAAATGTTTAAGATGTTTTGTGTTTCTAACCAAATTCAAAAATGAATGTGATGAATTAGATTATCTAGTTGAAGAATGTATTCAGTTTGAGGAATTATGTGAAGATTATGATGAAGTCTGTCCAATTTCAGTCGAAGAAATAGATGATACAGATCTAGAAGTTGAAGAAGATACAGAAACTCCAGATGAAGACACAAACAATTGTCATAAGCATAAAAAGAAACATAAACATGGAAAATGTAAACATAATTGTCATAAACATGGAAAGGAGAAGTGTAATGATTAATTCTATAAGCAATGATCTTTTAACATCAATTTTAAATATTAATTTAAAAAGAGATGATGTAACTTTATATAATAATAAAATCTATATTGAAAATAAGCAATATTTAACACAATTTAAATTTATAGTAAATTGTAATGATATTGAAATAATTATTAGAAAATGTAATATATCAAATCATTTAATTGATTTAATGCCACCACAATTTAAAGATTTGTATTGTAGCAATCATACAAGATTTAATGAAATACAAAAATTTATTGAAAAATTTAATTTAATTATTAAAAAAAATGATGAAAGAATTAAAAAAAATGATGAAAGAATTATAATTAATTTATTGAATGGAGATAAGAATGACTAGTAAATTAGATAAAATAATAAAAGATCTATCAAAGGTTTTGATTAAAGAAAAGCTTGAATTACAAAAAAGAGTTTTTAGAGAGAATATTGAAATTGGATATGAAGAAGATGGAGAATTCAAAGTTGTGTTATCAATAAGAAATGAGTAATTACAACAAGTTATAAAATAAATCAAAAAAAGATTAAATTTAAAGGAGATTGATATGAGAGCTTATATTTTTGCTGGAGATCAAGATTTTACAGAATTAGTAATTCTTTTAAAATCAAAAGGTATTTATTGTGAAATTAATACAGATATTGATTTACATAAAAAAATTTGTAGTAATATTGGATTATATCCTGATTATCCTGTTGCTAAAATCAATGGAATATTTATATATCCGTGGGTTATTGAGGAACTTAAAAATCCTGATGTTGATATTAATGATTTATTTAAACCACTTAGATAGTGGAATTTTAAATAATAGGACTTTCTTTGATACATATTAAATTCTGTTCATATTTCAAATCAGATGTTATTTTATGAATAACATCAGTGATTAACCATTTTCCAGAATACTTAGAAATTTCTTTAGCCTGAATATCAATCCACATTTTAATATCAGCAATTTTTCCAACCATCACATCAGAATCTGGATTTGTTTTTTTAAACTGTAGATAATCATTAAAATAGTTCTTTTCAATATATGAAGAGTTATCATTTAATCTAACATTCAAAAAATTATCATCAAACACAAATTTAGCATTAGACAATTCAACATCAGCAACACTTGATGTTCCAGCAAATGTATCAGAATTGAATTTTTTATATCCATTTTCACCTTTTACATAAACATCTGTTAAATCAAACAAATCATTTTTGTTCCAGTTCTCAATCAATTTTGTATCATTTCTTTTTGGAATTGTGATAAATTCTAATTCTGTATCTTGTTTGAACAGTTCTTCATAGCTTTTGAAAATAATTGATTGATTCTGTTGAAAAAACACATATGGTTTATTATTCAATTTTCTTAGATATTCAATAGCTTTCAATGAGTTTTTGAATGTATTGAAAAATGTTATTCCTGATAGATCTAAACCAGTTGTTATTTTAACTTTGTGGTGTTTGCATATATCTGTTACTATTGTGTTTAGTGTTTTATTGCTGTATGAACCATAGTATTGACTAGATAGCATTTTTTTATATCTTTCATCAACCAATTGAAAATGATTCATATCAACTGCATTTGTTTTTTGTTGAATTGATGGAATTGATTTCAAGATAAAAGTGTTTGTTCTGAAATCGTTTGAAAGAGATGTTTTCCAGGATATTCTGATTTTTTCATTTCCCTTGAAAGGAACAGTTTCGCGAAAATTGTATTGATCGTTGAAAACTATTTCTCCAGTGTAAAATACATTTCTAATTGATTCAATTATACTAATTTCAATAAAGGCTAGTGTTAGATCATATTCTTCAGAATCAGTTATTAAAACTATTTCCTTTATTTCATTAATAACACTGTCAAATTCTTTTTTTAGAACAACCATATAAAATACCTTTAAAATTTGCTTGACATTATTTATAAAATAAGTATAATTATAGTGTATAAAATTAGGAAATTGAAATGAAACTAAACAAAATATTTGAAAAGTCAAATAAATATAACAAATTTCTATCAAGTGGAATACATTGGGACGAGCTGATAAATTCAATTTATTTAAATCCTTATTTGTTTATTCGTTTTCATAATTTTCATGAAAAATTTCATATTAGGATTAAATTTGGTGCAGATGGAATTCATGGAAGATTTAAATTTGAGGATTATCAATGAAACTAAATAAAATGATTGAAAAATCTGATAAATATGAAAAATATTTATCAAGTGGAATACATTATTATGAGCCGTTTAATTCAATTTATTTAAATCCTTATTTGTTTATTAAATATCTCAATTTTCATGAAAAATTTTTTATTCAGGTTAAATTTGGCGCTGATGGAATTCATGGAATTCAAGGAATTTTATATAAATTTGAGGATTATCAATGAGCAAAATAGATAAATTAATAAAATATCTTGAAAGACACACACAAATGAATCAAATATCAGATTGGCATAAAGGATGTGTATCTTCACAGAATTATATAATAGATCATTTGAAAAAAAGTAAATCTATCTATTTTACACATGATGAAATTATAAAATATAAAAACCATATAAAAAAATCAGATAAAAGAATAGCATATAAAAATACAGTTTTAGCAGGAAATTGGTATGGGTTGTGTGAATTTGATAAAATCTTCAAAAACTGGAGAAAAAATGAAACTGAATAAGTGTTTTGAAAAATCAAGCAGACATACAAAATTTCTGTCTAATAGTTTATTGTTATTATCAGCACATAATGGTGAATATTTAGGAGTAAATTTTAATGAATATTTTGATTTTAATGATTGTTTATGTTTTAAAGATGTTTGGTCATTTGAATGTAAATCAGGAAGAAAAACACAATATTCATTAAAATTTAGAAAATACAAATAAAAGGAGGAGATTATGAGTTTATTGAAAAAAATGTGGAACATGAAATCAAGAACAGCTTTATTAATTAACACAATTGCATTAGTGTTAAATTATTTTGTGTTTTACATGACAAAGGTTGAATCGGTGTTTCATGTGATTAAGTTGCAATGTATAACAGAGATGATATTGGTTGTATGTGTAACATTAGATTCAAAACGAGTAACAGAGATGATTTCTAGTTGGTATACAAGACGACTAGAGAAGAAATTAGACAAAATAACAAAAGAATTAGAAGAGGAGGAAAAGAAATGATTTTATTAAAAATTTTATGGGTAATATGTGGTGTTATTGCTGCAGTAATGTATCAGAAGGACAATTTAAAAAATAATGATGGTGATGATTTTATTCTAGAAATTTTAGCAATTATTGTGTTTGTTTTTAGTGGTGCAATTGGATTATTTAATATTTGTCTATATAAATTTCTTAAAAAATAAAAAACTTCTTGACAAATTCAAAAAAATAAGTATAATATATATTGTAACATTGTTCTTTGTGGAGGTACAACATTGAAATTTCTCATCGACATCAGCAACATCCTTTGTGCTGGATATTTATCAAAACATGATGATTATATTCGTAATTTTTCGTTAGAAGATCTTGAAAATGCAGTTAGAGAATATACATTGTATCGTATATTCGGGTTTATGTATTATTTAAAAGCTAAACAGGATGACATTATTATATGTTTAGATTATGGAAGTTGGAGGTATGATTTTTTTCCTGAATATAAATGGAAAAGAAAACAATCTAAGAGTAAATCAAAAGTTGATTTTGACATAATGTATAAATTCTTTAAAAAGTTTGAAAAAGAACTTACTGATTTTTTTCCATTTAAAACGATCAAAGTACATAAAGCTGAGGCAGATGATATTATTGGATGTCTAGCAAAACATATTGAAAAAACTGGAGAAGATGTGCTAATATGCAGTTTAGATAAAGATTTTGTTCAGCTTACATCTGATAAAGTAAGACTATATGATATTGGTAAAAACACAATTGTCAAAGAGATTAAGTTAGGTTCAAAAGATATTATTATTCCTATAACAACCGCAAAAGACGCTAAAAAGTATCTTTTATTCCAGATTATGTACGGAGACTCTTGTGATGGAATTTGTAATGTAAAATCAGACAATGATGCATTTTCTAATCCAACAAAACAACAGAAAAGATTTGGACCAAAAACAATTATGAAACATATCTTCTCAGAAGACAAAAAACAAAACAAAGAAAACCTGAAGAAAATATATGATGAATATTCTGAAAATATGAAAAGAAATGCAAAATTAATTGATCTTAAATATACACCTAAAGAAATAAAAAAAGAAATAATAAAACAATATGAAGAATCGAAAAAATCTATTTCAATCAAAAAAATACATAACTATTGTGAGCAACACGATTTAAGAGATTTGATTGAAAAAGTGAACAAATTTTTATATGAAGATATAGGTATTGATTTTGTATAAAAACTATTTAGGCTATGTGTTACTATTCATAAATCTTTTTTGTGTTGTGATGAACGAATATGAAGCTTAAATTAACTATTTAGAACTAGGAGAATGATTATGTATGAAGAACTAAACAGGAATCAAAAAGAATTTTTTCAAAAACTAGCGGACCTTTGTGAAATGTATGGATGTAACATTGAAACAATTAGTACATGCTATTCAACATTGAATTTTCAGTTTGATGAAGGAAACATTGAATTTGATCAAGACAGCATTGACCACATGGATATCAAAACATTTTTGGACGAGTAGAAACAATTAATAGGAGGTATATTTTGATTAGGATTGATTTGTTTGATGAAGATCAGGAAATTATTAAACCCAAAAAAGAAAGAAAAAAAGTTGTTCACGAAAATCTATTAAAAAAGAAAAGAAAGAAAGGTGAAAAATCAAAACGTGACTATGTAGATGGAGCAAGATTATATAGATTGATGTGTGCTTGGTGGTTTTTGAAGAAAAGAATTTTGAAAATTAGGAAACAAATTGAAAATCCATTTCTATCTGAAGAAATGTTTGAAAAAATTGGAAACAAATTCTTTCAGTTAAAATTGGCACATAAGAGCGCATTTGATGAATTAACAACAAGTTATCTTCTAATAGCAAAGAAATATACTAATCATAAGAATTTTATTGGGATTCCTAAAGACACTAAACATGAATTAGCAATGACAGCACTAATAAAAGGAATGTCAATTGGTAAAAATAAAAATAATAAGAATTATGGGATTCCCTATATGTGCAGATTTGATATCAATAAAAGTGAAAGTGTATTTTCATTTTTTGATCAAACAATTCAGAATTTTTTCTATCAATATACAAACGATCAAAAGAGATATAGAGAAATCAAACAAGAATGTCTTCATAGTAGATTCAGACAGTTACAACAAGATGCATTTAATCTAGGAATCAAAGGACCATTGAATTTTTATGCAGATTGCGTTTCTGATGAAGATTAACTTGACATTTTATATTTTTCAAGTATAATAGTATTTAAGTAAATTTTATTTTGGTGAAAAAAATGAAACTAAATAAATGTTTTGAAATGAATGAAAGAAAGGTGAAAAATTTATTTTATGCCAAATTTCTATCGAATGGATTGTATATTGAGTATAGATCTTCTTTAGTTTTTCAAACAACACATAGATTATATTTTTTGGATTTTGATCTAAGATGGAATGAATTCTCAATTATGTATGAACGACATGTAATGGATGAATATCAATGAAACTAAATAAAAGATTTGAAAAGTCAAATAAATATGAAAAATTTCTATCAAATGGATTATCAAAAGATAGTGTTGGGTTAAATCATTATAATTCATTTAATTTATATTTAAATTTATATAAAGAATATTTTAAATTATGGAGTGTAAATTTTAGCAAAATAAAAAATTACATGGAGTATAGATGAAACTAAATAAAATATTTGAACAATCTGATGAATATGAAAAATTTCTATCAAATGGATTATCAAAAGATAGTGTTGGGTTAAATCATTATAATTCATTTAATTTATATTTAAATTTATATAAAGAATATTTTCTTCTTTGGGATTTAGATTTTAGCAAAATAAAAAATTACATGGAGTATCAATGAATTTTCTAAATAGAAAATATATCAAATTATTGAACTTCAAAAATATGCAAGAAGAAGATGGAAAGATTAAATTCGAATGTCCATATTCTGATTGCAAGCAAGATGGAAAAACAAAGGCATATGTATTATCAATTGATTCACTAACAGCAACATTCTATTGTCACAGATGCAATAAAAAACATCATTGGTCTAAATTGCTAGAAGAATTTGACTATATTTTATATAGAAAATATTTAGAAGAAAAAAGATTCTATGAGATTGATAATTTCACAATAAAAGAACCAACATCAATTAAAATAACAAATGAAAAGACATATGAACACGATTTTGATGATTTTCGTAAACACTTAAAATCACTAGACAATTTATCTAGTTATAACAAAGGTAAACAATACATAGAAATTGAAAGAAGAATTCCAAAAAAACATCATGAAAATATGTTTTATTTTAAAGGAAATCCATATGAGTTTTTCAATAAAATATTTAACACTGAAAAATATTCAAAACAAGCTGAAAAAGGATACACATATGAAGGTGTGATTGTTCCTTTTCTAACAAAACAAAATAATATTACAAAAATAGTTGGATTTGCTCTAAGAGTTATAGGAAATTCAAGAATGAGATTCATTAACTTATTCAATGAAAATATTGGTAGTTCATATTTATTAGGTATTCACAAAGTCGATTGGAATAAACCCGTTATAGTTGTTGAAGGGTTATTGGATAAACTATCATTTAACAATGATGATCAAGTTCTTGCATTAATGTCAATCAATCTTAAAATAGATGTTATTCAAAAATTAGCAAGAAATAAAGTCATATATGTATTAGATAATCAATTTGATCATAAAGATGTAACAAAACAACTTGATAAGATTATTGAAACTGATTTCTATGTTTGTGCATGGGACAAAACAGCGGATGGTTGTAAAGATGTGAATGATTTGAGAAAAAATGGATGGAATGATAAAAAAATCAAAACAATGATCTTTAAAAACTCTTATAATTCCTTAATTGCTGATGTTATGATTAAAAAACGAATTGAGGAAACCCAGGAGAATATGTATGTTAAAACTAAATAAATTGATTGAACATTCCAATAATGTTAAAAAATTTCTATCAAGTGGTATAATAATATTTTATGATAAGCATGTATTAAATGTTTTTCATTTGAATGTTACAAATACATTTTTAGCATGTTATAATAATAAAATAGGATTTTTTTATACTAATTACAAAAAAATTGAGAAAACAGAATATAGATGAGGAGGTCAAAATGTTTGATTTATATGAACCAGAAGAAAAAGAAGTTATTAAAAAACCTAAAAAGGCATCTGCTTTTGATCTTTTAAAAGCAATCACAATCAACAAAAATCTAAAAAACATCAACTACAAACCATCAGATTGTTTCTTCATATTAACATTAATGTGTTATAATCAACAATTAAAAAAATATGCAACACCATTTATTGATAGATATGGCAAATTGTCAAATAAAGAAATATTGCGTATTTTAGAAAAAATACTACCTAAAAAATCTTTTTTCATTAAAAGAAAAATCAATAAATTTCATGAAAATGATTTAGTAATAAGAGTGTCAAATTTCTTTAATGTATCTGATGATGTTGCAATTGATTACTTAGATACTGTTAAGATTGCTGGTGAATATGATCAATTCATAGAATGTTTTGATCTTGGTGGTAGAGTTTGAAAAAAGTCTTTTTAATGTTTGTTTTCAAAAAACTCTTTGACATTTATATAATATTGATATATAATAGTAAGTGATAATATTTTTTATTAATTTTATCCTGGGAGGATATCATGAAAGTCAAATTATTTTTAACATTGCTGATGGTGTTAATGTTGTCTTGTACAACAATTCACTATCACACAGGGAATTCAGGAAAATCAAGTCAGGACAAAATTTATGATGTTATTAACAAGAACATAAAGTCAATTGTTCTTGTTAAAACTACGGTTTTAGACATTGTATGTTTAACACCAAATACAAATTCATGTAAAATTATTGAAAATAGTATGTTTGGAACAGGATATCTTGTTGATAAAGAAAAAGGTCTATTTGTTACAAATAGACATGTTATAGAAGGAAATATCAGAGTTGAATTATTGCTGGGCGAAAAGGTTGTAAAAACTAAAATATTAGAAGCAAGTGAAAAACCTGATGTAGCACTATTAAAGGTTGAAGATTTAGAATTTGTTGAAAATTTAGAGCAAGTTAAATTTTGCTATAATTATAAAGTTGGCGAAAAGGTTGTTTTAATTGGGCATCCATTAGGGCTAGTAAATTCTGTATCAACAGGAATTATATCAGCGCTTAGAGATCTTTATATACAAACTGATGCCGCTATTAATTCTGGAAATTCTGGTGGTCCTATGTTTAATCTAAAAGGTGAATTTATTGGTATGAATACTTTTATGTACACAACAACAGGGGCTAACATTGGTTTGAATTTTGCAGTCAAATCAAAAGAAGTCATGAAAATTATTAAAAAACATTTATCTAAAAAATAAATTGACTTTAAAATAAAATTAATATATAATACTAATGTTTGAATGTTAACTATGGAGGTTAAAAATGACATCACAAATGATTGTTATATTATCACTTGGAATTAATCTAAATATTCTTTTCTATTTATTAGGATTTGATAATAAATCCCTGTATATGACAAAAAAGAATAAAATTATCTTTAGTATTTTGTGTTTAATTCCATTTCTTTATTCAATTATGGTATTGATTGCAGGATTATATATTAGTTTAAGAAAGGAGGAAAATAATGTGTGATACTAATTACATGTATCTAGATGTAGACCATAGATTTTATTATTCGAATTTGAATTGGCATCTAGAGAAGAGAAGAAAAATTAAAAATAAAGAAGAATACAAATGGAACAATGTTGGATTTTATTCTAAACTTTCTCATCTTTATAACGAGGTTGCTAAAAGATTAAAAATAAAACATTGTGAAAATATCAAAGAATTGAATGAAGCTTTTAATAATATGTTAGAAAAGATTGCTGAATTCAATGATATTATTATCAAAGATGGAACACCTACTGTAATTCAAGAAAGAGTGATTATCGAATATAGAACTGAAGTTCTTAAAGAAGATGGAAGATGTGCTGGTGGTCTAAAACATGTCGAAAATAAAAATGAAAGAAAAGTGATAAAAGACGACACTAAGAAAAAAGATAAAGAAATAAATTTTGAATTTTGTTAGGTTTGAATATAGATGAAGCTGAATAAAATATATGAAAAGAATTCAAAATTTCTATCAAATGGTGTGTTTGTATTTACTGTTAATTTATATTATAATATGGATGAGTGGATTTATTTAGCTGATATTACATATTTTAATGTGTGGGTTAAAGATATTGAAAAATCTGTAATACATATTAAATATGATGAATATAGATGAAACCGAATAAATTTATTGAATTTTTTAGGAGGAAAAAATGAAAATTTTAAAATTGTTAGTTATTATGTTAATTGTTATGAGTGTAGTTACATTAATTGCTGATGAGTTCAAAAGTGGCGATATTGTTTGCCAGGTTATTAAAGATCCAGAAAGAAATAATTATAACAAATTGATTAATTGTAAAAGAATTGTAGATGTTAAGAAAAAGAAATATTTGTTCATGATTATAGAGAATAAGAATTTTAAAATTGAACAAGAATCAAAAAATCTATTAAAAAAGTATATTAAGGTTAATTAACACTTGACAAATAGAAAAAAGTAAGTATAATAGATAGAGAAAAATCGTTCTTTGACATTGGAGGTTAAATTTGTATAGCTACATAAAAAGCATTGGAAATAAATTATATGTTACAAAATATGTAAATGGTAAGAAAGTATATGAAGTTGATAATCATTTCAAGCCATATGTTTTTATGAGATGTGAAAAAGAGACAGGATTGAAATCTTATCCACTCAATCACAATGTTATGAAATTTGACTTTCAATCAATCAAATCATATAGAGAAACACTGAAAGAATTTCCAAAAGATCAAATATATTCTAATTTTTCAAATCTAGTAGAAGTTGAGAAAATTAGACAAGATAAACTAACTGAAAATTATGATATGAAAAACCTCAATGTTGCTTTCTTTGATATTGAGGTTTATTCTGATTCAGGATTTCCACATGCTAATACAGCAGAACATCCAGTCACTTCTATTGCTCTACAAGTGCGAAAAACAAAAGACATATATGTTTGGGCACTAACTGATAAATTTGTTCCTCATAAGGACAATATCACGTTTAAAAGCTATGATAATGAGGCCGATCTTTTAAGAGAATTTTGTCAGTGGTTTGGTCAATCTGGCATTGATACCATTTCTGGGTGGAACAGTTGTATTGAGGAAAATCAAAGTGTTTGGACACAAAATAAAATTATAAAAATAAAAAATGTTTTTAAAAATATGAATACAACATTTGATGGTAACATTATTGAACATAAAAATACTGGTATTAAAGATGAATATAAAATAAAATTACATAATGGACAAGAAATATTATCCTCCAAAGATCATATATTCCCATTATATTATAAAAACAAAAATGAATATAAATATCCAAATTCATTATTGAAAAATTATAAAGAATCAAAACTTGAAGATATAGATATAAACAAAGATATATATTTTAAATTGGACAAACATAATAATAAAAATGAAGATATAACATTTAAAAAATTAATATTAAATAATTTTGAATATTTTAAAAATCATGATTTTTTTGATTTTGTAATAACAGATGATAAGATTAGAAATTGGATAATTGAAAATTGTGATGTGAATACTTTATTTACCCATGAAAAAAATTATAAAGGTAAAAGATTTTGGGAATATTCCCAAAAAAAATGGTCATATAAAAGATTAAAGAATTTAATACCAGAAGAATTGATAAAAGATTTTCTAAATAACATTGATGAATTGCATTTAATGAGCAAACCAAAAAGAACATTAAATATAAACCAAAAAATTGATAAAAGATTTTTTCAGATTCTTGGATTTATTTATACTGATGGATTTTATTCAAAATATGATAATAATATTCAATTAGGAAGTTCAAAAAAAGATTTGTTAAATCAATATATAAAATACATAGAAGATTTAATTCAGTTCAATAGTTCATATATATCAAATAAAAATTTAAAATTAGCAAAAGATAAAATATATCATTATACTTTAACACATAGGAATCAATTTTCATTTCTTCTTCCAATGATATATGATATTGACATTGACAAAAATTTAAATATTGAATTATTATCAGAATTATCAAATGAACAGTTTAACTATTTTTATTCTGGTCTAATAGATGGAGATGGTTGCGTTGATAAACATAGTGGTACTGTTAATTTATGTAATTATGAAAAGAAAGACATCAAAAGAAAGGATATACATAAAATACAGGAATTATTATTATGGAATTCAATTTTTGCAACAACAACTGATGTTAACATAAGAATAAGTTCATCTAATATATCAAATTATGATTTTATTAAAAGTTTAAATATATTGCATAGTGAAAGAAAAGAAAAAATTAAATTAAATATTTTAAAAGAAAAAAAGAACACACCAAGTAAGTCAATTAAATATTATGAATATGATAATTTTTATTTAGTTAGATTAAAAAATATAGAAAAAACAAATAATAAAGTTGTAATGTATGATATAATGACAGAATCACATTTATTTAATTGTAATGGAATAAAAACACATAATTGCAATTTTGACATTCCATATATAATAAACAGATGCAAAAAGATTATCAAAAAAGATGTTAATTTGTTATCACCTTTTGGTTTGGTCATTAAAAAAATAATAAGAGGTCCAAAACTCAAAACACAATCTAAAAAATTAAGAGAATTGATTGAAAAAAGAAAGAAGCAAGGAATCAAAACAAAATCAAAGGATATCAATTCAGGTGAAATAGTTGGTGTACAGTCTTTAGATTATATGATTCTAGACAAACACTATCATTCTAACAAAAGAGACTCATATAAACTAGGTGAGTATGGTGAAGAGATTGTAGGTGAAACAAAAGTCTCTTTCAAAGGAACTCTCGCTGAATTGTGGTTGAATGACAAACAGAAATACATAGAATACAATATACAAGATGTCGAACTACTGACAAAGATTGATGAGAAACAAGGATATATTGATCTTGCATATTCTATATCTTATTTTGCTGGAAGTATTCCAGACGATTGCACAGCAAACACAAAGATTTGGACAGCAAAGTTTTTCAATTACTTGCTAGATGAAAAAAATCAAGTGCTTCCACAACAAAAAGAACATCATTCAGATGGTATTATGGGTGCATATGTGAAAGAACCAGAATTGAAATTGCACAAGTGGATAGGTAGTGTCGATTACACATCTCTCTATCCTTGTTGTGGTATCAATCAAAATGCAAGTCATGACACAAAAATTGAAGAATTATCTTCAAAACAAAACTATATCGATGAAATGGTTGCTGGAACATTTGATTTTGAACCATACAAAAAGAATAATCAAATCATTACACCATGTGGAACAGTTTTTACCAAGGATAAATGTGGTATGTTAACAGAGGTATTTAGAAATCTTTTTACTGATAGAAAAGCAAATCAATCATTATCAAAAAAATATAAAAAAGAAGGTGATCAAGTAAATGCTAATAAATATCATAATATTCAATTAGCTTTGAAAATTCTTCTCAATTCACTATATGGATTTCTTGAATTTAATGGATCAATACTTAATGACAGTTCAATTGCTGAATCATTTACAAGTATGGGACAGGTAGCTAATCTATATGTTTCAAACAGATTTAACAATTATTTAAATAAAATACTAAAAACAGAAGAAGTTGATTATATTGTTTATTCAGATACAGATTCATTTTATATTAATCTAGATCCATTTGTTGAAAAAGCATTAAATAAAAAACCAGATATGAAAGACGAAAATATTTTGAATTATTTAGATAAATTATTTGAAAAGAGGCTAACTCCAAAATTGAATCTATTGTGTCAAGAATTAGAAAATTATATGGGTTGTTATGATAATAGATTGAATCTAGATAGAGAGATAATTGCAAAATCTGTTGTTTGGGTTGCTAAAAAGAAATATTGTGCAAATGTTATTGATAATGAAGGTTTCAGAACAATTAATAATCCATACATGAAAATTATGGGAATGCAAATTATTAGATCAGACACACCAAAGATGATTAAACCACTTCTAAAAGAAGGTGTTAAAATGATGTTAAATGAAGAGAACATATATGATTTTGTTAATGATTCAGTTAGTGATTTGTACAAGTATAATTATGTAGAGATTGCGACACCTAAGAGCATGAATAATCTAGAATTATATTATGAAGCTCCAAAACATGAATTAGATTTGGAAACATGGGTTAAAGAAAAGGGTATAACATGTCCAGGAAATCTAAGAGCTACATATCATTATAATCAATTGTTAAAATATTTTGATTTATCAAACAAATATCAATCAATTCAATCTGGCGATAAAGCAAGAATAGTTGAATTAAAACCGGGCAATCCATATGGAATTGAAAAAATTGCATTTCTTGATGAACTACCAGAAGAGTTTGGTTTAGAAGAATATGTAGATTTTAGAAGACAAATTTATAAAAATTTTGAAAAAACATTGTTTGATATTGCAGATAAAAATAATATCTGTAGAGATAAAAATAATGGTTTTGAATGGATTTGAGGAGAAATTATGAAAAATATCTATTATTATCTTTCACTGCCATACACATTAGAAGTTATGGAAAATGAGGATGGATGGTTTGGTAGAGTTGTTGAACTAAAGGGTTGTATAGCGTGTGCAGATACAAAAGATGAGGTAATTGAGATGTTAAAAGATGCAATGATTTGTTGGTTGGAAGTTGCAATTGACGATGGTTGTGAAATACCAGAACCAGATTTAGATTATTTAAATAATAGTCGAGTAAAATAAATAAGTTAGATTAAAGTAAATATATTGGAGGATTCAGTTTGAAAGAAAAGTATGTTGGGCTAAGTAGTAGAATTAGAGAAGATTTAAAATCATTAACAAAAGCAGATTTGAAAGAAAAGTTTGATGAGTATAGGTCTGTTTACCCTGATTTAAAGTATTCAACATTTGAAAGAACCATCAGACGTGCATATAATGATATGTATGTTGATGAAACAGATGTTAATAAAGTTAAGAAAGAGAAAGAGTTATCTAGAGAAGATATGAAAAAATTATCAAACACAGATACACCAACAATAATTTATGAAAATGAGGTTGTTGGTGTTATAGGTGATTGTCATTTTCCTTTTTGTAGAGAAGGATATTTAGAGTTTTGTTATAATATATTTAAAAAAGAAGGGGTTACAACAATTGCAAACATTGGAGATCTTGTGGATTTTCATGCACTTAGCAGATTTCAATCAGATCCATATGCAGAAGATGGTGTTACTGAATATGAAAAAGCATTAAAAAATGTACAAAGATTTAAGAAAATATTTAAAGAATGGGATAAAAAATTTATAACACTTGGAAATCATGATAGAATTCCTATTAGACAAGCTGCAACATTGGGATTGCCTGGTTTTATGGTTAGATCTTTTAAAGAATTATTTCAACTTGATGATTGGGAAATTTGTACATCAAAAACTATAGATGGAACAGAATACAGACATGGCGAAAAATGCACATCGACACTCTTGACAGCACAGAGAATCAGAAAGAATCTCGTGTGTGGTCACAGTCATTCTAAAGCAGACATTCAGACTCATGCTAATTGTGACTCGCTCATATGGGGCATGCACATAGGATGTGGCGTTGATGATAAAAAATTGGCATTTGCTTATGGTAAAGATGAAGTTCATAAAAGTGTTATTTCATGTGCGACTATTCATTTAGGCATTAGACCACAACTACATTTTATGAAGTTAGACTAATAATGAAAATAAACAATTTAATTCTATTATTTCTACTATCACTAATGAATTCTGCAGATGCATTTTTCACAGCTCTATATCTAGACCTAAATAAAATAAATGAAACAAACCCAATGATAGGCATAATTATTGAACATTTCGGGTTGGTTAATATGATCATTTTCAAAATATTTTTTGTTTCATCTATTATTATACTGTTAATTCCATTTCGTAATCATAAATTAGCAAAGAAAGGTATAACCTTTACATTTTTGATATATTACACGTTGATGATTTGGCAATTGATTTTAACATATTTCTTAATATAATCAAATTACATGAAGCAATTGATGAGTTGAATGAACATTTTTAAAAATGTTCTTGACTTTTTGTTTGACATCATTTATAATAGTAGTTGTGGGTTGTTACTTTAGAAAAAGGAGAATCTAAATGATAAAATCAATAAAGAGATTTAACGACTCGATTGATGAATTAATGTTAGATGATTCTCAAGTCGAGATAAAAAGGATTCTTAGAAATCATCAAAAGAATCCAAATGATGATACACTATTAGATGTAATAATTAAAGACATTGATCTTATATTACAGCATGAAAGAATGTGTGATATAAGAAAGACATTAAAGCAGCATGAACGTTTAATGAAAAAGATGAGCGTTAATATTGTTGGTGGTTTATTGTGCACTAATTCAAACATGAGAAGGTTAATTCTTTCATACATGAACGTAATTAATCAGCGGATAAGATGGTTTGATATTGAAATTCAAAACCATGATAAAATAATAGTAAAATCAATAAAAATAAAAAAAGAATTAACACCAAAAAGAAAAAAGACATTTAAAGATATATGGAATGTGTTTAAAAAAATAATAAGAGGAGAATTTTAATGATTATAACATTTATTAAAGATGATTTTTATGCTGGTTGTGATATAATATTAAGTTTTGAAGTCTTAGAAGATGGTTATGCATTGAATTCAATAGAAAGTTTAGGGTTTTCAAAATATTTTATTGAAAATAATTTTATAGATATACAAATTTTTAAGGAACTTATTAATCAAAAAGTTGTATTGAGTAAATACCAGATGCTACAGCTTACATATATTCATGATTTTCGTGAGGCGAATAATAAGTGAATTAATTTTAATACTAAAGGAGATTTAAAATGTTGAAATTAATAAAATTAAACACAGCAATTAAGAATTATATAATTTTAAATAAAAAAATTCTTGATTGTGAAAATCAGAAAAAAATTGTTGAAATGAAAATACATGAAGCTGAAATATTTAAAATTATCAACACAATTGATGATCTAAGAAGATCAACAGGAATTAAACAAGAAAAAATAATGGAAATGATAGGAGAAGACAAATGAAAATTGAAACAAAACAAACAGAACTAATTTTTGGAACAACAAAAGATCACATTTATCCACAACATTTTATCGGTTGTAAAAAATGTGGCGATGCATGTCCATTTGCAAAAAACACAATTGCTTTGATGACTAAATCAGGTCAATCATATTTTCTTGATTTAGAAATATTGAAAACTGATCCAACTGAACCAGAAAAGGCGTTGAAAATGTTACAACCATGTAATAGATTAGAAGAATCAGAGGATTGAAATAAATTATGATGAACAATGATATGAATGTATGGAGTATGGTTATTGGTGGTTTAATAATATTATTTTTAGGATTTTTGATAATTAAACTCAAAAATAATAATATAAATGAATACAAAAATAAATTAAAGTGTGAAATGATTGCTAAAAACGAATGTGTTTACAATGAGGATTGGAAAATGAGATTAAAGTGTGAAAAGAAAGTTTTTGATAAATGTATGAAAATTATTAAATAGAGGAAAAGAAATGGATAAAGCTAGAATAAAACATAGAATTGATAGAATCAAAAAGAAATTAGAAGATTATGATTTATCAAAACCAAATGAAAAATACAATTATGATGGCGGATTTAGTGTTGGATATCTGAAAGGAAAGTTAGCAGTTCTGGAAGATTTGCTTGATGAAGAAGATGATGAAGAATCGTCTGATTCTTCTTCGTGGATTTTTATTTGTGGAATGATGTCGGGAGTTGGAATATTATTAATTACATTACAATTAATAGGACTTTTTATATAAACCTATACATTGCTATTCAAAAACTGTTTTTGTTTCTTAAATCGATTATATGAAAGCCACACAACCATTTAAACATGTATTTCTTAACAATATAAATAATAGAAACTATTGAATAGAGGAAAAAAATGAATATTCCAAGATTATATTATGAATGTCAAATCCTTTCTAGTGATGGAAAAGGAAGATATAAAATAAAATTTCTAGAAAATGGATTTACACCAGATGTATATATTCAAGCAATTCAAACATCAGAAGGTGATGGAAAAGAAGGAGAACATGGAAAATATGGTGAAGATGATATTGTTATATTGTCATTTTTGGATTATCCACAAAGTCAAAAACCATTCATAGCTGGAAAATTTTCAGGTGAAACACAAAGATATGATGCAACTAGTCAGTCGACAATAATGTGGAAAGATCACACATTAATATTTAAAGATGATAGTTTAGAAATTTCGCATGAAGATGGAACTAAAATCACAATTGAAGCTGGAAAGATTAAACTTTCAAAAGAAGGTGCTTTTACAAAAATTAATTATGGTAATCAAGATATTATTGAAACGCTAGTAACTTTAATAGGTAATTTAGGATTTCCAATAGTTACAACACAAATATTAAATTTAATCGAAAATCAGAAAAATCTCACTAATACAATAACATTTGAATAACAAGGAGTGATAAAATGTTAAAAATATCTGATTTTATAGACACAATATTCTTACAAACAGAATCCGAATACACAGAATTTAAACAGGAAATTGATTTAATTGGTTATGAAATAATAGATGCAATTGCTGATTTATATAAAACTTTATCGTTACCAATACCAGCACCAAATTATGAAGAAATATTTTTTGATGCAATACCAGAAGAATCATTATTAAGAGATAATACATTATTAGGTTATTATATTGTTACTAGTTTAGCAAGTGGATTTACAGCATCACAAGGACTAGCAGAAACATATTTAAAAATTCCATCAATACCACCTTACCCATATATTTCATTGACTGTAAAAACAACAATGGATTCTGTTATAAATGCATTTTTAAATACCCAAGGATTAACACCAACAACGGAAGTTGGAAAATTAACTCTTGCATTTGATAATTTTGTTGCTGAAGCATATTTAACAACATCACCATCATCTTAAATTTTTTTAAAAAATCTCTTGACATTTATTTTTAGATCGATTATAATAGTAATTGTGAGTTGTTAATTTTTTGAAAGGAGATTGAAATGAGTATTGGTATAAATCTTAATAAGTGTTTTGGAAATTGCAAGAAATGCTCTCACTTTTATATGAGTGATTATAGTTGTCTAGCAGAAGATGATAGTTGTTTTACTCAAATTAAAAGCAAAGATGCTCTCAAAATAGTGAGAGCAAATAAAATAAGAAAAGACAAGTTGGAACATCTACACAAGATGTTCCCAGAATTAAAAGCTCAACTAGAGGAGGAGAAATTGACAAAGAAAGAAATTGACAAACTCATGAAAGATCTTTCGGACAACGCACAAGATCCTTTATTAGAGAGTGACAAAGCCATTATCGAACTATATAAAGATAATTGCAAATTGAAGGAAGGAATTACTGATTTGTTAGATTATCTTGAAATGGTTGGTCTAACTGGAAAAAGTTATTCAAAGGCTTTAAAATTATTAAATGAATTAAATGGAGAAGACAAATGAGTGAATTAAAATCAAGAAAAGTAGAAGAAGAATTAGCAAAAGAATGTGTAAAAATTTTAGAGAAAAGAACGAAAGAAACAACACGTGGAAATGTGTTGATGACACTAAAAGAATTTAAAACTCTATTGAGTTCAATTCCAGATGAAGATGGAGCTGGAGAAATCGAAGTCAGTGTTGATTTAATTTATGAATATAGTGAAACATACAAAGATATGGAAATGGTGTTAAACTCTATGAAATTTGTTAATCTGTTTGAAAGAGAATTACAAGATAATGAATCTGATTCGATTGTATAGAAATTGGGAAAAGAGTTAAACTTAAAGGTTGTTAATTGTTTCTAAGGAGATTAAAATGAAATCTAGAATTGAATGTTTAAAAAATAAAATAGATATTCAAGTAGAAAAAAAGAAGATTTTAAGGAAAAAGTTGAAAAACACCAAAAACATATTCATTAATAAAGGGCATTCTAGAGATTCTTATTATAGATATATATCGAGAAAAATTTTTAAAAGATCTGATGGTTGGGGTTTATATACTACATTTTTGAATATTATTAGGACAACTCCAAAAAAATGGATGTCTAAAAATAAAATTAAAGAAATTTTAGAAAAAGATATGCAGAAAATAATAAAATTTGAGATTAATTATTGTAATTCGGAGATAAGAGAATTAAAATGTTTAATAAAAAATTTAGAGGAAAAAGAATTTAAAGATAAAATCAAAGAAAAAGAAGAAAATAAGATTATAAAACTTCTTAATTTAAAATCTATAGCTATTAATATTGATAAATATCACATATTAAAGTATAAACTTCTTGATTATAAACACGGATTTATTATAAAAATTTTCAAAGAAAACAATATTATTGGTAGTGTTTGTGTTACATTTTATAAAGAATCAGAAAGTCCTGAATTTTATATTGATGTTTTTGAATATGTTGATGATATTTTCTTAACATTTGATAAAATTCAAAAACATCTTAATAATATTATAGATGAAAGATTTAAAAAACAACTATTTAAAATAAAAGGAGAAGACAAATGAACTTTGACAAAACAGAACTTAAAAAAGTATTAATGGAAAGAGATGAACTAACATCTTTTGAAGCAGAAGAACTGATTCAGGATTGTCTTGATGATCTTGATGAAAGATTAGCACTTGGAGAATTGCCTGAAGATATTATGAGCGAATATTTTGGTCTAGAACCAGATTTTCTTTTTTCGTTTTTATTTTCTTAAACTTTCATTCTCTTTATTTTTAATTTTCAGATGCTTCTCAATGCACTTCATTCTTTCTTTCAACTGCTTAAACAATTTAATTGCTTTTTCATTGTTTCTAATTTGAATTTGCATGTTTTCTTCTTCAGATTTTTTAATATCTAATAATTCATATTCAGGATTTTCAACTTTTGGACACATTATATCTGGAATTTTGTATTTTATTATAATTCTAGGTTTGCAAGTCTCACAACTAGTAATAATTAAGACTGAAAATACCAATAAAATCAATGCTTTCATAATTTCCTCCACTTTTTTATAAAAATCTATTGACTTTATTTATTTTATATGCGATAATAGTAAATATAGAGTTGAGTTAGTTCAGCTCAGTTGTTAATTAATTTAAGGAGAATTATCATGAGCGAAAACAAATTAGATGAAAAGAAAATAGAAGGAATAGTATTCCTAGATGAATGTAGTGTATATTCAGATGATGAACTTGAAAAAGTTCATCATTCTATAGTAAAAGGAATTAAAAGTTCAGATGAATTAGATATTGAGGTTGTTGATGTGCCCTTAACAGAATTGAATGAAGAAGACATAAAAGAAAAACACTATCTTATATATGAATGGGATTGTGCTGATGAATTTGATCAAACAATTCATGAATTTGAAAACGAAGAAGACATGAAAGCATTTTGGGAATTTGCTCAAATTGCTGATGATGAACTCGAATTGGTTTGCTTTATGAAGGGAACAATTCATCAAACAAGCAAATGGTTTTATCGTGAAGATAAAAGAAAGAAAAGAGATTTGATTGAATCATTTATAAAACAAGAAGAAAGGAGAATAAGATGAATACTTGCAAAAATAGAAAAGGATGTCATCGCAACGACATCAATAAAATTGATGAACATATTATTAAATATAGAAAAGAAATTAACGATACAAATGTGAAGATAAAAGAACTTAAAAAGGCTAAGAAAATTCAAAATTTAGCAGTTCAAGAAATAATCAAGGATCAAATAAAAGAACTTAAAAAAGAACTTAAATGGTTAAATCTTTTTTTACGCACAAAAGAAAAAGACAAAAAAGAATTAGAAATCTTTGATGTCATTGATTTAAAAGAAAAAGAAAAATGTAATAAAATAATTGAAGGTTCAATTGTAATTGAACCAATGATAATAAGTATTAAAAATGACTATTTTATTATTGAATATAAAATAATTGAAAGTTCAAAACATTCTTTATTATCAATAAGTATTAAAAATGATGAAAAAAATATAATTGCTAATTTTTTGAATTCAAAACATGTTGATATAGGAGTTAAGATATTAAAATATTTAAGTTGTGATCAATTTTATCAGGATTATGAAAAAGAATTAAAAGAATTAAATGAGGGAGAATAAAATGAGAAAATATATAAACTTAGATGTAGAAATATCTGTAGCTGATGTGCTTGATGAATTAACAGATGAAGAAAACATGCAACTTTATAAAGATCTGAAAGAATCTTATGTAGATAAAGAATTTAATTTTGAAACTATTGGAAATCTATCAGAATCAGAACTATATCAGATAGCAAGTAATTTAAATAGTAATCAAGTAGAAAATTTGAAAAGAATAATAAAAATTCTTGACAAATAGAAAAAAGTAAGTATAATATAACAGCAAATCGTTCATTTTATAAAAAATTAAGTATTAACTATTAAAGAGGAAAAAGAAATGAAAATTAGCAAAATCAAAAAAGCAGTCAGATTATTACTTTCAAAAAAAGGTGCTCCAGTTCCTTTCATCAAGGGATTTCCAGGGATTGGAAAATCTCAACTAGTAAAACAAATAGCTGTAAAAGATTATGATGGCAAAATGATTGATTGTAGACTCAGTCAGTTCATGTCTGAAGATCTAAAAGGGATTCCAAAAGTAGATCTTGAAGACCGTGTGATGAGATGGTTTGCACCAGACATGTTTCCTCTAGAAGGATCAACTGTTTTTGCACCAGATTCAAAAGGAATTCTATTTTTTGATGAAATTAATAGAGCAATGCCAGATGTTCTTCAGGCAGTTTTTCAGCTTGTTCTAGATAGATGCATTGGAGAAAAGGGTTTGCTTCCTGGTTGGAAGATAATCTGTGCAGGAAACCTTGGAAGTGAGGATGGAACAAATGTTAATGATTTAGATTCAGCTCTAAGAAATAGATTTGCTGAATTCACAGTGGATGTTAATTTAGGTGATTTCATGCTATGGGCCAATAAAGCTGGAATCAGAGAAGAGATCACTGGATATCTGAATCAACATGCTGATAAACTTCATGTAAAACCAGATTTAACCTCTAATATGGATAGACATATAACACCAAGATCATGGGAATTTCTACACAATTCACTTGAGGGAATTGAAGAAAGAGATGAACTATTAGAAGCAATTGATCTAATTGGTGTTTCAATTTTAGATGCAAACATCTCTGCTGAATTCAGAGATTATGTAAAAAGCACATTGATATCTGGAAGAATGATTTTGAATGATTATGATAGTTATAAAGAAACATTGTTGAAAATGCAGAAGGATAGACACTTGACTAATAGAATCAATGAAGGCATAAAACAATATATTATCAAAACTCCTGTAACAGAAGTTGAAGATAAAATATTCAACAATCTAGCCAAATATATGACTGAAATCATTTCACATGATAAAGATTTTCAGTTGGGCTTGGTCAAATATTGTTCAACAAAAGAAAACAACACTATTGTTTTCGAAATGACTGAAGAGGAAGAAAAATTGAATCCTGCGGATCAACCATGTGGTAATAATGGTTCATTGTTTTTTGATAAATTTTTTGATTTCAATGAAACAACAATTGAACTACACAAAGAACTCGTGAAAATATATGAAAAACCTGTGAAAGCTGAAATCACAGACAAAATGTTGAAAGCTGGTCCAAAATTGCTTCCAACACTTGAAGATCTAATTGAAAAAGGAGAAATAACAAGACAAAATGCTGATCCGTTTCTTCAGACATTAGAAGAGATTGTTGAAGAGAATCTTGAAAATGGTGTTATAAAAAAGGTCACAAAATATAAAAAACTTCTTGATGATTTGAAAGCAAGACCAACAGTTTAAGAGGAATTAGAAAATGAAGTATAAAAAAATATCAATACCTAAGAGCATTCAAAAACATAACATAGAATTCTATGATAGTGCTCCATTTTTTAGTGAATTTCTGAATAGATTTACATACTATCAACTACCTGAAGAGGAAGACGCAAGAATGGGCGTGAATGGAAAAGATGGTGCTATCAATTTGTTTGTCAAACTATCTTGGTGGGAGGAGTTAGAACCAATTGAACAGAAAGCAATCATCATTCATGAAATAGAACATCTTCTTAGATTTACACATCTAAGAAGTATTGGTTACAGTCATGAGCTATTTAATGTAGCTCATGACATGATAATCAACAATGGAATTGAACAATCTATGATTGGAAATGAGAAACTTAGATTGATTAAAAATTGTTGTAGATTGACAGACATAACAGAACCAAAACAAAAAGAAGTAATGACTGCAATGGATCAAGCTTTTATAGACGATCCATATACTGGAGATGAAGTTGGTGAAAATGTGTATGCATATCTCAAAGAAAAAAATCAAGAATCTGGTGGTGATGGTTCAGTTGGTGAAACAATTGATGATCATTCAATAATGGAAGAAAGTGATGATACTCTTGAAAACTCTATCAAAGAAGCATCAAATGCTGGTAGGAATCGAGGATGGGGAAATATATCTGGTAATATGGTTAGCAATATTGAAAAACTCATGAATCCAAGATTGAATTTGAGAAAAGTTATCAAAAGAATATTTGATAATGTTGTTTCTAGATCAAGAAATTGGAAAAGAAGTTGGAGTAGATCAAACAGATATCATTCTAATTTGAAAGGAAAGGTTTATTTTAATTCAGAAATTAATATAGCAATTGATACCTCAGCATCAGTTACTCAATGGTATAAAATTATTGAAGAATTCTTTGCTGAAATTGATTGCTTGAGTGGATATTCTGAAATTAAAGTTGCTCAGTTTGATACAGAAGTTAAAGATTATATAAAATATAAAAAAGGCGATTGGAAGAATTTTGAAATTAAAGGACATGGTGGAACTATGGTTCAACCTCTATTTGATTTTTTTAATGTAAAAGGTTTGAAAAAACAACCATGTATAATTTTTACTGATGGAGAATTTGATCAAGATTTTAATACTTATGGAATGGATATTACATGGGTTGTTATCAATAAAGACAAATTGAAAATGAGTTCTGGAACAACAATCAATTTAGATCCTTTAAAAATTCAGGTATAAAATGAAATTAAATAAAATATTTGAACATAACAAAAAATATAAAATACATCTATCAAACAGTTTGTATTGGTCTGGAAGTGAACTATTTGTAAACTCTAGTTATCTTATATGGTTCCATTTACATGATTGGAATTTTTATTGTAGTGATCATTATTTTTGTAAGGAGATTGATAATGAGGAATACCAATGAAATTAAATAAAATATTTGAAAAGTCTGATAAAGTTATAAAATTTCTATCAAGTGGATTGTATAGTATTAAGTGTTATGATGATTTAAATATAAATTTTAAAATATTTATTTCGTTTACTGTATGTATTTTGAATTATGATTTTAGAGCTAATATTTATATAGACTATGAGGAATACAAATAAAACTTGACTTTATTTTAAAAGCAAGTATAATTAGATTAGAATGTTAAAGGAGTTGATAAATGGAAAAGATAAAACAACTAAAACAACTAATTAAAAAATGTAATGAAGCTTCAAAAGCTTATTACAATGAGCAAGAATTAATATCAAATAAAGAATTTGATTTTTTAATGAAAGAATTAAAAGAACTTGAAAAAGAAACTGGTGTGATATATTTAAATAGCCCAACACAAACAGTTGGATATAGTGTATTGGATAAATTTGAAAAAAGAGAATTAATATACCCAATGCTTTCTCTAGATGATACTAAATCAACTGATGATATTAAAGAATTTATTGGCGATAAAGATAACATTCTATCTGATAAACTAGATGGATGTTCCTGTGAAATTGTATATAAAAATAACATTCAATTTTCAGCAACAACACGCGGAAATGGTCTAGTAGGGGAAGATATTAGTAACAATGCAAAGACATTCTTGAATTTACCAAAAAAAATCCCGTTTAAAGAACGATTTGTTCTACGATGTGAATTGGTTATATCATATAAAAATTTTGAAAATTTTAAGGATGATTTCAAAAACCCTAGAAATATGGTTGCTGGATCAATTCGACAACTAGACTCATCAGTTTGTGCAGAAAGATGTATTGAAGCAATTGTATTTGATCCAGTTGAAACACCTTTTGAAGAAGATAATAAATTGTTACAGTTTGTTCGATTATCCGATATTGGATTTCAATGTGTAAAATGCTATGATTTAGAAGATTTACATGAAACATTGAATAATGTTGATGACAAATATCCAACTGATGGAAAAGTTGTTACATATAAGTCAATTTCTTATTCTAATTCTCTTGGTTCAACATCACACCACCCTAAACACAGTATTGCTTTCAAGTGGGCAGATGAAACACACACAACAACATTTATAGATATTGATTGGAGTGTCTCAAGAACCGGCAGAATAACACCAGTTGCAGTTTTTGAACCAACAGAAATTGAAGGATCAACTGTTTCACGAGCATCTTGTCATAATGTTTCTGAACTAAAGAAATTAAATATGAAAGAAGGCGATCAAATCGAAATCTACAAAGCAAATAAAATAATTCCTCAAATAGACACTAATAACACTAAACATGATGTAAATGTAACACTAATTCCAGAATATTGTCCAGTATGTGGTCATAAAACAGTGTTTAAAACAGAAAATGATGTTGAAACACTTCACTGTATTGAGCCTAATTGTAAAGCTAAAATAGTTGGTAAAATTAGTCATTTCTGTAATGTAATGGAAATGAAAGGAATTTCTGATAAAATCATTGAAAAAATAGTTGAAAATACATTTGTTGAAAATATAGATGAAATATTTGATCTAGATGGTAATGATTTAATTAACATAGATGGATTTAAAGAGAAAACTTGCAACAACATAATATCTACTATTAAGAATAATAAAACATGTTCTCTTGCTCAATTCCTTCGCTCTCTGGGCATAAAACACGTTGGAAAATCAGTTTCAGAATTGATAGCAAAAGAATACTATGATTATTATAGAACATTAAAAAACTTGAATTGGTTTGATATATCAGATATTTTGATAAAATTAATATCAGATAATAATATTGAGGGAATTGGTGATAAAATGTTTCAGGATATATCGAGGGAACTAACAGAAAGAGAGGATGAAATATATCGATTATTACATTATGTTGAAATTGAAGAACCAAAAGAAACAACAGAATCAAATATATCAGGAAAATCTTTCTGTTGTACCGGTACACTTTCAAGAAAAAGAAAAGAAATAGAACAAGAAATAACAGATCTTGGTGGAGTTATTAAATCTGTTTCTAAAAATCTTGATTTTCTTGTAATTGGTAATAATGCAGGAAGCAAAAAATCAAAAGCTGAAAAACTAGGAATTAAGATTATCACAGAAGATGAACTAATGGAGATGTTAAAATGAATGGACACGCTTATTATTTTAAATTTCATTGGGATCGATATTATGATATGTTTAAACATTATTTTGCTCATAGTTTCATTGAATCAATTGAAACAGCTGCTTTAAACATTTCTTTTGATGAAAAATATAAAGGCAAAAACAAAGGAACTTATTTAAATGAATTATATAGAGATTTAGAATATGCAAAAAAATTGAAAGAAGAATCTAAAAAAATAAAATCAACATCTTTAAATAGACTTTATGAAAAAGAAAAACGATACAGTTTTGATTTAAAAATTAATATTGAAAAAAAATTTATTGTTAGTCTTATTGAAAAAACTATGTTCATTGAAAAAGTTGAAAAATATAAATTAGATCGTCAAAAAATGAAGCCTGAAAAGAAAAAGAACAGCTATGAAAGAAAGAACAAATATAATAAGAGAAGAAAATGAAACTGAATAAAAGATTTGAAAAGTCAGAAAAAGATAAAAAATATCTATCAAATGGATTACTTGTTGATTGTGAAAATTATATATATCTAAATACTGATTATTATTATATTATTTTGTTTTATTTTGATTATTTTAGATTTTATTATTGTGATAATTACAATAACTTAGAATTTTCAATTACTTCAAATTACGAGAAATATCAATGAAATTAAATAAAAGATTTGAAAAAGAAAAAGATAAATTTGATGATATTAATAGATATCTATCAAGTGGTGTTTGTCTTAATTGGCAAAATGATATATATCTAGATACTGATTATGATTATGCTATTTGGTTTTGGTCAAATTATTTTAAATTTGATTTTAGTAATATGTTTGAAATTGAAACTGAAGATTATACACAATACAGGGAAGAAAATGAAATTAAATAAAATGATTGAAAAGTCAAATGAATGTAAAAAATTTATATCAAATGGTTTGTGTGTTAGTGGAAATTTTTTTAATTCAACTAATATACATTCACGTTATAATTGGTTTAGACATGAATTATTAATGTGGTTAGATGTAGTTGTTTTGTATTGTAAAGGTGAAAGTTTTAAAGGTTATAAAAGCTATTATTTAAACCCAGAAGAATATTAAAAAGGAGAAAAATATGAGTTTTAAAAAAGAGCAAGAAAAAGAAGTATTATCAAGAAGTTTTAAATGTAATGATATTATACATGGTGATAATTATATAATAGTAACCGATTGGACTAATGGCGAAGGATATGATATAGAAATTGAACCAGGAAAGGGATATACACAAAAACTATCTCTAACAAGAGAACAAATCAAAGATTTAATTGGTATAATGGCAGATATATTATAATTTTATACATATTAGTGTTAATATTAACTTACAAAAAGGAGATTTAAAATGAAAGTAAAAATGTTAAACGATCAAATTTTGATCAAAAAAATTATTGAAGATTATTCAATGTCTAAAGGAGGGATTGTGTTAAGTAAAAATCCAGAAGCACCAAGAACATGCAAAGCAGAAGTTTTTGCAGTTGGTCCTGGTAAAAAATCTTTAAATGGTGATCTTATGAAAACGATTGTTGAAGAAGGCGATATTGTTCGGATCAATTCAAAAATTGGAACAGAAATCATCGATGAAGATGGTGTTAAACTTTATGTTATCACAGAACCACAAATTTTCTTTGTTTATGATGATGATAAAGAATGTAAATGTGATAATTGCAAAGGAGATTGCAAATGATGTTTCCTGAAAAGAAAGATCTTAAATTTATCAACCTCAAAAATCAATCAATTGTTTTCAATAATATTATATCATTTGAATTTAATCGTGAAAATAATACAATTGAAATTATAACATATGATAAGTATTGTTACACACAACATGAAATTCCTATTCCTATCAAACACATATCTAATCAACTAGCTCAAATATTCTTAAATGATATTTTTGAAAACACATATACTGATTTTATTGAAACAAGCATTTATGAATTATTCTGCAGAAAATATCTAATCTATCTAACTATTGAACTTTGTCAAACGTACGGAAATGCTCATAGATCAAACACATTCACATATATTGACAATTGTTTAGATAGTCTAAAAACTGATTGTTCTAATATTTTTAGTTCAATTGATTTTTATAAAAAAGATAGTGAATGGTTTTTTTATGGGAAATATGTAGAAGAAAATCAAATAAAATTTTATGAAAATGAATACAACAACAAAGAAGATTTTGAAAAGTTGTTTTATGATTGGAAAATTCTATTTGATGAGTGTTTGAATTTTGATGTTATATATGAATAAAAAGTTTTTACCTATGCATAGACATTAGAAAACTGTTTTTGTTTCACTATCAAAGAATATGAAACTCTCAGAACACATTTGGAAATGGATTCTCAACATACTTTTCACAAGATTCTTCAGTATAATAATTTTCAACAATTTTGCTAGCTTTTTCTTGTAACAAATCATAATCCAAAAATGCACCATTCACATTTTTAAAATCCATTTGATAAACCTTTTGATTTTCATCATATTCAAATAATAATTCAACCAGTGCATGACCAACATAGGTTATAACTTTCCATTCATGTTCAATCAATTGTTCTGTGCATTCATTCATTTCAATCTCCATCAGATAGTTCTATTTTATTTATTTTACAAATTTCTTGACTTTTATGTAAAAATGTACTATAATTGTTTTGTTGATTGTTAATTTAAATAATTTGGAGTTATTAATGAAACTGAATAGAATATTTGAAAAAAACACAGCTGAACATCAAGCTGGTGCAAAAATTCTATCAAATGAATTATTAATTTATTCTGGTGATATATATTTGCATAATTTTGATAAATATGTTATTTACTTTGGACCAGTACATTTTAGGATTAATTTTCTTTCTTTTGATACTTTCATTGATTTACATTTTGAGGACTACAGATGAAACTGAATAAAATTATTGAAAAATCGAACGTTATTGAATGTGAATATTGCAATTTATTGTATTGTAATATTATTAATGAAAAAATAATATCATTATTTTTGTTGTCTGATGAATTTATTCATATTGAATCACATCAATTAACATTTTGTTATAATGTAAATGAATTTGGTAATTCTGATAATTTCATTGATTTTGAATATGAGGACTACAGATGAAGTTAAATAAAATTATTGAAAAGAAAGAAATTGATTATTATAATATTAAAATTTATATAGTAGATAAAAATGAAAAAACATTATTAAAAAAGCATGGAATAGAGTTTTTTGCAATTGGATATACATATCATATAATGTTTTATTATGATACAGATTATGAAGGTTATTGTCAAAAAGTTAAAAAAATTGAATATGAGGATTACAGATGAAGGTTATTAAAATAATTACAATTGCAATATTATTAATTTCAGGAAATTGTTATGCAGATAGAACACAAGATATTATTAACAAAATAGAAACATTTTTTAATAACACAGAATATAAAAATGTTACTAAAATAATAATAGCTCAGTCTATTCTAGAAACTGGTTGGTATAAATCGCCTAGACACAATGAATATAACAATTATTGGAGTGTTAAGGATATTAGAAAATGGAAAACATGTCATAAAAAACCAATCACGTGTATGATTGATAATAAAAATCTTGACGAAAATATAAAAATGATGTATAATTATATCAAGAGAAAAAAATATAGCATTGAATATGATGGATATTTTGTTGATCTTATTAAAAAGAAGTTTGCTGAAGATCCTAAATATGTTTGGAAATTGAAAAGAATTATAAAAACAATGAATAGGTTGTACAGATGAAGTTAAATAAAAGATTTGAATTGAACAAACAATATCTATCAAGTGGAATATGGGTTAATGAATTTAGCAAATATAGAATATTTTTTTTAAATTCAATTGATCAATATTCACATTATATTAGATTTAAAAACAATGGGTTTATCTATGTAATTAATTCTTATATTTATGAAAATAGAATTAATATAGAATATGAGGAATATTAATGAAGTTAAATAAAATATTTGAAAAGTCTGATAAAGTTATGAAATTTCTATCAAGTGGATTATACATTAGTTCTTATAATGTAATATTTAATGTAATATTTTTAAATAAGAATTTTTATCTTTCTCATTTATTTTTTGTTGATGGGTTTAAATTATCACATTATATTTTAAATTGGCATTTCTTTGAAGATGAATACAAATAAAAGGAGAACACAATGAAAAAATTAATTTATGTAATCTTTTGGTTAAGAATGATTTTGTGGTTCAAACCACATAGAAAATTTGAATTGTGGTTGAATAGAAAAACAGATTTTTCAAAATTGATTGAAAAAATGCAAAAATCAAAAATACGGAACAGTTCACCAGTCACAAACTGGAACAATTTGATGGTTGAATTTCCAAAAATGAAATGGAAACAAGATGGATTTTGGAAAGGATTTGATACAATATCTGATTATAGAGTTGTGTTGAAAAGTGATGGTGATGATTGTGATGGATATATTTCTGTTGCGTTAGAATATTTTGGTAATAAAATATATTACAATAATTCAGTATATGTAAACAATGGATACACGACATGTTTGTATAGAACATTGTTCAATGGGCATGTGATAGGAATTTGGGAAAGCATGAGAGATGATTCTGTGTTTGTTGTGTCTAATAGAAGAAGTAGATTATTCAACAACAAAGATGAAATGTGGGAATGGTTTGAAAAAGGATTTGAGCAACCATCATATATAGTTAAACAAACAAAAGATTTAGATGTTTTAGGAGTTATGGATTTATGATGAAACTGAACAAACGATTTGAATATGGAAAAAATAATGGTTATGTAAAAGAAACATATCTGTTAAATGGTTGTTGGGTCAATTCAAATGGATTATCTTTTTGTTTAAATTATAATACTATATTTAGTGATTATATTTATTTTCCATTTGGTGAAAATGGATGTTACTTTATATTATTTAAAAGTGATATACAAATTAACTATGAGGACTATCAATGAAGTTAAATAAAATATTTGAATTGAACAAACAATATCTATCAAGTGGATTGTGTGTTAAAATTAGTAATTATAATGATTGGAATATATGTATACATTTAGTTAAAAAAGAATTTTTGAATTATATATTATTTTTTGAAGATTATATTAATTATATAGAAGATTATTATAGTAGTAATTGGTTTAGATATGATTATGAGGAATATCAATGAAATTGAACAAACGATTTGAACACAAAGATTGGAAACTAGCTGGTGATGAATTACAATTTGAAGAATACGATAACAGTTATTATTATAATATAATTTATGACAAAACAGAAAAGAAATCATTTTACATATGTTTTTTCAATGAATGTTATATTAAATATTTTGGTGAAATGTATGAAGTTAAATAAAATATTTGAAAAGTCTGATAAAGATATGAAATATCTATCAAGTGGATTGTTTGTTGATAATAGTTATATATATACAAGAATAAAATCATTTTCTAAAATGTTTATAAATTTTTATAATCTGGATTGTATGTTGATAATTGATTTTAGTTTTTATAAACATACTAATAATATTAATAATATAGAATATGAGGAATACAGATGAAATTAAATAAAATATTTGAATTGAACAAGAAATTTCTATCAAATGGATTGTGGGTTTATGAAATTAGAAAAAATAGAATATTTTTTTTAAATTCATCTGTACAACATTTACATTATATTGAATTTTTTCCTTATGATTTTAAATATGTAATCAATTCTGATATTTATGAAAAACTTATTCATATAGACTATGAGGAATATTAATCTAATTTCATTTGTTGATATTGCTGATTTAGCAAATCATAAAGTTTTTGCAACAACTCCAAACTTCCAGGATCTTGAAAATATTTTTCAACAATCTTATGATTTTCAATCACTTTGTTATTATAGTTGTTTTCAATGATCACAAATTCATCCTGTGATTCACTTAAAATTTCTTGTGATTGTTTTAAAAAGTAAATCTCTTCTTCCTTATGATCAATGATTGTTTCTAATTGAAACAACTCCTCTTGTTGTAATTTGATCTTTGCTTCTTTTTGATCAATTTGATAGTTCTGATATTTGAAATATCCAAAGATTGCAATGATGATCAAACCAAATGCAAATTCTTTCCAATAGTTTTTTAAAAGTGATGTTATAATAACCATTCGTTTCCTCCTATTTGTTTCTATTTAAAATCTGGATGTTCAAGACACATCCCTTTCCTCATCATCTTTTTAATCAATTCAACATCAAAATTTGGGCATGTCTTGTTTGAAAATTCATTATGTGCATGAATTTTGCTAATTGGAATAGAATAATCATCTGTTAGTTGTAATAAAAGTGCAATAAGAGAGTCTAGCTGCTTGATAGTGAATTGATTGAGACCGATTAGACAGATACCTATATGATCATTTTTTCCAATGCAATGTGCTCCTAATTTGTTTAATGATCTACCTTTTTGAATCTTTCCATCAAAATCAGGATCAAAGTTTGTTTTAGTAATAAATCCATTACAAATGACAAACGAATATCCGCATTCAGACCAACCATTACCATTTATGTGCCATTCATCAATTAGTTCTTTTGTTCCAAAACTACTATCACTACAATGTAATACAATTCCTTTCCATTTAATCATTCAACACTCCATTTATTATATCTATTAATGTAAATAAGTTCTTTAATATATTCGTTATATAAATTATTTATTTTAATTCTACAATGATAGCAGAAATAATTATGACTTGCTTTGGCTTTATATTTCCAACCACACCATTTACATGTAACAGAAACTTTACATTTGTTTAAATTATAGATGTCAGAAACATCATTTTTTATTTCAATTATTTTTTCAGAACATTCCTCACAATAATTATACACTTTATGTGATCCATAAAAAATATTTTCACACCATTTACAACATCTTTTTAATGGTTTTCTTTGCTTGTTTATTCTTTTTCTATTAATTCTTCTTTTATTATTTCTCTCTTCTGATTTAATTTTATTATTTTCACTTTTACATAAATCACTACAAAACTTAGCATTTCCACTATTTCCAATAAAATTATTTTCACATATTACACATATTTTATTCCATTTTTGTTTCTTAGTATAATGTGATAATTTTTTTCTTGTTTCTTCACTAACAACATGACCCATTTTTGATTCTGAAATTTTTTTCTTATGTTCTTCAGAAAAAATACTCATATCTGCCATACACATATTATATCCTTCTTTCAAAGTATTGTATTTTTCAATGAAATAATTCTCTCTTTCAATCAAAACATCTGTGTTACAATTTTCTAATATCCAAAATTGAAATTTATCTTCATTATATTTATTCCAAGATCTTTGTAAATGATTATTATAATGTTTGTTATTTTTTAAAAATCTTAAATGTTCTTTAAATCTTCTATCTAAATGTTTACTTGAACCTATATATGATTTATTATTTGCTGTATTTAAAATCATATAGATTCCAGAATTAAAGTTTGCCATCTTTCTCTCCCGACAATAATTATTAAATCACTGTCAGTCTCGGCCGAGAGAAAGACAGCATAATTTTATTTATCTTTTTTATTTTCTAGAAATTTATCTGTTATATTTGCTGATACATACAAGAAACATAGAGACAACCATATTTCTGGAGTTATCAACTTGATTGGTAGAAAAATAGTTCCAATTAAAAATACATGAAATTTTCTAGAAAGTAGAATTCTTTTGATCTTTTTCATTTAAACCTCCAATAGTTAAATAATTCTTGACTTTATTTATTTTTCAATGTATAATAGTATTGTGAGTTGTTAATTTTAATTGTGGAGTTTGAAATGAATAAATTAGAAGAAAAAATACAAGAATTAAAAGACAGACTCATTGAAATTCATGAGTCAGATATGGTTTTTCAAAAATCTCTAGATGTAATGAAAGATCTAGAAAAAGATATTGTAGAACTTTCATTGATTGTTGATGAATTGAAAAAAGAAACTGCTACATCTGGCGGTTGTCCAAGATGTGGTGAAAAATTGACTATAAAGGGATATTTTTTGTTATGAAATTAAACAAAAGATTTGAAAATTCAAGAGATAAAAAATATGAAAGATATGAAAAATTATATTTAACAAGTAGTTTAATTGCTACTGGAGTTTCTTATAAATTTTATCTTGCAATTTCTTATAGAATTTCTATAATATTTGATTCAACAATAGAATCAAATCTAAAAATAACACATGCAAATACAGATTTTAACTGGACAAATGCTAAAGACGTATATATTAATTTTGAGGATTATAAATGAAGCTGAATAAATGTTATGAAAAATATGCTAATTGCACACAAGTATCATAAGGACATATGTTTTCTTTTAGCAAATCTCAAGGATATAATCTAAAATTTTTATCTAATGGATTGTGGTTGAATGAAAATTGTTTGAATTTTGACTTGTTTGAAGTTTACATACATTTTATAGATAATTGTTTTTATTGTGTAGTTAATAATCGTGAAAGAATTTTATCTAAATATGAGGATTATCAATAAAACAAAAAAAGAGTTATTATGTGTGAGGAATATTAGATGAAACTGAACAAGCGGTTTGAAAAAAATATATCTAGATACAAATATAATGAATATCTAGATTATTCAACTGATGAATGTGAAAATACATTTTACAATCTTTTTGAAAAAAATACATCTAAAATTCAGAATTCTAATTATTTAAGATTATATTTAAATTTATTTATTATTTGGTCTTATATTCCAATAAAATCATTGAAAAGAACATGGATGAATATTTAAGATTATCAATAAAACAAAAAAAGAGCGGGATAAAAGAGGAGGTAGCTCTCATCCCGCACAACAGTAAACACCAAGTCAACATAATTATATTTATAATTCTTCTTTTTTAAGGATTTTCCAATAATCAAAATACCATGTTATTTCAACAGTTCTGAAATCTACATTTTCAATATTTGTTTCAAGATCAACACTTGAAAAACTAGCAGGTCTTAAATTTATAAATTCAATCTCCCGAACAACTTTACCAGATGAACTAGAATACAACTGAAGAACACATGGAACAGATTTGTTTGAATAGTCGCCCTTCAAAGGATCTTTTAGTTCAAAAATGAACTCTTGCAAATCATATAACAACTGCATTTCTTCATCTAAAACAACTGTTGTTACTAATTCAGAATAATCTATATCATCTCCAGATTGTTTAACAACTAATCCACCACCAGCTGGAACATCAAAATAGCTCAAACTAAGTCCTGGAAGAGCAACACCAACAATTTCATTTGTTAGATCAAACCATTCATGTGTGAATAGCAATTTAAACTTATTAACATTAAAATTTTTCATTATTTTTCACCACCAGCAACAAAATCAAACTCTTCTTTCTTCATTTCTTTTAACATTTTTCTAATATCTTTTGAACTTGTTTTGTTTGTGTTTGAATTTTCTTCCTCTTCATTATCATCTTCTAATATATCAATTGTTATTTTGTGTAGATTCAACAATTCCTTTCTCAACTCAGAACCAGCTTTCACCAATTGAGCAAATGTTTCAACTTTTCTAGCCATGAATTTGTCATCGATTGATGACTCTTCAATTGATTGTTCCATGATATCTGCTACATGTGAGCACGAATCTAAATGTTTGTTTATATCATCTCTCATTCTTTTATAATCTGCTTTCATATTATTTTCGTGGTTTTCTGAATGTTTAATTTCATGTTTAATTTTTTCAGGTTTTTCTATTTCTTGCTCACCATCTTCTATTCCTAATTTTTTAGCAACATCTTCAAATTCTTTTCCCATCATAAAACCTCAAAATAAAATTAATAATTTTTCTTGTTATTATTTATAAAATATTATATAGTGTAATGTTTGTTAATTATTAGGAGAATATTATGAAAGTTTTAGAATTTATATTATTGTGTTTGATAGGATTTACAATGGGTTTGTTAATATTTGAATTTATTTTTTAACTTTAGATTCTTCAACTAATGTTTCAATTGATGATTCAACATTTTTACCGTTGATTTTTTTAATTTTAATGTCCTTTTTCATTTTGAGTTTGTTAATTCCAAATTCTTCAACATATGCATCAAATTCAGCGGATGTTATGATTTTCCTTCCAGATATATCTCTGTTATCCTTTGTTCCAACTTTAATATGAGATTTTCCTTTATCATCTTCATATATATCTGTATAATCCTCAAAACTAACGTCAAATCCTTCAGAAATTCTAAATCCTTTTGACTTTGAAACTTTTTCTTTTAACTTGTTTGTATTAATTTCAAATATCAACTCACCATCATCTTCTAAAAGATAACTGAATTTTTTACCTTCTGAATGTAATGCCTTTATATCATCAGCATCAAAATTTTCCATCATTATTCGTTCCATTTTTTATTCTCCCTTTTTATATTAAGTTTTAGTATATTCTGTCTCAGAACCTGTCGAATCCTTTTCGTAGTGTATGTCTACTTCAAGCAGATAAATGTCTTCTGTAAAATTGTCTGCAACACTGACATCTCTTGTCAAGCTACATAATATCATTGTACTGACATCATCTATTGCAGAACCATCAATTGTTCCCAGAGGAACCAATCCATGGAGATCTGATGCACGTGATTGCACGTCCGCAGTAATGGATAAATTTAATTCTGCGCCGAATGCTTCATTCAAATTAGCCGCACAGTAAGTCATGTCGAATTTTATATTCTGTACACCTGATGCTGACCCAGCAACAGGCATAACCATGTGCATGTGAGGTCTCAGGTCGCTACCAAATTTATAATCGTGTGGAAGTTGCACAACAAAAGTGATTCCCTGATCTGCACCATCTTCAAATTTCAGAACAACAGTGCTCTTGTAGATCTGATCTTTTGCCTCCTTTCCTGGGATTTTTTTTGATAGTGATGGTGGGAATCGCAGATCATCCCAAGTTGTAACCGTTCCATTATATCTGAGTCCCTGTATCTTATTTAATTCTGCACTGTTCACCACATCACCACTTTTTATACCATCAGGTGTGTTGAGTGGATTTCTTAATGCGTCGCCTATAAAAGTCATTTTTTTCTCCTAGTCAAAAAATTCTGAAATTGATGTGTTAAAATGAAGAAAATTCATTTTTCCTCCATCATCATTTGATTCTGTCACGAGTTGTATTTCATCGTATTGTGCCAACTCTACAACAACCGTTCCTGAAAGTGCATATGGTTCATTAATATTTTTTGCAAATGTACCCATCACAGAACCGTCAAGTAAAACACCATTTTTCATAATTGCACAATGAAATGTAACACCTCCTGAATCCGCCGAAACTGACGCATGCCAGTCTATTTCGTAATATTGTGTTAAAGCACAAGTACATTTAATTCCAGGTGTGTATGTTGTAGCCGCTTCAAAACATTCAATTGGAGCATTCACAAACGTTCCTAAAATTGGAGTATATACGCCTGTTGCTCCAGTGGTTGTTTCTTCTGGTGCAGAAAGATATGCAAATATCCCCACCTTTTGTGCAGTGACATTGCCTGTTGCATTCACATCACTCACATTCGCACTATTTTTTAGTGCATCGCCTATAAAAGTCATATTTTATTCTCCATTATCCCAAATTGGGTATCCGTTTATATCGTACATCTGGTCGCCGTTTATATCCGTTGAAAGATGTGATCCATTTTCTACAAATTTGTGTATATTGACTGAACACTCACCGCATGGTATTGGGGAAGCAAACAGTAATAAATCTTTGTGTTGATAATCTGTTTGTACATTGTAATATAGATAATTTCCCTGTTCAGCAACTAAATCACCGTATGCAATTGGAATTCCATATCCAGTGCTTGCAGAATGTAATATGTGTTCTGTGTCTGCGGCTTGAACAAGTGGTGAAACATTCCATGCACTATCTCCTGTATCATAAGTTGTCGCACCTACAATGAATTTAGTTTCGGCACCATTGTGCCATGTTCCTGCAGGATGACTAGATTGTTTTGTGTAATTTGCAATAGAAGATACAACAGGAACTCCATCAACATACGGAACAAGTATTTCAATCAGTCCAGTTGCATCATCTGTGTATTTGTCGAAACCTTCTGTAATGTTACGATGAAAGGAATCCTGAGTTCCCCAAGCAACATCTGTAGGTGTCCCGTGGTTGTCGTTTCCTGATACGTCATAGGTTGATTTTTGAAGTGGGTAATTTAACAGTGAATCTGTCCCGTCCAATATGTCTTCTATACTCAGAGCACTATCGAAAAATCGAACATCCCACATACAACCATCAAAAAAAGTTGCAGGATTACCGTCTGCTCTAGTTCCTATATATTTATTGGCTGAAGAGCTTGTACCAATACTAACAGAACCATCTGTAGGTACGACAACACCATCCCTGTAAAATGTACATGTTGAACCACTCAAAACAACTGCAATATGTGTCGGGGTATTAAAGCTGAAATTACCATATGTCAACCTATTAACTGTTGCAACTCCAACCCGCGTTAGTTTTATCGCAAATTTTCCTGAATCGTCTGTTATTATTTGCAATGTGTTATTTGTATCGATCGTTATATCAATGAGCCTATCATAGTCATTTACCCCTTTATCATTCTTGCTGATACAAAAAGCTATTGAAAAATCATTTTGGATAAATGAGTCAGCCAGTGGAATTGAAATTTTACTACTACTCCCATTAAAATCTGCACACGCACTCTGCACCAATCTAGCAGGTTCAAGTGTGGCTGTGTTTTTATCTAGTGATTCTAGACCATTTGAATTAAATCCTAAACTACTGAATGTCCAACTCAAAGCAGAATTCAACAATGCATTTCCATCAGTCACAATTCTTTGCAATCCAAAAACATTTCTAGTTTTTTGTATTAAAAACTTGTTTATAATTTTTTGTAACATATATCTTCTCCTTATCTAGAAGATTTTACAACTAAATCTACCATATGAATAACTAATGTATCTGTTCCAGTTGCAACATCAGGAATAATTGTAATTTTAACTTTATCATTAGCTTTTCCAACAGGATATATAATTCTATAATTTCCAGCATCAGCAGCAGTAAAAATAGCAAGTGATATTGTTAACAAACTAGGATCTAAAATTGTTTCTTTGTAAAAATCATCAGCGGTTAAATTTTTGTTTGAATAGCTCATTTGAATGGTAAAATCAGCAGATGCATTTTTTGTATATTTATAAAAAAATTCAACATATTCAGCTTGAAAAGTTTTCACATCATAAATTATATCCCACTGTGATCCATCAGCGTTTGTGTCTGTTATTGATTCAAAAGTATCAGTAACTGATTCTGTAACTGTAAAAGTCATTTTATTCTCCCTTATTAATTAATCTAAAATTTATAAATATATTTATAAATTAATTTTAATGGATTTTATTTTGAAAGAAAAACTAACACTCATCAGCACGTTGATAACGTTTATTGCAACAATCACGACTGCATTCATCAAAGCAGGAAATTTACAGTATGCAATTGTATTAGGTTTCATCACAATCATTCTGTTTTTGATTTTCATTTTGACAAAAAGCACCAAGAAAAAGAAAAACATGGAAAATCACAAAATCTGGTCCGAAATGAAGTACTGGAAAAATCAGAAAATCAAACGACTCAAATTATGTAATCCACTTAGGGAAAAACTTCTGAAAGTTTGTGTGACAATCCTTGTTGAAATCGTGGAAATCAAATTAAAGAAATTTATCAGTGAAAAAACAAAAATGACAAGAAACAATATCAAAACACTATTCAATGAAATTATAGATGGTTATGAGGGACATTGGAGGAAAAATCTGGTGCCTGAAATATTCATCGAGAAATTTTATGAATTCAATAAAGTCAAAATCAATGAACTAAATCATTTTATGGATTTCATCATAGATTCTAAACTATATGATGAAGATGAAAAACTCCTTGCTATGATCGATCATTTCAATGTTGTGATAAATTGGATAATTTTGGATCTGGAAAAAACTAATGATTCGATTAATGGTGAATTAACCAAACAACTGAAAAGGTTGAGAGAACAAGGGGAATTTTAAAAATGCATAATGACATACAAAATTATGGCAAATCAGTACATGATTTTTATTACAGAATTGGGGGAAATCTAACAGACAAATTGTATGTAGATTACAGGTATCTAAGAAACATTTTATCAGAAAACAATGAAAAGACATTCACGAAAAGAAGAAAATATTGTTGTAGATGTGTTTTAAGATATCTTAAAACTTTTAGGTGGAGAAATTTCACAGAATTTAATTTTCATTGATCCATTAGTTTTTTGACCTTTTTCATGATCTTCAAAGACTTTTCATCAAACGCATTGAAATCAATTTGACTGCCTCTTGTTTTCCAGATTCTATAGTTGTTCTTTAATGTGAAATATTTGTTCCTTTCAATCACAATCACAGTGTTGAAAACGGTATCATCATAAAAACCGATCATGATTTTTTCAGCATCTTTCTTGAGAGTCATTTTGTGCTGCTTGTTCTCCAGATTTCTTCTCTTCATCTGAATTCTAGCGACAACAATGTTGAGCATTGTTTCTTTTATTAGACTGTTTCTATTCATTTGTATCCTCCTCTCCAAATTCAAAGTCAAATCCTCCATCTCCAATTCATCATATTGACTTATCATGTACTTTACCTTATCATCAATCAAGTTCCATAACCTTTTTGATTCATGCTTTTCAATAAACCATTGCTCGCTTTTTTATAATCAAACAATATCTTTTTATTCCACTGTTGATTATTTGTGCGAAATTCATCAATCAAGCTTTCAATAAACATACTCTTTAAATTGGTCACGATTTATCTCCTTCCATTATTAATTCTTTTAATTTCACGATATTTTATTTTAAGGGCATTTTTTAAATCATTAAGTGCACGTTCACCTGTCAAGAATGCTAGTTTATTTGACATTAGACTTTCCAAATATGTCATTAACTGACAATAGTCAACATCTTCATCAACATCTTCATCAATATCTTCATATTTATCTAACAAATGATCTTCGACTTTTTCAACCAAATTCAATTTATCAGGGCCTCTATCATTCCCATTGCTATCGGATATTATTTTATTAATACATTTTAAACAATGACACATCTTCATAACGTTTCTCCTATTAATAACAGCGATCTTAATAGTATTTCATTTATAAGTCGCTGTTCAGCATCAGCAGCAATAGCGGCAGCATCAGCACGAGCAGCAGCATAAGCACGAGCAGCATCAGCAGCAAGAGCGGCAGCATCAGCACGAGCAGCATCAGCAGCAGCATCAGCAGCAGCATAAGCAGCATCAGCAGCAGCATAAGCAGCATAAGCAGCATAAGCAACATCAGCACGAGCAGCATCAGCAGCAAGAGCGGCAGCATCAGCACGAGCAGCATCAGCAGCAGCATCAGCAGCAGCATAAGCAGCATAAGCAGCATAAGCAGCATAAGCACGAGCAGCAAGAGCAGCAGCATCAGCAGCATAAGCATAAGCAGCATCAGCATCAGCATCAGCATCAGCAGCAGCATAAGCATAAGCATAAGCAGCATAAGCAACATCAGCACGAGCAGCATCAGCAGCAAGAGCGGCAGCATCAGCAGCATCAGCAGCAGCATCAGCATCAGTCTTCAATTCTTCTTTGGTGATTTTTCCTTCTTTATAATCTCTTATTGCTTGAATAGATTCCCTGGGTCTGTTGTCTTCAGGGAATCTCTCCTCAAAAATATAAAGGACATATTCTGCGATATCTGCGAGGATTAAGCAATAATCTTCGTATTTCTGAGTTCTCAATGCCCAGAAGGCATTGTCACATCCATTAATATTCAAGATCTCTAAAATTGATACTTCTGTATTAAGCTGTTCATCGGACAAACGTATTTTTTTATCTTCATTGATTATTTCTAAATCAAAGACGGAAGTACATAATTTGTTCCATCCATCAACACAGGGGCGATGCCTTAATATTTCTTTAAATGTCGTCTTCATTGTTATTCTCCTATTAACCAATCTATAAAAATTTGCATTATTTAAATTAACAACTGAGATTGATCATTCTCAATCCCTATACTTTAATTATACTACTTTCACATACAGAAGTCAAACAAATTCTGAATTATTATGATTTTCCCATTTTTCTTCGGCTTCCTGTGCCCAACTGACACAAGATTTGATGAGTTTCCAATTTTGAGGCTTTTCGCCCCAATTAAGAGGATTTCTTCCGCTTATTTTCTCTATGACATTCCCATGAATGTCAGTTACAGAAACACAGCCATAAGGTGGATGTTTCTCAAAGTCCACTCTTACAATCTTTTAAAGATTTCAACTTCAAATAATAGTGTATATAAGTTAGAATTTAAGTTATATAGAAAGAAAAAATGTTCTTGAAAGTCAATCTATCAAGTCAACATTATTGAGTCTTGAAAACTCAATATCTTCTTCTTTATATCTAAAAAAAGGACTCAATTGATACTTTCCCATATTCAGATAAACTTCTGTTTTTATATCTAGAATTTTTCCTTTTTGACACCAACGGTCAAAATTGTTGATCAGAATGAATTGTCTCCCAAATTCACTCATAAATTGAGAAACAACAACAAATTCCTCATTTTCATAGAATCCCAAACAAAGTTTTGAATTAATGACTTTTGGAGTTAATTTAAACTCCCTTTTTTTCAGATTTTTTGATTTGGCTTTTTTTCTTCCTTTGACGAGTGATAGCATAGCATCATTTAAAACATCTAATGTATTCATGTCATTCTCCTAAAATAAATTAACAACTTACATATAAATTATATCTTATTTTTAAAGAATTGTCAAATGTTTTTTTGAAAGTATTTCAAAATGCAGAATGAATCACATAGATCATTAATAGGACTAGTTGATGTGTATTTGCTATAATTTCTTTTTTCCATCTCATTTATAACATTTTTGATAATTTCAAATTCTTCACAACAAAAATTTATAATTGCTTCTTTATTTGAGTTTCCCTTTCCAACAATGTTCTTTTTCCATGTAGTTGGAGGAACAGTTTCATATGTATTATTTGTTTTTATT
>Ga0233413_10000011_pt1 | contig 106585 bp, 106 predicted proteins | sample Na_anoxic_6_MG_FD_189019 | JGI IMG/M metagenome (GOLD analysis project Ga0233413, IMG submission 189019) | Seawater microbial communities from Saanich Inlet, British Columbia, Canada - Na_anoxic_6_MG | ecosystem: Environmental > Aquatic > Marine > Inlet | place: Canada: British Columbia...
CGACATAAGTGGGTAAACCTTGTGCCGTAAGGTTTTTGTTGTTCTTTTTCCTATAACGACCGGGTTCGTTGACGCGTGCGCGTCCTCCTAAGTGTGAAATTGAAGTTGGCATTATAAATATAGGTTAGATTTTTATATTTATACGAAAAATTAATTGAGATTTTCTACTGTAACTATGTCACCAGCTGTCCAAAATGTCCCATTCCACGCGGTTGATGTTGTGAAGGTGTTGATAAAAGCAGCAGGTGGAGTTTGGCTGGCAGCTACTGTCATTTGATAAACCTGTGACTCACTTTTAGTAACATTAGTTATTTTAATATTAACCTGGTAGTTAAGGGCAGCTGAAGGGAAACCTGTAATAACAGTAACAATAAATTCTGAAATACCCCCTCCCAAATCTTGCAATACCAAACCATATACACCAGATGTATCTGGAGGCACTATAGAACCCCAATCACCGGCACCACCATAATTACCCAAATCTATACCAACAAACGCCGGCGACAAGGGGAAGGTGCCCACTGTAATGGTCGAGAGCAACTGGCCTGACACAAGATTTGGTGGCCTCCCGACGGATAGAGGAACTTTTCTCTTCTTACTTGCTTGTCCGGGTGCACTCCGTGATACCTCTGGCAATCCTAAAAGTTTTCTATTAGGATCGCCCGCACGTCTAGCATTGGCTCTTTTAGTTGTAAAGCTGCTACCAATAGAATTTGGCAATGCATTGGGTGCATTCACTTGAGCATTGTATTTTGCCTTAAAGTTTCGTTTTGGTTGTTGTCCTCCATTATATCTTATTGGTTGTGTATTACTAAGGCCAGCACCATTTGGTAATTTGACTCTTGTTGCATAACCATTAAATCCATTTTCTACTCTTCCGTGAGTTAAAGCAGGCATTATATAGTATCTAGATAAATTTTTTTCCAACTATAATCTATATATGAAAATTAAACTTGATAAAACCCTTATGTTTGCTCTTTTATTAGGAGTTCTTATTCTTGCTAGTTTAGGATTTACATTAAAAGAATCTTTTGAATCAAAAGTTACAGTCGAAGAAGAGATTGCAATGGCAAAAAAAGGTAATTCTTATGACCCTTTTGGAAATTCTTCTTCTGGGGCACGTAGTGCTTTACCTAGAGGTATTCCAAAATCTCAAATAGTCGCGGGAGATGAGGACTTATACATCAAAAAATCTGAGGTAGTCCCACCCGTTTGTCCTAAATGCCCAGATTCCCGTTCTTGCCCTAGACAAGAACCAGCACCACCTTGTCCACCCTGTGGAAGATGTCCTGAACCCGCTTTTGAATGTAAAAAGGTTCCCAACTATACTGCTGCTACTAATTCTAAACTTCCACGTCCATTTTTGAATGATTTTTCTCAATTTACTTAATTAACACATACATTTGGCAGCTTTTTTTTTTATAAAACCAATATGATATTCTTCCCATTTTTCTTGTGCTTTAGTAGAATGCATTATTTTATGTTTAGTAACATCAGATGCTGCTTTTGATTTTATTAAATAACTGCCGCCAGGATGTCTCTTCCAAAATTCTGTAACATCATAAACTTTATCATTTGCAACAATCCACATACTTTCTTCAGTATCGTGTTCAGCAACTTCTTCCCACGCATAATATTGTTTTGTCATTATATAAAACAGTATTATCTTTTTTTTATACATTTTTTATCAATTTGAAAAGATTTAACCCTATCATCCTTTGGGACAATTTTAATAACACATTTAGATTTCTTTCCATATAATGGTTCGGTGCATCCTTTTTCTAGAGCCTTTCCAGCTTTTTTCCTGGTCTTTCTTTTCTTTGTTACAAGCTTTTGAATTTCACTCGTCATTGGTATATCTAATGTGCATCTAGACCTAAAATGCTCATATCTTTCTCTGACATCACAATAACTTAAACCGGATTTTTTGCCTAACATTTTATTTATTTGCTCGTGCAATTTATACATCCATCGTGAAAAATTATTTCTATTTTGCAAAACCTTTGAAGTGAGTGGGACAGATTTTAAATTACCTTTTAAATTTTTTCTACAATAACCGCAGGGTAAAATATACTCTAAATTTTCCACAAATTCTCTATATTTCTTTTTTTGTAAAGCAGTTGGTTTTATTGGATAATTAAAGCTCATACAATGCAATACGTGCCATAAACTAGGACCCCATACACTTGTTAACATCCCATCATTACTTTTGAAATTTTTTTGAGTGTATACTCTTTTTCTTTGTTTCTTTTTTCTATTTTTACGCGTCTTCGCCATTATAATTAAAGGAGAATAAAATTTATTCTATAAAATTAATTAATTCACTTTTGGTGTCAGATGATATTTTAGCAAATTCTATATTATACTGAATTTTCCAGAGAGCAGAATATAGCGATTTTTCATCGTGATATATACTAGAATTGAAATAAACAAGCTTTCCTTTATAGTTTCTTATGAACATCGTAATAATATTTGTTGGACTTTCTTTAGATAAATTCGTTAGAATAATAATTTTAATCTTATAAAACTTATATATAATGCCATCTATGCCAAATTTAAGTACATTAAAAACACTTACCACGAGTAGAAATTTCTGGTATATTATAATTGCTTTAGCTGCATTTATCAGTATAGCAATTTATGTTTATTCTAATTATATTGCACCTACAATACAACCAGCATATGTTCCTAATAAAGAGTTTGTCAAAGAAAAAGCTTCACAATCACAAATTCATTTATTTTATGTTGATTGGTGTCCACATAGTAAATTAGCAAAAGAAGAATGGTTAAAAGTGAAAGAGAAATTCAATAAAAAAGTAGTAAATGGAACTGTATTAGATTTTATTGAAATTAACGGAGAAGAAGAAGATGGACAAATAATGAAAGCTTTTGAAACACAGCACGGTTTAACAGGTGATAAAAAGATTGATGGATATCCTACAATCATTTTAGTAAAAGGTGACCAGGTTGTTGAATTTGATGCTAAACCTAATGAAAAATCTTTAACAGAATTTATTAAAACTACTCTTTAAATCCAACTAACTGCCAAAACACCATAAATAGTTAGTAATTGTAAAATATTAATTAATCGAGACATACGAGTATGTGCTACCATATCGCCATATCCTACAGTAGTTTGTGTTACTAAACTGAAATAAAAACAATCTGTGAAACTCCACGGGTTAAAATTTCTCTCTTCTTCTTCTTTTTTAGTCACTGCCCCTGACATTTTAGGTTTTAATAATGGGTCATACTCAGGGTACTTTTTATGAAAATGTCCAGCTAGCCAATAAAAAAAAGCAAATGCAATAACTACTTGCAACTGTCTTATTATAAATTCCATTCCACTTTTTTTGTCTCCTGGTAGAAGTTTAAGTGCAGCCATTAAAGGATTCATATATAATATAAAAAGAAAATTTTTACATTATATTGGTTGGATAATGAACTATTGTTTATTTTTTTCATATTCAAAAAATAATTTTGCGTATCTTTCGCCTAACTCTAAAAATTCTTGTCTAGTTTTTTTTTCGCTTACAATACTTATCGCCGTTTCAATTGTGCTTTGTTTAGCAGGAATAATTATTTGATTTCGGATATTAATATCAGATTTTGTCCTATATTCGCATATTAATGAATTAAATAAATAATAACTATATGTAAATAAATTATCGCCTACAGTTATAGAATTTTTTTTGGTTAAATCTCGTATTTTTATACCTAATATTTCTTCCTGTTTTTTATTGTCTTTTATGCAGAAATCCATAGGATAAACATTTTTTACTGCCCCATCAATATAATACATACCATCCAAAATTTTGGGTTGAAATACGAAAGGCATACAACAAGAAGCATAAATAGCATCTAATAATTTCATATCTGGGTCTGTTTTATAAGATAATTTCCTAATTTCTAGTGTATTTACACTGACAGCGTGTAAATATAACTCTATATTACTAAAATCATACAATTCTTTTAGAGTTACGTCTATAGTAAGTCCTTTTGATTCTAATAAATTTTTAAAAAAAATTTTGAAAATCTCTTCATCAAATAATCCTTTTGATGTCACCATAGAAAAAATTATATTACTATCAAATTTTATAACTTTATTCCACGGTCGTTCTATTATATATTTAATCATATCAGCCCAATCTATTTTTAAGCACAATATTGCCCCTATTAATCCACCAACAGAACCACCATAAATAGTTTCTATATTTTCAATATCATAATAGCTTATAGATGATAAATAGTTCAAAGCTCCTAATATATATAAACCTTTATATGCCCCAGCGGCTAAAACTATATGTTTAATCATATATATATTCCATCGTTATTTTTTAATAGTTTTTTTCTCGAATAAAACTAATGGATGCAATTAATGAAAAAATCAATTTAGATGATCTGTATAAAGAAACCAAATATCGTCAGGAAAAACGTACCGAGGTATATATAAAAGTTTTAAATCGCGTTCACAAAAAAATTAAGGCGTGTTCACGTCAAAAACATAATAACTGTTTTTGTTGTTATGTTGTTCCAGAATTTATTTTGGGATTTCCTAGATATGACATTGCGACTTGTACTGCATTTTTAATTGATAAACTACGAGATAATGGATTCAATATTAAATATACACATCCTAATTTATTATGGATTTCGTGGCAACATTATATTCCTGCCCATGAACGCAGAGAGATTAAAAATAAATATGGCGTTGCTGTAGATGGATTTGGTAATTTAAAAAAGAAAACTTTAGAAAATAAAAAACCCGACGACCTAAATAATCTTATATATAAATCCAAAAATCATAAATTAAGTGTAACTAAAACAGATACTAACAAAAACTTCAAAAGTGTTGCAAAATATAAACCTACTGGTTTAATTTATAATACAGCTTTATTCGAAACAATCAAAGATAAAACAAAACAATAATGACACGGGTAATATGGTTTACATAAAATTATATGAATGATATTTAGTAATTATTTATATATTTTGAATTTTTGAAGTTTTTCCCAAAAGTATTTTGAGATTTATCATTTTGGACATTTTTAAAATGTCCAAATCTAGGTTTTTGAGAATAGTTTTGAAAAAAAGCTTCAAATTTAAAAATACCTAGAAGTAGTAAACACTAAAATATAAACAATTAAAAAGTATGTAGGGATTTTCTCTAGGGAAATATTTTTGAAAAAAATTCGAAGAAATTTGTAATTCTTCGGTTTTTTTTGTTATCCGCTAGGTAAAAAATCTTTATTTTTTATGCAATACTACGGTAAATGCATATGAAATGATTGGTGTAACCGGTTCTCACCCTAGCGGATAACAAAAAACCGAAGAAAAAACCGAATGATTTATTTTTTCTGTGTAACAGCTGATTTTCATACTATTTTGATTTATGATATTGTGATTTTGTTACTGACTTTTAAAATGGATAACAATGATAACATAAAAAAACCGAGAAATAAATCATTTACAAGAAATGTGCCTATTTTTAAGTTTTTTTTACAAAATAGCTCCCTCCTCTTGTAGTATGCAAAAATCATCAAAATGATATATATATTTAATAAAATTTATTTAGCGGTTTTTTTTGTTATCCATATATAATGGAAAAAAAACCGCAAAAAAAACCGAAAAAATATTTATGCAAAAAATGTGACTTTAGTTCGAATGATAAAAAAGATTATACTCGTCATCTATTGACACGCAAACACAAAAAAAACACAATGGATAACATTAGGATAACAAAAAAAACCGAAAAAAACTTATTTAAATGTCACTTATGTGACAAAAAATATAAATATAGAAGTGGATTGTCAAAGCATAGAAAGAGCGCACATCCAGACACAGAATTTGAAGAATGTAATCAACCTAATTCTGATATTAATAGTCAAGTAGATGAATTAAAAGAAATGATGTCAAATCTAGTAAAAGTTCAAAAGAAAACTGCTGATAATTTTGATAATTTAAAGAAAATGATTCCAAAATTAGGAAATACAACCTATAATCAAAAAATGTCTATTAATGTTTATTTAAACGACCATTGCAAGGATGCTATTAATATTCAAGATTTTTTAGATAATTTGCAAATCTCTTTAGAAGATTTGAAGTATACAAAGGAACACGGATACGCAAAAGGGATAAGTAATATTTTCGTCAAACAATTAAGAGATTTAAAACCAAATGAAAGGCCAATACACTGTAGTGACAAAAAACGATTACAGTTCTATGTCAAAGACAATAATAGCTGGGAACGAGATGCTCAACATAAAAAAATAGACTCAACCATACAGGATATTACTATTAAACAAATAAAACAATTGAAAGAATGGGAGAAAGCACATCCCAATTACTTAAAAGATGAAATATTATTAAAAGAATGGCACGATATGGTGCACTCTGTAATGGGAGGAGAAGATGTTGAAGATAAGCAAAAGCAGGAAAAAATTATTAAAAAAGAATTAGGAATAACTTTTGAAATGAAAGATGATATGCTTGAAAATCATTAGAAAAATTGAAGTATTTATTATATTTTTATTAAATAATAAATGCTCCGAAAAATGTCCAAGTCATTAAACAATGAAACAATTGGAATGACTGCAGAGTTTGTTCTCTGTCTTCTATTTAATATTCCAAATTCTATTGAGAGACATAGGTGGAATACAGAAATAGCAAACACAATGATTACGAGTAATCTATTAAATATACTGCTCAAAGAAAATGTGATTCCGTTGGAACACATAGGTGGTAATAATGGTCCTACAGATTTTATAGCATTAAACAGCGATAATGAAACCAAAACACTGTCTTTGAAAACATTAAAAAAAAGTGATGGAAAAATCTGTCCCCAGGGAGGTCAACCTACTTATAAAAGTTTTGATAATGCTAATAATTTAACACAAGAAACAGTTAATCTATCAAGAATACAAGCAAATGAACTACGTTGGAATTGGATTCAAAACAATATCGGCACATTTCTAAATAAGATGCAACAAAAAACATTTTGCTGTGATTATCTATTGCTTCTATCAAATTGTTCAAAAAATCCAAAAGCAGAACTACTTCAAAATAAACATTATGATTTCACAAAATTTGATTCTATTGAATTTGGTAGACAGACATATGAAGAAAGACCACATTCGCGCAAACCAGGTGAGCTCGCAGAGTTTTATAGCACCGTGACAGGAACTCATAATAATGAGACAAAAAAAATTGGTGAGTTTCAAATTCATTTCAAATCTAGATTAAATATTAAATTTCGATTCTTCAACTCTTTATTCTGACTCTAACTTCTTTTGTATATCCGATAGCTTCTTTTGTATAATATCAAAATATGATTTCTCTACTTCACAGCCAGAGAATCTTCTTTTTGTTGCTTTGCAAGCAATTGCAGTAGTGCCTCCTCCTAGAAAAGTGTCTACTACAAGGTCTCCTTCATTAGAGTGCTTTTTTATCAGTTCCTCAAATAATCTTAAACTTTTTTGTGTAGGATGCCTTTCACCTTTTTTACCAGTTTGAATAGGAAATTCATATATTCCTTTATCATATTTCGAATTAAATGTAGGACTGCCGCCTTTAACCCCTAGTAAAGCTACTTCTCTACAATTAGTAAGATAATTTCTACTCTGATTTAAAGGCATAGGGTTAGTTTTTACCCATTCGATGAAACGAATTTGTTTAAATCCTATCCAGTTACCTTTATTGGTCATTTTTATTTCTTCCATTATACGTTTTAATGACTCTAATTTCCAAATATCGAAAAAGATAATACAAGTCCCACCTTTTCTTAATTTTTTATAAAATAATTTGACAAATTCTTGCAGTTTTTCTATAGAAAACTGTTTATCCCATTCACCATAATCTGTTTTAAAAGCATATTTATTTCCTGACGTATTACCATATTTAATATAATTTTCTCGATATTTATCATCCGTATATCCTTTTATAGCTTTAAATGTTACCCAATCCTCTTCCGTTTTTTTATTTTTACCTGAAGCATCAATTTCAGCAACTTCTTTAACAAATTTATTCATTCCCGACTCTTTAGATATAATATATGGAGGGTCAGTTAATATAAGGTCAATGGCGTTATCCTTTACTAAATTTAAAAATTCAATTCCTTCTTGGTTGTATATCATATTTGTGTTATGGTTTGATATAATTATATTTTGAGGAATCAATTTTGTAGACATATTAATATGAATTAATATGTTTTTAATATTTGTGGAATTACATTTATTTGAAACTATTAAATGATGCAGTAGGTGAAGTTAGGAATTCGTTGTTTTTGACCGGACCGCGAATAGGGAAAGCTGGACTAGATTTAGTTTTTGTATTTGAATTATAAAGGCTGGGTGTAAATGGTGGTGGTGTTTTATAAGACATAATAGAATTGGAAGATATAGTAGATTTAGTTGTGGGTGTATATCGTGCAGAATGAGTTACATCAATATCTTTAGGTTGATAAGATACTTTGATATCTTCTTTCACTACTGAAACCTCTGGAGGTTTTGATAATAATGTATCAGCTTCTTTTGTTAGATTTTCAACCTTTTGTTGGGCAGTATCTAACATTTTCTTTTTTACAATAGCTTCAAATATACTTAGTCCTTTTTGGAAATCTTTTTCACAATTTATATAGAGTTTGATAATAATAGTTCTCGCATCTGCAATAAGTTTTTCTAACCCAGTTTCATTTAAATCAGGAGCTATAGTAAGAGTTTTTTTACTATTACCTTTTACAGTCCAATACACGAAAATTTTATTTAAAATACTAATAAGTTCGTGCTCGGTTTTTTGGGCATTGTCCATCATTTCGGATAAATGAGTTGCATACTTTTTCATCAAACCTTTATTTTTATCCCCCATATAAGTTTTTTTCCAGGGCGAGTTTTTGTCTTGACACAAAATTTGCGAATGAAAATCTTTCAATGGAATATCTGAAAATTTAGTAATAACTTCTGGCATAGAAGGTTGACCAGTAAACGTAACATAAAAAGTTTTTAAATCGGTAAGATATTGTTTTCTGGATTTATCAGACATACCTGTATACTTTCCAGTATAATAATCATAAATATCTTTATAAAGATATTCAAGTTCAGGTATTCCTTCTTCATCACTTAAACGTTTAGTGCCAATGTTTTCTTGCGACCACGATAATGGATCTTCAGGACTACTCTCGAAACTTTTTTTGGAAGTAGTTTTATTCATATCACAATTCTTGCCTTTAATAGCATAACCTCTCTCTGTATCTTGAACAGGTTGAAGAGCTTTAATTCTTCTAGCACATAAACCGGATTTCATAAAAGTAACTTTGGCATTTTGAGGAATTTTATCTTTTTGTAATAATCCAACAATTTCAGTGACACCATTTAGATTTCTGAACTTATATTCAGGATTTATAGTTTTAACGATAGCTGCAAATAGATGAGCGATTTTGATATAAAATTTTGCAATGCCCAAACACATACGTTTTTTACGTAATTTACTCATAACTTCTAACCTAGGTAGATCTTCTTTTTCTAAAAAAATTACTTTATCACTACTCATTTCTTCCACAGGTATACCATTTTTCGTTCTTTGTGCTAAATATTTAATTTCTTTTTCATTAAAATATTGTTTAATAATGTCAGATGTCATTATTATAAGTTTATTACAATATTCTTCAGAATCAAGATTTGTTAGATCCTTGAAGTTTTGCGTTAAAATATATTTTGTTGCAATATGATCTAAAACATTTGGCAATTTGAATTTTGTCGGGTCAAGCTGTGTTATCTCTCCATCTTTGGTTATCCCTTTTGATCCTTTATTACCCATTTATGATTTATATATATATAATAAAATTGAATTAAACATATAAATCATATGTTATTAAATAAAAATGTATAATGGAAATGGAAAAGCTACTAAGAAAATAAAGAGAAAAAACAAAGAAAAAATTTTAAGCTTATGGACAAAGTTTGATGACGAAGTTAACACTCACAAACAACCATTGGAATTAGTTTATAGCAAATGTGAATTAAGGTCTAGGGATATTTGTGATTTATGTCGTTCAGCAGTTCAATATACCACTGAAGGATTTTTAGGTTGTTCTAATCCAAAATGTGGTATTGTATTTAAAGATTCTTTAGACCGAGCAGCAGAGTGGAGATATTATGGAGCAGATGATAATTATAACACAGACCCAACACGTTGTGGAATGCCTATAAACCCATTATTAAAAGAATCTTCTTATGGTTGTAAAGTTGTATGTAATGGACGGTCTACGTATGAAATGAGAAAAATCAGAAGATATACAGATTGGCAGTCAATGCCATATAAAGAAAAATCTCAATATGATGAATTTGAAAGAATCAAAATTTTAGCAAGAAATTCTGAAATTCCTAAATTAATAATTGATGAAGCATTGCGACATCATAAGAATATTTCAGAATTAAAAACATTTAGGGGATGTAATAGACAAGGTGTTATAGCAGCATCTATCTATATTGCTTGTAGAATCAATGATTATCCTAGAACAGCCAAAGAGATTGCTACAATATTTCATTTAGAGAATAGTGCAGCAACAAAAGGTTGTAAAAATGCTGTTCAATTATTAAATGGTAGTGAAAAGACCCATTTAGGAAAAGATAAAACACATTTTACAAAAACTAAGCCAATAGCATTTATCGAAAGATATTGTAGTAAATTAAATATAAATAAAGAATTAACAAAAGTATGTCGCTTTGTTGCTATGAAAATAGAACAAAAAAATAAAATGGCAGAAAATACTCCACATTCAGTAGCTGCGGGCATTATTTATTTTGTAAGTCAGGTATGTAATTTGAATGTAAGCAAAAAAAATGTAAATTATGTAAGTGAAATAAGTGAAGTAACAATAAATAAATGTTTTAAAAAGCTAGAAAAACTAGAAAGGATTGAACCAATGATTCCCAATCAAATAAAGAAAAAATACTCTTTTAAAAATAGAAAGTAAATATATATATGAATTCTATTCCAGAATTAATATTTATTGTTCCATTTAGAAATCGAAAATCACAGTTAAATGTATTTTTAAATCATATGAAATGGTTATTAGAAGGTAAAAAATATGAAATTATTATTTCACATCAAAATGATAAAAGATTTTTTAATCGTGGTGCAATGAAAAATTTAGGATTTATGTATGCAAAAGAGAAATATCCAAATAATTATAAAAATATAACATTTGTTTTTCACGATGTAGATTGTTTAGTATCGGAGAAAACTATGACTAACTTTCAAACAATAATGGGTAAAGTAAAACATATATTTGGTTTCAAACAAACCCTAGGTGGCATTTTTTCTATAAAGGGACAAGATTATGAGATAATAAATGGTTTTCCCTGTGTTTGGAATTGGGGGTATGAAGATAATGCTTTGCGACGAAGATGGGTATATTTTAAGAGCGAAAACAATACATATAATCCTAATTGTATAAATTATTCAGAATTTTATGGATATCAGGATAAGCGTATAGTGCAAATGTGGCACGGGGATAAAAAAATATTTAATAAAACACAAGCTTATAAGGCATACAGTGATGCATTAATTAGTAAGGATGGTTTAACGACAATAAGAAATATTAAAAAAGGTGAAGATAATATTGATGATTGTGTAACTCAAGTAAATTATCATACATTTACTGTATTTACACCGCATCCATCAAGTGCTGAAATCTCAGCTCTAAAAACCAAAGAGGATTTAGCCTGGGCGCCACCTAAGAAACCAACAGGTTCCAGTATTACACGAAATACTTTTAAAAATCTATTCGGTAGAAGAAGATAAAAACAATATATTATTATTAGTATATGAAAAATATATTAATAATAGCAAAAATGAATTTATTTTCAAAAGAGATTAGTCAAAATAGATATAGTTTCTTAAAATTTCTAGATTCAAAACCTAATATTAGAGTTATAGACGATTTACCTAGACATATAAATAAAACTTTGCAGAAACAAGCAGAACAAGGATTTAATGTGGATATAATCATATATTATGCATTAAGCGCTAATGAAAAATGGAGAGATATCAAAACAATTAATTTTAATAAATGTAAGCTTAAAAAGATATTGGTTTTTGAAGATTATCTTTATATAGGCCTTTGCACAGAAATGTTTATAAAATATAATTTTAATGAGCTCATATTACTTAAATGTCATAACAAATTTATGCGTCTTTATTCAGAAAAAATAGGTAAACCCCCTTTATTATGGAACCATTTTGTAGATACGGAAGTTTTTAAAGAAAGAAATCAAAAGAAAAAATATAAATTATTGCTATATGGATTTTGCCTCCCAGGTCTATATCCAATAAGAGCAAGAATAAAATTCTTTATGAAAGAATTATTAAAAAAATACCCTAATGCTAGAATTAAAGTAGTAGAACATCCTGGCTATGACAATATTGATTTATCAAAAGCAGTAATGCAACAACATTTATCAAAATTAATAAATGAATCTTGTTTTACTATAGCTACTTCTAGTGTTGCCGGTATATTTGTTAAAAAATATATTGAAATACCTTTATCAGGAAGTATATTAGTAGGCGATATTCCTAAGGGATATGATGATTTATTACAGAATAATATAGTAGAAATACCCCAAACTATGAAGGATGATGATATATTTAAAAAGCTACATGATGTAATAAATGGTAAATATGATTATATGCTAGATCCAGAACGAATAAATAAATTTGCAGAAACAATAAAATCAAAATATAGTTACGAACAAGGTTATAATAAATTATTACAAATATTGAATATTTCCGGATAAATCAACCGACCCACGTTTTGTTGATGCTGTGCCAATCATTAAACTGTTTTTACTAACATCTTTACAAACAATTGCTCCTGCTGCTATAAAAGCATCTTCCTCAATTGTTTTACCACAGACAATAGTTGAATTTGCACCTAATGTTACACCATCTTTAATAATAGTTTTTGCGTAATTGTCTCTTGATTTAGGATAAGCGCAGCGTGGATTCAAGTCATTTGTTAAAACACAAGATGGCCCAAAAAATACATTATTCCCTGCTTGAACACCACTATAAATACTAACATTATTCTGCACTTTACAATTATCACCTAATATGGCACCTCCAGCAATATAAACATTTTGACCTATATTACAATTTTTACCTATTTTAGCTCCTTCACAAATATGACTGTAGTGCCATATTTTTGTTCCTTTTCCAATTTGCGCATTTGCATCAACGGTGGCTGTAGGATGCACAAAAATATCACTTATAGTGCTTTTTTTTAAGTATATTTCTTTTCCATTATTTTCTAGACTCGTTTGTAAATGGGTTAGAAGTTCAATAACTCGAACACCTTCATCACCATTTGTTCTAGGTTGCTCTCGTTTTTCACAACAATGAATAAAATGCTGGCACTCTTTTAATAATGGAAAATCTACACTATAAAATATATTTTTCTCATTATTTTTTATTGCTACAGGATTTGAAGGAGCAAGTTCGTGAGAAAAGCGTATATATTCAGGTATTAGTCTTAGAGTTTTGTTTACATCATCAAATGTTAACATACCTTTTGTCCCAACAATAGACATTTTTTGCTCCTTATAGGGACTAAGCCAATTTAGATTTAAATTTACATATTTATCTTTGTATTTTAAAACACAATTAGCAATATCTTGAACACCCTGAGTAATATGCGAGCAACCATTACAAACAACAGATTCAGGCATCTCATCACCACATAAAGATAAAATCACAGATAAGTCGTGAACACCAAAACTCCATAATACATTTTCAAATGTTCTGAATATTCCCAAACTAAATCTGTTGGCTATAATCTGTTTTACTTCTCCAATTTCACCAGAAGAGACAATCTCTCTAATTTTTTCTATAGCAGGATGATATTGAAGTAAATGTCCTACCATTAATATTTTTCCTTTATCTTTTGCAAGTTGTGTTAGTTCCTTTGCTTTATCTACATTTAATGTAAATGGTTTTTCAACATAAACATCTTTATCAGCTAAGAGTGCTCTTTTAACATATTCGTAATGCATATGTGCGGGAAGGGCAATACAAACTCTTGTAATTTCTTTTGTTTTTAGCATAGTATCAAAATTTTTAGTTGTTGATATTCCATCATAATTCTCTCTAATTCTTAAAAGAGCAGCGTTATCTATATCACAAACAGTGTGGAGATCGTTTAATTTAGCAAAATCTCTAATAAGATTTTTACCCCAATAACCTCCTCCGATTAATCCTAGTTTAGACATTTAATATAATAATATTACTATTGTCTTTATTTAAAAATTATTAATGTTATAAATATAATGAACTTTAAAAATATAAGTATATCAAGTGGTATTACATTTTTTACAGATCAAATTTTGAAAACTTATCCTCATTTGAAAGTGAAATATAATCCTAGAGTGCCGTGTATATTTTTTGGTATTTATACTTATGATGATATTATAAATATTATGAATCATAAATCATATGGGTTAATTATTTGGGGAGGTTCTGATGCTATGAATCCCCAATTATTAGACTTTGTAAAACAATTAGATAAATCAAGATTCTTCTCTATAGCTCAATCTAAGTGGGTTGCAGATGATTTAAAAAAAGCTGGAATTCCATATAAACAACTACCGTGGTATAGTTTAAATAAAAAAAAATTTAAGGCAGTGAAAAAGGGTAAAAAGATTTATATATATATGCCTACACAAGGAATGGGGAGGCAGTTTTATGGTTATAATTTATTTATGGCTATAAAACAAAAAGTAAGATATGAAATAATAGTAGGTGATGGTAAAATTCCCTATGAAAAAATGCCAGAAACTTATGCTCAATGTTTTGTGGGTTTAAGATTAGTTCCTCATGATGGCTTGGGTAGCACTGTGCAAGAAATGGGTTTAATGGGCATAAAATGTATTCATAATGGAAATAGTCCATCTGCATTGAATTTTAAAACAATACAAGATATTGTGCAACATATTGAAAATGAAGCAAAAAAAATAGGAACAAAAGATGAAGAAATGGCAAAAATAGTAGATGAATATTTAACCATTCCTGATAATTTTTTTAACATTTCCACATATTTTAATTAGTTTTTTGATATATAAAGAAATTAGATATAGATTTTTTGTTACCAGAGGCATTTTTAAATTTGTTGTCAATTTTTTTTATTAACTTCCAATTTAGAAATTTTTTATTAATATATTCAGTAAAATTTCTAGCCAAACAATGATTTCCATAATCTTTATTTTCATTAGACGCATAAATTATTACGTATTTATTAGAATATGTAAATAAATTTAATAAATATTGTTCCCATATTTTAAAATCTATTAGATGATATAAAACATCACAAGAAATAGCAAGGTCATAAGTATCCTTTAATTCAAAATTTTTACATTCATAAAATAGCTTGTTTTTATCATCATTGTATTCATATTTTAATCTATTAATAACAGTTCTAGAAACATCTAAACCAGTAATACTGTTGCATTTAATTAATTTTAATTGATTGCCATCGCCAACTCCATAATCAATTAATGTTTGTATATTATTTTTACTTATAAAAGCATTTAGTACATATGCTTTATAATTAGCCAATTCATCATATGAACCAGCTCCGCTATTTCCACCATTTGAATATCTATTTTCCCAATATGAGGTCGAGTCAAAATTTCGGTTGTTATTATTAGTGTTTATATTAGTAAACTTTCTTTCCATTATATTTTATATTTATAGTAATAGATAATTATTTAAATATTTAAACAGTTATAATTTATAATGATTCAGATGTATGACCCAAAACGTGAGTATCAATCTCATAAACAAGAAATTGACGATGCAATTCAAGATGTTTTAAATCATGGTCTTTTTGTTAATGGTCCTGAGGTAAAATTACTTGAACCAGACTTAGCCAAATTTGTAGGAGTTAAACACGCGATTACTTGTTCCAATGGAACAGATGCACTAAAAGTTGCTTTATTAGCTCTAGGAGTTAATCCAGGAGACGAAGTGATTACAGTGGCACATACGTGGATTTCTACTGCTGAAGTAATCTCTCTAATTAACGCAAAACCAGTTTTTTGTGATATCTGTCCTGACACATTTAATATGGATCATACAAAATTAGAAGCTTTAATTACAGATAAAACAAAAGCTATTATGCCTGTCAGTTTATATGGTCAAACAGCCGATATGGATGCTATCAATGAAATAGCTGAGAAACACAATATTCCAGTAATAGAAGATGGTGCACAGAGTTTCGGGGCCACATATAAAGGAAAACGATCGTGTAATCTCTCTACAATTGGAACAACAAGTTTCTTTCCATCCAAACCATTGGGTGGTTATGGTGATGGTGGTGCTATGTTTACCAATGATGATGAACTAGCAAATAAAATGAGACAAATAAAAAATCACGGTTGTGTTAAAAGATTTCATCATAAATACATTGGCATGAATGCAAGAATGGATACTATCCAGGCGGCAATTATAGGCACTAAATTAAAAAGATATGATGAAACAATGACGAAAAGAAAAAAATGTGCTACATATTATCTTAATAATTTAAATGATGTATCTGGAATTATATTACCTATTGTAAAAAAATATAGAGAATCTGTTTGGGCACAGTTTTCAATTTTGGCAGCATCAAACGATATGAGAGATTATATCGTTAAGTTTTTGAAGGAGAATGGTATAAATGTAGCTATCTTTTATCCTGTGCCTTTACATTTTCAAGAATGTTTTAATAATCTGGGTTATAAAAAAGGAGATTTACCTGTAACGGAAGATGTTTGTTCTCGCGTATTTAATTTACCGTGTTATGGTGAATTAACATATAAAGAACAAATGAGAATTGTTTTACTATTAAAATGTGGAATAACAACATATATTGAAAATCATTAACTTTTATAATATATATAAAACTTATAAAAGTTAATCATCTCTCATTTGGTCACGTTCATCAACTATACCTTTTAATGCAAGATATGGTAAATTCTCTCGTCTCATAAATGCCAGCAGAGCCTTTGTGTCTTTTGGGAAGCAAGCACCACCATAACTGAATTTTCCATCTGGTCCTGGAACATTTGTATGTCTAGGATTAATCCAACCATTCCCCAACATTAGTTCTTTCACGTTATTAAAATCTAAATTCATATGGTCGCATATCATATAAAATTCATTGAATAATTGTATTTTACTTGCGTAAAAACAATTTACAAAAATTTTCATACATTCACTTTCTTTTGAATTACATACAACAATTTCGGCCTGTGGATATAGTTTGTGATAAAAATTGCGCACCATATCTAATTCTTCTCTTATTATACTTTTGTTAGAACCTAAAATAATTCTTTTTTGGTTATGAAAATCATGATAAGCTGTTCTAGCTGTTAAAAATTCTGGATTGTGTATCAAGCGAAGACCACTATATTGTAAAATGAGATTACTAACTGTTCCTGGTTCAACAGTGGATTTCATAATAACTACACCATTGTATTTATTTTCGCGGAGAATTCCAATTACTTCATGAATAGCTGATTTATCATACTCTTCCGTTTTTTCATTGTAAAGCGTTGGTAGGCATAAAAAAATTATATTTGCATACATACAAGTTTCTATATTGCCTATCCCACCATCTTTATATTTATCATATCCATAAACATTCACGCCTTTTTCTGTAAAGCTTTTAAACATAGCTCCTCCAACAAATCCTAATCCTATTATTGCTACTTCTGCCATTATAAATTAATAATATAATGTGCTTTTAAATCCTAATATTTAAAAATCAACATCACCTGTATCAAATACTTCCTGAGTTTTCACACCAGAACTGAGGCTATAATCGGCGACTCGTTTTTCAAAGAAATTGGTCTTTCCATCCATTGATATCATTTCCATGAAATCAAAAGGATTGGACGAATTCCATACTTTTTCATATCCCAGTTGTATAAGCAATCTATCAGCAACGAATTCAATATATTGCGACATTAATTTGCTATTCATACCTATAAGTTTACAAGGCAAAGCATCACATATAAATTCTTTTTCTATTTCAACGGCATTCTTTATTATATCTTGCACTTTCTTTTTCTTAGGTTTCTTTTGTAATTTGGAAAATAAAAGTACGGCAAAATCTGTATGCATACCTTCATCCCTAGCTATTAATTCGTTGCTGAATGTTAAGCCAGGCATGAGGCCTCGTTTTTTAAGCCAATAAATACTGCAGAATGACCCAGAGAAAAAAATACCTTCGACACAAGCAAAAGCTATAAGTCTAATAGCAAAACTGGATCGTTTATCTTCGATCCATTTTTTTGCCCAATCGGCTTTCTTTTTAATACAAGGAAAATTATCAATTGCTTGAAAAAGTTTAGTCTTTTCTCTTTCTTCTTTAATGTAAGTATCAATAAGTAAACTATAAACTTCACTATGGATATTTTCCATCATTAATTGAAATCCATACGCAGCACGTGCTTCTGGCAATTGCACATCTGTCATAAATCGTTGTCCCAAATTTTCTAAGACAATTCCATCACTAGCGGCAAAAAAAGCCAAAACCATTTTTATAAAGTATTGTTCCTTATCTGTTAAGGTTTTCCAATGTTTTTGATCTTTTGAAAAATCAATTTCTTCAGCGCGCCAGAAGCAATCCATCTGTTTTTTGTAGCTTTTCCATATATCATGGTCTGTTAATGGAAACATAACGTAGCGGTTGGGGTTTTCGGTGAGCAATGGTTCGTTCGTTGTTTTCGACATCCTAAATAATATTGAGATAGATTTAAATATTATTCAAAAAAACTATTAATTACTACATTATGCTCTTATACTTAAAAAACTAAGTAAGTTTTTACTACATATTATAGAAAACATTTAAAAATTTAATTATTTATAATATATAAGTATTATGGAAATTGCAAATAGAGACAAAATGATTGATACATTACGCTTAGAAATAGACAGAGTAAAGGGCGGTGTTTTAAACCAATTGCAAGATATTGGAGAGATTCAAAAGGAAAATGAGTTTTTAACAGAAATTATGGGAGATTATAAAAAGTATCATAATGCATTAAAACGGCAGAAACATCGAGAGGAAAATCATTTAAAAATGTTGGTTGATTATTTAGAAAAACAATTAATGGAAGCAGGAATGACTGAATCAATGGAAAAACAGGCAAGATTTGAACAAAATAGAATATTAAAGGATTTAGACGATTTAAAAATGGAAATGAAAGAAATCATTTCTAATGATAATTTAGATGAGTAAAGCACAGGTTAAAAAGGTAAAAACAGCAATAAAAAATATGGAGGAATCTCTCGAAGATACATCGAAAAAAATAAATGATGCAACAGAAAAATTAAAAAAGTGTAAGCAAAATATTAAAGCTCACGTTTCAAAATTAAAACAAATAAAAGAAGCATTGATAAAAAATAAATTATCTACAAATATGATGGTTAAAGATGGATATATAGAAACGGTTGATGAATATACAGAACTTATTAATGGAATCTTTAATAGTTTAATACACTCAGCAGAAACTATTTTAGAGGATTAATAAAAGTCTAACAATATATATATATAATGGAAGGAACAGGAAAAGTTGCAAATAACGCTTTTAATCAAGCTGTGGGAAAGGTAAGACAATTTGCTCAAAGAGTAGGTAATTTTACAGAATCTCAAAAAGATTATGGAAACAAAGTTCAAGGTAAGATTGATAATTTAGCGCGGCTTGTTGCACGATTAAGAGATTGTAAAGAACAAATTAGAGGTATTCGTCAAGCGCTAAGAGATTGTGAATCAAGGTCGTCTTCAGCATTAACTGAGGCTAGAGCAGGAGCTGACCGAGCTAGAGGAGAAGCTGTTCAAGCAGCACGGGATGAAGAAAGAGGACGAGCAACTGATGCATTAAATACAGCCGCCGCAAATTTTGATGCGCTTTCCGGCGCTTTAGATGGAATTTTAGCATCGATGAACTCTATTGATAATATTGATTTGGGTGCTTTAGAAGCAGAAGTAAATGAGATTTGTGCTGAAGCAGGTGGTTCGAATGAAGGAAAAGGCAATAACAACAGCAATAGCAACAGCAATAGCAACAATAATAGCAACAGCAATGGCGGCGGAAAAAATCAAAGATTTAGGTCGGCTGCTAGAGCTGTGCAAGGAGCAGAAGCATTTGACAGGTCAAGAAGTGGTCCAGCACCAGCACGAAATGTACGTGCTCCACAAGGAGCGTGGGGACGAGGAACTCCATCTCGACATGGGACTGCTGCTAGAGCAAGAGGCGCGAATACAAGATCAAGTCGAGGAACATTTGGAGGATATCGTTATAACAGTAAAACGCGTAGAAATGCAGGTAAATCTGGTAAAAAAAAGAAAAAAGGAACACGTCGTAAGCGCCGCAGGAAAAGACGTTAATTTAGGATATTCTATATATAAAATATTTTTAATATATATAGAATGAGTAAACAAGTAAATGCTGCTGCAAGACTCGCAAAGCGCGAAGTAAATAATGTTGCTGGAAAAACAACAAGTTTGATTGTAAAAGCTGTCAAAAAAGTTGAGAGAGTTTCCCGCGTTGGAAATGCTGGTATTGGTAAAATTACAAATATTGCTGCAAATACAGCTAATAAAGTTGTTAGGTTGAGTGGACTCGGAGGTAAAACTCGCAAAGGTAAAAGAAAACACAAGCGCCGCACTCACAAGAAACGCAAACATCGCACAAAGAAAAAACGCAAACGCCGCCGTCGTTAATTTAGGTAAATTATTTCATTGAAACTTAATATTATTTATATTGTCTACCTATTTAGGAAAGATTAAACAATATAAATGGAGAGATAAGTTTTTTAAAAAAAATCTTGTTAAATATATATAATGAAGTTAAATATGCAAAACGTTTTAAAAAACAAGTATGTCTTGTACGCTGTTTCAGCTTTGGCTGTTCTTAATGTTTTAGGTTACCTTAGTATTGGATCAATGGAATGTCTCGGTGTTTTTGCCTTGACCGCTCTTGTATGCCAGCAATACAACAAAAATATGACTGTATGCTTGCTCGCTGCTATTTTCGCAGCTAATGTCATTTTCGGATGTGGACGCATTAAGGAAAACTTCACTGAAGGTGCTGGTCACGAAGCAGAAAAAAAAGATATGGCTGATGCCGCTAGTGCTGCTGCTGGTGAAGCCGCGGGTGACGCTGTAATGAAAAAAACTGGAGACGCTGGGGCCGCTAAAGATGCCGCAAATGACGCAGCCTCACAATGTAATGTTGCTTTAGTTAATGGAAAGTGCCCAGATGGAGAGGCAAAGTAAATGACTAATAGATAAACTATAATTTTATTTTATATATTTTATATATAAAATGAAGTTGAAATTACCTGCTATTTTAAAAAACAAATATGTTTTATATGCTGTATTATTTTTTGCAATAACCAATGTTTTAGGATTCTTGCAACGCAAAGATTTTGAATCATTAACTATCTTTATTGCTATTGGTCTTCTTTCCACGCACTTTAGTAAAAATATGGCAGTGAATCTCATTATCGCAATGATTGGTGCCAATGTTATTAAGGGAAGTGGTTTCATTAGAGAAGGTTTTAAAGAAGGAAAAGATGAAGAAGATGGGAAGGATAAACCAAAAGAAAAAGCTGATACTGTGGCATACAAATTAGAAGGCAAAAATTGTGTTGAATGCAAAAATTCTAGCGCAGAAGGATGTATCTTTTCGGATGATAACTGCAAAATCAAGAATGAAGGCTTTAGTAAAAGCAATGTTCCTTCCAGTAAACCAGCTGCTGTTAATGGAGGAGATGACGATGAAGACCTCGGTAAAAGAATTGACTATGCTTCTACTCTAGAAGCAGCTTATGACAACTTAGAAAAGATGTTAGGTAGTGATGGTCTTAAGGGACTTACAAATGAAACTAAACAACTTGTTGGTCAACAACAGAATCTTATGAAAACCCTCAATAGTATGGCACCAATTCTTAACAATGCAAAAGGAACATTGGAAAATATGAACTTACCCAATATGGATAAGGTTCAAGAGATGATGAAATCTTTACAGGGAGGTGCAAAAAAATAAAGAGTTAATATATAATGCCACGTAAATGTCCACCCGGTGTTTTTTGTATAGAAAATATGACATTAGTATTCATAATATTTTCTGTAGCTTTAGGGATTTATTTATTTTATAAATTTAATGCCCCCAAAGGTCCTAGCACAGTAATTTATCAAAATGCACAACCTAGACCTTCAATATTTCCTCGATATCCATCCAGTTTTACGGATATGCCCAGAGATGTATTAATGAATCCAAATGTTCCACCACTTAGACGAAATCAATATATGACTGACAGTAGTGACCCTCGTAGAATTCCTATTAATATGAGAACTAGAGGCGTTCCATTGAGTTATGGACAAACAGGAATTCTTACAAGAGTTAACGGAAAAGAAACTATTTTGCCATTAATGGGAAGAGCTTTGCATACGAATCGAAATAAATGGCAATATTATACTATGGGTTCCAAAAATAATGCAATAAAATTACCCGTCAGTAACAATGGAAAAAGTTGCACTTCAGAATATGGTTGCAATGAGCTAATGAATGGTGATACTGTTTATGTCGAAGGATATAAAGATGCCTTCAAAGCCACAATTTATGAAAATGATACTCCGAGGTATATTCCATATTTGTAAGTATTTAAAAATTATTTATATATTTATATATAAATGATTCGTGAAATTATGTCGGGTAATACTATTGCCACAACAACTTCACCCATTTTAAACTCATTGATGAGAAATAACCCAGGTGTTGATTTAGAAGAAGAAAAATTTGAAGAAGAATTTAATGAATTTCAATCACAAGTAGAGGATATTTGTAAAATTAATGAATACGATAAAATTGGTAGAGATGGAAGTGGAAAATATTATATTTTTGCATCAAGTATGTTTCAAAAGTTAACTAGATTAATATATAGAGAGAATCGTGATTGGACATTTAAATATTTAGATGAAGATTTTACAAAATTTATGCATCTTTTAGACAAAATTATAGCAAAATATAATTTGAATTATACATTAAGTATGAAAAAATTTATCGAGAAAATAACCGATTTTATAGATAGCATTATGCCTGGTCTTTATAATTTAAAGAAAACTTATCCCCAGGAAAGCAATATTGTTGCAAAGATTGATAGTATTATTGTCACTTTAATCGATTTCAAAGATAGCACAAGGCGAAGCACAAATCTCAATATTGTAAGTAATGTTTTCCGTCAAAGAGCATTTAGCGAATAAAATTAAATATTTATAAATAATTATTTAATTTTTAAGAACCTATGGCTGATAATGTATCTGCAGCATTATCTCCAATTTTTCCAGTGACTATTACTTGAGGTTGATTAGGGTTGCGATTTTTGACTCTTACCGTTACCCATTTATCACCTCCCAAATTTATTTTTCTTCCTGACGAACCTGCACCACTTGCACCACCTGTGCCACTTGAACCACCTGTACCACTTGCACCACCTGTGGCACTTGAACCACTTGAACCACCTGTGGCACTTGAACCACCTGTGTCACCTGTGCCACTTGCACCACCATCTGGGGTATTATCTTTAGTTGGTTGGTCATCATTATTAGATGAGTTTGTGTTGCTGTTGCTGCTGCTGCTGTTGCTGCTGCTGTTGCTGCTGTTGTTGCTGTTGCTGCCGTTGTTGCTGCTGTTGCTGCTGTTGCTGCTGTTGCTGCTATTGTTGTTATTGCTGTTGTTACTGCTGTTGTTGCTGCTGTTGTTGCTGCTGTTGTTGCTTTTGCTGTTGCTGCTGTTGCTGTTGCTGGTTAGCATTTCCTTGGAAGTATTAGAATTAGCACTAGTTTTTTCAAGTATTTCGATTAGCACTGTTAATTTTTTTTCTTGTACCAAAACTTGTTCGCTATAATGTTTTAATACAGAAGAAGTCATATTTTCACCAGAGTTTATATTTTTACTTAGTCGGTTTATATTCTTTTTAATTTTTAATCCGACACCCGATTTAAATGTATCTCTCCCAAATTCTGTTTTTTCGATTGTTATCATCATTCTTTTTAATTCCTTTATTCTTGCTCTAATAGATTCTATTGTGTAGGGGTGGGTAGCAGGGTGAGATGAAGGAGACGGTGACGACAGTTTTGCACTATCTATGTTGGAGTTATTTTTTCTAGGCGGTATTCCAAGAGTTCCTGGAGGAAAAGAAACGCTTGGCTTTCCTCTTGGCTTTTTTTTTGTCATATGAGTTTTCGCTACAAATGGAATCCAACCGAGTCCATTGTTTGATGGACGCCAAGTTCCGTCACCGGTTTGTTGTTTATCTAAAAAATTAATAGAAATATATCCATAAGGATATTTATCTCTTCCTTTTCCTGCAAATTCTTTATTAGTTCTTACATACATAGGTATTGCTGGAAGATAACCCTTCATTGGAGTTATTTTTGCTATTTTATACATTCGTGCAATGTCGCGAGGATTAGTAGGATATAACTTATTATTAGCTTTTGGCTTTTTTTTGGCTTTTTTTGTGTTTTGGGTCATATAAGTTTTCGCTACAAATGGAATTCCTCCAGAAGCGCTTGATGGCATCCAAGTTCCAGGACCGGGATTATTTTTCTGTGTTTTTAAAAAATTAATATTAACATATCCATAAGGCATTTTCCCAGAAGCTTTTGAAGTTGTTTTCAAATCCATAGGTAATGCCGGTATATAACCCGGTTTTATTGGAATCTTTGCTATTTTATACATAGTATTAATGTTTATTGGTGTCAAATACGGTAATAAAGGTTTTATTTTTGGTTTTGACTTAGTTTTTGTATTAGCTTTTGACCCAGTAGTTGGAACATTGGGGAAGTTACTTTCACTCATTGTGTTATTTTCGGAAGTGTTATTTTCGGAAGTGTTATTTTCGGAAGTGTTATTTTTTGTGATTAGACCTAATTTGTTCTCTTCCTTTTCTTCTTCTTTTTGTATATTGTGAGTGTTAATGGCATTAATAATAGAAGTACCTCTAGGAGGTAGACCCCCTCGTTCTCGCCTTTTATTTGATTCCTCTTCTGTATTATAATCAGTATTGGAATTTAAATCCGACACAATATTCATTTGTGGAGGAGGTGGTTGTGGTGCCTTTTTTGCAGCTCTATTCTTTCTGTATTTTGCGGTTCTTCTTTTTTTTGCTTCAGCGCTTCTTTTATGCTTTTTTTTTGCAGTTCTTCTTTTTTCTCTGCCTTTACGTCTTTTTTTTGCGAGTTCTTCTCTTTTTCTTTTTTCTGCTTGTGTTCTTTTTTCTATTTCTTTACCTGTCGGTGGTCCTCTAGGAGGCGGAGATGTAAAACCTTTTTTCTTTGGGCGACTTAGAACTATACTTTTATTTTCTTCGGCTTTTTTTTTAGCATCAGAAGCACTTTGTTTTTTAATCATTAAGTTTACTTGCTCTTGAAAAGGAGGAGGAATAGTTCCACCATTAACTAATATATCAGTTTTGCTATTCAAATTATTCTTATCATATGAAAATTTTTCTCCTTCTGTCATTCCTAGAGTCATACTTCTATATGCATTTTCAAGTGTTCTATGATCTATTCCTGTTGAAAGTGCTTCAGTATATAATTCAGGATGTTTATTTCTCCATTCTGATAATGAGCCACCTTTCATAACACGTTTTTTTCTGTTTTTAAGAGTTTTTCTTTTTAAGTCCAAATGTCTTTTTCTAAAGCTTCTTCTATATTTTTTTTGTTTTTTTCTTCTTTTAGGCAACTTCTTAGATTGATTCTTACTCTTTTTTATTTTATTGTATCTTTTTTTAGTTATAAGCATATATATATACATATTTCGATATTTTTTTTATTATATAGATATATTAATGAGTTGTATTTCACCAATTAATATTGCAAATATTACAAAGCCGTGCACAACAGGTTGTAGTTATAAATATAATTATGGAAAATCTAGTTGTGTTTTAGTTAATAAAGGAACATATGTTCAAATTCAACTTGATTCATCAAATACTGTATCATTTAATGACGCTAATTATACACTAAGCGAAGCTAGAATTTATAAACCATCACTTCATACGTGGGATGGAATACACGCTGACGCGGAGTTAATTTTAAATCACGCTGGAGCAGGTAATAATATGTATATTTGTATCCCCATTAAACAAATGAATGGTAAAGGTGATACAGCCACGTGGTTTAATAAATTTATGCGATATATTCCAACAACAACAAATTCTGGAGCTGCCGTTTCAGGAGTCAAAAATTTTACATTAAATACTGTGGTGCCACAAGGAGGATATTACTACTATACAGGAACATCACCTTGGTGTAAAAGCTCGGATACTGGTGGACCATCAAATAAATTAATAGTCTTTCCAAAAAATCAATATATTACAATGATAGAAAGTGATTTTAAAAATTTACAAAGAATTTCAAATAGCAATCAACCTATAAGAGCATCCTCGGGAGATACATTTTTCAATTCTGTGGGGACACAAGAAGGTCCGTCAGGTGGTGGGTCGAAAAGAAATACAGATGTGGTCGATTGTGTGCCTGTTTCAATTGATGGCACAGAACTTACTGGTGATGCTGCAGCATATGATAAAAAGCCTGATACACCTTCGATGTCATTTAATAAAATTCCTCCTTGGTTTTGGACTGCTCTATCTATTATAGCCGGTATTTTAGTGTTATTAATTCTTTATTTTATAGTTTCTAAAGGATTAGATGCTAGCAGAACAACAGCCGCACGTGCAAGTGCAGGTTCTAAAGTTTCATCAACGAAAAGTAATTAAATTAAATTATATATATAGTAAAAAATTTAATTTAATTTGGCAGCATCGTGGAGTTTAGATTGAGTTGGTTTAAATGAAGGATTTGTCAAAATGGGAGTAGCTTCTTGTGGAATCATCTCAGAAACAATTTGTTCCTCAACAGTAACAGGAAATTGATTCATAGCAGATAAATGACCTGATTTTTTGGCTTCAGTTGGAATAAATTTCATTACAGCTGGTCCAATATTAGAATTGCCGGAGGAACGTCTAATAAGTTCATAAGCGGCAAGCAAAGACAGAGCGCAAAGAATTGGTTGTTTACTTGTGCACATTGAAAGAGCAATTACAACAATAATTATTTTACCCACGATAGTATCAACAAGCTCTGCAACAGGTGAAGGGATTTGGATATCCAAAACAATAAAAACGGCTAAAAGGACCATTAAAACAAGATAATGCTGGTCTTTTTTAAGTAATTTGTTAAAACTAGACATATATCATAAGGGTAGATTTTTTCTTATTAAAATTGAAAAACAATCTAAAAATGGATAAACACATTATATTAAGTATGAGTGAAATTGCAACATATATGGGACCTAAAGGTTATTCGATAAAAAAAGAATATATTAGTATAGAAGAACAACATCAAATAAGAAAAGAATTAAATGTTATGCCATTTGTTCCTAAAAGTTCTATGTCCAAACCTCACCCCTTTCCAGTATACAGAGAATCTCCTAAAAAAATATATGTTCCTAGATTTTATGGATTAGAAACATATGGTCAACCAGATAAAATAACTATTAATGATGGTGATAATATCAATATTGATTTTATTGGTGATTTGAGAGATTTTCAAATGCCAATTGTTACAAAATATATAAATCACGTTGGAAAAAGTGGTGGCGGTTTACTTGAAGTTCCTTGTGGGAGAGGTAAAACAGTTATGGGATTGTATATAATATCACAATTATGCAAAAAAACACTAATAATTGTTCATAAAGAATTTCTTTTAAGACAATGGATTGAAAGAATACAACAATTTTTACCTAGTGCTCGTGTAGGTAGAATTCAAGGAGAAATTCTTGATATAAAAGATAAAGACATAGTAATTGGTATGCTGCAATCATTAAGTATGAAAGATTATCCAAACAGTATATTTTCAAGTTTTGGATTTACATTGATTGATGAATGTCATCATATAGGAGCTGAGGTATTCAGTAGGTCATTATTTAAAATTGTTACGCCTTATATGTTAGGATTATCCGCTACAATGGATAGAAAGGATAATTTATCTAAAGTATTTAAGATGTTTATTGGTCCCATTGTTTATTCAGAAAAACGTAAAGGTGGTGATGATGTTTTGGTAAGAGCTATAAATTATTCTCATAAAGATGAAGAGTTTGGACAACAAGTCTATAATTTTAAAGGACAAGTTCATTATTCAATAATGATTAAAAAATTATGTGAATTTAATTTTCGTAGTGAATTTATTATTAAAGTTTTGTCTGATTTAATGAAAGAAAATTCAGAACAACAAATCATTGTATTAGCTCATAACAAAAGTTTGTTGGCTTATTTGCACGATGCTATTAAACATAGAAATATTACATCTGTTGGGTATTATGTAGGAGGAATGAAAGAAAAGGATTTGAAAATAACCGAAACAAAAAAAATAATTATAGCAACTTATGCGATGGCGGAAGAAGGATTGGACATTAAAACATTAACTACATTAGTAATGGCAACTCCAAAAACAGATGTAAGACAAGCTGTTGGGAGAATATTGAGACAAAAGCATAGCAAACCTTTAATTGTTGATATAGTGGATCAACACGATATATTTTCTAGACAATGGTTGAAAAGAAAACGTTATTATAAAAAACAAAAATACAAAATAGTGTCTGCAGATGTTGATGATTATAAGAAAAAAAAATGGATTACCTTATTTGAAAATGGTAAAGTAAAAAGGAAACAAAAACAAAAAGTAACGCAAGAAAATCAATTTGTTCAAGGAGTATGTATGATATCAGATGATTAAATAGTATTAAAATCATATTTTATAAGATTTATGATTTTAAAAATTTATTGACTTACGCCTTTATCAAGAACAGGGGATACTCCTCCTTTTCCTGCAAAATGATTATAGTTATCTTCGCAATTAATTTGTCTTGTAAAACTTCCAGGTCCAGTCGCCCACGGAAGTGGTCCTGGATTTGGTTGAGCATATCCGGGTGTATTTGGAATATTGCTTTGATATTGACTATATCCACCCTTTTGCACTCTTTGTCCTCCGGCAAAAGGAAATACTGGTGCTCTCATAGTGCTTCTACCTGTCAAATTTTTTAACCTTTTTTGATTGTAATTTTTACTATTCTTTCTAGTTGTGAAATTATTTCCGCTATGTGTTTTAGATTTTGAACCCTTATTATATCCGCCTTTACGTCTGCGTCTGCGTTTGCGTCGTGTTTTGCGTCTACCACCTCCTTGGGCACAACTATTAGCATTATAAGGAGTTTCTAATGGATATCCTGACCCAGCAAATAATAAATTATCCTTTCCACTTGTGTAACCATAACCAGGTCTAAGATTGTTATTAACAGCTGGAGGATTATTGACTAACATACTATTACTATCTACATTAGCTGGCACTAAGGCCAAACCACCACCGTGTTGGACTCCTGCTCCCATTCCTGACTCACGTGCTGTCCCACAGTTACTGTATGAAGAAAATGGCATTGAACCGTAACCTATACCATCTGATGCCGCCCGCGCTGCATCAGCTTCAGTAAAACCGTAACCACCACCGTGTTGAACTCTTTTACATTCAATTGTAACCTTGTTCTTGTTATTTTTATTGTTCTTGTTATTATTCTTGTTATTTTTGTTATTCTTGTTATTTTTGTTATTGTTCTTGTTATTATTCTTGTTATTTTTGTTATTCTTGTTATTTTTGTTATTGGTCTTGTTATTCTTTTTATTGGTCTTGTTGTTCTTGTTATTTTTGTTATTCTTGTTATTCTTTTTATTGGTCTTGTTATTTTTGTTATTTTTGTTATTTTTGTTATTCTTTTTATTGGTCTTGTTATTTTTGTTATTCTTGTTATTGGTCTTGTTATTTTTGTTATTCTTATTGTTCTTTTTGGTGTTATTCTTTTTGTTGTTGGCGTTATTCTTTTTGTTGTTTGCCCCACCTTTTTGGCTACATACACTTGTTCCATTACAGCCTACACCAGCGGCACACCCTTGATTACTAGGCAATGACGGTGCTGGACTATGTTGGTTTGATGCATTAGCTCCGAGTACATTTTGTGATAAACCCATATATATTATTGTATTATTATTTTTCTACGCGCAAAATCTCTCTAATTTGAGTAACAGATTTGTCTGGAGTTGGTTCAATTGGTTTCCATAGTTTAAATTTATGACAAAATGTAAAAGATATTTTTATTTCTTTTTCTAGATTCACAAATTTATCATCACTTACATTTTGAAATTCGTCCTCATCATCACTTTCTTCTAATTTATCCAAATCAGCATTTTCTTTTATTTTTCTAAATAAAGAATTCATTAATACACTTGTTTTATAATCGTTGATGCAAGCAATACTATGATAAACAAGATTATCACCATCGTTGCAATATAAACTATATATATCATCTTCTATTTGCGGTTTTACTAAAAATATAGCTGTAATATTTCTTTTGAAATCTACTCGTTCGTTTAAAAAAGGTGAACTCCTAAATAACATTCTATGTTGAACACAGTATATATCATAAGGCAAATTCTGTATATTTTTTTCCAAATTTGATCTACTTTTATCAATAATAGGTAATCCAAATATAATATCATTTTTTGTATAGCCTTTTTGAAAAATAAAATTCTTGAACACATTTTTTAATGTATTTAACTTTGTATATTGATTTTTTTCGACTAAACTATTTCCTTTGAAATAAAAAATATCTTCTATATTAAAAAAACGAGTTTTTTCTATATTAAATATTGTCCCGTATACCAATGTTCCTCTGCCACTGGTTAAAGTATAGTCAAAACAACAATTATAAACATAAATATTTTGAATCCTTTTTTTATATCTATCTAGATGAAAGAAAAAACATACAGAGTTTCGTTTAAAATTTGTAAACCACGCAAAATATTTTTGCCCTTTGGGTATAGTAACATATATATTGGAACAATAAACTTTCTTATGTGTATTTCTCTCATAAGAAAGTTCAACAAAAGGTAATGATTTTAAGATATTTTCTTTTTCGCGATGACTAAGATTCATATATTTAATATAAAAACATAATCTTTATTATAGTTTGTTAAAGTGTTTGGTATGAATCACTGAAATTATTGTCAAAGGCACCTCCTATTGCTTTAATGTCCTCTTTAACGGTAGGCTCTTGTTTTTGTTGCATTTCAGCTAAATATTTTTTAAGTTCATCTTTCATATCTTGATTTCCAGTAGATTTATTTTCTGATTTTATTGTCTTATATATTTCATCATACTGTTGTTGGGGTTTATGTATAAGGTCCTTTACTTGTGGAATAGTTAAATTATTTTTAAAGAATGTATATATGTAATGAATAACAGCAATTAATATTATTGATAATATAATTTGTTTTGTAATCCAAAATATCATTATATATATTAAATATTAAGTTAGGCACTCAGTGAACGAAGTAATTGTTGATTTGATATCAACTTCAGCAATGTCACGGTTAGTCCAAAAATAAATATCACTATAAACATTATTGATTTTTTCAATAATTAGAGAGATTGAAGGGTCCCTATCATATATAATTTTTGTAAGTTTTATTTTATGATGATTAATAGGAATAGTAAAAACTTGGGTCATTTTTTTAAAATATCCTTGTTCACAATAAATATTACGATTATCAAAATAATTTTGCACTTCTAAATGTTCTTCCGAATTTTTCATCTTATATTTGAAATATTTATCGTCAATTATTTTATATTTACCATCTGTAGTCAACAACCATATTTCATTTTTAATATGTTTATTACCTAAAAAAGTATCACCCTTACTTTCCACTATACTTCTGTAGGTGTTAATATCTAATCCGTCCAAATATACTTTCATCTTAAATATATTTGTTCCAAACTATTTAAACCGATTTCATATTATCAATACAAAATGGTAAAAGTTGTTGTAGTAAGTAAAGGTGGTTCTCTTAAAGAAAGTTCTGTTAAAAATTTTAAGGAAAATGATTTATATAAAAAAGGTGGATTTAGAAAATCAACTGATTTTTCTAAAAGAATTAAATGGAAAAAATCATCTACAGAAAATGTTTCATTATATGCAAAAAATACAGGAAGAGCCGGAAGTGAAAATAAATATGAGCTTCCTCCTCCTATTGATAAAGATTTATATTTTGGAAGTTTGGTCATAGTATTGCATACGGGTAATGATGTAACTTCGGAATCTGTTCAAGATTTTACTTGCGCCGAATGGAAAAAAATGCGAGAAAAATTATTTGGAGGTTTTGAAGATTTGACACAACCGGAAGTAGAAAGCAGCGAAGAAGAAATTCCAGAAGAATATAAAACAAAAGAAGGTTATTCAAAAGAAGATGGTTTTATTGTTGACGGAGAAGATGAAGATTCAGGTGATGATGATGATTATGTTTTGGAGGAGGAAGAAGAAGACGATGAATCTGCTGTTTCTATGGAGGAAGAAGAAGATGATGGCGCTATTGGAAGTAATGTTGATGAAGAAGAGGAAGAAGAGGATGAAGAGGATGAAGAGGAAGAAGAAGACGATGATATGTATGGTTCAGAATTATCAGAGGAGGAATATAACTAGTTAAAATTGAAAAAGAGATATAAAAAATAATAAGTATACATTAATAATGATTATAGAAAATCCAACAGTATTTAGAACAACATTAATTAGTAAATTTTATAAAGTGATTCGCAATAAAAAAATATCTGCTACGTTAGAAAGAGCTATATATAATTGGAGTATTCAACAAGCCAAAAAAAAGAAAATTGTAAGAAAATGGGATAATGAACCTTTTGTTCAACTTTATTTGGACCGCATTCATAGTATTTATTTAAATATTAACCCTAAAAGTTACATTCGTAATAAAAATTTAATAACAGCTTTAAAGAAAAAAAAATTAACGCCACAAAGTTTAGCTTTTATGTCACATCAAGAAATGAAACCAGAAATTTGGAAAGAGTTGCTTCAGAAAAAAATGGAAAGAATAAAGAAATCCACAGAAGTAGATATGTCAGCTGCTACTGATGAATTTACGTGTTTCAAATGTAATAAAAGTGCTTGCACATATTACCAAATGCAAACAAGAAGTGCGGATGAACCCATGACAACGTTTATTACTTGTTTAAATTGTGCAAATCATTGGAAATTTTAAAAAAAATCTCAGTAGTATACACAAATGGTTAATATGCAATATCGTGGATTTTCAAGTGTATATAGTTATTGTGCTCATAAAGCTCATAAAAAAGGAACAAGATGTCCTAGTTTAAGATTTGCTTTTGACAATGTATTGGCGCCAAATAATTCAGCAAAATCTAAAAAAATGATTTATTCTAATGCTATTCGGATGTCTTCACGCGTGGCAATTGGTAGAGTTGGTTTATGTCCAAAAAGATGATTTTCATATAATATCTTATAAAATATTATATGGAAAATTAATTTTATTTTTATATTGTATATGTCTGCATTTACAGTAAAATATATACCTAAGGGAACAAGAGAAATCTCTCCAAAAACCATTATTACAAAAGGATCTACGGAAATTGTTGTTTCAATACATCCTTTTATGACAGTAATTACTAAGTTTGAGATAAAAAGAAATAATGTTGTTGTGAGAACTTATGATGGATTATTCGAACCAGGTAAAAATTACAAATTTCAAGATTTAACAGCAGAAATTGGACAAACATATAGTTATCAAGTGAAATCCTCTACATTTTCTTCACCATTAACCTCAATAACTATTCCTTGTTCAACAATATGTTGTCCGCAAAAATTTGAATACGGAAGATGGAATAATACATCTACTAATTTAAAATTATTCCCTTCTATACTGAAAAATCAAAAATATTATGGAAATAATTCTAGTAATCAACCTATCTTTTTTATAAATCCACCGAGAGTTAATAATAATATATTTACCAATACATCTTATCAAATGAAAAAAGGTGAGTTATATAAATATTTATCAACAAATAGAGCTTATTTACGTCGCTAATCTTCAAACTGTTCTAAATCAGAAATCTTCCAATATTCACTGCCTCCATTAGGAATAGGACGTCTAATAATAAATGGAATTTTGTTTTGCTTTAATTCCATTTCTGCAATTATGGAACCATCAATAATATTATTTGGTATATTAACAAATGGTTCAGAACCATTGTTAATTTGTTTAGCTCGCAAACCTAAAATTCTAGCCTTTTCATATTTTGTAAGGAATGGTAATGTTGTATGAAGTTCATCAATAATTTCACCATTTTTATTTCTTACAATCTTAGATTGTGCCAATACTTCGTTGTAACTCGAATATTTAGCTTCAGGATGATATTCTAATAAGATATCCCTGTCAAGTTCGTGTTCTAATTTCTGGTAAGTTTCATTATCTTCGTCCTCTGAGTCGGTTTCTTCTTCATCTTCAGAAGCAACTAAGTTAGTTGCTTCTTCTGTAGAAATAATTACATTTTCTGGTTTATCTGCATTTTTATCTGCATTTTCACTGTTATCTTTATTTCCATTGTCTTCTTCGTCGTCGTCGTCATCTTCATCATATGTGTTTGCAATTTGGTCTCTTTCATAAATTATATTGTTTTCATCGTCATTATTTTGAATAACATAATTTTCACTAGAAATAGGTAGTCTGGGTGGAACTCTTACAATATTTTCATTTCCTGGCATCATTGTATTGTTAAATTCCTCTTCAAAATCACTATCGTCATCTTTTTCGCTTAATATAATAGAATTATTATTAGGAGAAATACTTTTTTCCAAATCAGTTGTAGTTACTTCCTGTAGTTCGTTCATTATTATATTAAACTTAGATAGTTTTTATATTATTTTCAATTTTACTTATTATCTGAAGATAACCACGTTGTATCACAATGCGCACACAGATAAATAAACTTCATTTTTTTGTCATCATATCGCAAATAAATAATTTCTGGTTTTGGAGATGCATCATCATTTTCATCTTTTGATTCAGGAGATTTTTCGTTAGATTTACAATCTGCATTGGGACATTTCATATTTTTAATTCTAGGTAATGTGGGGTCAAGTTTTGTATACTCATTGACAATATTTTTATATGATATCTTATTGGAAGAAACATTTGTTTTGGAAATACATAAATTATCAATATCGGTCTCAGCAATATTTTGTTCGTGGCCACAATTGCGACAGTAATAGATAAGATTTCCTCCGTCATTATCAGATAAACGTATGTAATACATATTATGGCATTCGATACAGAACCGCATTAGTTTATAATATCTATATATAAATATTTTTATTTCAATTTTACTTTAATTTAATTGTTCTAGAGCAGCAAGCATATCTTCATATAATTTTCCATAATTAATATTGCAACGCATATTGTATGTTCTACAACATATCATTCTTGCTTCTTTTTCTTGTTCTTTAAAATTTTCAATATTTTCTATAATTTTTTGTTTGTTTTCAATTAAATGCGTTTTAATAATACTAAAAACTGCTGTAAATTGTGGTGGTAATAATTTTTGCAAAGCAACTCTAAGAATGGCTGTCTCAAGATTTCTATATTGAATAATTGTATTATAATTATTAAAATCTCTGTGAGTCTCTTTAATCCCTGGTTCATTCAAAAGTGGTTTATTATGAAAAAGAGTAGTTAAGGTTAATAAAACACTTCTAATAGTTTGACATGATGTCCATTGTTCGCCTTTCCAAGTATTTAATATAGAGATACATACTTTGCCATTTCTATACAAATTTGGATTAAATCTAGTTTTACCATTGTTTGTTAAATATGTAAGTTTTGGTGGAGAAAAGGGATAATCATTGGGAAAATTAAAATCAAAAAAATAAATTCCATTTTCATATAAAGTATCTTTTGGGCCGAAAATTATTGCATATCCTTTTTGAAAATTACTTTCATCATGAAAGTAATGAATTCCATCATTGTGTAAAGGATGTTTCATTATATCAACTACATCTTTAAGAAGTCTTTTTTTGTTTGAGTCTAATTTAGTTTTTGCACCCTTATTATTTGACATATATATTAAATATATTTAGAATATATTTAAATAATTTACAAAAAGTATATTTTATTACCTTTACTGTGTTCAACTACTTATTTATAGATTCAGTATTTGAACATAATATATAAAAATTGATTTAATAATATCTCCCCTTTTTAATAGAAAATGGCAACATCTTCAGCTAGCGTTAATAGTTTCTTAACTCGACGAAAAGCAGAACGTGGCGGAATTCATACTCATACTCGCATACCAGATACCAATACACCTGAAGAATCTGGTATATGGGGTGGCAGCTATAATATTATAGACAAAGATTTGCCTAGACTGTATAGTCTACTAGCACAAAAAATATTTGCAGATGGTAAAAAAGAATACCTGACAGAATGTCAGCTTCCAGATGCTGGACCTATACTAATTGATTTGGATTTTAGATATTCTACTGATATTACTGATAAACAACACGATTCAGGATTTATTGATGATGTAGTAGATAGATATTTTGAAAATATAAAAAAACTCATTAACATCCCTGAAGGAGAAGAAATACCTGTCTATATATTTGAAAAACCCAATGTAAATATATTAGAAGACAAAACCAAAGATGGTATCCATATTATTATAGGAATTAAAATGACCTATCAAGAGCAACTATTGCTTAGGAAAGAAGTTTTAAAAGATTTTAATCAAATTACAGAATCATTGCCTATTATTGATGGATGGACAGTAGATGATATCATTGACCCTTGCATTCCAAAAGGAAAAACAAATTGGCAAATGTATGGAAGTAGAAAACCATTTAATGAAGCGTATATTCTTATCGCTGCAAATAAAATGAGTTTCGATGATGATGGTGACCTTGAACAGGTTTCCATCATAGAAGAATTAAATGAAATTCCAAAAGAAGAACTTTTATATAAGCTTAGTGCTAGAAACAACCATCATAAATCTTTTGAAGCAACACAATATAATAAATCCAATGTAGGTAAAAATAAGCCAAAAAAAAAGAAAAATCGGAAGCGTCGCAATGTAAATATTGTATTGGGTATTAATTCAACAGCGAGATATGAAGATATTACTAATTCACAAGAATTAGACACACAACTCAAGGTTGTTCTAGATGATCCGTCGAAAGATGAATATCACGTAAAAGAAACACACGATTATACAATGATTTTGGGTGAAAGATATTATAATCCATATGAAGCGTGGCTTAAAGTTGGATGGGCGCTACATAATACAGATCATAGGCTTTTCTTGACGTGGGTAAAATTTTCCAGTAAATCTGATAAATTTGATTATGATACTATCGGAGAGATGTATAGCACCTGGAATGAAATGCGAGATGAAGGATTGTCTTCACGTTCGTTAATGTGGTGGGCATTACAAGAAGATGAAGCTAAATTTGAAATTATTAAGAAACAAACTATTGATTATTATGTGAATATTACTGTTGTAGGTAGAACTGATTATGATATAGCAATGGTCCTATATCAACTCTTTAAAGATAGATTTAAATGTGCCTCACATAGAAATAAAATTTGGTATGAATTTACAGTACCATTATGGAGTGAAAGTGAAGAAGGAACTGCTCTTCGACGCAAATTATCAAATAAATTGGCATCTATTTATTTCGATAAAATTCACGCAGTAAAAGATAAAGCAGGTGAAGGTATGAGTCAAACAGAACACGATTCTATGGTAACAACCTGCAAATCATTAACAATTATTTCACAAGCTTTAAGAAATACTTGCAGTAAAAACAATATTATGAAAGAAGCTCAGGAGATATTTTATGAGAATGGTTTCCAAAATAAACTTGATGTAAATCCTATGTTATTAGGGTGCAAAAATGGAATTATAGACTTTGATAAAGGTGAATTTAGAGAAGGTCAACCAGAAGATTATTTATCAATGTCAACTCATATTAACTATGTTCCTCTAGACCGTAATGATTCAGAACAAAATCAAATACAAAAGGAAATTCACGATTTTATGACTAAGTTATTTCCACAAGAAGATTTGCGAAAATATATGTGGGAACATTTATCTTCTTGTCTCATAGGAACAAATGATAATCAAACATTTAATATTTATACTGGTTGTGGTAGAAATGGTAAATCCAAACTTGTCGAATTGATGAGTATGATTCTGGGTGATTATAAAAAAACTGTTCCAATTACAATGATTACACAAAAGAGAACAGGAATTGGTTCTGCATCACCAGAAATTGCACAACTTAAAGGTTGTAGATATGCAGTAATGCAAGAACCTTGTAAACAAGAAAAGATAAATGAAGGAATTATGAAAGAAATTACTGGTGGAGACCCTATTCAAGGTAGAACCTTATATAAAGATACGGTAACATTTATTCCACAATTTAATTTGGTAGTTTGCACAAATACATTATTTGACATTAAGAGTAATGATGATGGTACGTGGAGAAGAATTCGTGTATGTGATTTTATTTCAAAATTTGTGAAAGACCCTTCTGGCGATCCAAATGATCATGAATATCTCATTGATAAAAATATAGCAAATAATTTTAAGAAATGGGCACCTGTATTCTTTGCAATGCTTGTAGATATTGCTTTTAAAACAAAAGGTAAGGTGGAAGATTGTGATATTGTTATGGCATCGGCAAATAAATATAGGGCATCACAAGATTATCTTACTGAATTCTTCAATGAAAGGGTGGTGGAGAATAGTGAACAGCGTTTGTTAAAAACAGTTGTATATAATGATTTTCGAATTTGGTATACAGATAATCACGGAAAAGGAGTTCCAAAAGGTAAGGAATTATATGAGTTTTTGGATAAAAGACTTGGTAAATATAAGGGTGGTTGGAAAGGTTATACTCTTCAAGAAGAAGAAGAAAGCGATGAAATTGTAGCAAACATTGCAGTTTAAAAATAATATTAAAGAATAAAAAATATTATTTTTATTATATCTATTACACTACTTAAAATAGTTTATCTAATAACACTCTTATAGAAAAAGTAATATACATTAAGATTTGTGAGAAATATTCTAAAACTTTTCTAAATGCATAATCAATTCTAATCCATTCTCGTAAAGTTCTTCCAACAAAAACTATTACAATAGAGAATATAAACATCAATACAGTAATTTTATTGCTATATTGTCGATTATAAATAATAGCTGCAAGAAAAACAAGTATAAGGCCCCAATATAATTTGTTAACATACCACATTGATTCAACATTAAAGTCCGTCTGACTAGTGTAAAAAGTAGCCAATCTATCATCAACATTTTTCTTCGATTTTGTGGATTTAACTTTATTTTCTAAATCTTGCTTTTTTGAAACATAATTATTTCTAATATCATCCATTCTACTAGTATAAATAGTTTGTGAAGATAATAGATCAACTAAATTTTTAAGTGTATTGATTTCTTCTTCAAAAAGTTGTGTTTTATTTTTTCCGTATTGTTCCATTTCTTTTTCAGCATTTTTTTCTTTAAAATCTTGATATCCAGCTAAACCATATTTTTGCGTGTAGTAAGCTTTTTGCGCTGCTGCTAATTCTCCAGGCGAATTTTGTATTTCTTGTTTAGCTTTAATCATTTGGTCTTCATATGCTTTTATTGCTAATTCTCCTGACATCTGTTTTCTCATTTGAGAACTACTTGCTTTATTTTGTGCAATTATACTATTCAATATATTGAATTGGGCATCCATTTTAATTATTATATAGTTAGAAATTATTAAAATGGTGCAAATCCCTCCGAAGTTGAACTACTTGTAGGAGCAACTACTTGTCCTTGACTTTGTTGTGCTTGTGTAGCAACATTTTGAACAGCGGATTGCGCTTTTGCAGCAGCACTTCCATCAGCAATAGACGTTAATCCAGAAGATGCTTGAGCTTTAGCTTGTTGATAAGCTTTTGCAAATGATTGTTGATTTGCTGCCCACACACTCTGGGTGGTTCCACCAGAAAGTTTGTCGTCAATCATTGATTTATCATATGGTTGCTCAAACTGTGACCAAACAAGATTAGAACGACCATAGTTATCCATTAATTCACGAAAGACAAGTGCTAAAGTAATTGCAATAGTAGTAATAATACCAACAGTGCCCGCAATTTTAGGAAACCAATCAAATGACATAATCATTGTAATTAATATAATTACAACAACGCCATATACTACTACTTTAAGGATATTTTTATGACTTTCATACCGTGCCGTTGTATATTCTCCTATTTCTACCATACGAAGTTTATTATCTCTTTCTTGAATTATTTGATTAAGATTAGATTTAGCTGCGCTTAATTCTTTCTCTACAATTTCCACAACAGCAATCTGGTCAGCAAGGTCTCCTCTACTGTTCGATGCATCTGACTGAACATTGGTATACATATTTTTCAATTGGGTGAATAAGTTTTGTCGCATTGCACTCAATTCATTAATGCGTTGTTGAATAAGCGCAGCTTCACTAGCAGCGGAAGAGTCTGCCTTATTAATGTTTTGTAAGTTCTGAAACATATATTTTTCAAGTTCTTGTAATTCTTGAATATTTTTTACAGTATTATCATGCTTTTGTTGTAACATTGCGCCATGATTAGCATTAAAGGCTCTTTTTGACATATCACTCATTATATAATATTAATGCATAAAAAATTATTTTATATTAAATTTTTATGCTTTTTTAATTTGATATATGGCAATAGCTAGTCCAGAAATTGCTAAAAGAGCCCACGGATAAAATCTAAGATTTGCTGCTTGATTTCTTAAATGAAGATCATTTAATATACCTGTTGTTGTTGCGGTTGTTTGACCTTCGACACTTTTTAAAGTAGCATAAGTGGTATCAAATTCACTTAATTGTTTTTTTAATAATGAACGTTTACTTAGTATATCTTTTGCTATACTATTATCAATATCACGGAGTTTTTCTATTTTTGCATAAATTAATTTAGAGAGATTCATTAAATCATTGTTTGATGCAACTAGCGAGTTATAATCTCTCCATAAATTTGCAGCACCTTGTGGACTAGCATATGGAGCATTTCTACAGGCATTAACTGTAAAATTTGGCCTATTATAACCAAATGGTCGCCACATATCATTACAATTTTTAACTTTTGAACCTCTAACAGTAGCTTGTGGTGGACCACCGGAACCTCCGCCACATACACAACAACCCTCCGCATATGTATTTCCATACTTAGAATCTTTCTCAGCAGGATTATTGGCAGAAGTTTCATCAATAACAGACCCACCACTACATACGCCTCTTGCTTCTATTGCACTACAAGACATATTTCCTCCCATAGATTTATACCTATCTTCGCATTGTGTTGCATAAGGTCCTTTTATTTCGCACCCACCTTTACACGCCTGTCTATTATAACTCCACGCAACAGAACCTACAGGATAATATGAATTACATTTTTGTTTACACGATGTAACCATTCCAGAATATTTATTATAATTAGACATAAAGCTTTGATACTTTCTGGAATAACTTGAAAGACTAACATCAAATTTATTCTTAAGACTCTTAATTATATCTAATTCTCTACTTGTTGCTTCGTCTAAAGGTTTTGTTGAAAATCCTTCACTGTTTATTAAACTTAACTGAGTTGTTAAATCAGTTATTTCTTTTCCTCTTGTATTTAAATATTCAATACCTTGTTGCAATTCATTTCGCATCAATGGAGGTTCAGCGATTTCTTTTCCATCCAAACGATTGGCTATAGAGCTGACAAGTTTTTCGAAAACCATGTTATCTATAATATATAGATATAAAAGTCTATCTTTTTAATACTTGCTGTACTGCAATTCCTCCCAATGTGACAAATGCTAAAAGCCATACCATATAATGAAGATTACTAGCCGATACTTCCAATCGTTTATCTTCTAAATCTCCTTCTGATGTTAATATGCCTGTAATAGCATTATTGATTTTTTTACGTTCATCATCCAATAGTTTGGCTTTTTGAATTAAGTTTTGTTTTTTTACACGAGTTTCAGTATCTATTCTTGTATCGTGTGCACTGAGCACTTTTACTTGTTCATTCATTTGATTAGAAATAGTAATTAATTCATTATTTAATTTTTCTACATCACTCCATTTTTCAGAGCTTCCTAAAAGATTACAAGAATCATTTGAAGTCCATACTTTGCCTGTGGGAATGGCGTTATATTGCCTAGGTGTTAATGTAGTTATCTGTGACGGACAATTTTTATTTTTGTTACGTAAATCCTGATAAGGATGTTTTTGACCATTTGCTCCAAGCCACGCTGTCCCTCCACCTGCGCTTGATTGCACATTTATTCCTACAGGACCACATTTTTCATATGGATTCATACCTTGTCCTTGTGGAAAATTTGCTAAGTCTTGTTGCGAAACATTGCCACTAGTTGATGGACAACTAGAATCACGCTTAGCCCACGCATCTGTTGAGAATTTACGTGTGTAACCCATATTGTTTACCCAATATTTACTACCTTGAGGACCAGTAATTATTTTATTTTTATAATTAACTGATTTGACATTTTGTTGATTTGTTAATTCGGTTAAATATCCTTTAAATGCAGACTTATATTGATTTAATTTATCGTTAAACTGAGTTTCTAAATTATTTAATTTTTTGAGCTCTTCATCAGAAATACCTTGTAATTTTGCTTCGCCAGGTCCCATGTTTTCTCTAAACCCTTCCAATACTTTTGGGCTACCTTTTTCAATAATTTGTAGTTGAGGGTCTACCATTTCATCAAACATTTTTATATTTGCATTAAATTTTTCACCTTGTTTTAGAGAAGGATCATTTTGTTCTGAAAAATCTGGAAACATTTTCTATAACATAGATTTAGAAAATGTATTTGATAATTTCATTATATTCTTACTGGAACAGCTCTAGCTACAGGAATAGCATTATTACCAGCAGGAGAATTTGCCTTAAATTGTTTTATAATTAATACCATTATAGCAATCAAACCCAATACATAAAAAAGATTTGTTAAAGTTGTAGAATTTTTCTCTTTATAAGTATCTTGTTTTAAAGGTTTTGCTGCTAAATTAGTAGCATATTCATTTTTCAATTCTTGTTTTGAATTATCCCAACTTTTTTTTGCACTTGTTATTTGTGTATTGCCTTGTCTAATATCTACTGCATTTGTTTTTATAGTTGATTGTATATCTGCTTGTAATTGTATTAAACTGGAAAAAACAGTATTTAATCTTCTTTCAGCACCACCAAACAAATTAATATTTTCTGAAGTAGCATCTCTTTCTTTTTGAATATAGGCATTTTTATAACCTTCTAATGTTAAATAAAAATTTTTTTCTAAATTATTAATTCTTCCTTTAAAAGACATATATATATATATCTTCTATAAATAATTATGCCTTGCAAATTCTATAATACATAGAAGTAATAGATGATGTGCTGGGTCTAATAATTTCACATAATTCATTTGGTCTAAGCCCTATAGCAAGAGCAACTGGATCAAAACGAGATATTTCAGGAATTTCCAGTCCGTTGCTAATATTGTATTTCTTAAAAACTTCCTGTTTTTCCTTTTTATTTAAAACACGATGTGGATGGACTAGTGTATGTTCCAATATATTAAATAGAAAGTTGTCAATGTTATAAACATTGATAAATATACCTTCCGTATCATAAAGATGTCTTAATAGTTTAATGGTAGTATCATTCGCTTTATCTTTTGTAATTATAATCAATTCATCATTTTTATCAAGAATTTCTTCTACATTAAACAAATCATCTACCATTTCATGAATAATTCCTGGAGAGATTTTCTTTGAATGTCGATAATTCACATATACCTTTTTTTTTGTAGTCGGATTTGTAAGTAGTAAATCCAATTGTTTGTTTGTATTCATTATATGAACTTCATTAATACTGAAACCTTCATAATCATTTGTATTGAAACCTCGTTTTTTCAATAAATCTAGAATTATATTTCTGGATTTATAAATCTTAGATACAAGAACACTATTAGCGGATGATGCACTCATTTTATATTGTATTCCGAATATTTTTAAATCTTTTTCAATTTTTATAATAAACCTGTTTTAACATTTTTTGTTTGACTATTACTATCCGTTTTATTATCATCTTCTTCTGTTTTTTCATCTACTTCAGCTATAACACTTAAATTTTTATCAGTATTATCGCCTAAAATTTTAACACTAGTTTTTTCCGTTACAACAGGTTCTCCTAAATCTAACTCAGGCATATTACCAGTATCTACAGTAATTACTTTGTTTTCTCGTTGAGCACCAGTTGTTGGCGAATAGTCAGGTGATATTGGTGCATAACCTGGCGATGTTGGTGCATAATCTACCGCAGTGTCGTTTGCAACAGATGTTGGTTGTGGTGATGTTGGTTGTGGCGATGTTGGTGCATAATCTTGAATTTTTGCTATTTCTAAATCACTAACTCGTGTAAAATCTCTATCATCTCCATCTCTATATTTACCTTTGTTAGGTCCGTTGTGGGCTTGAGTCATCCATATCATATAGTCATCATCAAAATCAATTATTTTATAAACATAACCATCAGGTCCATCCACTTTAAATTTAATAAAATCTCCTCTTTTGAAAAATTCTTGTTGTTTTACTTCTTGCAGAGGTTCTTGTTGCACCATAGGTGTATCTCCAATAAGTGTTCCAAAATTATTGATAGGAGCATCTTCAATTTGATTTTCAAAAGGATTTGTCCAGAAAGTAGATTCATTTTCAGTAATTTGAACTGTTTCCGGCGCAGCCTGTTTCAATATTTCAGGTGCTTCTTGTGTCGATTCTAATCTGTTTTGATTTTCTATTTCTATCTTTCCAAAAGTATCTTTTCCAGTTAATGTTTCAATATTTTCACTTCTCGTTAGAGATGTTAATTGGTCTACGTTCGCTTCAGTAATAATTCTCATCTGAATATTCATACTTTTTAGTTCTTGCATAAGCAATTTGAAAGCATATGGAACTCTTACAATACTAAAATCTCTTCCAAATCTACTCACATTAACTATATTAAATGTATTGTCAATATTTTGCGTGAATTTCAATGGGCCATCAGCCATAGGACTTAAAAAGATGTTTCGTGTTTCATTATAAACAGCAATGCATCCTGTTTGATTGCATACAGCCATATAAAACTGGTCTCCTCTTACCATCATCGATTCTTCAATAAAATAAGATAAACCGTGGGCAACTAAACAATCTCTGTCCATTTCTCCTATTCTTAATCCACCATCATTTGCTCTTCCCCCAACAGTCTGTCTAGTTAATTTAGTTCTAGGACCTTTTGCACGATGATTAATCTTGTCTTTAACCATATGTTTCAATCTAAGATAGTAGGTAGGACCGAAATAAATTTCTGTTTCTAATTGTTCACCTGTCATACCGTTATAAAGAATTTCATTACCTGTTGAGTGATATCCAGATTTAATTAACATATCTCCCAAAATTTTATTTTTCGGCCCTTGGTTTTCAAATGCTGTGCAATTACCAAAACCACCATAAATCGCAGCACTTTTACTAGTTAAAGTTTCAACTAAATGACCTATTGTCATGCGACTAGGCATAGCGTGAGGATTTACAATAATATCTGGCCTTATACCATCAGCTGTAAATGGCATATCACATTCAGGAACAACTAATCCAATAGTTCCTTTTTGTCCTGCTCTAGAGCAAAATTTATCTCCTATAGCGGGATATCTTTCTTCTCTAATTCTTACTTTAGCAATTCTACCACCTTCATCACCTTCAGTCATAAAAGCTTTATCAACATAACCCTTTTGTCCTTTTTTGGGTGTTTTTGACATATCAATGTATGTTCCTGCTTGAGTTAAACTATTGGTTGCTTTTCCAATCATTACTACTTTTTCATTCATACGCGTATTTTCTCTAATTAAACCATTTTCATCTAATAATCCATAATCATAACCTGGTTTTTGACCAACAACAGAATTGTTTTGAATATTCATAAATTTTGAATCTATCTTTGATGAGCCAAATTTTGTTGTTTCTTCGTGAGATTCATACATATTATAGTATGTAGTTCTAAACAAACCTCTTTGTAGCGCACCTTCATTAATGAGAATTGCATCTTCGGTATTATAACCTGAAAAACACATTACAGCAACAATAGCATTCTCTCCATAAGGATGTTCTTCATTAGTTGTATATTTAAGATATCTAGATTTTGTTAAAGGAATTTGTCCATAGTTTAAAATAATTCCTGTTTTATCAATACGATTATGATAATTAGAACTATAAAGCGATGCTGCTTGTTTACTTTGACCACACGAAAATAAATCACGTGGAAATTGGTTGTTTTCTGGAAAGATAATCTGATTTGCCATAATACTTAACAAAAAAGAGTGATGAATCTCTGCGTGTGTTACGTGTTGAGAAAGATATTCATCACGCTTTAACGTGCTAAGAGCAATTTTAGAACTTTCAAGTTCTTGTGTATCCAAATATTCGATAATTGACGATGAAGCATTTAAACTTGATAAAATATCTGGTGTCATATATTTTGCCTGAGCGTGGATGTCGCAAACTGTCAGGTCGGTTTGTTTAATATTTAAAAATCCTGTTAACGCTTCGTGCCAAGTTAAATTACCGTTATTAAGTTTTTCCATAACAGATTCCCTTTCAAAACTTAATTTTCCATTGGTTTTCGTATAAAATAAAGGATGACACGGCCTTCCAGCATCAGTTGCAATAAGAATTTCATTATTTGTAATAAACCATCTGATACTAGTAAACACATTAATAAGATTATTTCTTCTATGGGCGCGAATTAATTCTACAAATAATTTGGGATTTCTCGTTACGCCAACCCAACCGCCGTTTACAAATACTTTTGTGACACTTGACATATATTTGTAAGAACATTCTTCTAATAATTGCATACCTAAATTGCGAAGATAAGGAATATATCCATTGCCAGAACAACCACTTGTAATCATTGTAGATATAGCTAAATGTTTGTGAAATCCAATATTTCCTCCGTCTGGTGTATGAATAGGGCAAATAATACCCCATTGTGTTCCGTGTAATAATCGGGGGGCAATAATTTTTGCACCGTCTGCACTAATATTTAAATTGATTTTTCTGAATTGGGCACTTGTCCCCCAATAAGATAATCTGTTTAAGTCTTGAACAACTCCTGCTCTTTTGGTATGTGCTGCCGAACCCCAACTTCCTTTAAAAGCTTTTCGAAATCCTGTTTCAACAACTCTATCAGAGAAATAAAGTGGAAAATTTTCTAAAAATAAATTTTTAAAATCCATATTTTGATATTTTGATTTATTTGCATAGGTCCATTCTTTATCTATTTTCAAAAATATGCTGTGTTGTTGTAAAGAATAATACTCTCTGAATAATTGGTGTAATAACATACCTGGAGTTTCAATTCTCTTGAAAGAAAAACTATCTCTATCTGTTGGTTTGTCTTCCCCGTTCTTTACTTTCAATAGCCTAAATACAATATAACCCAAAAATAATGCTTTTCGTTTGTAATTTAATTCTCCAATATGGGGCAAAAATAAATTCATTAATATTTCGTGAATTTGTGTTACTGTTTTGCCTTTTGTAAAGGACGCCATATATTTAAGTGCTGCTTGTTGAGTAAAAATACTTCCAGCGTCATGAATACACGGTCTAAATTCATCAACATAATCTGAATATTTATCAATATCCAATAAACAGGTTGTAATAATCTCTCTATCTGAAACAATACCTAATGCTCTCATCACAATAAATAAAGGTATAGGTTTCCTAATATTTGGAATATTAACAACAATTTGATTATTACTAGAACTGGGTTGTGGTGCAACAATTCTAACAGATAATGTTCTAATGGGTTTGGAAACATCTTCTGCTGCTGATTTGATTTCAGCTGCATAACTATAAACGTCGTTAAAATCTTTCTTAATATAAAGCATATTATTTGCGAATTTTTCTTGAGAAATAATTACTTTTTCTTTACCATCAATAATAAAGTAGCCTCCCATATCATTGCGACATTCTCCCATATTATAACGTGCTTCAGCAGCTAAACCATTTAAAATACATAATTTAGATTGCAACATAATTGGAAATCTACCTAAATACATTTTTTCGATAGTCATTGTTTCACGATGTTCTGTAAAATTCCCGTCTTCTTTTTGCAACAAAATTTTAAATTTAAGTGTAACATCATAGTTAATTGTAGTTCCATATGACATATTTCGCAATCTAGCTTCATTTGGATACATAAAATGTTGTCTATCATTTGAATCGTAAATAATAGGTTTCCCAACGTAAATTTGATCGCCATTTTCTCCTCCTAAATAAATCTCACATTCATATTGATAATCATCATCGTGATAATTTTGCACATCATCTCCTTCAATAACACGATATTTACCTGGTCCTTTGAAAAAACGAATTGGATTTTTTTCATTAAAAATTTGCGAAATTCCCTCTTGCATAAAATTATCATATGAATCAATGTGATGTGTCACCTTAAAGCGAGGATTATCTCTAAAATACATATCAATAAATTTCCATGTGTCTGGATTATCCATATACTATATCATAAGCCTTTTTTTTAAAACGTATTTAATGATAAATATTATAAAAATACATATCATTTTATTGATGCATCAAAGTCAGCATAAAAATAGCAATTAAAACAAACATAGTGATTAATGGTAACAAAACTAAAAACCACGAAATATTTTTGTAACCTGTTTTGCATAATTTTTGTAATAAGAACGTCCAAATCAACACATAAAAAGCTTTTATGGCAAAATAAACCATATTATGCGTTGGACAAGGTGCTTGCAAAGTTCCAATGCAGTATTTATTAGAATTTCCTAAATTCTGTAACAGCATTCCGACTATGGATATGGTTGAAATAGCTAAATAAAATTGGGCAGGAGTACATAATGAATTAAATGTTTTTATAAGATTCATTGTATACATATTAAAAAGAAAAGTTTATTGATTCTGGAGAGAATATTGTGCTGCTTGTTTAGCACCACTATCATAGATTTTGGAAACATTTGGTGGATTATAAGATATAATTTTCAATTTTTGGTCAATAGGCTGTTTCATTGATGAAGCACTGGCTATTGGGTCATTACCATTCCATTGATGATAAATATTTTTGGCGCCATTAGTGACATCCCACCACCCGCGTTGCAATCCTCCTAAACCTAAATTATACATTGTATTTGGTCCAATTAAACCACCGCCTTTTTGGACAATATCTGTTCCACCATTAGTAGATTTTGGAAATGCAGGTGGATTTGGTTGCTGTAATTTAGCATAATAATTGCTTCCAGGCGCCGCTTCACCATTCATTGAAGCCGGACCTTGAAAAGACGATGGTTGTGACCTAAACATATTGGAACCAGATACACATTGTCCGCATCCACCTCTCTGAGCACGGCGGCGTTTGCGACGACGCGTTTTACGTTTTCTGCGACGATGACGTTTCTTGTGGTGTGATTTTCTAGTTTTTACTCTACGCTTGCGCCTGTGAAGACTGCGCTTATGACGGCTACTCTTTCTGTGTTTTTTTGTGTGTTTACGAACCATATATATATATCAAAGATATTTTAATCTAAATCTACGTGTGTCAATAAATGTCTTCGACAGCAAATTTTATTTAATCCTAGTTCATCCAAAATGTGACCCTCTATTGTTTTTTCTATATTATCCTTTGTAACATAAATGACATTCTCTAATTCTATTCCCTTTGCTATCTTTTTTTGACGCACCTCTTTAACATAGTAAAGATATTTATCACCTAAAACTTTGCCACAAGTGAAGCATTTTACTGGAATAATCATGATTTATATATTATTTAGATAACAATCTATAAATCAATTTTCTAAATTTTAATTAAGCTTGTATTTTTTGTCTAAATAATAATATTCATCGATTTGCATATTTGGCGGATTCTTTGTAGGTCCAGTTTTATCTCCTCCTAAACATAAACCCTTTCCTTTCTTAGCAGTTGCCCATACACAACATAATGCATTGGTGCAAACACTTTTTTCTCCCAGAGACTTACATTTCAAATTTTCTCGATTCATCTCTGCTTCAAGCTCTTTTGGACTAAGAGATTCCACAGACTTTTTACAAAATCCTTTTTTCAAATCTTTATTGAACTGTTTTTTTGCTTCAAATTTTTTGATAGCAGAAGTATTAGAATTATCCATAGTCTCCATCACTACTACTCGCTTTACTTGTTGTGCTTTATCTTTCGGAAATGTTACATTATTTAATACTAGATAACTTACTATCAAAAAACAAATAATAGATACTAATAATATTTGCACAAAGTTTTCTTGAATAAATTTTAATGAACTATAAATAAAATCAAATCTATAATTTGGCATTTATATATATTTTTATTATTTTAAAATAAAAGAATCATTGTAAATATAAGTATAATATGTCAACAATCTGTTTAAATATGATAGTAAAAAATGAAAGTAATACATTGCCAGTATTACTTGAGACCATTAGAGAGATTATAGATTACTACGTTATTGTTGATACCGGTTCTGAAGATGGAACTCCTGAACTTATCAAAAAAATAATGGATGAGTATGGAATTAAGGGAGAAATCTATCACGAAAAATGGGTAAATTTTGGAGTAAATCGTGATCAGGCACTTAAAAAGGCAGTAGGCAAGGCTGACTATGCATTAATTATTGATGCAGATGAAGAACTTTATTATACAGATAAAAACTGGTTTAAAACTTTAAATAAACAATGTTATTATTTGAAACGTTTATATGGTTCGGTAGAATATTATTTGCCCGGAATAGTGAATATTCAAAATAATAATGCCGCTGGTTGGGAATGGCGAGCACCCGTTCATAATTATTTAGTGGCCACTAAATTAAAAAATAATTATACGCGTGAAAGTGTAGGAATTAATATTTTACATATAAAATCCAATGTTCACGGAGGAGCAAAATCACATAATGTAACCTCAGAACAAAAATATATGAAAGATGCTGGTCTGTTATTAGAACATCATAAAAAAAATCCTACAGACACAAGAACTATTTTTTATTTAGCCCAATCATATAGGGATGCTGGGAAACCGGAAGAAGCACTTAAGTGGTATAAAAAAAGAATGGATATGGGTGGATGGAATGAGGAAGTTTACTTTGCAAAATATAGTTATGCAATGTGTAAAGCGCGCACAGGAAAATATGATTTTGAAACTGAATTAATATATGATTTATTAAAAGCTTGGAATTATCGTAAAACAAGATTAGAAGCATTGTTCACGATTGTTAATACGTATAGAAAAAACGGTGCTTACCAACGAGCATTTGCTTATGGTATGTTAGCATTTGGTATAGAAAAACCAGAAGATTTACTTTTTGTTCATAAAGCAATTCACGATTATCGCTTCATTGATGAAGTGGCAATTGCCGCTTACTGGTGTGGACACTATCATATTGCTAAAAATTTAGGAGAAAAAATTCTTCGAGAAAAACGATTTGCAGCTAAGGATGAGGCACGTTTAAGGAAAAATTTACAGTATAGTTTAGATAAATTGGCTCAACTGGAAAAGGCAAAAAAGGAAATTATATCTGTATAACTAATCCTCATCGGGTTTAACTCTAACTATAGCAAAATTATGAAATTTGTTACTAGGCATTGTGGAGAAACTATTGGGACATAATGAATTTGTTTCAGGATTTTTCCAAAATAAGTTATATATAAAATTAAACATTATATATTACAAAAAGAAATTATATCTGTATAAAATATAATACCACCTAGAGGTTTAAATGGACGCGTAGCTAGAACAAAATTTCAATCAAATACATCTAAATTTGCAGGAAATAATCCTTGGAATTTTAACTCTTTTGTCACTTGTCGCGGAAGAATTGGAGGTGGTATGTGTAATTCAAAAACGAACCGATGTTAGAGATAAAAAGAAAAATTAATTATAATATTAAATTCTTTATTAATATTATAATGAGTGGAAAAGTACCTAGTAGAGTTAGAATTACTAGAACACAACGCAATACACCAAAATACGGTGGTAATCCAATGTCAGCAGGATTAATAAGCTGCGGTTTTGGAAGAAACAGAGTTATATGTCAGAAAATTAAGAGTAGAACTGCAGCAGCAGTAACACCACCACGACCAAAATCTCCTGTAACTGACCTTAATTTCTTGAAAACTATTGATTTGTGGTCAGCGGGTGGCTCGAATCAGGCTACAGTAGTATCTCAATTCGGAGCAATCGGTGATTGGGATACTAGTGCGGTTACTAATATGGCGGAGGCGTTTAAAAATGGGCGCAACTCTACTCTGGGCGGAACCCTTGATACAACTACTTTTAATGAAGATATCAGTGGATGGAACACTACTGCTGTTCAAACAATGGAATCTATGTTTAAAGGCGCAACTAGTTTTGATCAACCTATATTGGGATCACTTACTGATACTGGAACCGGGGCTAATGCGTGGGATACTAGTTCTGTTACAACAATGGAATCTATGTTTGAGGGCGCAACAAATTTCACCAATGGTGGTGCTCTTTTAGGTGGTGGTGCTGGTAGTGGTAGTGCTAACTATTCAATCACAGCGAAATTAGGAAGTGCTAGTGGCGTATCGTGTAAGGCAATGTTTAAAAACGCCCTTACCACAGCAAATTTTGATGGTCTTTTTAGCCCGATAGATGCACCGGGGAACAAGAATGAAATTTTCAAAAATTGCAATGATATGTCTAGTCTATTTGAAGGATGTACCCAATTCAATAAAAATATTAGTAAATTAGTTACAGATAATTGTGAAAATATGAGTGCAATGTTTAAGGATTGCACGATTTTTAACCATGACATACACCCAAATAACAATGGCGGCGCCGGGACCTGGAAGACAGACAATGTTGAAAATATGAGTAGTATGTTTGAGAATGCCTCCGCTTTCAATAACGGGGAAAGCGGAATTAATGTATATCAGTTGGTGTTGGTTACTAGTTCTGTTAAAGATATGAGTAGTATGTTTAACGGCGCAGCAGCTTTCAATCAAAATATCAGTGGATGGGACACTGCTGCTGTTACAGATATGACAGGTATGTTCAACAGGGCAGCAGCTTTTAATCAAAATATCAGTGGATGGGACACTGCTGCTGTTGAAAATATGAATAGTATGTTCAAAAATGCAACTGCTTTCAATCAATCTCTCACATGGACTATTAGCGGGCAGTGTTTTTCTTTCTTCGCGATGTTCAAAAATGCAACTAGTTTCAATGGCACTCTAACATGGATTCAGGCGACCGGCGGGGCGGCCGTGCACCTGAATGGCGCTCAAATGTTTTACGGAGCAACAAATTTTACAGGATTAGGTCTGCCTGGTTGGCAAGGAACTGGTTTAGTTAGAAGACTAGGAAATTTGAATGGTATGTTTAAAGACGCGTCAGCATTCGCTGCGGATTTGAGTGACTGGAGATTTGCAGGCGTTGTGACACCAACGCATCCTCTCGGCGGTGCGGTCTACTTGAGCGGGGGAGACATGAATTCTATTTTCGACGGAGCGGACGGACTTACCACTGGAACTTTGAATTATTCGGGAACGGGCACGTCCACCGCATTGAGTTGGAAGGACGTGGCAGATTTTGTATACGGCTTAAGAGTCGCCGCCACCCCATCACAAGGCCCCATTCCAAATTTCTATCAAAATGGAGATGATTATGATGGAAGTGCTTCCACCGCCACTCAATTCCCAAAAATAACTGCTTAATTTTCTATAATATTAAATCTAAATTAATATTATAACATGCCAGGAAAAGGTATTAATGGAAGAGCGAATATGCAAAAATTTCAAATGAATTCTAAAAAATATGGAGGAAATCCTTTTAAGTATGCTTCTTTAGTAAGTTCGGTGGGAAGAGCCTCAAAAGGTGGAATGTGGAACTCTATTCAGAGTAGAGCCATCACCCATCCCCCGATTGCTCCTGCTGCACCAACTAATTTAATAGTAACTGATATAGCTGCGGGAGTGGTAAAAATCGTATGGACAGCTCCCACTAATATAGGAAGTAGCCCAATTACTGATTATGAATATGATTTAGATAATGGTGGATGGATCACAGTTACAGGTCCAGCGGGACTTGAACAAACATTAACTGGTTTGACAGTGGGGGTGACATATTCATTTAAAGTCAGAGCAGTTTCCATTATCGGTGACGGTGCTGAAGCAACAACTACTATTACTCAGTTAATACCTGATGCACCAACTTCACTTTCACAATTAGTGACTAGTGTGACGGGCACTGTGGGCGCTACACCCACTGATGCATCGGTGAAACTTGCGTGGACCGCACCTGCAAATGCACCTATAACGGATTATTTGTTTTCGACTGATGATGCAAACTACACATCGAATGGTAGTGTGAATACAGAAGTGACTGTTGACTTTTTGGCCTCAAATATTCCCGTTCCGGCGGCTGGCACAACGCTGACATTTTATATAAAAGCAAAGAATAATGTTGGTATTTCACCATCCGTTTCAGTAACACTCGCCGGTTTCACACCGGGACCAATTACCAATAATACGAACTTTCTCGCGGCTATCGATGGATATTTAGGCACCCCTGTTCAAAAAGAAGCTGTATTGAAAGCTTATTATAATATTGAGGATTGGAACGTCACTCAAGTTACTGATATGAGAGATGCGTTTGTAAATGGGCGCCAAACTTCTTTAGGTGGAAATCTAAATTCTTCTACTTTTAATGAAGATATTGGTAATTGGAACACTAGTTCTGTTACAGATATGAGTTTTATGTTCTACGGTGCAGCAGTTTTCAATCAAGATATCGGTAATTGGAACACTGCTGCTGTTATAGATATGCGTTATATGTTCAACGGTGCAATAGCTTTCAATCAAAACATAACTACCAATGGAAATAATTGGAACACTGCTGCTGTTATAGATATGAGTAGTATGTTCGCGAATGCAGCAGCTTTTAATCAAAATATCAATGGATGGGACACTGCTGCTGTTACAAATATGAGTAGTATGTTTAAAGATACAACCCTTACGAATGCTACTATTAGTGGATGGGACACTGCTGCTGTTACAGATATGAGTAATATGTTCAACGGTGCAAACCTTACGAATGCTGATATTAGTGCATTGGTGGGCGCAGTGGCGGTTGCTGTAGATTTAAGTAATATGTTCAACGGTGCAGACCTTACGAATGCTGATATCAGTGGATGGGTCACTACTACTGTTACAAATATGAGTAGTATGTTCAACGGTGCAGACCTTACAGACGTTGACCCGACGTCTTTGGTTAGTTTGAACACTGCTGCTGTTACAGATATGAGTAGTATGTTCGCGAATGCAGCAGCTTTCAATCAAAATATCAGTAATTGGGACACTTCTTCTGTTATAGATATGAGTGGTATGTTCTACGGTGCAGCAGCTTTTAATCAAAATATCAATGGATGGGACACTGCTGCTGTTACAAATATGAGTAGTATGTTTAAAGATACAACCCTTACGAATGCTACTATTAGTGGATGGGACACTGCTGCTGTTACAGATATGAGTAATATGTTCAACGGTGCAAACCTTACGAATGCTGATATTAGTGCATTGGTGGGCGCAGTGGCGGTTGCTGTAGATTTAAGTAATATGTTCAACGGTGCAGACCTTACGAATGCTAATATCAGTGGATGGGTCACTACTACTGTTACAAATATGAGTAGTATGTTCAACGGTGCAGACCTTACAGACGTTAACCCGACGTCTTTGGTTAGTTTGAACACTGCTGCTGTTACAGATATGAGTAGTATGTTCAACGGTGTAGCAACTTTCAATCAAGATATCAGTGGATGGAACACAGCAGCTGTAACAGATATGAGTAGTATGTTCAACGGCGCAACCATTTTCAATCAAAATATCAGTACTTGGAACACTGCTTTGGTTACAAATATGAGTGGTATGTTTAACGGCGCAGCAGCTTTCAATGAAGATATCAGTGGATGGGACACTGCTGCTGTTACAGATATGAGTAGTATGTTTAACGGCGCAGCAGCTTTCAATAATAAAGGCAATGATTTAAATTGGGACAGAAATACGGGGTCTGTTACAGATATGAGTAGTATGTTTGAAGATGCGACCGCTTTCAACGCATCTGTTTTTTTTTGGGATACAACCAGTGTTATAAATATGAGCAGTATGTTTAAAGGGGCTACAGCTTTTAATAAAGTAATCAGTGTAGGGTCAAACACGGGGAACCCACCCCAGTACAATTATTGGCAGACGGATAACGTAACAGATATGAGTAGTATGTTTGAAGGGGCTACAACTTTTAATGTCGGCCCCTTCCCGTCGGCGCAATTGGATATTAACACAGCAGCTGTAACAGATATGAGTAATATGTTCAACGGTGCGACCGTTTTCAATCGAAATTTGGAACACTGGGACATCTCATCTATAACTACTAGTGCAAATTTAAAAAACTGCTTCAATGGTTCAGCAGTAAATCAAACATTCTCCGATACAACGGGGGGGGGAACGTGGTTTACCACAGCCCAAAATTTAGCAGCAGTAGCTGATATTCCAAATTTCTATACCAATGGAGATGATTATGATGGAAATCCTGCCACCGCTACACAAGAACCAGAACTAACAGCTTAATTTTTCTATAATATTAAATCTAAATTAATATTATAATATGCCCCCAAAAGGTACTACTGTTGACTGAACAAGGGGTTATTTTAACACTCCAATAATTTCATACCATTACTCGTTTTTGTTCTACGTCTACACGTTTTATTTCGAGTTTCCTTATCGTGACAATCTTTACATACATTAACTATATTTGCAGGATGATTCTTATGAATATGGTCTATAAATCCATTCTCGTTTGCCAGCTCTTGCGGCATTAAATGATGCACATCTATGCCTCTAGCTTTACACATCTCACAGTTTCCTTTCAACTTTTGAGCATTGTATTTAGTTTTTTTTTGAGATAATACTCCAGCCTTTTCTGGTCTCAACTCCAATCTTATCTGAAATGCTCTTTCTAAAAACTTTTGTGGCATTCCCAATGACTTACACACTTCCAATCCATACATATCATCTCCAGGTCCATCCTCCAATATACGAGTCCATATTAACTCATCATCTTGTCTATTATACTCCACAGACATATGTTTAAAAGCTAATCTCTCTAACTCTGTAATATGTTTTAGTTGTGTTAAGTGATGAAGATGTGTGGCAAAGATATAAGAACACTTTTTACTATTTAGATTTTCTATTCCACTTGTAACAAGAGAAATGCCTGAAGTAATCTCAGTTCCAGAACATAACTCATCTCCCAAAACCAAACTATTCTCATCGGCGTGTCTTAAGATAGTGTTTAATTCACACATTTCAACCTGAAAAGTAGACAAACTCTTAAAAAGATTATCATTTCCTAGAATTCTAGTGTAAATAGATGTGTAAGGTTTGAAACAAAACTGTTGTGCGGCAACATAACACCCGGATTGAGCCATTATAACAGCAATACCTAGAGAACGAATAAAACTTGTTTTACCTGCTGCATTGGTTCCATATAATAAAACACCATCCTGGTTGTTGCAACCCAAATGCAAATCATTGGGCACATATGTTTCGTTTCTTTGTATTTTTTCAATGAGAGGATGGCGCAATTGAATCGTATCTAAAAAACTCTTATCTTTATCGTTACAAATCGTCGGTTTGCAATAATTGTTTTTAATAGCTATATAGGCTTTATTGAAGATTACATCCAATAAAGAGATATATTTGACAAATTGATGCATTTGTTTATCCGTTTCTTGTAATTTTCGAACAAATGTTTTAAATTCGTCGCGCAACAATTCCTTCATTTTTTCTGTATTACCAAAAATAGTGTTATATATTTCAAATAATTTTGGCGATTGGATTTGTTTGTTACTTGAAGGACCTTTTTTATAAGCCATACCATCAATGACTTTTTTCAAATCCGGATATTTCTCCCAATCCACTTTTTTAAAGGCATCATCAAGAAATGTAGTTCTTTTTTGTGTTGTAATTAAGAATAAGGGTGATTTCTCAGTAGTGTGTATTTTCACAAAATCGGTTGTTTTGCTTTTCTTTTCAATGGAACGAATACATTTATTAAAAAAAGCTTGAACAGAATATAAATTTTCAAAATTCTTATCTATATTTATTTGTGTAGAATCTATCTCACCATTGACACCTTGTTGAAAAAAGTTTCCATCAAAATTCATCGTGCTGGTTAGATTTTCTGCTTTGTCTAGTAGTATATTATCATTTAACATTTCACGAAGTTCAATACAATTTGTTTCTAATTGTTCTATATCAGAAATTTTACCTAATAAATATGATTGTATTGTTGCATCCTTAGAGAGATTAGCATTCAAATTCATAATTAATCCCATATTTTCATAAAAAAGAACAAGTTCACAAGGTGAAACACGGTTTAATACAATCTTTCTGTAAAGTTTTTCTAGATCTTTAAATTTTGAAAAATCTTTTCTCACAGATTCAAATGTATCCCAGTTATTAATAATATAATCTGTAATTTCATATTCTTTATTAAGGTATTCAATATCAGTTCTGGGATGAAGAATTTGTTGTCTGAAAAGTCGTTTCCCCATAGGAGTTTTAGTTTTATTTAATAAACTTGAAATACTAGATAGATGACCTTTAATTCTACCAATATTAAGAATATTTAATTGGCATAAAGAATGATTTGCTAAAAGAAGATTTGATTCAAGATTTTCAGTAAAAGGTTCTGATAAATTTTTAACAAGATTAGCATTATGTGAAAAAATAAAGTCTAAAATAAAGCAATAGGCTTGTGTAGCCATTGGTTGTGAATCTAAATGATATGTTTCGGAGAAAACAGAAAAATCTGGTATTTGGTAATACTTTTCAAGAATATCTTGTTGATAAATTTGTGAACTGGAATTTGCTATAGCTGTATGATGTATATTTTCTTCATCATTAACGTGAATAACGTGTATTTTCACACAATGTATTCCAGTAAACTGAATTAACTCATCTACAGAATCAGAATCATTAAAGTTATGTATAATGACTAGTTCGCTGGGGTCGTGAATTTGATAAAATCTCTCTAATGAATCATAAATAGTGGATTGATTTCTCTTAACAACTGATTTTTTATATTCATATAAATTTACAGACCCAGTGCAAACATCCACACAACACATACCAAATACTAGAAAAGGATTTTTATTAATCATTGTTTTTTCTCTTGAATTAATCCATAAACACATAGTATTATTACTAATAATATCACTATCTACATTGACTTCTGTGCCAGGACTTTCTACGTGAGTTAAACTTCTGATTGTCTTAACAACAGGATCTTGTTGATAAATGGGGACAGTATAACCATTTTCAACAAGTTTACGTATTTTGCGTTCAGGATTTCCGTGAAGAGGTTCACCAGCCATAACAATGATTTTGCCGTCAATAGGTTTCATATTACTTTTTGGTGTTACTTTCATATCACATATTCTTGAAAATTCATCAATATCGCTACCAGTTCTTTCTTTTGTCACTGGGTCTTCTAGAGCATATACTTCATAAAAACTTCCCACTTGATAAAAAACCAATGTCTTTTCTCCATATTTTGCTTTTGCTTCTTTTGTTATTTGAAGATATTTGCTTACTTCATTTTCATTAGTTGATTTCTTTTTACCCATATATGTAGGGTATAAAGAAATCAATTTAAATTGATTTGGTAAATTAATTATCCTGCATATAGTTGTGGATAAGAACATCGGGATTTTTATTATAGATACTTCCTGCTAAGCGCGCATCTTCATAAATTTTTCTGAGAACATCTTCTGGCGCTGCACACCCTATTTTGATAAGATTATGTCTTTTTAAATAATATTTAATGTCGTATAATTTTGTAGTTTTTAAAACATCCATATCTCGCTTAATTCTTTTTCGAGTTCGTTTATTTTTTACTAAAACACCAACAGTATTTTTAATTTTCCCTAATTTTATTTTTCTTCTGATAGTTTTATTGCATTGTTTTACCATTTTGTGGGGGGGAGGAGATGGTATATTTATATTTCCAAGAGGATTTGTAAAAACCGTGGAAAGTTTTGATTTAACATTTTGTAGTTTATTTTTCCGAGCCAAACTAAAACTGTTTTGTTCTATCATAGTTTGTGGTTTATCTGCTATAATGAGTTTGGGAATTTGTGTTGAGTGATTTCCGCCTCGTTTCAATGTTTTCTGATATTGGCGAAAGGTGGGTTTATTTCCATTTTTTAAGCAACCATAAGGAGGAGCGCTTTGAATTTTATTTTGAACTGCGTGTGAATTTGTTATTTGGTTATTTTTAACAGTTTTCTTTTTGCGTATTTTTTTACTTTTTTCCATTACTCCGCTCAAATAATCCATTGATTCTTTAAAATCGTCGTGAAATGTTTTAATATTGGAATTTTCTAAAGGTTTTGGAATCTCTCTATTTTTATTTTGATGTTCTTTTATACGCTGCAACAATTTCTTTTTGATATCATTGGGTTTTATAGTTTTATTCAAAAGTGAACTAGAAAATGTCTTTGTTTTTGCATTTTTCTTCTTCGATTTTCCTCTGGACATTTTGAAAAAATCAGGATTAATACTTAGTTTTTTTACTGACATCAATAATAAAACTATATAGAAAAAATACTATATTTTACCTCTTTTATACATACATACTATGAAGCAGGTCACCGATTTCATCATCCTTTCTCGATTTCACTTCATCATTGGAGAGAAATAATTCGAAACCTTTATCAAAATCACGTTTTGTTAAATTTTTTTTCTCTTTTGTTGGAAGACAAAATACTCTTCTGCTATGAGCTATTTTTGTTTTGGCAAAAAGAGTTTCCATATCTCTGCCGTAATATTTGAAATAGTCCATTTTAGGTTTAAACCATTCATCCTTTAATTGTTCTTTAATTTTCCAGTTTGCTTCATCAACTTTTTTCTGAAGAATCAAATTAAGTTCACCTTCTTTGTAATCATCTGTTTTAAATCTCCACGTAAATCTAGAATCTAGACCTTGATTATAAGCAAAAAAGCATTTTTTGAGTTCTTTTTCGTATCCAGCTATAATCACCATCAGATTATCTTTATTATCACTAAGAGCTTCACATAAAGTATCAATGCATTCCTTAGCAAAACTGTCACGTTTTTCCGAATTGCCCAAAGCATAAGCTTCATCAATAAAAAGAACTCCTCCTATACAATCTTTTACAACATCTTGAGTTTTTAAAGCGGTTTGTCCCAAATATCCAGCAATTAAATCAGCTCTTGTAACTTTCTTAAATTTATTTTTAGATAAAATTCCTAGTTTACTAAAAATTTTGCCCATAATTTTTGCAACTTCAGTTTTTCCTGTTCCGGGAGGACCATAAATAACAGTATGCATAAAATCTCCATTTTTGTTTGAAGCGTCTTTATGTAAATTTTGAACAAAATACAAAATCTGGTCTACAATAGAATTTTTAAGTTTATTCATACCGATCATTTTATTTAAAGCGCGCAAAGGTTGTTCTATTTTATGAATAGCAGCCATATTAATATTATATTCTTTATCAATGGCCAAAGGATAATCAGAAATCAGTTTTAAAAGGTCTTCCAATGATTCGATTTCAACTTGAATATCAACTTTTGTTTTTTGTATTTCAGGAGGAGGTGGAAAAACTGAAGGGGGTGGAGGAGGTGGTAAACGAGGTCTATTACCTGCATAAAATTTCCACTTGTCATTTTTATTATCAAATATATTAGAAAATTTACCAGGAGACTTTGAAAAATTTGTGTTAAATAAGCTATTTGAAGAATTATGTAATGTATTAAAATTATTATTCACATTCTGCATAAAAACAGACAATGGAATATTTTTATCATTATTTATAGTATATTTTTTATCATCTAATAGTTTTGAAAGAACTAAATTACATTTTTTACTGGTGTTTTTAAAATTCGGGTCTCTAGAATTTTTAATTTGTTTTATTATTTTATTTGTGGTCATATTAAACATTTTTTCAATTGTTTCTAAATTATTTTGACTATTGTTTTCGGATATATTTTTAATTAACAATAAATTTCTCTTATTAGACTTTTGTAGAGGATTAAAAAGAGGGTTATTTAAATTAACCCCACTAGGGTCTTTAAACGGATTAACGATATTTAAACGCGAAGGAGGAATATATATATTTTTTTTTGGATTTTTATTTTTTGGTCCTTTATTACTCATTGATATATATTAGTATTTTTATTTTTCCAAACAATATAAAGATAAATTGAAATATAAAATATCATGAAATATAATACAAATTCAATGTCCACTAAAAACGAAGAAGAACTAGATAGATGGAATATTATTAAATCTTACTTTGCCAAACAACATTTGCAACGATTAGTGCGTCATCAGATTGAATCATATAATGATTTTGTAAATTATCAAATCCAAAAGACAATTGATATGTTTAATCCTGTTCAGGTGCATTCAATACATTATAAACATCCAGAGCTGGATATTTATTCACTGGATATGTCTATTTCATTTGAAAATTTTAGAATATACCGTCCCCAAATTCATGAAAATAACGGAGCAATGAAGCTTATGTTTCCGCACGAAGCAAGATTGCGTAATTTTACATATGCTTCAGTGATGACAGTAGATTTGAATATTAAAATTACACATAGATATGGTGAAAACTATAAAAATTCAGAAACCTTTTATAAAACATTGCCTAATATTCATATTGGTAAATTGCCTATTATGTTGAAGTCAGATATTTGCATTTTGAAACAGCATAATCATCTCAATCCAGATATTACAGGGGAGTGTAAAATGGACACTGGGGGATATTTTATCATTAACGGTTCAGAAAAAACAGTTATTCCACAAGAAAGAGCAGCAGAGAATCGTGTTTATTGTTTTAATGTAAAAAAGAATAATAATAAATGGTTATGGACAGCTGAAATAAAATCAGTTCCAGATTTTAAATGCATATCTCCAAAGCAAATACAATTAATGATAGCTACAAAAAACAATGGTTTTGGTTATCCGATTTATATTAATATTCCGCGTATTAAACAACCAATACCACTTTTCATCTTATTCAGAGCACTTAACATTATTTCGGATGAAGATATTTGTGATATTATTATTTTAAATAAAGATGATAAAAAAATGAAGAGAATGCTTTTTGGATTAAAGGCCTGCATTGTTGATGCTAATAAATATATTACAAAGGAAGAATGTGTTGAATACATTACAAGTTTTGCGATGTATACTCCCATCAATATGGATAAAGAAAAAGGTGCTCGTAAAAAACGTGAGTTTACAGTTAATGTATTAAATAATGATTTATTTCCTCATTGTAAAACTGAAAAACAAAAAATTAAATTTTTGGGATATATGGCAAATCAACTTCTGCAAACAAGTTTTGGTTGGTTAAATCCTTGCGATAGAGATTCTTATTTAAACAAAAGAATTGATTTGACCGGAACTTTATTAAATAACCTTTTCAGAAATTATTTCAATAAATTAGTAAAAGATATGCAAAAACAAATCGTCAGGGAAATGAATAATGGTTCATGGAAATCTACTGATAATTATCATAATATTATCAATAAAACAAATATTTATAAAATTATTAAATCAACCACAATTGCCAATGGAATTAAAAGAGCGTTGGCTACAGGAGATTTTGGAATAAAACATACAAATTCAAACAAAGTTGGTGTAGCACAAGTATTAAATAGACTTACTTACATTTCTAGTTTAAGTCATTTAAGACGTATTAATACACCTATAGATAAAAGTGGAAAGTTAATTCCACCTCGCAAACAACATAACACACAATGGGGTAAAATCTGTCCTGCTGAGACTCCAGAAGGTGGCAGTGTTGGCGTTGTTAAAAATCTTAGTTACTTAGCACATATTACTATTAAATCTAATACAGAACCAATAACAGATTTGATTAATAATTTGATGATTTCAATTGATGATATGCCACCCAAAGCGTTATACGGAAAAGTGAAAGTATTTGTGAATGGTAGTTGGGTTGGAATTACTGAAGATCCTGTAAAATTATATCAATACTTAAAAGAAAAAAAGTGGAATGGTATTATTAATATTTACACGAGTATTATATTTGATTATAAGAAAAAAGAGATTAGGGTTTGTAATGATGGTGGTAGGATTACTCGTCCAGTTTTAAAAGTTCGTGATAATAAGGTAATAATTACAAACAAAATTGTAGATAGATTAAACAAAGGAGATATGGTTTGGGAAGATTTGTTAGTAGCTTCAAAAACTAATGAGTCATATATTGAATATCTTGATGCAGATGAAGAAAGTGTTTCAATGGTAGCTATTGAACCTAAGAGATTAACAGAAGAATCAAAAGTAATTAAAAAATATACACATTGTGAAATTCATCCTAGTGCAATTTTTGGAATTCTGGCAAGTTGTATTCCTTATCCTGAACATAATCAGTCACCTAGAAATACATATCAGTGTGCTATGGGTAAACAGGCTATGGGTATGTTTGTATCCAATTTTGATAAAAGGATGGATAAAACAGCTTATGTTCAAACATATTCAATGAGACCTCTTGTTGATACTCGAATTATGAATTTCATTAATTTACATAAGATACCATCAGGAGAAATGGTAATCGTTGCAATTATGACTTATTCGGGATATAATCAGGAAGATAGTATTATGTTTAATGAAGCTAGTGTGGATAGAGGTTTGTTTTCGGCAACGGTATATCATACAGAAAAAGATGAAGATAAAAAAATTCACGGTGATGAAGAAATTAGATGTAAGCCAGATAAAAATAGAACAAAAGGGATGAAATTTGCAAATTATGAAAAACTGAATCCTCGTGGCGTAATGGAAGAAAATACGTTAATTGATAATAAAGATGTTATCATAGGCAAAGTAATTCCCATTAAGGCAGCTCGCAATGATCACACCAAAGTAATTAAATATCGTGACCAAAGCAGAATTTACAGAACGAATGAAGATACTTATATTGATAAAAATTATGTGCATCGCAATGGTGATGGTTATACATTTGCTAAGATTAGAGTAAGAGCTTATCGTAAGCCACGAATTGGAGATAAATTTTCGTCTCGTCACGGACAGAAAGGAACTATTGGTAATGTAGTGCCCGAAGCTGACATGCCGTTCACAGCTGAAGGTCTCCGCCCAGATATTATTATAAATCCTCACGCTATCCCTAGTAGAATGACTATAGGACAATTAAAAGAAACATTGTTGGGAAAAGTTTTATTGGAATTAGGTGGTTTTGGAGATGGAACAAGTTTTGGTGACTTTTCAGTAAAAGAAATTAGAAAAATTCTTTTAGATATGGGTAAAGAGATTGGAGGAGAAGAAATTTTATATAATGGTATGACTGGTGAACAAATAGAAACAAATGTATTTTTCGGACCAGCCTTTTATCAGAGACTTAAACATATGGTTGCGGATAAAATGCATAGTAGATCCATTGGGCCTATGGTTGTATTGACGCGTCAACCAGCTGAAGGCAGGGCTAGAGATGGTGGCTTAAGATTTGGTGAAATGGAACGTGATTGTATGATTTCACACGGAGCAAGTAGATTTACACAAGATAGAATATATTATGCATCTGACAGTTTCAAAGTTCCAATCTGTAAAAAATGTGGATTAATTTCCATATATAATGATGAAAAACATAAGCATTTGTGTCCTACTTGTGAAAATAGAACAGATTTCTCAATTGTAAATATACCTTATGCCTGTAAGCTTTTGACACAAGAATTAATTTCAATGAATATTGCACCTCGGTTTATTACAGAATAGAATCAAGATTGAATTAGAAAATTGATAATAAAAAAAAACTTTTTTATTATTAAAAACAACAGCAATAATTAATATATTATAGATGTCATCGGTTACTACATCAATTAAACAAAACACGTCAAAACAGGATTTTATCAAAAGTGGAAGTGCAATTGACGAAAATAATATTGAATATGATTATATAGTTTTGGCAGATGGACACGGTTCTAGGATTAATAAAGATATTGTAATAGATTTTATAAGAAACTATGATTGGGATACAAAATTAAAATACAAAAATTGGTATAAAACATTTACCATTGAATTTGAAGAAATAGTGCCAAAAAGTGGTGGCTCGGGTTCGACACTTAGTGTAGTGCGAATATATCAAGATATATTTGAATGTTGGTGGATAGGAGATTCATCGATTAGACTCTATGAAAATTCTGAAGAAATATGGAAAAGTTTGGATCACGATGCTTGCAATAGACAAGAACACGCAAAGTTAATTAAAAAAGGTTATAATCTTAAATCTGAGCATAAACCATATGTTTTAACACCAACCTCTATTACAATGGTGCCTAGTTACAGAATAATTATGACGCCACAAGATAAAGTTGCTATGACCAGATGTTTAGGTCATAAAAATATGACAGGGAATGAGATAGAATTTGCAGTGATTCCCAGAAATACAGATTCTAGGTATAAATTAGTTGTTGGTAGTGACGGGCTTTGGGATTTAGTATGTAACACAGATACTTCTTTTCTAGCAAGCGAGGATACTGATGCGAAAATTCTTATGGAGTGGATATATTGTAGATGGTTACAAGAATGGATGTATGTGCATATTTCAGGCAATCAAAAAATAACTTTTCCAAACTGGAATCGTGATGATATTTGCATTGGAGTATTTACAAGTTAAAATCCATAAGTTTCTAAAAATTCTTGTTGTAAATTTTGAGGTATTTCATTAAAATCTATAATTTTTTTATTGAATGCAAATTGTTCTTGAGCATTTTCTTGTTCTAATTTATTTTTGAATAGTTCTGGATTTTCATAGTATTTTGAGGCTGTTTTAATTCCACATTTTTTGAATATTCCTTGAATACCATCACTTTTATCTCCTGTAACAATTTTACAAAATAAATCTTTTTTGGGGTTATTAAAACTATTTTTGCTATCAGTTAATTTTTTAAATTTAAGATTATATAATTGAATATTAGGACTAGACAGTTGCAAGTAATCCATATCACTTGTTATAATCCATATTTTGCTTGTTGGATTTATTTCTTGAATTTTTTTAGAGAGAATTGCTATGCAATCATCGGCTTCTAATTGCTGATGTTCAACAATACCACTTGTTCCTGCGTCATAATAAAGATGTTCATATGCAGATTGAAAATAATCACCAATCATAAATGTATCTTCATAAACTCTGTGTCCCTTGTATGTATTAAATAATTTCATTCTCCAAATATCTTTGCGTGGACAATCTTTTCCAACTATAAATGTTGGATTTTTAATAGCTAGTTGTTTGGCTATATTTTGAAATGCGGTGATAAATGTTTTATGAAATTTATTTCTAAAATCCGGGTGTCTATCTGCTGTTTTTGGGTCATCATCTTTATGACTTAATCTAAACCAGTTTAGTATTGCGTGATACCGGAAAAACACAAAGTAGCTTCCATCTATTAATATATAATTTGTCATTTCTATATTAATAAGCATTTATATTTAATTTCAATTTTATATAGTAACTAATTTATATCCAAACAACATTTTATACCTTTATGGTCTGTTTCAAAACTTTCACCAAAGGTTTCAGCACTGCAAATCTCAACATTTTCCCCTTTTACCCATATATAATCAATACAGGTTTCGGGTTTGTTTGATGGCCACGTTTTAATCTCTCTACCGAAAGTTTCTTTTATAGTACTTTTGAATCCTTTGGTAGTTAAATATTTATACACTTTGGATATAGGTGATGAATTAAAATCACCAGCAAAAATAAGGATATCGTGAGGAATTTTTTCAGTAAATGAAAAAATTTTCTTGATTTCTTCAAAACCTTTTTTACAACTAGCTTCATTTAAATGGACATTACAGAACAATATCTCTCTATTATTATAATTGAATTTACTATATTGAAATAATCTTCCTACAAATTTTGATTTAACGGTTGTTTTTATTTTTTTATTTGTGATAGTAATCATTCCTAAAAATGCATATCCTAATATTAAAATTATAGGTAACAAAGTAAAGCATAAAAATCCCCACAAAACAGGATATTTAAAATAAATATCTTGAAATGACTTACCAAATTTGCAGAAAGTCCAACTAACTATATTGAAAAATTTGTCCATAATAAACTTTATTATTGAACTAATCTGTGTTTTTTTTCCTGGAAACCAAGATGATATTTTATCAAATGATACATTTATCTCGTCGGAAAAAGTATAATGGTGTGTGTAAGATACTAATGGTGATTTTAAACAATTAAATACAGTATCTATATTTTTAATTAAAGGTAGTGTAGCTTCTTGAAGAACAATAATATCATTATTAGGAATTTCTTTTTCTAAAACCTTATTAATTGAATTTATTCTATTATACCAATTATCATAAAAAAAATTCAAGTTCCACGTAAGAATTTTTAATTTCATAGCTAAATTAGTTTAATAAAATATAAATAAAGATAGGGCGCAAAATATATATAAATGTCTAAATCGTGTAGATTTAAAAAATCAACAGCAAAGATGAGGTGGAAATGGAAAAAGAAAAGAACAAGAAGATTGCAAAGGAAGCGTAGAAAAATGAGAGCTAGAGCAAAATAATTTAGAAAGAATTTGTTTGTAATGTGTATATGAATATTGTAGAAAGCGCCATAGATTATGTTCGAAATAAAGCTTTAGAAATAAAAAAGGATCCTACTTGGACAGATATTCCTTTTAAAAAAAAGAAAGATTTTATGACAAGAATGCAGGAAGCGGAAAAAGTTTTAGCAAAATATCCTGATAGAATTCCTATAATATGTGAACGAGCAAATACGGATGCTCCTAGACTAGATAGAAGTAAATATCTAGTTCCCACTGATATTAGTATGGGGGAATTTATGTATGTTATACGCAAACGTATGAAAATATTGCCAGAAATATCTATTTATTTATTTGTTGGTGGAGATAATTTAGCTCCTGTTTCACATACTATGGGTATGATATATGATAGATATAGAGATGAAGATAAGTTTCTATATATCATATATAGTGGTGAAGCAACATTTGGTTAAATTTTTTTATTGGTTCTATATATAATGCCAAGTACAATAGCAGTAATTCAAGCTTCTTACAGTAAAGTAGGTCCCACATCAGTGAGTGATAGCAGTGTTGCTATGAAAAAAAGAATTCAAAACCGGGTGCTTAAAGGTCCAGCCAATGCAAACCCAGTGCCTGGTTCAGGATATACTTTATCAAGTTCAACCAGTCTTTTTGGTTTAAAAAGTGCTTATCGTCAACCAAACAGGGGGGATGGTTCGCAAAATATTAAATTTTCAGGAATTTTTCCCCGCATGAGCTTTTAAATTTATCTTCTTTTATAATATAATGATGAACGAAAATTTGGAAATAATTCGAAATACGTATAAAACCGTAGGACCTACATCTGTTAGTGATAGTAGTTTAGCTCGCAGAAAAAAAATACAAGTCAGAGTTTCGCCAAGAATGGGAATTAATCTTCGTGCTATGTGGGGGTTAAAAAGTCATTTTAATTACGCCAACAGGGGTGATAGTTCTCAAGTAACTCGATTTTCAGGTATTTTCCCTCGTATGAGATATTAAATTTATTCTTCGTTTATAATATAATGATGAACAAATATTTAGTAGAATTTTTAGGAACTATGTTCTTTCTTTATGTGATTTTAGCAACAGGTAGTGCAATCCCTATTGGTCTTGCATTATCAGTAGCTATTATGGTTGGAGGCAAGATTTCTGGTGGAAACTTCAATCCAGCTGTATCAATTATGATGGTTGCTGCGGGTAAATTGCCAAAAAGTGATTTAGCTCCATATATTATTGCACAGGTTGCTGGAGGATTAGCTGCACTTGAGCTGTTTAAACGTGTGAAAGTCTAAATATTTTTATATAATAATCTAAATTTATTATATAATGCCGAGAAAAACCCGTAGAAGAAGCCGTAAGGCTGTTCCGTGGAAAGGATGGAGCAAACTTGCACCCAAAGGTAAACAACGCACTACAATGTATAGAAAATGTGGTAAAAAATGTTTTTTAGGAACAAAGACTCCAGGTGATAAACAACATCCTAATTTTCCAATCTGTGCAAAAGGAACCTGTAAAGTAAACAAAAAGGGATTATATGCTGCTTATATCCGCGCTAAAGAATGGGGAAATAAAAGAAGTTCATACAAAGGTAAAGCCCGCCCACGTATGCGGTCAACGTATTACCGCAAAATTGCGAAAAAGGCTAAGAAAATGTTGAAACGCAAAGGAATAAAAGTTGGAGGAAAAGCTACACGTCGCCGCCGCCGCCGCTAAATTTATGAATTAAATTCTTAATATTTTATTAAATGTTAAGAATCATAATTACTTCACTTTTAATGGTAAATGCTATATTTTGGGGAATATATCCACCAGCAGATACTTCACCACATTCCAAAATCTCTCTATATTTTGGTTTAGAAACAATAAAAAATCATTGGATTCATCTTTTAATTGGAATGATTTTTTACATATCTGGAGTTATTATTGCACAACAACCATATATTCAACATTTATGGTGCTAATTTCTACTATGAAGGCGAAATAAAATATAAAGTAATAAACCACCAACACCTAATGTGTATACATTAGCTAAATTTTTATTTTTATTGGTAATTTTGGTATTACCAACGAAAGATTCTACGCAACCACTCCTGCTTTCATAACCGCCTCCTTGATTAGGTATGGGTAATTTGCCTCCAAAAGTGCAAGGGTCCATTTGTAATATATCACCATTGGCAATATATCTTGTTTTTCTTCCTGTTTTTTGATTATTAGAATTTATTTCTGACAAACTAACCGGAGTGCAGTTTGGATTATTTCCTTGCATAAATCCTGACATCATTGATAATGGATTCATTTCTGCCGCACTACCTATTGCTCCAGGAACTAAACCGCGAAACTCAGAAAAATTACTTCCCATAGCACTTGATAAAAATGGAATAGAACCATTGGGAACATTATCGATATAAATATATCTATCTTGATTTGAACCATCAGAAGCTTTGCATTCTCCTCCAGTTTTTAAGAAAAACTTATTCCCCAGAGGTCTATTTCCAGCTTTATTAGCTGCCCCAGTTCCTTCTACCATTAATTTTGTATAGTTAACTAAACCGCTAACGTTAGCTCCTAAAGTTTCCATATCTCCTTTTGAACTCATACCCAATTCTTGTGGAGTTTTAATAAATCTATAATATTTATAATCAGGACCTAATAATTCTTTTTCAAATTTAGAAAAATTCTTAGATATACTGTTGAAAAAATTACTCATTTATTATATAATAATACTATAAAAATGTCAGATAATGCCCATGAATGTAGAATATGTTTTGAACCAGAAAGGCCTGATGAACCATTTATCCAACCTTGTGCTTGTAAAGGCACCAGTAAATATATTCATGAGTCTTGCTTAAATACCTGGCGCAGAACAGCCGATAATATAGAAGCAAGAAAACGATGTATGGAATGTGGAGAAACATATATGATTTCAAGAATACATCCTTTAGAAAAGAATCCTTGTGCTGATTCATTGGTTTTAAATAAATCATTATCTAAATCTGTAAGAAATAATCTTTTTTTTGGATTCTGTGGATCTATTTTATTATGTTGGGTAGATGGCCCTACCCAAACTTCTTTAACTGTATTTAGTTTTGGTAATAATTGGTATAATCATACAATCGGAAAAGCTATAAGAAAAGGGGATACAACTATTACCATTCCATATTATATCGCATTAACATCTTTTATTCAAAATGTATATATTTTTTGTTTTTTTTATTATAAAATTTATAAAAATATTAAAAGATACAGAAACTTCTTGGAATACATAAAGTATGAACTATTTTTTCTAAATCTAACACTAATGAATTTTCTTGTTATTTTTTGGGGATGTCACGAAATAGGAACCCACCCATTCGGTTTTTATATAGTAATAATTTTTATGATGATGGGTGCAGGTTTTAATTATGTTATCCCGCCATCATTAACAGTTATTTCAAAGAGCAGTATAAAATATTTAAATGAAAAGAAAAATCCAGAAACAGTATTAAATGTTACACATAATCCATTAAATACTGTCATTGAAATGCTTCCTACTAATATGCTTTCTAATGATTTGCTCTTAGATCAACAATATGAAGAATTAGCTACAGAATCTGAAGAATCCGAAGAAGCTGGAGAATTTAAGTCTGATATTGTTTAATTTTTAAAATTAGCAGCTTTATTTAATTCAGCTTCTTTTGCTGCTCCCTTTGCTTTTACTTTTTCAAGTGCAGCAGCTATTTTCTTTTTATGGTCTGTGATAGAATTTGTATTGTTTTGAATTTCTGGTTTTAAAAGAGTTATTTGTTGTTTTAAAATAGCAATTTGATTATTTTGTGATTTCGCTGCAGCAGCATTACTAGCACTTAGTGAATTTTCTCGAGGGGCACACTCCAACCCTTCTGTTATATTGAAACTTTTAATTATATTTTCAAAAAGTAATGCTAGTAACAGAAATATAAGTAAATATACAAAACCTTTCATTTATATATTATTAAGATAAGTTTATATTTAGCAAGCTTCAGGATATTGTCTACAAGCATCGGAATTATCTACATCTTTACCATCCATAACATCTTCTAGTTTTTGTGCATTTATAAAATTACTCTTAGCATATTTTTTATTTGTTTGTATATTTTTAGAAGTTTTATTAAATAGACCTTGCAAATCTCGCAAATTCTTCTTTACAGTAGCCATTAAGTCTTGATTTACTTTTGCATCAACTGTATTACATTGTTGTTGTTTCTGAACCTTTGCATTTGTTTGACCCGCTGGGCAACTGTCTAAACCTTCTCTAAATCCTGTAAAATTATATAATATTAATGCAATTAATAATATAATAATTAAATAGCAAAAACTTTTCATTATATATAACGAGTTATATTTTTTCTCATAGTAATGTAAATGTCATTTATTATGAGAAACCGTCGTGTTAATGTATATAAAAATACTCGTTTAAATCACGTGGTAACAGATTACAGGGCAGGAACACCACTTAAAAATGTGAACACTCAAGAAGCTTATAAGAACGGTGGTTCTAAGGTCGTTCCTGGAGGTCATCCGTCAGGAGATGTAAAGGTTCCTCTAGCAGGAACACGTATTTCACGTGTGAGAGCAGCTCCTATTGGTGGCTATCGCAAAACATTGGCTACGGGTACTGGTGATGATGGAAAACCGATTTGTTGCACAAAAGATGGCAATGAGAATGGTTTTACACAAGAAATTTATAAAGATACGTGGACAGATTGTAGTGGTGTATGTTCTGGTGATAAAAAAGGCATTGTTGCTAGACCAACACGCACTAAGAAACCACTTATCAGGTCAGGAATGCAGTATAATGCTGCTGCTGCTCCAAATAATTTGCGAAATACTGATGAGACAAAGAAAAAATATGCTTTTAGTTACAGTCAATATCAGAAGAATCTTCGTTGTTTGTCTTACGAAAGAAGTCAGGAAAAATATAAAACACCTGAAATGGTAGGATATCCGGAAAAATACAGAAAAAGTGGTTGCAATAGCTGTTGTAATTGTTGTAGTAAAAGAATCGTGTTTAAAGTTCCACAATTTGTTCCACCACAACCACCCCCACCAGCGGTTGGTGCCACATCAGCCAAACTAAATGGAGCTATATATGTATTTGAAGGAGTTTATACACCACTTGGATTACCATACGTTGTTGTTGCTAGAATAAATGGGCCGGATCCATGTCCTAATTTGCAAAACGGAGATAGTTTAACCTTTCCAGCATTTGGAGGGTTTCCTGGCATTCAGATAACAGTAAATAGTCCTTTTATTTTAGATGAAACTGATGGCCAATGCAAAACAACAAGAGGAGAAAACATAACAGTATATAAACCAAACAACAAAAAGTTTCAAGTTCAAGGAGCTGTATCTTCTGGCAGTCGTTTAGAGAGATTGAAACTTGATACTATTCAAGGAAGTAGGATACAGAAAAGAATATCAACAGGAAATTGTAAACCAATAAACTGCAATTCTTCTCTTTCCTCTAAAAAATTTACTTTGGGTTATAGAAGTGCTGAACCCCGATTTGTTACGAATCCTAATGAAGGTGGTGATAAAACACGGGGATTTGTTCCTACAAGATGGCGCCAAGCTTATTTAGCCCACGGTAGATCTATTGGAAATATTTTCCAGAGAACTACGTCATATAATGTTGGTGGAAAAGGTACAACTGCTACAATACCATATAGCATTGGCAGTATTAAAGCAGGTGGTTGTTGTCATCCTCCAAATGTTATAACAACTAATTAAGTTTTTAATATTACTTTTTAATCTAAAATAATATTAAGTAAAGCAATGTCTAAAAATCGTATAAATATATATGCATCGGCTGGTCTAAATAAAAAAATACTAAAAAAACAATACAAATTCGAACAACCTAGAAAAAAGAATTGGGGAGGTGGAGCTCCGTGTATAAGTTGTGTTAGACAAATATTTACCTTATCAGGTAGTTTTTTAAGAGCAGGAACTGTTTTATCGTGGGCTTTAACTCCAGGATTATCTGTGAGTCCAGGTTCTATTATTCAAGTAGGTGGTTATTCAGGAAGGGTTGTAAGTTTTACTCAAAATAGCCCATTAGAAACTCTTGTATTTATAATCGATGATATTGAAAATGCTATTACGATAACATCCAGTGACATAATAACGTTACCGGATTTAATAGGAAATGTAAATGGAAATGCATTTACAACACCTGGTGGAGTAGGAATACCTAGATTTATTACAGGAAAATACTCAAAACAAAAAATTATAGCACCAGTTTTTGGGTGGAGAAAAACTATTGATTGTTGCGATTTTAAAAGACCAACGGAAGAAATATATAAAGATACGTGGTCACAATCAAAAATATGTAAAACAAACAATCAAGGTAATAGCGCTAGAACACAAAAACCAATTATAGAATCTGGAAGGCAGCGAATTAAATGGGCTACACCTCATACAAAAGTGGCTGCTGGATATCATCAATATAGACATAATGTAAGATGTAGCAGTTATGAAAGAAGTTTAGAAAAATTCGATGTTACTCCTGCTTTAACAGATGGTGCGTGGGCTTTTTTAGACACAGCGGGTATAAAAATAAATAGACCTGTTTATCATAAAAGTGGATGTTATAGTTGCTGTAATTGTTGTGTAAGAACACAAGCAATTATATTTTTAAATCAAGCTATAAATACCCCACCAATACAAAGTTTCTTATTAGGAATAGAAATTACACCTGGTGCAAGTATCTTAGCAACAGGTATGAATCAACAAAATCCACCATTTGCGTGGACAATACAACCGGGAGTAGATATAGAAGTCACAGGCATTTGGTATACTCCTAGTTTTAATCCTTTTACTGGACAACAAATAGCATTTAGTGCTATAGTTTTTATACGAGATGGAGATGGTGATTGTCAAGGTGCTGCATCTGGAAATCCTTTCGTTTCTGCATATATAAATAGAGGTACTTTAGTATCTACTGCACAGGTAACTGATTTAGATTTTTCTGAATCAAAATGTAAAAATGTTACGAATTTAAAACAAACAATATACAAAAGAAGCAATAAGAAATTTGCGGCGAATGGTGCTGTATCTTCTGGTGGTCGTTTAGAGAGATTAAAACTTGACACTATTCAAGGAAGTAGGATACAAAAAAGAATATCAACAGGAAATTGTTCTCAAAACAGGTGTAATACAAACTCTAAACAATTTACACAAGGATATAGAAGTTCTAAACCACGATTTATAACAAATCCTGTTGAAGGTGGTAATAAAACAGCGGGATTTCCTCCTACAAGATGGCGTAATCCATATATTGCAAGAGGCAGAGCGATAGGAAATGTAATACTACAAAAAGAGTGTAATAATTGTAAATAATATTTCTTTAATTAATATAAGATATGTCTTATTTTAATTTTAAATTATTTAATAGACCCGTTAAAAATGTTAATACAGATTTAGCGTTTAAAAAAGGAAATTGGGCTCCAGGCTATCCTGTTAAAGGTGGAAGAGCCCCTATTTTAGGTTACCGAAAAACGGTTGATTGTTCTAATAATTGTATTAAAAATGAAAAAATTTATCGAGATAATTGGGCAAAATCTTGTGCTACAAACTCAGAAGTTTGTTATAATCCTGTTATTAAACGAATCCAAAACAAGAATGGGAAGATTGATAATACTTATAACTATAATACTAGAAATCTATTGCGCTCACGCTTCTCAACTTACGAGCAAAATGCTTATAATTTTGATTTAACAAATTACATAACTTTATGGCCAATTAGTTTTGAATTTATAGATTCAACAGGTATAACACCTACTGACTATTTGGGAGTATATGAAGCAGATTGGGATAATTGGATTAGAACCAATCCTAGTAATAGACCGTATATACCTATTTATAAAAACGCAAATGGCAAATATATAACTCCGAATAGTAGGATGGTAGGCGAAACTGGTGTAGGAGGTGCTTGTGCATCTACAGCAACTAATACCTGTGATGAATATGGAAATGAACTAAATGTTTTTGATCAATTAAATGGAGTAGTTCCAACTACTAATGTAACGGGCTATGATGTATATGGATATTATACTCCTCCTAACAATTCAAATAGAAGTGCAATAATACGTATTCAACTGAACGGTAGTTTGTTTCCTAGCTGGAACGATATAGTTTATAATCAAGAAAATATTACAAAACAATTGAGCCCGCTTCCTCAAACTGCTGTAGGGCAACCGTGGCTTAGTTCAAACCCACAATTTATTAACTTTAAATACGATTTAGATAAACAACCAGTTTCCAATAATGAATTATGGAAACTATTGCCAAAAAAAGCTGCCGATCCTTCTAATCACGCATATACGATTCACGATTGTAGTTGTAATGCTCCATTCACTGGCAATAATCCGTGCATAGCTACATATAAGCCTTTGAATAGACAATTTGCGGTGAATACCGCAGTATCAGGTAGGTCGCGCATAGCGAGGTTAAAATATAATGCTAAAAAACGTGTCGCTGCTACGAAAACAATACCATTTGGTTTGTTAGGGCATCCCAAAAATAGTTGTGAATTTTGTAAGCGTGATTTTAAACCATCAAAAGGAAGAAAAGGTGGTGATAATAAAAGTCGTATTAATTCACGATTGGGTCCCATTGTTCCACCACCACTACTGATTATAGCCGTTGAAGCAATACCAGGAGCATCACCTTCATATATTACAATACAATATAATCAATCATTGGGTCCGGCACCGGCAAAAGAAAATTTCACTGTTGTAAATACAACTCAAGTATGGAATAAGATACCTAATTCAACGAATATTATTACTACTATTATATCAAATGATACAGTTGAACTTGAGTTTGGTCCATCTGATATTAATAATGCTGACGTGCTTCAATTAACATATACACAAGTTCAATCCCCTTTTATTAGTAATCCAGCAGGCGTTATGGCAGATGATATTATTGATCGATCAATTACTGCTCCATCAGGTTATTCTAAATTAAGAATAAATGGTTTGACAACTGTTGCAAATAATTTCTTTTACCAAAGCGGAAATGATAATGCAACTCCTCCAAACTCCCAAAGTGATGGTTATGTATATTGTTATATTTGGGTTGATTCGGCAAACACAACACCCGCCGATGGAAGAGCAAATTCCGCAACAGTGCGAGTTGGATCTTGGGCCATAGGATGGACTGCCGGGGATCCCAGTGTTATTGCAAACTATATCGAGAATTTTACACAATATGGAAATACAGGAAATTATGAATCTGTAAATTGGGAAATCACTAACACCAACCCTAGTAGCGATTATATAGAAATACAATTAAAGGATGGTTCAAAATTTACAGGAGATGAAATCGTGCAGGTTTGGAATGACGATTTGACCAATAATAATCCAGAATATGTTTATGATGGGCGCGGCACCAATGCACCACTACCAGGACCTGGTGGTATTTTTGCTCCATGGACAGATTTTATAACTTTTATAGCGTAAGCTTATACATAAAATTGAATTAAATTAAATAATTTAAAAATATGTAGAAACAATGTATTAATAGCAGTAATGGCACAACCACTTAAAACATTCTTAAACCAAAAACGCAAACTCGCTGAGTTATTTTCTACAGCCGAAAAATATGGTTTGAATATAGGAGACTGTGATAGTTATCCACACCACGTTTGTCAGGAAATGATTAATATTCTTCCTAGCAAACATTTTAGCAAACTTATAGAAGTTGTTGAAACAACATTTGTTTATTCAGAGATTATTCGACATATGGAAGGCAATGGTTCTTTCATTCCTGTGGAAGCAGGACAATCTGAATGTAACACTAAAAAAGAAGGGACATATATAGGATTTTTATGGATGTCGTTATTTTACTGTTTGGATTATATGATTTCGATGAAAAAAATCATATTCCTAAGAATTGGTATTCAAGATTATGGAGCAGATAAATTTAAAGATAAAAAATCAGAAATGACTGCACACGGAACAGTAGCAATACTTATACCTAATGGCAATACTTACAAAATGTTTTATATTAACTCACACGGTCAAGATATGGTCACAACAAATTTCTATGATTTCCCCCTTACCCGAACACGTGACAGACATATTACACTTAACGAATCAGTGGATACATACGTAATGAAGTTTCTTGTTGAGAAATATAATGAGAGACTTGTCTATAGTATTGAATTCAACGGCGATAAACAGGACACGTATTTGGGAGTAAACTTACAATCAGGTGACCGACACGGATTATGTTATTTATTTCCGTATATTATTTGGCATTGCTTTTGCAAAAACTATAATAAAACGAGAGAGATAAATGAAGTTACTATTCCTACTATAAGAAAAATGTTATTATCGGGAAATATAAATCGTTTTGTTCATTCCTGTTTTACAGATTTTGATGATAAATTTGCTGAGAAATTTGTAGAAAATATAAGAGAATTTAGATCAAAACAAAAGTGTATTGACACTTTAGAAAATATAATAATTAAAGGAGATACACGTTTTATTAAAAAAGTAGGAAATGCAACAATAGGTTATTTAACTCAAGCGTATTTTACTAAAAAAATAAAAAACATTTAGTTATAATGGAAAATATAAAAACAATGATTTCGCCAATCAGAAGCATATGGGACCGCGACGACCAGTGGTTACCGCCTGGAAATTATTTTTTTACAGTAAAAAAATTAAAAAGTAAATATGTATTAGGAACGGTTACACATAAAGAAGGATTTAGAAGTGATTTTGAATTTAAAATTAATGAATTTATACAAATGATGGCGTCAAGTCAAGCAAGTTTAGCTAGAAAGGCTAATTTTATGCACGAGGATATGCCAGAGTATCCTTCACCTCCTTCTTCACCTAGACAACATAGACCTAATAATTTTGTGGAAAAAGAATATGAGGAGCAATCTTGTGCAATTTGTTTTGAAAAAGTAAAAAAAGAATCGGATATAAATTTTTGTTTAAAAGCATTAAGTTGCAAACATCAGTTTCATAGAAGATGTATTATTCCGTGGATAAGAACAAATGATACGTGTCCCGTATGTAGAAAAAAAAAGAGAACAGGTAGAACTAATGTAAATAATGAAGAAGAAGAAGAATTATTTCCTAGAGAGCAAACGTTACCAGAGAGATTGGGATTTGGTAGCTCCAGTTTTTATGCAAGAAATGAACTAATCGATATAATAAGAGGCAGGCGTAGTGGTAGAACTGTGCGCAGTAATTATGTTATGCAGAGCGAACCACAATTATAAACGCAGCTTTAAAAATAAAGTCTAAATATAATTTATATAAATGTGTATAATTTATATTACTAGATTTAGTCTTGTAATGACAAGTATGTTAACATCTACAAGAACTTCTTCACAATCAGAGTATTTAAAATATTTATTTGGTGATGAAAGAATGAATATTAAATTTAAGCTATTTGAATCTATAACATTGCCTTCAATTGTGAATCAATTCGATTTGAAAAATGTTTATTGGATTATTTGTATTTCTGATAAATTGCCTGAAAGACATCTTAGTCGTTTGAATAATCTTATAAAGTCTTATAATTTTATAAAGACAGTAACCTTTAAAGATAATGAAAATATAAACGACAAAATAATATCAACAAAATTATTTCAAGCGTATAAAAATAAAATAAAAGCTACTATAAGATTAGATGATGATGATGGTTTATTGCGAACACACACACAAAATGTAAGAAAATATATACAACTCAGATATTTAGGTCATATTTTAGGATTTCAAGCAGGAATATCATATAGTTATAACTTACATAAGTGTGAAAGAGTTCATTTCCCTTATGTTGCTGCTGTAGGGTGTTGTTATTATTCACTAGAAAAAACTATATTTGACTGTATAGGTCATACTCATTATCAAAATAACTATAAATGCATTGTAGATAAAGCACACATAAGTTGGATTATTAGCGATAGCACTATAAGCGATTCACAACGAAATAAAGATGAAAAACAATTTAAATATACTAAGTCTATTGATTTAATTAATAAATATTTTCCACATATTAATTTAAAATAAATGTATAAAACTATAATATAATTTTATACATATGGGAAAACACAAGAAAAATAAACCTAAAAAGGAAAAAAAAGAAATAGTTTACAGGACAAAAGAGCAACGTCAACAGGAAGTTAGAGAGATTTTGAAACAATTATCAAAATTTGAATTAACGCCACGGTATGAACCTGTAAAAGACCTTTATAAGCAATTTAAACAGTATATAGATACAGGAGATAGAATAGAAATAAATATTCCGTTTCCAATGATAAATAGGCGTATAAAAGGTTTATTAGCTGCTAGTGTTAATGAAAATGTATGGATAAAATTGCAAAATGAGAAATTTTAATTAGTTGTTCTATTCAAGAAAATATTTACCTTTGGCATATCATTATTATATGGTATATTATGTTCCACACACCATTTGATACATTTTTGCACATTTGTTTGCTTTAGTTTATTAACTTTATCTATTTTTCGTTCCTTATTCTCAATTAGTTTTATAGTTTTAAAAATAGTTGTAATTTGCTGTTGTGTTAGCACCGAATTAATATCTGTTATTTTATTTTTAAATAAAAGTTGCCACGGTGTTTTTAAAAATGATGAAATAAAACATTCATTGGGGTCGATATTTTCCAGAATTTTTATAATCTGAATTAATTTTTGTGAAATATGGTCCACATTATCATATCTGAAGTTTTTACATACTAAATATTTTTCTGAATTTGCCATCCTGCTCGATTTTGGTTTATTGATTTCTACGCGCTCATACATACAAGACAAAATATATATCATATCAATAGAAGCCTTAGTAAATGTGTCAAAAAACTTTATAATAAAAACTCCGCCTTTTTTCTGTAAATGTAGAGCATATACTATTTGAGTAAATATTAATCTAATTGCCATTACCTCTTGCTTATTATAATCTATTGAAAAATCAAATCCGCCATCAGCGGTTATTATTTCCATACTATTTTTATATTTTCTTATGCACGATTTCAAATTTTCACTATTATATAAATTTCCAGTTCCATCTTCACCAGTTTCTATAAATACATTGGAATGTGATTGTAAAAATTGGTCTGATTTTTTCCATCCTGGTATATTTTTATTTTTATTTTTATCATCAATTAATGTCATTCCGTAATAACGGTCGTGCGAATTATTTCGCATATATAATAAAGCTTCAATAAATCCACCAGGTCCTTCGGCTAGATGAAAAGATTCCAATGGTTGTCTTTTCAAACCTTTAATGAGATTTGATGAATAAAAAATTTCAATTAGTTTATAAAATGCTCTTGATAAAGGCTTAATCTTACTTATAGAATGTTTGGTTCCAGGAACATTACTACCGACAAATTCATAGTCGTTTGTATATTTTTTTGTATTGTCCCATTCAGATTGGTATGTATCTATATTTTTTTTACTTTTATTTAAATAAAAATTTATGGTAGGATTTATGTTTTGTGATGGTTCTTCTGAAAATTTCAGATAGATTTCTTTTGCACTTATATTATAATTTAATTTAGGTAATGACCTTAGCATAGCTTAACTGATATAAAATTGTAGATAGTTTTATATCATTTATCATATAAATAGTTAAATTACTGTTTGACAATCTTAACTCTTTTTTTACGCTTCTTCGTCTTGCGTTTTGATTGTGTTTGTTCAACCGGTGTTTCTATAACAGTTTCTGCAATAACAGTTTCCTCTTCTTTAATACTGTTGTTAATTTCTACACCTATATTGGTTTTATATACCGCTTCGGCATCAACATCTCTTACTTTCTTGAAAACGAAATAATTATTAAGGAAAGATACACGTTTTTCTCTTTCAGTCATATTTACTGCATCTCCTACATTACCTTCTCTGAGTCGTCTTTCTTTAATTTCTGTTTTCATTTGTATAAAGAGCTCTTCAAAACTTCCAATAGCATTAGGTAATTTCATTTCTTTTGCTTCTTCTCGACTGATAGGGATTAAACCATAATTTTCCATAACTCTGATAAAGTAGTCAAAGTTTACCAAATACTCCGAGAAAATCTTATTAATGGATTCTTGATATACGTCAATTTGGTAACCCAAACAGCTAGGATTATTTTCGAATGTATCTCTGTCATATTGTTTTGTTACTTCCCACATTTTCTGCTTTCCATCCATAATAACAATTTTTTCTCCCATTTTCTTATTTTCCAATGCTCGAAACACTTTCAATCCATCATAACAAGTTCCAATAAAATGACCATTTACTTTACAACATTCTGAAATATTTCTAACAAAATTCTGTAATGTCAGGTGATCTTCGAAAAAGTAATGCATTGCAAATTGGACTGATACTAAATCAAAACCTGTTTCACCTTTTCCAAATTGATTATATACTCCTCTTCCCAAAACTTCTTCATCGTGTGTTCCATAACCAAATATTGCTTGTGTAATCTGCTTAGATTTTTCGGTTAGAGAAGCTTCACCACTTCTTATATTTCTACTACTATTTCCTATAGTAAATAATGCTTTTGGAACACTTCTAAATTTCTTGCGCATGTTTAGATATCGTGCACAAGCACCATCTTTTCTGTTTTCAATATTATCTGGAGAAATATCAATACCAAATACAAAACTTTGTTTTGATGAAATCCATTTTGGCAAATCACCTGCTTTACCAACAGCAAAGTCAATAATAGTCCCTCCTCTTATAGATGCACCATTAATAAGCTTTTTTTTAACATATAAGTTGTGAAAGTTTCTCAATGATTGTGTAATAGTTGTATCACGTGAATTATAATAGACATCTTCATCAACAATTTCACTAGGAATATCATTTCCTGTAGACAACATTTCAACAGTAATAGGATTATGAATAGATCTCCATACACTCTGAGCTACGTGAAATGCATTGCCATAATTTGGTAATCCTTTTTTGTAATCCGCAGTTTTATCATATCTTACTCGAATAGGAATCCATTGCCAATGTTTAGGTTTGCTAGCATCATACTTAAATTCAACAATAGTTTCATCATCAAAACTTTCAAGATTATTTTCGGTGGTCATATATTTTCCTTCAAATTCAACTTCTAATTTAATGTTACATTTCCACGCCTCAAAATTTGGCGTTGGGTCTATAGGTTGAAATTTAACAGGTTTATATGTTCGGGAGTCGTCTCTGTCTCCATAACTAGGAAGTTTATCTTCAATAATTTCCTGACAAGGATTGATGTATCCGTGATTTCTTTCACTATAACCACACCTTAATTCTAATGTTTTGTATTGAGTTATTTGTCTATTCTCTGATAAATCACTACCGTTTTCAAAAATATTTCCTATAAAATCTTGTCCATTTGTTGCTTTTTTTGTTGTAACTAGAAAATCAATAGTATTGAATTCAGGTGGTTTCCATTTCAAAACCCATTTCCAGGTTTTTTTAACAGGAGATAACCATTCACCTAGTATATCAGAACCAACACTTTTGTCAATAGGGGTAAATATCAACCCATCTGTTTCATATTCAAACATAGTTCCATCAGCTATACCATCTAATATAAATTTGCATTGTGTGAATATACTTCCCGTTTCATTTGTATAAAATGTTTTAGCTTTAGCTTTGAATGAAGGTTTTGAAGTCGTTATACCTTGTATTTCGCAACTTTTTAAAAGTTTTCGTAATGTATTGTATCTAAATTTATTTTTATCCATATCGGCATTATCATATGATAAATTTGCTATTTTTAACAAAGGATATCCTCGATAATCTTCCCCATTTATAAAATATAAATCAAAGGCTAAATAAGTATCTATAAACATTCCATTTTTATCGTGCAATACGTGTTCTCCATCTAATATGGAATCATAATATTCTTCATTTGTAATTTTTGCTCCTGTGAATTGAATATTCATATTTATATCAATTAGCCACATCAAACCTTTGCTGCCAATATACAATAATTTTCTTATACCATCAGCTTTCTCAGTTACAGTGTATGGTTTATTAATATTTGGAAACATTGCATCTTGATTTATAGGAGAAATATTTGTCATCTCAAGAGAGATTGATGAAGGTCCAATAAAATCTCTTGTCTTAATTCTCCTATCTATAGGTGATTTACTTTTGTTAATTAATTTCATATATTCACCTAAAACAGCCTTATTCTTAGTATATGCTGTTGGAAAGTTAGTTTGTTGCAAACCTGATAAAATCATTTTGAATCCTTCGCGCATTTTTAGAAAGGTATAATCAGCACCAGATTCTACTACTGATGATAATAATTCCATTTCTATTTCATAACTGGGAGGATTATTAAATATGTTTGCTTTTTGAACAGTATATTCAGGTATCATTCTATTACGATTCATACTGGAAGATTTAATAATACTGCAATCTATTTTAAACGGATAATTTGGATTTGTAAATGTAAATCTTTTGATATGTCGAAAAACTTTTTTACTATTTTTCCAGTTTCTTACTAGACTCTTAACAATATCATATTTGGGTAAGAGTTTTTTTTCTGTCTTATAATTTACACGAAACTCAAAATCTCTATAATCAATGGGAAAATACTTTTGTTTATCAGCTCCTTGTTTTGTAGTTTTTTGCACAAAATTAACTGAAGAAGATTCTTCTAAATTTATATTATTTGTATTACAATATTTTTGTATGGCATTAATTCCGTTAATTTCAGTTCGTATATTCCCAATAGTTGTTTTTCCTGTTTGCAAACTAACAATTTGGGATTGAATATTCATATGATAGTCAGCGTATCCTGTTGAAGTCCATCCTAGAGATTTTAGCCTTTCTATTACCAGATCAAATTTAATTTTAGTAATAGGATTCCAACTATTTGTTCCAAAACGAACTTCTAGTTCGTCAAAATTTACTCTATTTCCGGACATACCTCGACTGTCTCTAACATATTGGTCTACATAATCTTTTAATTTATCATTATTGGTATGTTCTTTTTTGGGCATAATATATAAATATATCAGATATTTTTATATTATTATCAATTTTATATTTCATTTAAAATACTATGATACATTACTTTTTTTGTCTTTTTTTTACCATTACTATTGTGAGTAGGTAAATTTAATATCTTGCATATTGTTTGTAATTCTTTTAGCTTGTAAACGGTCAACGCTTTTAATGGTTTCTTCAAATTATAAATTCGCCATAAATTCATACATTTCATTAAATATTCATTACTATTGTCTCCTATATATATTTTTGCTTCACCATCATCATCTTTAATAATTAAAGTTTTACTAGGGTTTTTACTTTCATATTTGTAGTAAAATTTATTTTTAATATAAACAAAATTAAAATTATGTATTGCGCATAAAACAATAATTGCATCAACAGATATAGAAGAATCGGTTACCAATTCTTCTTCTAATTTATTTTTTTTGATTTTTAGTTCTTTTAAGATCTGTTTATACTTTCTAATAGTTTCAACTATTTTAATCTTTTCCAATGATTCTCTTTGCCAATTATGATTTTGAGTAAGTTCATAATCAGCAATACCGTAATAAAAAATCATCCAACACCAAAATAATTTATCATTATATTTGGGTATAATAAAATCAGATTGAATAGATTTTTTAGGTATGATTTTTTCGGATTTTGTAGACTTTTTTTTATTATCTAGATTTTCATTAATAGGTTTTATAATAAGTTTTTCTATATTTTCTCTAGTAAACATAAAATTCGATATATCATTTGTCTGATATATAGGATTTTTAGATTTATGATAAGTTTTTGGCATGGTATTATATTACATTCCTTTCTCTTTATTATTGTTAAAAAAATCATTAGCATAAGTTTTTTTAATATTTTCATCTGTGTCAAGTTGTTGTTGTTGTATGGCGATATATTTTAGATATTGTAGTATTTCTTTTATTGTTTCTTTATTTAAATCTTTCATATTCAAAAAAATACCATTTCTATTCTCCGTAAAATCTATATTATTTTTTTGAATGATTTTCACTATATGCAAATGTTGATGTTTTTCTAGATTTTCAATATTATCGCGTAAAGCAGTTAAATCTTCCATTTTATTAGATTTAATTATTAGTTTTATTACCTTTTCTAATTAAAATAGTTTTTGGAACTTTATCTCGTTTTTTCTTAGGATTCATTATTTCTCCAATACAAGAAATATATGTATCATTAAGTTCAAAACGTATACCAATAATTCTTACAGTAATAAGGTCATCTTCTTTTACTTGTGAGAAGAATTTATTTTTATATTGATGGTCTCTTGCCACAAATACAACAATTGGTGAGGGGTCGTCATTATGCTCTGCTCTAATACCAGCCTTTGTAATATTTTTTGCAGAACATTTGATTCGTTGTCCTTCAACTGGTCTACAAATTAAACATTCCAATGATACTTCAAACTGAACAAATTTATCTCGAACGACACCCGAAGAGTAAGTCAAAATACGAATTGATTCTGGTTTAATGTAACCTTCTTTCATACATTTTCCTTCCATTTTTTCTCTTAGTATTTGTTCAATATTTTCTCTTATGTTACTACCTAATACATTAAATGGTAACCAAACAGTTCGAACTATAATATTATGTGAATAAATACCTGTTGATCGCGGTTTTTTTACTGCTTTAGTGGCCATGTTATATAATAAATATATTTTATCTTTATTATATATTTCAATTTTTAATTTGACAATTTTTCAAGATTGTTAATAGAGTCATAAACTGTTGAAAAAAACCATAATTTATTTTCGTGATTTGTTGTATTATAATATCTAAAAATTAGCTCTAATTCAATACATAACTGCAAAGTATTTAATTTAACATCGGCTATTTTGGATTTTTTTAATAATTTGCCTTTATTATCTAGAGTTCTTTCTGCCTTTTGTATGATATCTTTGTCACCATAAATTTCATTAATTTTTCTTGTTTTATCATTATCAATTATATATTTATATTTGCCACCTTTTTTTGGTAAAATATTGTTAATTTGTTGTATTAATTCTATTTTCTGAACACCTCTATAACATACTCTTCCTCCTAAAATACGACCTTTATTACTTTTTTTTAGTGTTTTTGTTTTATACACAATCGATTTGTCTGTACTTTTTTTACTTGTAGAAAAAACAGTCATAAATCCAAAAAGTGTATTAATTTTAACTGAATCTAATATTTTATTTGTTTGTCTATTTTTTATATCAAATTTTTCATAAGCAATTGGTAGTAATAATAATAAATCTTTTTGAGTTGCTTTCTTCCAATTATTTTTTTTTTTAATTATAATTGTCCATAAAAATCCTGTGTTGCTTTTATAGTTTGCTAAAATAATACCTTCTGTTGTGCCACTTTTTATTTTATAGGTATCAAAATATTGGATAATTTCTTGTGAAATAGGGTCAATTTCTTCCAGATTATAAATATGATTGCATAAGGTAATTTTGTTTTCAAATGAAAGTGAGTCGATAACGTGTTCAAATGCTAATCTCTCTAAGGTTTCTTTTTCCATATCATTATATTTTACTAAATTATTAATAGACCAAGCAGAAATTTTGGACCAATTTCCTCTGTCTCCGCTATAAATAAATCCAATATTATGAATATTTTCGTATTGTTGATTTAAATAATTAATAATAGATTTATCAACTATAACTTTTTGTCGTTTTTCTTTAACATTTTTACTTGTTTTCTTTTTAGGTTTTACAATTGGAACAATTTCACCTGCTAATGGTATACTTGGTAAATCAGTAAAGTTAATTATACTTCTTTTATAATCTATAGGAGTAGACCTTTCATATTGTGTAATATGAGAATTCTCTAATTCTATTGGTTGAAACAAATAATATTCACCTATATTCACCAATATACCTATTCTACCTAACATATCAACCAAATATTCATTTTTTTCTTGAATAAAAAAGTTTAGGGCAGAATAAATCTGGTCCAATGGATAACTTTTGACAGCATTTATCATAGTAATCAATTCTTCCCGTTTATAGAAATATCTTTCCTTATACAATTGTCTTATTCTTTGTAGTATTTTTTCAAGATTCATTATAATAAACTTTTCATCATATGTATCACTTGAAATATCATCAGGAGATATTGCACCATTGAATGGTTTGCATTTATAACCACAACTCATAAAATCACATAACATTGAATTATCTTTATCACCTATTTGATATGTAATTGGTTTATCGTTACTGGATACAATTTGTTCAACTTCTACATTTATTTCGCTTGCTAATCGCTGAGTTTGTCCACGATTTAATAAACAATCTGTAGCATTTTCTTTCAAAATACGTGTTACTATACCAATTTGTATAGCTTTCTTTTCAGCTAATCTATACATATATAAATCAATTGCTTCTACTTGATTTTCCTGCAATTCAGTTCCATATAAATAAATTTCAACATTTCTATTATTATAAGGAAGCAAACAATGACTTAAATTTCTTACGCCACGACCAATAATCTGGTCTAATCTATTAATATTATACCACGGTTCTAAAATATGAATTTGCCTAATACATTTAAAATCCAATCCTTCGGAACCTGCTTTCGATATAATAACAACTTTTACAAATTTACCTTCACTATTATTACTATTGGTAATAGCGGACATATCACCAACTTTATCTGGGGATAATTGATCATTTCCGGTAATCATTATATATTTTGCTGGATTAAATTCACTTTTTGCACCCATTTCAGATTCTGGTTTCATCAACAAAGAGTCAATTGGTTCTGTAGGAGGGTCAGCAAATAACGATTGTGATTTTTTGCCATATCTTGTAAACCCCATTTCTTCTAAAGCAAGTGCAATTGGTATACCACCTCCATCAATGTATTGAGAATAAATCAGGACAATACCTTTTGATTGTTTAATTTGATTACAAATATAAGATATTTTTGAACTATATTTGGGTAATTCTTCTGGGGAAAATATTCTTCCAAAATTTTTCAATGTTTTTTCTTTATAAGAAAACTGACTTTTTGTAGCTTCTTTGTATTTCATTGAACGATTTAATCCGCCTTTACCATATAATAGTTTTGCCACATTTTCTTTTCCATTGAGTTTTGTGTGAGGATAAATAAAATTTAACGCTTGTTTTAATCCTTCTATGGCTGTATATTGTATACCTTCTCTTGGTTCATTTAAAATTGGATTGGCTTCTTTTGTTTTTTGTAAAACATAATTATATCCAGTTTCTTGCTCATTTCTAATAGGTAAAATTAATACATCCAAATGTTTAATGGGTTCAATAATAGGTGTTGAATTGATTTGTTCTGTTGGATATTTCCAGCCTGTTTTTGTTTTTATTTTTATTGAATCTGGATTTCCCCAATTTTCTGGCCAAATACGATAAGGAAATGTAAAAGGATTTTCTCCATGAACGTAAGAAATATAACCGATAGCTTTTTGTATTAATAATTCTTCTCCTATATTAATTCCTTTATCATCTCGTTTAAAATTATCATTGGCGTCGAATATATCTGACTCGCTTATACGAAATCTATTATCATTTATATTCATTAAATTTAATAACCAAACAATTTCTTTGGCTTTATCAAACATAGGTGTAGCTGATAATAATAATAATTTTAAACTATCTGTATATTTAACCAATTGTAATAAATTTTCGGAAGTTCGTTTTAGTTCTTTTGATTCGGATGTTCTAATATTATGAGCTTCATCAATGACAATTAACCTGTTTGAAAATTCTTTATCTAAAGCTTTTTGTATGCGTAGTTTTTTCTTGCTATCAGCGTCTTTTCCTATTTTATATTTATCCATAATTCTAGAGATATAATTTGCGAATTGGATATATCCTAAAAATAGATAGGATTGTGAAATAATTCTTTTAATTTGCTTAACTATTTTATCTCGTTCCAAACCTTTCATATTCATAGGATTAATTTCTTTAATAAACTTATTTCCTGTGCAACCATATAAATTCCATTCTCCATTTATTTTTTTTAGTTTTCGTTCATCAAATAGTTGCAACTTAAAATTTGCTTGAACAACGGGAGATGCTACAATAATAATTCTTTTATTAATTCCCATTTGATTCAAATAGCTTCGCATTTCTTCACATACTCCAATTGCCGAACAAGTCTTGCCTGTTCCTAAACCGTGATACAAAAGTAAGCTATTATATGGTGTTTGAAAACTTAAAAAGTTTCTGACAAACATTTGATGAGGGTCTAATTCAAATTCTTTCACATCACATAGACTATTTGAAATTTCTTCTATATTTTCATATTCTTCTTCTGTTTTTTCAGAATATTTTGTATCACTAAATTCTTTTTTTTTTGTTAATTTTTCTGTAAATTTAGGATCATCTAAATGAGGGTATAAATATGCAAATCTATTGCCATTTTTACCCTCAAATTGTTTCCTATTTTCATTACTCATGCATCTGAGAATTCTTTGATATTTTATTGATTCTTTTGCTATAACTTCTTTGCTACTTTTAAATAATTCTATTAGACTCTTACAAGTTTCTTCTGTATCTGATTTAGTTATTTTGACTCTTTTTTTTCTCTTTTTAGCTCCACCACTTTGATTAGAATTGTTCAATGCATCTTGTTCTTTATGTATATTGGCTATTGCGTGTTGCAATAGATTTTCTAAATTAAGCAATATGTGTTTTGTCTCTTTATTCTCAAATGACATTGTATTAATATATTATGAGATTAAACTATATTTGTTTAATACTTTATTGATATTCTTAATTAATTCTGATTTTTCAGGATTATACGGTCTAAATTTCAACTGACATTCTTCCCACGTTAACCATTGCATATCACTTACTTCTGTTGTTTGATAATTATCTAATTTAATATAAGGATTTTTAACTAAAGCTAGAAAATATCTATGCAGATAAGATTTATAATTTGATCCAATAAATACTTCATTGTAAGGTAAAATATTTTTGATAATTTCCAAATCGTGTTTACAAATACCTGTTTCTTCTTCCCATTCACGCAATCCACAATTTAAATCATTTTCGCCATAATTTCTTCTTCCTTTTGGAAAGCCCCATTCAGGTTTTGTCCAATTTGTTTTACTTGTTTTTATTAATGATTGTAAATCATATCTTTCATCATTGGATATAACAATGCCTTTTTTAATTTGCGCAAATTTATCTTTAGAACTTTTTTCTTCCCCTCTATATTGAAGTCCTACATATTCTCCCCATAAATTTACCCATAATTCATTGAAAGATTTATCAATTAAATATTGCTTTTCATCCATAGTCATTTCATTGATTAAATCTTGTATATAACTTTTATTGTATAACGGCCACTTACCTCTTATAAAGTCTATATATCCCAATGTATTTTTTCTACATATAGTTAAGAATTCCCACTTATCAAATTTATTTTTTCGACAGGCAATAATTCCATTACTCATTATAGGTTGAACGCATTGTTGAAATGTGTGACCACTTTTCCCACAATTATTACAAAAATTATATTTAACATTCATTCTTATATGTAAAATATGAAATGTTTTTATATCCTTTCCTATATAATGGGATTGAATCCAAAAATATGGTTACCGCATCTGTGGTTTATTCTTTATACAATTGCAATTGAATATCCTAAAAATCCAAACGATTTTACCAAAAAAAAATATTATACATTAATTCAGAATTTGCCTATTTATTTACCTTCAAAACCCATAGGAAGCTATTTTATAAAATTACTGGATAAATATCCAGTAACACCATATTTAGGATCTCGCTTATCATTTATGAAATGGGTTCATTATATAGAATCAAAAATTAAAATAAAGATGGAGGAAGAAACTTTTGATTTTTATGAAAGTTTAGAAAAATATTATGATCTTTATAAACCAGTTGAAATGAGAGATAGAGAGATTATTAAAACAAGAAAACGTTATATACAATTTGGATTGTTTGTTTTCTTGTTTACAAGTGTGATATTATTGTATCGCAATTAATATAAATATTGTTGTAATAGTTTATACTCTAAAAAGGGATGTGCATTTCTAGAAAATCTCTGTCTTATAATACTTTTACAACACGCATCAATAACGTTATTATTAAGAATATTATAATTTTTATTTATTTCATCCATTATATGTATTGTATTGGAAACGGCGTGCCATCTGCCGTGACACACCAACGATTCACAACATAAACATCTTCTTTGATTTTTTTTATCGATAGCTTTTATATTTTGCAAACTAACTAAATAATCTCCTATTTCGTCGCCATCTTCTGTAATTACTACTACTTTTGGTGCGCGAAATGGATATGTTTTTGGAAACGTCATTTTAATATTATATATTTTATTTTCATTAACAAATAATATAAAATAAAATTCTGAATCTGTTGTATTTATAAGATAATAATGAGCATCGTCTACCAACGTTTCTTCTCTTTCTTGATGTTTAATACTCTCATTTCGCAAGCGTCTAGAGTTCATTTATATATATATTTAATATCTATAATATTTATATATGTTTACAACTAATTTTTCAAACGTTAATATAAATGAGATATGTAGATATAATTCACATTGTCAACTATATGATAATCAAATTATAAATGGTAAAAAAACAGCGACAACCGGTGGGACCAGAAAAAAAAGAATCAAAAAAAGGAGAAAAACACGCAAACGATAAATTTTATATATACTTATTTGTATATATGAAACTAGCACTTATTATTTTTGGAATTACTGGATTTTTAATGGCAAATACATATTATGATGGAAAGTATACAGCCTATATACAGAGTTATCAAAAACATATGAAAATGGCAATGTTTGGTTTTATAGGATTAAGCATTTATATTTTTATAAGAAAACATCCTTCTGAATCCAAGGGACTATTTACGCATGCACACAATATTATAAAATATATGCCAGTGGATAAAGGAACAAGTGATTTATTAACACCATTCTTTGATTTTACAAATGCTAGGAATTCTTTAAATGAAATGTATAATCCAAATGTTCCAGTTCAAAACAATACTCCACAGATGAGACGAATGATGAATTCGGGTGGAAGCTCTAGTAAACGTTCAGTTAGCGAGACAAAAAAGAAATATGTAGCTTCACAACAAGGATGGAAATGTGCTGGTTGTTCGTCAGTTTTAGATGCTACATTTGAAGTAGACCATAAAATAGATTTGCAATATGGTGGAAACAATCAAGTAACAAATCTTCATGCATTATGTAGAAATTGTCATGGTAAAAAAGGTATGATGAATAGAATCAGATAAATATATATACATAATTTATATGAATAGCTATTCATCTGTAAATTATAAAACGGAATCATTTATAGATAAATTAAGAAATAATAAAAAAACTGAACCAATAAATAAGATATCTAGCAAGAACCAAACACAAAAGGAAACAGTAAATGTGGGTATATATGTAGAACCACCATTTATATCAATTAATGATAAGGGTGAATTATATGGATTTAATTATAATTTGTGGTCCTTGATTAAAAATAAGTTGAAGAATAAATATCATTTTAATGAAAAAATCTATTATCATAAGGACACAGGAAATCATAAAACTATAGAATTTAAAGAGTTTACAAATAATCTAGGAAAAGAATATGATATTATGGTATATCCAATTTACCCTTCAAAAGAAAGGGCGAATAAAATGAATTTTTCTGTCCCAATAGGTTACGACCCTATGGTTATTATACATCACCCTATTGTTGCGATATGGAATGCTTTATGGAAGTATGTAATACATACAGTAATTCCTTTTATTATATTAATACTCATATTAGGTATTATTTTTGGTCAATTATTATATTTTTTCGATAAAAAGAGAGGACATAAAAGGGCCATTTTAACTACAATCGCATCATTTTTTGGTGAAGCAGGATTTTTATCAGAAAGATGGGGGCCGGATAATACAACCTTTAAAAAATTACATTTACAAGGTATACCAATGATTATCTTATTATTTGTATTAACATATTTTTTTAGCTTAATAATGCAAGCATTTACAACAACACAAGCTATCAATATATTTAATAGTAGAAAAATGGATATTACAAATTTGCAAGGAAAAACATTTGCGTCACCAAGAGGATTTGTTTCATCCGCCTCAGAAGCAGTAATGGCGGCGGGTGCACAAGTTAAACCGTTAAAAGGATCTATTAGTGAAAAACTAAAACAAATCAGTGATAAAAAATTTGATGGATTAATATTGGGCAAACAAAAAACAGATTATTTATTAAAATCCCCAGCTTTTTCTAACAAAAATTGGGAAACTACTAGTTTAGCAGGTTTATCATTATCTCCAAATACATTAGCTATAGCTAAAGGCAAACATCCCTTGTTAGAAGATATAAATAATACCATATTACAATTGCAAGACACACGTAAATTATGGGATTATTGTAAAGCAAATTTTGAACCAAAAGATAGATTTATGTGTGCTATCTAAAATTAAATTAAATATTTTATGAGTTTAATATATTATGGCAATGGCAATTAATACATTAAATGTTATGTTATGGATTATAGTATATGTTCCATTAATTATATCAGCATTATGGATGATATTTGCATTCTTTTACTATAAAACATATGAGAGAGTATTTGTCTTTATGAAAACTATGGGACAATATATATTAGCTGGTTTATTAAGCTTTGCTAGTTTAGTTAAGAATAATCCATTTTTGTGTTTGGCTTTTATTGTATTTGTAGGCACATTAGTAGCATTAGGATTTATCACAAATACAGGACTTCCTCATTGGGCCGGTCAAAATGGAGAGATATTAATAACAATTGCTTGTTGTATTTTAGCAATAGGTTCGGCTATTGGTTTATATTTAATTTTTAATCAAAAAATTAGAGGTGGGGCCATTGGTGGTCCACCTTTTCCTCCAGGCACGGATTGGGCAGCTTTTAAAGAACAGGCAAAATGGTTAGGAGGCCGAACCAAAAAGTATTTATGGTATAGCATTGTGGCTGGCTTAGGGATTGCTTTATTACTAGGGACAATTTATGGTTTTACAACATTACAAGCAACTGATTATGGTTTGCTTTTTAATATAATATCTACAATAATAGGTCTAGGAGTGTTATTTGGAGCATATAAACTAGCAAGTGGTAATACATCCATAAGACATTTTTTAGACAATAATATATTTTTCAGTGCGCTTTATCATTTAGTCTTTGCTATTCCGTGTGGATTTTGGTATGCGGTAAACGGAATATATAAAGAATTTTATAATACACCAAAATTTGCCTATATTTTGTTAGGTTTAGAAATTCTATTTTTACTTGGATTCTTTTTTATTCCTATTTTAACTAAGAAGGTTTACAACTTTAGTTTTGGAAAAGTAGGGCGAGGGAAAAGTTTAGAAAGTAGTGTAAATGCTTTGAAACAATCGAAAGATTTTTATTCAGAATTAAATCAAAATTTAAGAGATGGTGCTAGAGTAAATTGGGACAAAATTATAAAACAAAATTTAAATAGTAAACAAAATGCAGAAGAGTTAAAAAATCATCTATTAGTTTTAGGTTATAAGAGTGGGGAAGGAACTGATGTTGGTGCAGCAACACAAGGACAAATGACATTGGAACAGGTTACAAAATATATTCATACAACATTGCCTAAAATTTTAAACAATGATAATTATATTTCAGATACAGAATTTGAAATAAAGGCAAAGGAAGCTGAACTAAATAATCTCTCTGCAGAAGGAACTGGTATAACACTTTTGAACAGACCAGTTCCCACAGACGTTGAAAAAACAATAGGAACCTATGAAAATTTGGGAAAACGGAGTAATGCACATTCCACAGACTTTAATTATAATTATGCTTTAGGGTGTTGGATATTTCTTCATAACTATGGAACGAATTTATCACCTGCGTATGTAGTAGACACGCCATTATTAAATTATGGAAACAAACCATCAATAATGTATAATGGCAAAACAAAAGAATTAAAAGTTAAAATGAAAAATATCAACAATGAAGTTATTACTGTATTCAAGACAACTAAAATACCTTTACAAAGATGGGTAAATATTGTTATAAATTATAACGGCGGAACTTTAGATGTTTTCATAGATAACAAATTAGTTGCATCTGTAAGAAATATAATTCCGTATATGACTTACGATAAGGTGGTTATTGGTAAGGATAAAGGTATAAGTGCAGGTATATGTAATATTACTTATTGGAATAATATATTAACAAAAAATCAAATTGATATTTATTATAATTTATTAAAAGACAAAAATCCTCCCATTGTTTAGATAAATTTCTGTATCTATATTATATTATGGAACCAAAGACTATTATTTTAGGTGTAGTTGTTGTCATAATTCTCTACTTGTTATATCTTTATTTCTTTTCAGACGGCACTAGTACTACTTTAGTAAATCTTCACGATGCCACTCAAGCTTTAACAATACCAGCTTCCAGACTTCCTGGTGGAACAACTAGTGATTATACTTACTCTATTTGGATTTATGTAAATAGTTGGGCTACCGGTTACGGTTCTCAAAAAGTGATTTTTGAAAGAAAAGACCAGAATGGTAATGTTGCACCACAAGTTGTTTTAGACCCAAATATCAATAATATTACAGTTAACACAACTGTATATGATAAAAATGGTGGTGCAAAACAAATCCATCCTTGTACTTTAGAAAATGTGCCAATTCAAAAATGGACAAACATAATTATTACTATTAATAATCGTGCACTTGATTTATATTTAGACGGTAAATTAGTAAGAACCTGTGTGTTACCCGGTGTGCCTATGACAAATCCTCAAACTCCAATCGACTTATGTCCTTCGGGAATGGGGTTCTCAGGCTTTACTTCTAGTTTTAGATACTACGCTAGAACTGTAAATCCACGCGAAGCTTATGCTATTTATAGAGAAGGATACGGTGGAGGCAGTTGGTTAAGCAGTTTGTTTAATAAATACAGAGTTAAATTATCATTTATGAAAGGAAATCAGGAATTAAATAGTTTCCAATTATAATTTCATTAATATATATTTCTTCATTATTATATATATAAATGAGTTATACAGCTTTAGGAAATGGTTATAAAAATCCAGTAGGTAATCTCACTTCTAATTTAGGAGGCTCAAGCACAGGCGGTTTTTTCGGAAGATTTGGTAGTAACAAATATGTATCAGGCACTAGTGATTTCCTTCAATCGAATACTTTAGTAGCAAAAGTGGTTTTTCTTGTTTTGGTAGTTATTGCTTTTATTTACCTTTTGAGAATTGGAGCAGGACTTGTTGCTTGGTTTTTCTCACCATCGCCTTCACCATATTTGGTTAAGGGCATTAAGGATGCAAAAAAATTTGTAGTTATCCCACAAGACCCCAAAGATAATAAATCTATTACTTTACTCCGTTCCAATAATCAGAGAGATGGTTTGGAATTTACATATTCTGTATGGATTTTCATTGATGATTTAACTTATACACAAGCGTTAGGAACTGCAGGTCATATTTTCCATAAAGGCTCCGAAAAGTATGACGATGAAGGTATAGCTTCTCCAAATAATGGCCCTGGATTATATTTAGATAAAGATAAAAATGCATTAATTGTTAAAATGAATACCTTCCCTTGCGCACCAGGAACCCCAGATAGCAGTTGCATTGGTGGTAATGTTATGGAAGAAGAAATTATGGTAAATGATATTCCATTAAATAAATGGGTTAATATAATTCTTCGCATTGATGGTATGAAACTTGACGTATACGCAAACGGCACCATAGCAGTAAGACATAAGTTTAAGAATGTTCCTAAACAAAACTATGGTAAGGTATTTGTGAATATGAATAGAGGCTTTTCAGGTATGATTTCATCACTTAGATATTTTAATCGCGCTTTATCTTCAACAGAAATTGTGGATATTGTAAGAAGTGGTCCTAATATGGAAATGGATGATTCTATGAATATATTCCCACCATATTTCTCATTGCGATGGTACTTTCAAAATGCAACTGATAAACAATAAATAGATTTAATTGATTATAATATATAATTGTAATCAATATTATGCTCTAAGTTTTGGATTCATACATAATTCTTTGCTGGGAAAAATATCTCCCGACATACATTTATTAGACTCTCCTACTTGTATACAGGACCTAATATTTCTATCTGTGCCTACATAACACCACCCTGCTTTTTGACTGGAAACTCTGGTTTGTATTTTACTGTCAGAACTCTGGTCTTCTGTGGGAAGTTGGACATTATCATTTTGACCTATTGAATTATTTGTTATTTCATCATTTTTTTCACTAACTGCGTCAGATATCGTCCCTTTTTCTTTTTTTGTGTTTGGTAATACCATTTTTGCTGCATCTTTAACAGCACCAGTTGTTATATCAGCTCCTAGTTTAACACCATCCATAGAAATATCTACTGTTTTTTCAACAGTTTTTACTGTCCCAATACCTAATTTTTGCAATAAAGCTCCAAATATATCAACACCTTCTGATAAATATCCAAAAATATTCATACCCAATAAAGCTAAAATAATAATAAGTAAACCTAAAGTAATCATATTTCTCCCAGTAAACCAGGTACCTTCTGAAACAGGTATTTTTGGTAGACTAGGTCCAGGAGTATTGATTATAGGAATATTAAGAGCTGGTGATTTTGATATAATTCCATTAATATTATTCATATACATTTTACAAATATTAAATTATTTAGAATATATATATACAATGACTTTTACTTATTCGAAACCTAAATGTGATAAAGGAGGTAAACTTGTCAAAACACGATGTGAATGTAAAACCCAGAAAAAAGCACTAAAAAAAGTTGTTAAAAAAAGAAAAAAGACCTTAAAAAAGAAAAAAGAAAAAAAACCTAAATTATCTAAAAAATATGAGGAAGATTGGGCTATAAAACCAGGCAATTATTCAACTAGAAAAGTTAATGATAAAATATTAAAAGTGAGGAGAAAAAGAATTGACGATATCTATGAAGTTTATAAAAAAATAAAAAAGGTAGATTCTAATACGTGGGTTGCCAAACCTAAAGACTGGGCGTATCCACCGGAATTTGCGTATAATACCCAATTGCTTGAGTATTTACGTGGAATGAAAAGAGATTTGCGAACTATTATCCGTGAAACAAAAAATAAAAAAACGGTAAAAATTACTTTAAAGAAAAAAAAGAAAAAGGTTTCAAATATAACTGTTAAAAAAAGAAAACGTTGTCCAAAAGGAACACGAAAAAATAAAAAAACAGGAAATTGTGAAGTATATTTAAAAGAAGGAAAAAATATCCAAAAAACTAAAATTAAAGTATCAGTGAAAAAAATGTCACCAAAAAAAACACAAATGGGAACAGTTGTTATTAAAAGTATAAATCCTTCATTGAAAGAAAGCGTGCAAAAATCAATTAGTATTATGAAATCTTTTACACCTTCTGTAAATAAACGTCTTCAATCCCTCCAATCTCTTACCCCAGAATTTGGATTATTTGGTTGTAAAGAACGAGAAATTTCTATTGAGAAAAAAGGAAAAAGAAAATGCATAAAATGGAATTCAAAAGAATCCAAACAACACTTATTGAAAAATCTTAATTCTAAGATAAGACCATTATGTAATGATATTGTTGCTCCAAAACAAATGCAGTCTAATTGTTGGTTTAATAGTTTTTTCATGGTATTTTTCATAAGTGATAAAGGAAGAAAATTTACAAGATATATGAGACAAATTATGATTACGGGTGCGAGACTAAATGGTAGTAAACTAGACAAAAAATTACAATGGCCTTTCTTTTTATTGAATAAATGTATCGAGTCTTCATTAAGATCAATTAACGTTGGTGATTTAAATCACAAATTTGCCTACTTAATGGATACTAATGATATTATTAAAGGAATATATAGTCATTTGCCAAAATCATTAAAAAAGAAAGGAAAAAAGGGTTTGGCCGTCAAAACAGGAGCAGCTTGGAATCCAGTGGCATATTATAAAGGTATGGTTGAATATTTAGATTCTCCCTTAAAGTCAAAACAACAACAATTGACAATGGATTGGATTACAATTGAAGCTACAAAAAAATTATCAAAAAAGGGTTTTGAAGAAACTCTTACAGATCATTTCAAATATCAAACTGACATTGATAAAATTCCAGATTTTTTCGTGGTGGATTTATACTCAAAACTTACACTCGACGGTGGCGCAAAACCAGTTAATATTACATTATCTTTCGATTCAGGGATACATAATAAAAAACAAAAGGTAAAATATGTATTGGATGCTGCTGTATTACGTGATACTAAAAAAGTTCACTTTAGTGCATATTTAACTTGTAATGGAAAAGAGTATGGTTTCGATGGAGAAAGTCACACTAGAATGCAACCATTTAAGTGGAAAAATAAATTAGGGAAAAATACTCAATGGCGTTTTGCAGAAAATTACGATACATTTTTTAATTTTAAAAATGGGTATCAAATGTTAATGTATTATCGCGTTTAATTATATCTAATCTCTCTATATTTTAAAAACAGACTTAAAATATTACAACAATATTTATATATTAGATGTGCAAATATTGTCGCAGCCCTTGTCTAAATTTAAAATGCGAATGTAGCAAAGAATGTTGTAGAAATATACCTATAAAAAGATATTTTTTGCCATTAATTGGTGCTTTAGTATTAATATGGTTTGAAGAATTTAGAGATTTTGTTTATTTGCCTATCGTAGTTGGTAGTGTATTTTTTATAATATTTTGGAATTTTCCGTGGATAGTTTATTATACAGCATCAAAACCATTATATTATCAAGATTTATTTATAGATGAAAAGAAAATACCCAATTATTCTATTAACAAAAAAATAAAGACTAAGTTTAAGATGATATTGGATTGGGTTTTAATAATTACAAATACATTATTGACAGCAGCATTGTCAGATTATTGGTTATATAGGATAAATACTATAGGATATATTGAAGTAATTGGTGTTACTGGTGGTATAATAAAGATATTTCAAATGATTAATAATACTATTAGTCGTATAATGTTAAAGGTTATTAAGAGTTACATTAAAGATGAGAATCATAGATACAGACAAGAACAAAGAAAAATCATTTCTAATATAATAAAACTTAAGCGCGCAGATAATGGTTTATGGAAGATTTTAGATACACCATCAAAATCAGAGAGTGATGATAATTGCATTGAAATGATAGAATTATCTAAAAGAACAGAATTTGTAATTCCAAATAGAGAGAGAATAAATACAATATAATATTAATACTATATATATATATGAGTAAAGCGATTAGAAATGAAATAGAAAAGGCAACTTTTTTAGATGGAAAAGGAAAAAAAATAATAAGAATTGGTGAAGGATTAGATAAAGACTATGGTGCGCATTGTGATGATAGAAATGTAATGTGTTTTTTCAAAAATCGTTGGTTACCTAGTCTTAAAACAATGAATACAGCAACACAAATAAGAAAACAAATAGATAATTTTTTCAACAAAATTCCTAGTTTAGCTGGTACAGACGAAGAAAGAAAGATAATGACACAATTAAGAAAATTGGGATTTGCACGAGAAATGGTATTAGCACCAGTTATAGCTCAAGAAAAAATGAATAATATTAGATTGAGCGATTTTAATAACAATAATGGTATGTTTAATAATGAAGGAAAACTTGTATATTTGCCAAATAATAATTCAAATGCAACAACCGCAAAAAATAAAGGCGGTCGAAGAAGAAGAAAAACAAAAAAAAGAATAATATATAAATCAAAGTCAACAAAAAAGAACAACACAAAATATATCAAAAAAAAGAAATCAAAAAAGAATTATAAATATCCTTTGGCACGTGGACATCTTTTTTATTTGAATAAAAAATCTCGCGGTAAAAGAATTACAGCTAAGATAATTCGTAAATATCCCAAAACATTTAATGCAAAATTGCGTAAAAGATTTTTGTAAATGTCTAGAAAACTATAAACATAAAAAAAGGCACCATCACAGACGAAAAAGCGGTTCTAATTATTTTAAAATATATCTTAAAGAGATAGATATATTTTACCCTATAATGAACTGGATTTTTATGTTTTGCTATACTTTATTAGCGGGAAACCATAGTCATATTTGCTACAGAACAACAGATGGAGGTCTTTATGATGATTTGGCTCATTTTACAAATTGGAGAGGGATCTATAATAAAACATATTACGGAGAAACAAATTTAACCAAAAAACTTGATAATTGGTTAAAAAATCGAGATTATATTGATAAGTATAATACTATAAATACACATATGACGTTAGAATTAAACGAGTTTGCGGATACTAATTGGATGGAATGGGTTAATCGTAGAGCAGCTAATCGACGAATGATGGAGGTTGAATTATCTGAACCAATGGAGATGTTATCTGAACCATTTCTACCCGAGTCTGTGGATTGGAGAGATAAAGGAGTTGTTACACCAATTAAAAATCAGCAGCAATGTGGTTCCTGTTGGGCATTTTCGGCGGTGGGTTCAATTGAAGGTGCACACGCTTTAAAAACAGGTAAATTAGTAAGTTTAAGTGAATCTCAAATTGTAGATTGTGATGTGAATGGAACAGATCAGGGATGTAGTGGAGGATTAATGGATGGAGCGTTTCAATATGTAATTAATACTAGTGGAATTGAACGAGAAAGTGATTATCCATATGATCCACAAGATGACCCGTGTGTGTTTAACAAAAGTAAGATAGCTGTGACAATAACAAGTTATCAAGATGTGAAAGGTGGGGAGCAAGGTTTGAAAGCGGCTGTTGCAAAGCACGGTCCTATATCAGTGGGTATTGATGCAGCAAGTGCAAGTTTTCAGTTTTATAAAAATGGTGTATATTATGAACCGGATTGTTCGCCAACAATGTTGGATCACGGAGTTCTTGTTGTTGGATATGGAACAACAAAAAATGGGACGGATTATTGGATTGTAAAGAATAGTTGGGGTGAAAGTTGGGGAGATAAAGGATATATTTATATGTCAAGAAATCGGGATAACAATTGTGGTATAGCTACACAACCATCTTATCCTGTTGTTTAATATAATAATCTATTTTTGAGTTCATCCCAAAATATAAGAGGAGCAATCATTTTGCATTGACAAATTTTATTATCTTTATGTAGAGAATTAACTACTCTATATTTATAATTATTAATAGCTATAGTATTTATGCTTGTCATAAGGGCAATTTCGTTGGTATCTTTATTAAGTAATGCACCTTTTAAACATTCTGTTCCGAATTCATCATAATTAGCTCGTTTTAGTATAAGTAATAATTTCCATTTGTTAGCTTTCCCTGTTTTTGTGTTCGGGGTTAATTTTTGTAAATTTTCTCTAGAATGTTGTTCAAGTATCCAATCTCTATTATAAATATTATTTTCTATACCATTTGGTAACAACGATAAAATATCTTGTTGTTTAATTTTATATTGCATTGTTCCGGGAGGAACATTTCCATTAGCTTTTGTCATTTGCCAATCTTCAGGATTTTTTGAATATCTAATTATAGAATACATTTTTAATACTATGATTAGTTTTATTTATAAATCAATTTTAACATTGGTCAAAAGGGCGGAATAAAAAGCATACGACAACGCCTAAAGCAATCCCCTGATAAAATATATTTTTTCGCACCTTAGCTGATTCAGCTTTAATGGCTAATTGTTTGGGTGTCAATGAATCTTTAAATGGGGTTCCAACAGTTCTTGTTCTAACTACATAAAATATAGACGCAATACAATAACTTGCCATTGCATAAGCTAAATAATTTGACATAATACAAATATTACCAATCATTATATTATTATCTTATATTTTAATATAATGAATGTTTATTTACCAGACCCGTTATTTTTAATCATTTACAGTTATGTAGGACATAATTCACTGTATTTAAATAAATATTACTACAAATTTTTGATAGATCGTAGAAAAGAATTCGTGGATAAACCATTAAAGATATCATATCGTCTATGTAAATGGAAACAAAAACAGTATGATATTGAGAATAATTATTCAAGAAAAATGCGGCCTAGTATGAAAGTCGATATTGAATCTATTATAGATATCAGTGGTGGAAGAGTTTTCGGCGAAATAGATAAAAATGGAATTTTGCAACAATTTACAAAAAAATTTGAAGGTTCAATACTACCTGTTAGCGAATGTAAGCAAACAACTTATCCATTTTATTGTATGGTTGTTTATTATTGGACAATATATAGTTTGAAATGCGATGAAATAAAACGATATAAAAGATATCAAAATTTATGGGTTTCTTAATTTGTTTTTATGGACCTTGTGGACCTGAAGGTTTTTGAAACATTCTAATACACTCCCAAATTTTTGCTGATTCTTGAACATTGAAAACCCCCCTTTTCTGTGCAACATTTAAAAAGCCAACCATAACATTAAGAGAAACATTCTCATTTGTAATAGGAACACTAATAAGATTAACTTGTTGTTGTTGAGAAGGTGGTTCTTCAGCTTTATTAGTTGTTGCTTCAACAGCAGCAACGGATTCTTGTGTCATAACAACGTTTTCACTCATTATAATATTATTATAATAATGAGTTTTAAGTGGTTATCCAATCAATCATTTAACCACACATCATATGCACTATACGTTTTGTTTTTTTCCTGTAGAATCAACCGTAATATTTTCCATACATTTACTAGCGGTATAATTATGAATAAATTTCTTCTTGTTTCATAAAATATCTGAGGTACTACTTATGCAAATTAAATCACCATTCCACCTGTTCTGCCGAATTCTCCCCCATAGACACGTTATCAAATCTTAAATATATAGTCCCTTCAATTTCAAACCCGTCTTTTATTCTTGCCCCTGTCATACCAAGACCACCCGTGGGGATAATATATATACCAATATAATCACCAGCCCCAAAGGAGATTGGGTCTCTGGGCCAAACAGAATTACTTCCACGCAAGTTTCCACCTGGTGCTCCTGCTGGTGTGACAGGGATGTCCCCTGAAGCTGTGATATTCATTCCAAAGGGGAGCACTGGTAGGATACTTGGACCATAATTTACAGCATAAATTTGATATTTTAACGTGTTGAAGGGTTGGGAGATGGCCCAATTAACTGCAGCACCATATATTGCGCCGTCCTGTGGCATATATTCACCATAATTCATTCCGTCTGATGCAAAAGCAGTAGTCGAGTTTGACCCCATATACCAACCAAAATTATTATAAGAACTTCCTCCTCCATGTGGTAAAATAGGCCAACCAAATATACCCGGGGGGCTACCAACTGGTAGACTAATCGATAACATAGGTGCGGGGCCGGTTAAACCACCCAATCCATAGATGTCATTTAGCTGTAAAGTAAAAGATATAGTCGAATAAGCAAAATTATTTCCATCATTTCCTGTCGCTCCCGCAGGACCTGTTGGACCTGTATCTCCTGTCGCTCCCGCAGGACCTGTTGGACCTGTTGCTCCTGTATCACCTGTATCACCTGTAGGACCTGTAGAACCTGTAGGTCCTTGTGGCCCTGTTGGACCTGTTGGACCTTGTATGCCTGTTGGACCTGTAGAACCTGTTGCTCCTTGTGGCCCTGTAGGACCTGTAGAACCTGTTGCTCCTTGTGGCCCTGTAGGACCTGTAGAACCTGTTGCTCCTGTAGAACCTGTTGCTCCTGTATCACCTGTGGGACCTGTGGGACCTTGTATGCCTGTAGGACCTGTAGAACCTGTTGCTCCTTGTGGCCCTGTAGGACCTGTAGAACCTGTTGCTCCTTGTGGCC
>Ga0233413_10000012_pt1 | contig 105766 bp, 134 predicted proteins | sample Na_anoxic_6_MG_FD_189019 | JGI IMG/M metagenome (GOLD analysis project Ga0233413, IMG submission 189019) | Seawater microbial communities from Saanich Inlet, British Columbia, Canada - Na_anoxic_6_MG | ecosystem: Environmental > Aquatic > Marine > Inlet | place: Canada: British Columbia...
TACAGTATACCCTCCCCAGTGGAAAAGGCAAACTGTTTTTCTGATTTACTTGCAGAGAATTGCATCGCACTCGGCAAGAATGCGTTTGGTTTTCTCCGAAATGGTTTCAGTGACGGGGATCCTCTTGATCGGCATCCCGATACGGGTGCTGATGTTAGCTCTCCCCAAGCGGGTGGCGAGGTTCCGAGCGTATTCGATGTGCCGGGGCGGCTCGCCATTCCATGTGTGTGCTTTACTCATGCCACAGTATACCCTCTCCACTCGAAAATGCAAACTCTAAACCTTATTTATTTCAGGCTCCTGTGCTGCCCGCTACGGCCACCGCCCGCCCGCCCGCGTGTCTATACTACCTTGGATTTTCTAGGACGCGGCACAACGCAAGAGAGGCCCCTTGCGGGGCCTCCTGGCGGCTTTATTTCGTGACGGGTTGAGTGCGGGCGATCTTGACGGCCACGGGTGCCGTTGCTTGAGTCAAGAGGTACGTTTCGCCACCGAAGGCCAGCGAGCGGATCGAATCGAGAGCGTAGTCTCGGACGATAACCTCGTCCGCGACCTCTTGACGGCTCTTGGAGCGTGCAGGAAGGAAGGGGCGAACATCTTCCTTGGAGAGTTCCTTGCCCGTGGCGTCGATGTAGGACGTTTCGAGAGCACGCTGGACCTTGGTTTCGAGATAGGTCCGTCCCTTGTGCCCGATCAGCATGGCCGAGATACGCTCGCCCCATTGACGCGGACGGGCCTCGAAATCGGCCTCGGAATCCTCACGGATGCGTTGACGATTTACAGCGGCCTCATACTGGAAACCGAGGCAAACGTTGACGCGGGAAATCTTGCGGACGGGACCGAAGGGGTTGCCCGTTTTCTTGAGGCGGGCATCGGTTTCGGTGATGATCGTGGCGAACGTGGCACCCTTGACGGCGTTGATCGTGTCGATCAGGGTGGCTTGATTGATTGCTTTCATGCCTTCATTATACCTCCACAATCGGGAGAAGCAAACGGATTTCGGATTTTGTTGCTGGAAATTCGCACGTCCTGTGCGGCCCTGTACGGGCATGGCGGCAAACCCGCGTGTCTATACTACCTGCGTTTTTGCCCGTGGCCGTAGGCGAGCTTACAGGAGCCTGCCAAATTGACGTGGAAAAGTTTTCCCTATGCCAATATGGCAGAAGCCTATTTTTACAGTAACGTCTTTTCCCGCACTTCTAAAAAGAGGTAAAGGGTTTTCTCAGCCTTCTACAATTGTGGCAGTATACCTCTCGACCGTGCGTATCGGGGGCGATCCATCGCGGGAGGTATTAGCGGTTCAAACGACCCCATGCTTAGTCTTCCGCCTTTCAAGGCACCCCCTTACCGCTCCCCAGCGTGAGAGATACCGTTTCAGCCTGTTCTGGGTTCTTATCCCTCGGACGGCTGCTCGTCCTGTTCGTGTCGGCTCCCAACGTCTACGCGGAGCATGTTCTCAATGCCCACATGACACTCGGGAAAGTAGAACCGTCCATCGGTCGCCTCTACGGCTTCCAAGATATCCACGATCTCATCATCGTCTTCGAGTGCAGCGTATGCTACCGTGTAAGCGTTGTCGCTCATTCCATCAGGCGAACACAAACACTCGTCCATGACCTTGATGAGAGCTAGTTTTTCTTTCTTCATGCTCTAGTATAGCTTGAAAACAGAGAATGTCAAGCGTAATAGTTGAAGTCTTTCATCGTGTCGTCGTAGGTGTCCGTCGTGTCTTCGCAGTCAAGACAGTACTCAAACTCATTGTACTCCAACGTGGTGGGGTCAAAGTCCTTCATGCAATCGTCGTCGTTCGGGTCAATCATGGCCGTCCACTCTTGCCGAACGTCGCTTGAGTTGCAGGTTTTGCAGCGTAGTGTCATTCTTCGTACCTCTCGACTTCAAAGATAACGGCGTCGTGTTCGTGACCTACTACAGAGTAGCACATAACCTGGAAGTTGTCCAGTTCACGATCCAGTTTTTCTGCCACCTTCTCACTCAGGAAGGAATAGAAGCTTTCGTGTTGCCATGACCAACAGGCTTTGTAGTCTGCGATCAGTTCGTCCAGTCCAATGCGGACCTTCTCTGTGATTGTGATTTGTTCGCTCATGGTTACAGTATAACACCTAATCGGTGGAAGTCAAATGTTCTTTCACTAATGCTTCCAACTCTTGTCTATCAATGTAATCCCCATCGGGCTCGATGAACATACCTTGAAATACTTCTGAGCTATCCGAGCTAGGATCGTAGTAGGACGCGGCTGCTAGGGCTGCCAAGAAAGCTTCGATTCGTTCTTTCATGCGTACTTGCGTTGTGTTGGTGCCACCCTGGACACCTCTTTGTGTTCGTCGTCTGGTGATCCCCAGCAGAAGGCCCTAAGCGGCAAGTCATTATACCACCACTTGACCTTTTTGCAAATAGGACACGGGCCTAGGATCGCATTCATTTCGTCCGTGCTCATAGTTCTACCTTGCCCCTACAGGCTGTCTTGTTAGCCGCTTTGGGCTTGTCAGTGAATCGTCGTGCCCTACCACGGGTAGCGTTGGCCATAGCTCCTGCCCCCCGTTGTCCTTGTTCAGCCGCCTTGGGCTTTCTCTTTTTCTTCCTTCTCTTCATGTTTAGATAATACCCTAGAAATGGGTAGAAGTCAAGCAGGATTAGGAGAAACCTCACTCCTCGCTAGCTTCCTTCCGTGCGTTGCCCATCTTGCGAGCGTGCTCGCGGACAGCATCGGGAACCTTAGCGTCTGCCAAGGCTTGTAGCTCGTCCTGAGGCGGTACGAACGAGGGAACCTCTCCCTTGGTAGCACCGGGACGGAAGCACCATAGGGCACAATCGGAGATCTCACACTCCTTGGCCTCCTTGAGCGTGCAGGCACACTCGATACACTTCTCTGTGATCGCATTGGAGCGGCTGCCCTTGTAGTAGACCTTGAAAGCCCGTGCGGGCCGTTGCCAAATCCATTCGATGACTTGATTCATTGTTTTTCCTTGGGTTTGCTTTCCCACCAGTCGTATTGATCGTCCGCGTTCATGGGTACATTATACGGTCAAAACACAGGAAGGCAAGGAGATTTTGCTAGAAATAAGATAAGCCATTGTGCGGCCTACAAGGCCCCTAGGCGGGCACGAGTCCAAAACAAGGTAGTATAGACACGCGGATTTGAGCCGGTGGCCGTGAGCGAGCTTACAGGAGGTCTAAGAGAAGAGACCCGGTTTTGACACCGGGCCTCACTCATTCATAGTCGCTTCTCCGTTTCCCCTTGATCGGAGCCCCCGACGCTGACCATTCTCTTGCGAGTCCAGCGAGGCCACTTCCTAAGCGACACTCTAGTATACCCTAGTGCTGGGGATAGTCAACCCATTCCACCGATTTATCCCAACACGCTCGGCAGGGTCCACACTTGCCTTCCCGAGTGTACGCTCCACAGACAAAGCCCTTGCCGGTCCCTACCGTGCTCCCTACCGTGCCGGGGATCATGGGAAGGGTATCCCCTAGCATCGGGGCCGAAACCCTCACCACGAGGTTAGCAGGGGCCTTGTGGGCGTGCTGGCGAATCAGGTCATACTCTTTTGTGGGAATCCAGAATTGGATATCGGGAAGGGCAAGAGCGATATTCACAATCGCTTGAAAATGATCCTCCGATTGGATATCCCCCGCGTCATGCCAGCGAAATACCCTATCGTCCCCCGTTTTCTTGCGATACTTGAAAGAAAGCAATTGGATCATATCCCCTTGCCACGTTTCAAGATCCCCCGTGAGAATGGCAAGCCTACGGGCTTGTGCTTCCTTCACAACCGGGAAAACATACATACCCTTGAAAGCGTAACACTTGGAGCACACGCTACGCTTGATCTTGCGAAGGATGGCCCCGATCTTGCACGCGGAAGCCGGGATCCCATAGGACCATCCCGGCATTTTGGAGGGATTGGAAAGCCCGCCGATGGCTTGTTCTAGTGCTTTGATCGTCATGCCAGAGTATACCCTCGAAAGAACAGAAAGCAAGTAGATAACCCTTTTCTTTTTTCAAGAGGGCGATTTTCTCTCAGACGCTCTCTAAGCCGTTCTCCCGACCTTTTTACAATCGGACGTAGTATAGACACGCGGGCATATTCCTCGCGGGCTGAAAACGCCTTACAGGCTGTCAAGTGAAAACTGGGAAAAAGGTGAGGCGGGCAGGATTCGAACCTGCGACAAATTGCACGTACTAGTATTTAGCAACATCATTAGATCTAACAGAATAGGCTACTATTTTGCTGCCGTGGACACCTTCGGGAGCTACCCTAAACATCCTTAGCTAAGACCCTTTGATCGAGGGAGATTATCCCCCCGCTCTGGCCAGACTGAGCTACCGCCCCATATGAGTTTTCATGTCCTCTCGAACACTGACAGTATACCTCAGGGAGCCGCTTTGTCAAGCGACTCCCTGAAAAAAGATCAATCCGAAATATCAGGAATGCACCCGACAGCCGAAAAGATTACCGCGATTGTAGCAAGAACAATTGAGCCGACAGCATACAATACAAACCGGCCAAACAAAGTGATGGCTTCGTCCATCGCTTCCGAGTCCCCATCGTCAGCCGATGCAAACCCCATGTAAACGTCGGGGGGAGCCCCCCGAACGGAACCGCGTCGGTCCCCAATGGTATGTCTTCCCATGTGAATACAGTATAGCATAGGGGCCAGGGCTTGTCAACCCTGGCCCCTAGGTTATTTACTGGAAGTCACCCCCGAGGAATCGGGCCGCAAGCTTTTGGGCCGCGTCTTCCATCTTGAACCCCGTACCCTGGGGATCCACGTTGCGGATCATACGATCAATCGGGTTGACCGTAGATTTCGCCACTACGGGTGAGTTAGGGCTTGACGTGTAGAACGTGACAGCGTTCACCCAATCGTAAAGGGTGGCCCCGTGCGTTCCGAACTCCGGAAGATCGAACCCGTTTAGGATCGCTTCCTGTTTGTTCTTAGCGACACCGCTAGCGTCGTCAAGAGACTTGATCCCCAGAAGGGTGTTCGTGAGGTTGACAGCCTGAGTCACCGTGAGAGCTTTCCCGCTCCATGCGTTGACCTTGCGGGCCAGAACCTCAATGTGATCCTGTGCGGTCTTCCAGGCGTTCTTAGCCATCTTGACACGGGCGAGCATTGCGGCTTGACGTTCCGCGTCGTCCATCTTGCTCGAAATCCTGTGAGAGATCGTGAACTCGTTTCCACGTCCGATTGCAGCGTACACGTTGGAACACTGGGGACGGAAATTCACCACTTGACCCTTGCACTTGCCGCCCGCAGCGTGCGGAAGACGCAAGATAATGTAGTGTTGCCATTGCTCCCCGTTGGGAAGCATACCGTTTGCATCCATCCTGAGACAGAGCAATTCGAGACTTTCGTTTTTGCCGCTGAAAACGGCATCGGGAGTCACCCAACCCGCGTCAAGCCAGGGCTTGATTTCGGTTGCCACGTCCATCAAAGTGAGAGGGGCGTACTGTTTCGTGACAGTGTGCGGGCTCACGACTCGCCCGTCACTCGTGCGGGAGAGGTGATATTGATTGTCCACCTCGCGAATCGCCTCACAGACGTTCCCTTGGGCGTCAACCCCACCGAAGGGATCGCGAACCAGTGCGGGCTTCCGAAGGATGCCGTAGTCTCTCCCGGCAGTCTCCAAAAACGTGGGAAGATCGGAAATGATGCGGTCTGAGGTTTCACCCTCGACACCCAAGAAGATGCTTTTGGCCGCTTGATCCGTATCGGTGCGGGCGTTGAAAAATCCTGTGATATCAGTGCTCATGGCTTTGTGTTGGTTAGGGTTGTGAGGGCGTTCCCTCGATTCACAAACAGTATACCCACAATTGGGAGGAATGCAAACAGAATCGGGAGAAAAGAAAAAAGCCACCCGATTGGGTGGCCTGTTCCTGTGGGCTTAGCTCTTTTTCGAGCGGGAGCGGAAAGTGTCCTTGTGTGCCCGTTGTAGCACGCGGGCCAGGGCTTGATTGAGGTTGACACCCCATTTCGTCTTGAGTTCGTGCAATTGGGTGATGCTGTCAACGGGGATCGTGGAGAGCATCGCACGGGTTGCCACGTCAGCGGGGAAGCTAGCGGGACGGCCCCGGCCTCGCTTGATAGTGGTGGCAACGGGCTTGGAATTCTTTTTCGTGGTCTTTTTCGTGGTGGTCATAGTCTTGTGTTTGGTTGTGCCCGTTGGGGCGTTTCATTGATCGAACATGGAGAGTATAGCTCTAAGTCCTGGAAAGTCAAATAGAATCTAAATAAATCTCGGAAAGTCAGAAAAACCAAGCGTTCTCTGTACTATATAAGGTTGCCCTTACGGCCAACCCCAGAAGATGCTTGAAAATAAAGAATAACATAGAGTATAAGAAACTATTAGAAACATGTTGACAGGGTTAGATCCTAAGGGTATGATTGGGCATGTACTTACAAGAAACGATCACCGTCCAAAACGATTGGCATAAGAATCGTTTAGAGCTTAGGATAGAAATTCAGTCGGATGATGCCGATTACGTCTATCGTATGCTCGAAAGAGAAGAGGCCGAGCGATTGCGAGATCATTTAACGCAAATGCTGGAAAAACCTGTGGAATGCTTCCATATCAGGTGCAAACAAGAAGCGTCTTTTTTGCTTGACGGCAAGAACTTTTGCACTGGCCATTACAATTTACTTCAGGAAGGGCATAAGATTTCGGATCCTTTGCTTGACTTTCTAGAATAACAGGGTATACTCTGTTACCGCGTTGGGAGTAGTGACTTCGCCCAACCCGAGTAGCCGCCTTGAGCGGAGAAGTCACCCCATTCGGGGTTCCCCAGAGGGGACATAAGTGGCAGGCTTCATCCCTGCCTCCCCGGATACAGTAAGGGGAGAACTGACACTGATGGAATTTTGAGCATAGTAAGGCGTTTCGCCACACTGCTACGATTTTCTAGGAATGGCTTTTTTAAAGCGATTGCCATAGTATCTAAAATTAGGATCTCTAATTGGACCCCCGGTGCTCCTACAGAGCTTACCGTCTAGAATATTGAGTACGGTGCTCCTAGGGATATTAAATTCTTTCGAGAGTTGTCCACTTGAAAAACCTACGGCATACTTCCTACGAATACGTCTAATCACATGAGGGTCATATTTACTCCATGTAAGGTTGCGGTGCTTTTTGTCGCTCATGTTGCTAGCGTGACTACCTTCGTACAAGTGTGCTGGGTTCACACAGGCACGATTGTCACAAGTATGACATAAGTAAGAAGGATTCACACGCTTCTCGATTTTCCAGCTAACCTGATGAGCACGTACAACCTTACCGTCCAGCTTAAACTGTCCGTATCCATATCTGTCTTTTCCAGCGGTCCACAACCAGCAGGTATTGACCCCCGGTAGTTTCTGTACCTTGTTCCAAAAGCGATCCATAGTAGCGTGGCGTCCTTACTTCTTTGCTATAAAATAGGACCAGACTAATGTCTGGTCCTTTTAGGGGCGATCTTGTTGCGACCGCTTCCGTCAGCCTGACGGCTGTGGTTTTGTCAGGATTGTTGATAGGCTGCCAATCCTGGTTGTCCACTTCTTTACGTTGCCCCTACGAAACCAGCCACGGTCGGGCTCATGGGTCATGGCTGGTGTATTGGTAGCGGGGGTAGGATTCGAACCTACGACCTCCAGATTATGGGTCTGGCGAGCTACCTACTGCTCCACCCCGCGACACTATGTGTTTTCAAGTACCTCATTATACGACGAAATACGCCCTATGTCAAGGAAAAACAAGGAAAACATCAATGAGACGGTTTGATACCCGCAAACCCCATTTCTGTCATTTCAAGCCTTTGGTCTGACTATCCTCTACGTTTAACTTCAGCCACTCAAGCAGTGTATCCAGGGTACTACCCCTCACCTCATGCATCGGCAGTCCGTCTCTGCGTGAGTATTCATAGTACACTCAAACCACAGGAAGTCAAGCTGGAAGTTAAAAAGATTTTTACCTTGACAGAGTACGTTTTAAAGCGTATCATTCCCACATGAAAGAACAACTAAGACAAGAGATCAATCTTCTATGGGAACAGATCCTACTACAAAAGGAACAAGGGCTCAGTGCTAAGACGGCTGAGGAGCGGCTGGGCAGGCTTACTGTGATCCTGAGGGACATAGAAACGGCTGATTCTGCTGCCGCTGCTGCGAAACTGGCAGAAGCATCCTACCACGTCACTACGCAGGCCCTCCGTTAACTTATAGTGAGTGTGTGTACACCTGTGGTCAATATGAAGAATCAAGAAGAACGAAGCAATGAAGATGAAACGTACGAATGTTCTTGCTGTGGTCTCAAAATCGTGGTAGACTCTAGTCACACGAACGCCCTCGCCTACACCTGTCCTGCCTGTCTTTCTACTGGTTGTTCCTGTAAGACTTCTTTTGTTCTCTATAGGGATTAGGATTCGCTTAAAAATAACATGACTACAATCCCTCACGCCGACTTCTATCAAACCCCAGATGGCGACTGGGTTCTCCAAATCGTGGTTCGTGTAGAAGATGAAGACTTCTCGACTGGCCGTTCTTATGTTGTCTTTTACAGGAAAGTAGCTTGACTTAGCCGCTAATGCGGCTATACTGTGACATGTACACATCCAAAGACCTCCCCCTGAGGCAACAGAAGATCATCGAGCTACTAGAGGATGGTGGTGCCCCCATGACCGCTAGCGAGATCGCTCTAGAGCTAGATACCCAACTCCATCGCACGCAATGCGACCTTTCCTTCCTGATTAACTCTAACTACATCACTCATGGTAGTTTTGGAGAGTATCAGGCTTGCCCTAAACCATAATGGACAACATTGCCATCAAGACCAAACTGGACGAGGTTGAACTCGATGCCATTGTGCAGTCTTTAAAACGAACCAGAAACCAGGACGTACGCCCTCTCATTAAGAAGCTTAGTGAAAAGCTCAGAAAGGTGCGTTCAAACACCGCTAGGAGCATGATACCGTGTGCGGCCTGCTTAAAAACGTTCAAGTCAAACAGCGAACTCATTACTCGTCATCACTTAGTTCCTAAAGCGTCATTTGTCTCTAATGAGGAGCGATTGGCCACACAATCAGCAAGACCCACGATTAGGCTCTGCGTAGAATGTCACAATTTGGTACATCGCGAACTTGGCGATGGACACGAGTTTCGTGGCCCTACTACCCGGCGTCACCTAATTAGGTGGATTCGCTTGAAAAGAGATAAAATCTAATGTTCAATCAACACGTAAAAGAACTACTGGAACGCTCTATTGCCACAATCATCGAAGTAAAGCTTAACAGACGTGAGTACAGGACCGTTCACAAGGCCCTTAATCGCATGTGGCTAACCGAGGATAACGTTCAAAGTCAAGAGGAAAGCGACATGATTTCAGACCTCATGTGTTACAAGTTTGCTCAATGCACCTGTACTGGTTTAAGTCATAGGTCTGATTGCGAGTTCCACGTCATCCCGCTGTAAATGAATGACAATCGTGTAGAATACGCACCAGCACGGTCATCCAAAAATGACAAACAAAAACGACATAAACAACTCGGATAGTGATCTCGTTGGGCGGAAGGTACGCCGAGGTAGAAGCACCAGAACCATCATCAGAATGTATGATGATATCCCCGGAGGAGTCCGTCTAGACAAGCCCATCGAGGGCTTCGTTTCGTGGAACATTACTGACCTCAAACTGCTCGAAAGATAGAATTTAAAGATATGAAAGTACGAGAATTGATTGAACAATTGTCTCAGCTAGATCCAGAACTTCCTGTGATTGCTGGTGATCCCAACCATCGAGAAGGTGGTTTTTGGGTTATGAAAACCCATCTCGGTGGCTGGATTTGTCAGCAATACATCTAGATGCCTACATACGAATACAAATGCAGTGCTTGTGATGCTGAGCACGAATTCATTCAAAGAATGTCGGAAAACCCCAAGCGTAAGTGCCCATCGTGTGGTAAGATGAAGTTACAACGACAGATCAGCAGGAATGTTGGCGTTATCTTTAAAGGTGATGGCTTCTACTGCAACGATTACCCCAAAGAAGACAAATGAAACTGATTGAGAAAAACATCCTGGATGTGACTGGCCCTGCCGTCATCTGTCATCAGGTCAATTGCCTTGGGGTCATGGGTGCTGGGCTTGCCCTTCAAATTCGCAGAGAGTGGGAAAACGTCTACAATGTCTACGTGGACAAGGACGATTGGCAAGTGGGAGACTGTCAACTGGTAACAATCGGTGACGCTCAATTCGTGGCCAATCTGGCTGGTCAACAGAACGTAGGTGGCGGTGTACAAACGGATTACAACGGATTGTGCCAAGCTTTCCGTCAGGCTCGTGACTTCACCAGGGCAAACGACATCCAATTGTACATACCCCACATGATGGGCTGCGGTCTCGCTGGAGGCGATTGGGACGTTGTTGTCCACATGCTTGAGGATATCGCACCGGAAACAATTATCTGCAAATTGCCTTGATGCACGAAAACGCCGAGCGGTTTCTTCAAAACGAATTGGCACGAGCGGAGGCTGTAGTAGCTTCTGAAACCGACAACAAAAAACAACATACGCCAACTATTGACAATCACCGTGGACAAGTCATGGCCTTACAGAAAGCTTTGGCGTGGCTTGAAATGGATAAGCCTAAAGTGGTGACGGTCATAGTTGAGAAGAAACCCGAGGTCGGCGTGATCTTTGGCGGGATCGCTGGCATCGTCATCATCATCCTAATTGGGTCTGCTATGGTCGCCTCACTAATACCGTCATGAATTGCAGCAGACCAATTCGCACACATTGCCGCACTAATACTACTGATACAATGAAGTTCCTCATCCTTGGCGATGTTCATGCTTTCTGGGAAGACATGAACGTGACGATTGCGAGAGCGATCCGTCAGCACTCTGACATTACGCATATTGTCCAGGTGGGGGATTTTGGTTACGGTACATGGCCCCACAGTAAAGATAAGCCATTTAAGGCAAGTAAGAGTTTTCTCTCTCCTGAGGAAATGGAAGTCTACGACAACGCTGAGAAGCTTTGGATTGACGGCAACCATGAGAACTTTGACATGCTTGAAATGGATGGTGGAGCATGGCAACCCGATTGGACACACATGCCGCGAGGTAGTGTGATCGAGGTTGATGGCTATAGAGCTATGTTCTTCGGTGGGGCTGCTTCGATTGACAAGTATCGTCGTGTCGAAGGTTCCTCTTGGTGGCGACAGGAAGATATTACTTATCAACAGGTTCAAAACACTTTGGACAATGTTGAGGGTACAATCGATGCACTGTTCACCCATGAGCATCCAATGTGTATTCCATATTCTGATGATCGCTATAAACGTAATCATACAGAGAGCAAGGGCAATCGGCAACTACTGCAAGCGATTGTAGATAAGTTTCAGCCAAGTTTTTGCTTTTTTGGGCATCATCATAGCGAAGACCGGGGTATGATTGGTCAGATGGAATGGGCGTGTTGCCCAATCATCGAGTCCAGACTCTACACGATTTGGACAGGCGAATCAATCATCACACACTGGTAATCATGACAAAACCCGAAACACCCATGCTCACAGTCGATATCATCATCGAAATTGAAGATGGTATCGTACTGATCGAGCGTAAGAATGAGCCCCATGGCTGGGCACTACCGGGAGGTTGCGTTGACGTAGGTGAAACCTGCCAAGACGCTGCCATCCGTGAAGCCAAGGAAGAAACTGGCTTGAAAATTAACAATGTTGTAGAAGCTGGCATCTATGACGCTCCCGACCGCGATCCGCGAGGTCACGCTGTAAGTATTACACATTACGCTCAAGCAGAAGGCACTCCTGTTGGTGCTGACGATGCAAAGAATGCGATTGTGATTGATCCGCAAACCGCACTTGATCAATACTACAACGGTACTCTAGTACTGTGCTTTGATCATAAGCAAATCATTCAAGACTACCTCGATTACACGCAACAGTAATGAATCGGAGCCCCATACAAAACGATGCGTTGTTTTTAGAAGCATTACATGCTGGTAAATACACGGTTAATAAGTATAGCGGCAACATCTATAGTGAATATTGTCAATCTGGCAAACGTCCGCGTCCACTGTTACTTAAAGGACGATTAACTCGTTATGGATATGTGCAATTGGTTTTTAGAACAATTAGTTCTGATAAACCAGTAGCAATCTATATGCATCGTGCGATTATGGTTGCTGCCCTCAATACAGTAATACCAGACGGCAAAACTGTGGATCATGTTAATGGATGTATTCATGATAATGATATTCGTAATCTGCGATTAGCTACTGTTCAAGAACAACAATTTAACTCTAAGGCAAAATCTTCCGGATATAAAGGCATTAGTAAAAACAGTAAAAATAGATGGCAGGCCGAAATAAGACATAATGGCAAAGCAATCTATCTTGGTAATTTTGATAATCCCGTAAAAGCAGCACGAGCATACGACGCTAAAGCTCGTGAATTATTTGGCGAATACGCCAAAACTAACTTCAATGAATAATTTTAACATAGTAGCATTTGGATCGGATTCCTACAAGTATTCGCATCACGGTTTTTATCCTGACGGTCTTGAAACCGTTTACTCGTATTGCGAACCGCGAGTCGGTGCTCGTTTTGATGAGACCGTGTTCTTCGGACTACAGTACATTATCTCGCGTTACCTGACTGGTCAGGTTGTTACGCGAGATAAGATTGAGGAAGCCGCTGCTATCTGTACGGCACACTTCGGTAGCGAAGAAGTCTTCAACCGCGAAGGCTGGGAATACATTCTCGACAAGTGCCAAGGACGCCTTCCCGTAAGGATTACTGCTATCCCCGAGGGGACGGTCGTGCCGACAGGCACAGCACTATTCACTATCGAGAACACCGATCCGCAGGTGCCGTGGCTAACGAACTTCCTGGAGACTTTGCTTATGCAAATGTGGTCGCCCACGACCGTTGCAAGCTCTAGTCGTAAGGTCAAAAAGATCATCGCTCGCTACCTGGAAGAGACTGGCGACCTTGCTGGCCTGCCGTTTAAGCTTCATGATTTTGGCATGCGTGGTGTTTCGTCGCTCGAAACTGCCGCACTGTCTGGTGCTGCTCACCTTACGAGTTTCATGGGCACCGATACCATGGCCGCACTTCCCCTGTTGCGGGACTACTATGGCCCCAAAGCACTTCCCATGTCGATGCGACTGGCAGACAGCAAGACACAATGGGATATGCCTGGGTTCTCCATCCCCGCAACAGAGCACTCTGTTATGACTTCGGGTGGACCCGAGGGCGAGGCCGACATTGTACGCAAGGTGCTCACTGCTCATCCGACAGGCTTGGTTGCCATCGTCATCGACTCGTTCGATACCATGGGCTTTATTCACAACGTCATCGGCGGCAACGAAGACATTATGGATATGATCCGCAATCGCGAGGGAACCGTCGTGTTCCGTCCCGATTCTGGTACGCTCCCCAAGATTGATATTGATGTTTTTGAAGCCCTGGCAGAAGTCTTCGGGACTACTGTTAACGAGAAAGGCTTCCGAGTTCTGCCAGATTATGTTCGCATGATCCAAGGCGACGGCATTAAGTGGTACGAGTATAAAACACAAGCAGAGAATGACGTATGGTGTGACCACTGGGGACACACTGTTGCCGATGTTCTTGAAGCGTTCAAGGTTAACGGTATCTCTGCCGACAACATTGCGTTCGGCTCTGGAGGGGGACTCCTCCAAGACTTCACGCGAGACACGCAGTGCTTCGCTATCAAGTGTTCTGCTATGCAAATCAATGGCGAGTGGGTCGATATCTTCAAGCAACCGAAGACCGATCCTACAAAGAACTCCAAGCGTGGACGCTTGGGTGTCTTCCGTAACTCACGGGGCGAATTCAAAACCCTTAAGCTGGAGACAGTTCACGAGACCAGACTTAAGGAAAACCTATTGCAAGACGTTCTCTATAATGGTGTCCCCATGAACATCATGACGCTCGATGAGATTCGGGTCAACGCCGCACTCCCCGTCACAGAAACAGACATAATCAAAATCGATGGAACAATTTTGCAATCAACTTAATCAATCTTCGTGGCGAGGTATCATCACGGAGGTTGGTCTAGGTCTAGAGTTTAGCTCTAAGTATCTACGAGTACCCGGTGCATCCAAAACGATTCTAGGCATTGACTGTCCGTATGATGCTACTGGTCGCTCCGCAGGTATGCGTGCGGTATCACTTGAAAACGCTAAGAGATTAGCTCATGAGAACCTGTTTAAAGTGTTGGGACGAACAGAACATAGTCCCAGTCTGTTTGGATTAGCTATTACCGGAGCACACTACCAGGATCGACCGTCGCATGGATGGATATACATTGCCACAAGAGAATGGCAAGCGTACATGCACTTCTCGGTAGCTGCCTGTGCCGACCGTGAGTGGGTTGGCCGCATTGTAAGTGATCGTGTACAGTGGCTCATGAATGCGTGTATGCTGAGCACCGACACTTGGGTTGAACACATTAATAGTATTGAGGATTCCCTTGAGACTCACAATATCGATGTGTTGTATGCTCCTGGTGTCTCTGATGCTGAACGCATGATCCTTTTGAAGCCGCTCAATCCTTTGGTTTATCACAAAGGCAAGTTCCAACGGGTGATGGATTACGTTAGGGATTATCCCACGATCTATCCTGGGGCATTCAATCCTCCTACTCAAAAACACCTGAGCGTGGAGAGTTGCTTGTACGAGATTTCACAACAACACTACTATAAGGGCGGGCTCTCTATTGAGGATATGCTTCATAGAGTGCGTATGTTGGATGTGGAAGGTCGCCCGACTCTACTTACGCAAGCACCTAGATTTATAGACAAACGCCAGACGCTTACTACTGCTGGTGCAAAAGACATTATCTTTGTACTGGGTGCTGACGCTTGGAACATGACGATTACTGCACACCAGTATCCGTCTGTGGAATGGCTAAGTGATCGTCTGCCCAATACTGATTTCGTGATTATGTCACGCAAGGGTATGGACATTCAAGACAATCAAATCTCTGCCACGCTTAACTGGTCAGTGTCAAGTGTCCGCGACATGGATCACTTAAGCTCTACAGAAATACGAGAGCACGACAACCCCCACGAACACGAGTACCTAACTCCTGCTGTATCTGATTACATCAAAACAAGAGAATTATATACTTGACAGACGGCATTCACGGGATATACTATCCTCGTGAAGAAGCTCGAAAACAAAGAATGGTGCTTTGTCATTGGTGACGGGGTGCTGGAATGCTTGTCCCGATTGGGTTTACAGACTTTCGGGCTGGCAAGGGCAAACTTATTCGCATCACAATCTTAAAAATCACTTGACATACGTGCTAACCAGGGTATAATGTACTCACACAAGGCGAAGGGAAACCTTCAAACACTCAAAGACACATGGAAATCAAGCAAGTAGAAAACACCATCGTTCGCTCAGGCGACTTTCAAGAGACCGCATTCAAGATCGCGGCCAACGCTCAGGCGTTCGAGATTCTGTCGAAGAATCTGTACTCTGACCCCATGACTGCTATCATTCGGGAACTCAGCACCAACGCTGCGGACTCCCATACTGATGCAGGAAACCCTGAGCCGTTCGACGTTCACCTTCCCAACTCGATTGACCCCGAGTTCGTGATCCGCGATTACGGCACTGGTCTCTCGCAGGAAGACGTAGAAGGTATTTACTCTACGTATTTCGAGTCGAACCGCAATGGTTCCAACGAATGCACGGGAGGCTTCGGCCTGGGCTCGAAAACCCCGTTCGCTCTGGTGGACATGTTTTCCTTTACTTCTTATTTCAAGGGGATGAAGTACGAGTACTCTGTCTTCAAAGGTGAAGCAGGAGCACCCACGATTGCACTGTTGAATAAGACCGTCACGGTCGAAAAGAACGGTGTTGAGATCAAGCTGCACATTAACGAAAGGGATATCTGGGACTTCAACCAGAAAGCCCAAAAGGTGTATGCCTTTTTCAAGCTTCGTCCGAACGTCACTGGTGCCCGTCTAGACTTTACGGATTATGAACCCGCACTGTCTGGTGATGGCTGGTCCTTGTATCGGGGGTATTCTTCGCCCACTCGTTCTGAGATCAGTATCGTTATGGGTAACGTTTGTTACAATGCGACTGGTGGAGGAGTTCGTTCTGGGCTTGGGCATTCTGCTAAGCTGATGCTCGAAATGAACGTTGGTGATTGTACTCCTACTCCGAGTCGTGAAGAACTTCACTACGACGAGAAGACTATCGGAAACCTGCAAGCTGCTTTGACTACAGCAGAAGCAGAGGCTTGTGTAGCGGTACTGGATACCGTTAAGGATGCCAAGACCAGAATGGAACGCATTATCAAAATGGATGCCTTCCGTGGTCTTGTGAATTTCGACCAAGACGAAAAGAGTATTGATACTCACGAAGACGGTGCATACACTTTGTATCCGGTTGGATTGGCGTATCGTAAGAAGACGCTTGAAATCAATCGTCACGCCCACAGGTTCCAGCCCAAGGCCGACAGGACATACGTCTTCATTCAAAAGAACGATGACTGCGAGATTAGCTACAAAGAAAAGAGAAACCTGCGTCATTACCTTAACGGTAACAACGCTGAGTGCTTCCTAGTCAAGATTGATGACGCTGCGAAATTCGCAGAGACCTTTGGCGAAGTTACCGTTAAGCTTTCGGATCTTCCGGACGCACCCAAAAAGGTACGCAGTAATGGTACCGCTAGTGGCACTCGGACCTATGTTAAGAAGCTCAACTGTCGCTACCGTAGTCGAGTTAGCGATATGTGGGATAGTGTTGACAAGAAAGACGTTGATGTTACTAACGCTATTGCTATCGAGCGTATTGGATACAAGTGCATCTGGATGGGGCGAGAGTACAACGCTAACGAAATTCAGGAAATTGCCGTAAGCCTTGGCTATACGTCGGTCTACGGTCTTCCTCAAAAGCGTTACGAGAAGCTGCGTGCCGAGCTTGGCCTGGACGATCTTGCGACCGAGGCTCGAAAGAAAATGGAAGATTTCGTGAAAACTGCCGACCAGTACACAAGAGCTAGGGTACAATATGGTGTTCCGAGAGAGTTCTCTGACGAGTTCCTGAACGCTGTTGATGGTCTGTCGGACGCTAGTTCGAATCTGGTCAAGCTGACCAAGGCAGAAGAAACCAACTACAGGTGGAATGGACTCCTTAGCTTGTTCAACCTGACTCTGCCTAAGGCTGAGAACTTCACTAACACATTCAAAGAACAATACCCTCTGGTTGCCAACATCGACCTTGACTACGCCAAAGTCGAAGACGTAATCGAATACATCCAACTCAAGTCATAATCATGAGCATTTTAACCAACCCCTTCCGTCGTAAAGCCAAGGCCCCTAGGTTTGTCATCGCCAACGATCTGTCGATCATTTTGGTTCTTGATGGTCAGACCCACATGCTTGGCTCCACCCATCCGAACCATGGCAAAATCATCGAAGCTCTCGACGCTGAGGACTACGATGTACTGCCTACCCTGGTCAACATCCCGAAGGCCCTGAACGCTTACACGAACGGCAGTGTAGTGGTCAACGAGTACGGTGAAGTCACCTACAATGGGGAAGAGTTGCACAATGCTATCGGCAGACGCATTACGGATTTCTTCCAGCGTGGCCTTGACTTCCAGCCGCTTGTGAAGTTCCTTGAAAACCTGATGGATAATCCGTCCTTCAACTCGCGAGCACAACTGTACACGTTCCTGGAGAACGAGGGGTTGGCCGTGACGGAAGACGGGTGTTTCGTGGGGTACAAGGGCGTGAACAATGACCTTAAGGATTGTCACACGAACTCGTTCGACAACAGTGTCGGTCAAGTACACGAAATGGATCGTTCTTCGGTGGATGACAACCCGAACAACCACTGCTCGTCTGGGTTCCATATTGGCTCCCAGGGGTACGCATCTGGCTTTGGCCAACGTCTGCTTTTGGTTAAGGTCAACCCCAAGGATGCGGTGAGCGTCCCGAGCGACCATGACTGCCAGAAGCTTCGCTGCTGCCGCTACGAAGTCCTTGAAGAAGTCAAGCTAGACAAGGTACTGAGTGAGCCGCTGTACGCTCCCACGTTCCCTGAGGTAGAAGAAGACTGCTGTAGTTCTTGCGGTGAATCCTACTGTGATGGCGAGTGCGAAGACTCCGACTGCGGCGAGTGCGGCTATCCGGAAGACGACTGCGAGTGCGACTGGTAAAAGTTAACCTTGTGTTGGGCTAACGCCCGAGGGTAGGTGGCTCTGGAGAGAGTCACCTATTTTATTAGATAATTGTTTCTTGACACACCTAAACTAGTGTAATTACCCTGGTCAGCGAATCTTTTCAAGAAAAGAACTTGACTATCTTCGCTTCCAGGGTACAATGTACCTGTCAAGTCAACTGAGACCTGACAACTCCTCGTCACGAGGGGTCTTTGAAAACTCGGAACCAATCATAGCGGCAGAGACGCATAGCGTCTGCCGCTAAGGAACATGCATCGGTGGTGTAATTAAAGCACGCTTCCCAGCGGGGGGAGTAGAGCAGGAGGTAGTGCCTGCCCGACGCACCAGTACAGGGTGTTAGAAAACATCTCGTGTTATATCCGTTGACAAACCCTAGGATTTGCTTCGACTACAAGAATGGATAAGCAACGAGAGCTTCGAAACGCTGGCGGCATGTTGGAGCTACCAATAGTGCCACACCTTAGGCGGGGGATACCCCGCCACCTTACACGTTGTTTTTAAGGCGACTGGAGTAATCATCCAGTGTTAATCTAGCAGAGTTGTGGAATACTCTTAAAAGGTAAAACGGAATGGTGGACTGCTCGCTAGAGCCGAAGGCCCACAGACCTTAAAAATAACATTACTCACCCTCTTACGGTAAACGAATAAGTCTCCAATGTGTGCTTGCGTAGCAAGCTGAACTAGTAGCTGATGATACAAGAAGAAGCTTTTGGAGGGTCGGCTCGTTGTTTATCGTAAATACAACGCTGCAATAGGGCAGCGAATGATATGCAAAGATTTTGGAATAAAGTAAACAAAAACTCTGGCGTTTTTGGAGTAGATGGCAAGTATCCAACCGAATGCTGGGAATGGCAGGGCGGTAGTCGTGGCAATGGATATGGTGCAATAAAAATTAACAAAAAAGTTATTGATGTTCATCGTGTTTCATGGACGCTCCACTTTGGATTAATTCTTCATGGTCTTTGTGTATGTCACAAGTGCGACAATAGAAAATGCGTACGATCAGATCATTTATTCTTAGGTACGAGAGACGATAATAATAAAGATATGGTTACTAAAGGACGTAACCGCAGAGGTAAAACAAAATTATCTCCAGAAGACGTAGAGAATATACGTCAAGAGTATCGTCCGGGCGTTAAGGGTTATGGTTTTAAAGCTCTAGCTAAAAAATACCAAGTAAGTCACAACGCCATTAAAGGAATAGTTCGATACAAGTACTGGAAATAGTATGGTGCATATGGTGTAGGTGGCAGCATATCTCACTGTGACTGAGACGGCATGGGTTCAAACCCCATTATGTACCCCAAACAATGCAATATTCAGACAGCTTTAGTAACTGTCGAAGGCAAAATCTAGTTCGTGGATATTGTATTTTCAAGCTCCGTGAGCGGAGCGAACGTCGTAGTAGACCCCTAAAGAGAGGGCCGAGGCTGTAACCCTCGTGGCCGTAAAGGCCCCGCTGGGAGCATTACCCAGATGCGGCACCAATACAAGCTAGGCGAGATAACAGTAACGCCTTTCCTAGAACCTAGGATAACTAGGGTAACTCGTAGGGCCGCAAACCCTTTCTAGCTTTTGAACACGCCATTGTTAGTGGCTAGTGGGGGTGGCGACAAGCCCCATGATGTAGAAACGACATGACAGTCGTAACAAAAGCCCCTAGTCTCGGAGAGACCGGAGCCGACCTCCGTGAGTTGTAATGGTGGAGGCGAGTCCTTGGGCATGGTAAGCCAAAACTCAAGGACAATATCCTTTGAAGCTAGTACAGCAGTCACCGAACATCGTAGGAGAAGGAATCACTGCGAACGAATAGATTCTGATCATTTATGATCGAAAATCATATGAAAACACCCAAAATCACTGCGATCTGATTGATTTTGAGTAATGGCTTTTCGTCTAAAAACAAGCTAGGACACCTCCTATTTACAGGAGGAAATGCAGGTGCGAGTCCTGCGGGGCCAACCATACACCCCTTAAGGGGATCTCAGAAGCTTCTAGCATTTTTGAGAAAACAAGAATATGCCGCATAAGTGTAACGGGTGACACGCAAGCCTTCCAAGTTTGATAAGCGAGTTCGAGCCTCGCATGCGGTTCCAAATAATACCCCCGGTACTGTTTGACAGCGGTCAAAACGAGGGTATACTAAATATCATGATGAACGCACCCAAGTTCGATAGTGACAAGATCGCACTCTTCGATATGGACGAAACCCTTGTCAATTTTCAAGGTCCGCTCCGTGAAGCTTTGCTTCGCATGAAAGGTCCAGAAGAAGAGATCCCTGAAAATCTGTGGGCTATGCCCGATCACTGGTATGCACGAGCCCAGGCAATCAAAAAGGAACCTGGATTCTGGCGTAACCTTCCGAAGCTGCAATGGGGTTGGGATGTACTCGATATCGCTCGCGAGATCGGATTTGACATTCATGTTCTTACCAAAGGCCCCACGACAGGCTCAGTAGCCTGGAGTGAGAAGGTTGATTGGGTACGAGAGAATCTTCCCGAAGCCACGCTACATATCACTGACGACAAACGCATTGCTTACGGTCGTGTATTCGTGGATGACTATCTTCCTTTTATGGAGCTTTGGCTGCAAAATCGCCCACGCGGACTGGGGATAGTGAATTGTCCAACACAAAATCCAAATCTTGTGAATGCTCACGATGGTATGGATCAAGTACGTACGAGATTACAAATGGCATATGACAGATAATGAAAAGATTTTGGAATAAAGTTAATCAATTGTCCAAATTGATAGGCAAAACCTGGAAACACGTAAATTAGCCCCTATAGTTTAATGGTAAAACACTAGTTTTGTAAACTTGAAATCCTGGTTCAATTCCTGGTGGGGGCTCCAACACACACGGGCGATTAGTTCAATGGAAGAACGTCGGTGTTACATACCGAAGACGGGGGATCGTTACCCTCATTGCCTACCAATACAACACAAGAAAACAAGTAAGCTGAAACAAGTCATGAAAGGGCGTTTCGACCTTTTATGGTAAGTAGTGCGGGATCATACAGCGGTCTAGTATGCTGGGTTCTGAGCCCAGTCACCTGAGTTCGAATCTCAGTCCCGCTGCCAACTATAGCGGGATGATGTAATCGGTTAGCATGAGAGGTTTTGAACCTGTCTGTCTGGGTTCAAGTCCCAGTCCCGCTTCCATTTTCTTGAAATTCACTTGACTAGCACGAGAATCGTGCTATACTTTGAACATGAACAGATTCATCATCTACTGCCCTGAGTCGGAATCATTCGTTAGAGTTCGTCACGGATGGACCTCTGGGCATCCTGCGGAAGCAGTCAACAGCTACGCTTCACGAAGCGAAGCGAGTAAAGCACAAAGCCGTTTTCACAGCCTTCGAAACTGTCAAGTTGTTGAAGTGCAGAAGACAGTAACATTCATGGATGGCCGAGCGGTCGAAGGCATTGGGCCGTTAACCCAACGAGAGAAATCTCCATCCTAGGTTCGAATCCTAGTCCATGAGCCAATACAATCAGGCTAAAGTGTTATGGCCGCACGGGTGTTTTGGGAACATCCAGTCTAGGTTCGATTCCTAGTAGCCTGACCAAACAACTCGGCCCTGTACCAGAATTGGCATATGGATCCGACTTAAAATCGGAGGTTTGCGGGTTCGACTCCCGCTAGGGCCACCACCTTTACTGAAAGACCATAAAGAATAAAGATGCTAAGAAAACTAACAGCGGTTCTACTTCTGCTGGCTAGCTGCCATCAGCAGAAGACAGAGAGCCCGCAGACCAACCACGAACCGCCCGACCCTCCGCAGATTCACGAAGACTGCACCGATTGGGAGACTGGCGGATCCACGCTGCCGCTACCGCAGTTCATTGGCCACTTTGAGATTCCTGATAGGTATTTCGTTTGTGGCGACACCGACCCGACAGAACAAGACTACTACTGGTTTATTTCACAGGACGAAGTTCTGATGAACCTTGCACTAGACAGCGAAGCAGACACAACGCTTAATCTTAATGTGTGGGGTCGCAGTCTCATTCAGGACGAAGGCGAAACCATCATTGTACACGATTTGGTATACTCCTTCATTGGAGACCCTGGCTCGTTACAGGTTACTGGATTTCCTGTGCCGCAAAGCAATTACGGCTTTGTAGTGGGTATCACCTCGTTAAACAACGTTAGCGATTATCAGCTTGAAATCTGGCCCTTCTAGGGTACTATTCTATAAGGGGGATGGTCCTCTTATAGAACGGATGGCAACATGTTTGATATAAAAGTAAGTATGGAACTCCGCGACGGCTCCCGTGAGGAGTATGTTTTAAGCGGCGGGCTACACTGGAGAAAAGAAAGATACTTGCGATGGACTCAGAAGTATAAGAGACTTCTGGGTCAGGCGTTACACATTACATTAACGCAGCACAATAACTTCGACGCGACTGAGGTTGTTGTAAGTATTGCTAATGGTTTCCGTAACAAGGGAACCAAGTATTTCACAAATCTTAAAATTGAGGTAGACGGAGAAGTTCGCGAGTATAGCGGCAAACACATGATCCGTCCTCGCGGCATCATTGCCGAGCGTTTTGTTACCGGACCTGACGCAGACCAAGTTAGGGACTACAAGCACATTCCTGAGGAATGGGTGCCGGAATGGCTGCCGCATAAAGCAAAGGTTGCCATAGACAAGTATCACAACCGCAGCGAAGACTCGTACGGGCCGTATAAGCCTTTTTGGAATAAGTTCCACACGCTCAGTGATTCGCACGGTGGAGCGGGCATCGCCCCCTTCTCTGATTGGACCAAGTGCAAAGAAGGATACCAACTTCGTTCGCTTGAGTTCTATGGCGAGGTTTGTCGTTCACCTATTGCTTGTTTAAAGCCTAGAAATGGTAAACCATTACAGCTTAATGAAAAGTACTGGCTTGGTAGAACATATCAGCATGAATTGCCTCAGTTTAACAGTTGGCCCGACAACTGGTGTGAATATAGCGAATGGCTGATGCACTATCAGGCTCACGATTACACGCACTTGTGGCGTATGATTCGTGCGGCGTGGCAGCTTGCTCCTTATGATCCATTTGCACGCATGTTCATGAAGTGGGTTTGGAACGACTGCAAGATGAACCTTGAGGGTGCCGCTGGAAATAACGATTACAACAACTTGTTCTGGTCGTTAACCAAGAGAATGCGTTCTGCTGAACCCAACCAAGGGGCTCGCTGGGCTGACCGTGGTTTCTATCATGTAATTCGTTGCTTCTTGTCTGTGTCACCGTACATAGGACGCAGAGAGCGTAAGAAGTGGAGACGACTTTTCATTGCAGCTATTCGTCGTGTGGTCACACCAGATGGCGTATGCTTGAGAGACGAAAACGTACCTCAACACATTTTTGAAGTTATGGGGGACGTTCCCTTGACTCGTGGATTCCAAGCACAGCTTTTAGCTTCTGTTTATGAAGAGCTTGGCCTGGACGACATTCTTGCAAACTTTAGAAACACGTTTCCGATTTGGGTTCCTGATTATTCAGAAACACTAAATCACTCTAACCACAACGGCCATGAAATGTACCGTCCATACAATGGTATGTACAATATTGGCATTTTTGGTTATGATAGTTTTGAGCATTTCAATGCAGCTAATGAAAGTCGTGGAGTTAATGGATCTTCACAGGACTACGACTGCACAAATCCGAAATCCTACTTGACAGACTGAGCCCTTGAGGGTATAATTAGTCAACTTACCCCCTAACCCCTTCTATTGAATATGAAAGCACTCCTTCTAGCACTCCCCCTTCTGATGAGCGGCAACACCCCCGATTTCGAGTCCTATTGCCAATCAGGTGATAACTCCTGGGGAATTGGAGCCGTTATCGTTGGAGAAGGCACCTCCAGTCTCGCTCTTGATGACTGTAGTATGAATGTCACCAATATGGTTGGCAATCGTTACTGCGGCATCATGTACGGCACCGTCCCCATGGAACTCCCCTTCGGTGATGGTTGGCTCTGTCTCCATCCTGGATATTCTCAGTTTATTGGTGGCACGAAGTACACTTCTGCAACCGGCGAACAAAACTGGCAAGCCACACTTGACTTTGCTTCTCCTGGTGATACCATTTACTTCCAAGCTTGGTACCGTGATCCGGGTTTCGGCAGTCAATTCAACACCTCGAACGGCCTGAAAGTTAACGTAAGGCTATAGAACACAGGGAATTGGTGTAATCGGCAACATCCTGGCCTCATAAGCCAGGGCTATGGGTTCAAGTCCCGTATTCCCAACCAACACATGCACCCGTGGCCTAACTGGACCAGGGCTCCCGACTACGAATCGGGCGATTGTAGGTTCAAATCCCACACTTACCTCCAAATAAAACTTGACAAGCACGAAAATCGTGCTATACTTGAGTATGAACGAAATTTCCTCTCATCAGGCAACTCTCATTCACGACATTGCTTCTTACAAGGAAGTGATGGGAGCTAAGCGTTTCAAGCGTACTAAGGAAGAAATGGCAATGGGGCTGACTGCTGAAAAAGCGTTGGAACTACGCCTAAGGGAAGCCAACGATCTTCCGGCTGGTGCTGTTGGTAGTCGCCCCACGCCGCGAGCATCTACGTCACGAAAGGGCGATATTACGATCAAGATTCGTCCTGCTGCTGGCGTTGAGTCTAGTTATTTCGAACGACTCCCAAATGGGCCTGTTGAAATAGTTCTTGATGAAAAGTGGTACGGTTGGTTTGGAACCCTGTTAGACTCTCCGTACGACGGAGACAACACGAAACTTCTAAACCACATTCTTGACCTTGGTATAGGTGAAGCATTAACAAGGTTTCATTTTCCAAAAGACATTGAGGATTATGAATCGTAAGGATCCAATTCAGTTGTTCTTTAAGCACGTTGACAAGACAACGGACTGTTGGTTGTGGATTGGTGCAAGAGGCGGACTCTTAATCCGTCAGATCTGGGTTCAAATCCCAGGGGGCCGACCAAACATTCGCTCTTTGAGCGAAGCGAAAATGCGGGCGTAGCATAGTGGACCAATGCATCAGCCTTCTAAGCTGAAAAACGAGGGTTCGAATCCTTCCGCCCGTACCAACTCACTTCGTTCGTAAGAATGAAGTCAAGGGAGTGTAATCAAGTGGCCGAAGATACCCGGCTTTTAACCGGATGAGCGAAAGCTCCGTCGTGGGTTCAAATCCTACCACTCCCACCAAATAACTATGAAATATAAAACTAAAGATAATCTAATAACGTTGGGCCTTGCAATATTAGTAATACTTTCTATCATTGCTGTTATTGGCACAATTATGGATGCTGGAAAAGACTCAGTTCGTCAAGAAGCAGTAGATAATGGACACGCCACCTGGGTTGTAAAAGAAGGATCCAAATTTACTAGTTTTGAGTGGAATAACTTGACACACGAGCAATAACGAGTATAATGTAGTCATGAACGAACAAAACGAAACAGTCACTCTCACTCGTGCAGAGCACGAACAACTCTTGGAAGATCAGCAGTTCCTTCGGGCACTACAAGCTGCTGGCGTTGACAACTGGGAAGGGTATGCAGATGCCCAAGAAATCCTGGAAGACGAATAACACTCTCTCCGACATTCACTAACTATAGATAATATCAAAGGTTAATCGAACTGAAGGAATCCCACAGAAATTTTTTCTGTCGGAGAGAGCCATGCAGGAATGGCGTAATTGGTAGCCGCACGAGATTTAGGATCTCGTATCAGAAATGGTGTGGGGGTTCGAGTCCCCCTTCCTGTACCACACACTTTTTACTTACTATGAGCGAACTAATCATTCAGCCTACCACGATTGAGGCTATCAAACCCCACCCTAATGCTGATCGCGATGTTTTTAGCACACGCTGACCCCGCTGTACCAGGCTCCTTCGGATTATTTTTCATCTTGGCTGAGATAGTATTAATCCTATGCTGCTTCGCTGTCCCGGTTACGTTTATACTTGCCTTTGTTGCACCTCTGATTAGCATATATTGTACTCGTTGGAATGATTGGCTGAAAGATAAAGAAGAAGAACGGAAACGAAATGCATTGAAACACCGAATGTCATGAGTAGGAAAAATCCCAGATCTACTACTCCTCTGGTTTTTCAAAAACCGATTAAGATTAAATCTCTCAAGCCCATACTATCACAGCGTGACCTCAAGAGACTGATGGTTGCTCAGATTCTCTCTGGTATGCTATCCAACACTAGAAAGGAGAAGTTCGATACGTCTGATCTGACCTCACAAGCAATCGAATGTGCCGACAGGATCATTGACCTAACCTAATGCTAGATAAAGACTTACGCCTGTAGAAAACTTAAGAATCCCCCTTACACTCTACTGCCAAGGTGTCATAATGTATATGTACTCCTCCCAGTAAAAGGTAAACACATGACAACAACAACTAACCTCACGCTTGACAACTTCGCAAAGGAAACGGGCTTTCGTTTTCGAGTGACCAAAAATCAAGCTGCACGTATCGCACTTACCTCTCTTGACGCTGCTGCTCGTTCCACCTTTAGTGGACTCAGTATTGAAGATGCAGCTAACGTTCTTGAGAATTCCCGTAACAACAAAGGCAAGCCGTTCAATTGGGTAAAAGAATCCCTTGAAATCATTGATGGCTGGAACGATTCAATGTCGTTGACCCGCGAAGGGGCCTTTCAAGAGTTCTTGGCTAACGGTGGCCTAGAAAAACTACAAGGCCGCAAGCCCGAAGTACCTGACTCGGTGTATCTTGATCCCGCACTGACTTTGAAAAACTTTACGGATCTAGCCGAAGCTGCCACTGGAGCCAAGCATCGCTTTCGTATGTCTCGTGAACAAAACGTCAGGTTTAAAGCTGGCGACCTGACACGCGAACAAGCGTTGGCCGAAGTCGTAGCGTCTAAACAACCTCAAACCCCCGTCGCACAGGAAGAAGCTATCACTGTGGCAGATGGTATTGAAACCACTGGTAGCTGAACATAAATATGAGTAATCTCAATCAATTTATTGCCCAAGGCAACCTTGTTGATGACCCCAAGGTGATGGGTCAAGAAAATAACGTCGTACGATTTACCATTGCTGTTAACAATGGCTTCGGTGATCGCAAGACCACTACCTTCGTGGACTGTGTTGGTTTTGGCAAGCAGGCCGAGATCATGGGCAAGCACCTTGAAAAAGGTAAGCAAATCCTTATCAGGGGCAATCTTATCCCGAACAGTTGGACGAACGACGAAGGCGAGAAGCGTACCAAGCTAGAAGTTCAGCTTGAAAACGTCAATGGTTTCTTCTTCGTTGGCAACAGCGGTGGTTCCGGGGCTCCCAGCGTGGGCGGTGACGAACCCGGTGAAAAGGTTCCTGCCACAACTGGTGGTGGCGAAGGCGGTACTGACGAACAACTCTTCTAATCGTCAGTAAGAGATAAAAAACTAGAAGCGGAGCTTGACTTGCTCCGCTTCTGGTGTATAATGGTAGCATGAAGAGACTAGTCCTACTACGAGGCCCGTCAGGAAGCGGCAAAAGCACAATCGCCAAGGCTGTCGGTGGCGAAATCTTTGAAACCGACAAGTTCTGGGAGAGAAAAGGTCCATATGACTTCGACCCCTCCAAATTGGGGCTCGCTCATTCCTGGAACCAAACGAACGTCAGGACTGCGTGTAATTTTGATGTAGAGTTGGTCGTGGTGGCTAACACTAGCATGACTCGATGGGAAATGAAACCTTATCTTGACATGGCTGAGAAATACGGGTACACTGTAGAAGTGCTACGCACCCCTGGCCCCTGGGATCCCGAAGTGCTCTTTGAGCGTAACGTTCATGGTGTTCCTTTGGCAACGCTACGAAAGCAGATCAACAAGTACCAACCTCACGACGACGAAACCGAGTGGACTGATATGTCTATTTTTCAAGCATGAATGACGAACTTAAGGCCGAAGAAAGTAAGTGCTGGACCTGCAAGTTTGGCATTTGCGTAAAAGAGACCGAACAGGAACGTGTCTCATATGAGTCACCGAACGAAAAACAAGAAGACACATACGATATCTTTAATGAGTCACAACAGACTCCAGAAGTAATCGACACCGTAATTGAACACGCAAGAGTAAAGACAATTTGCTTCTGGAGACCTGAGAATGTCAAGGACTCTCCTCCGATCCTGGTTTCCAAGATCGAAGAATGCAATCGCTTTAAAAAAGAATAATGCTACGTCAAAAACACCTAGACCTATGCCAGTTGATCGTTGACGCTGGCGGTACGCCCTTCGTTGTAGGAGGGTTTGTACGCGACATGCTTTTGGGCCGACAGCCCAAAGACGTGGACGTTATGGTTGTGGGTGCTTCTAACGAGCTTTGCCGCCTGCTACATAAGCACGGTGAACTTGTTGGCGACAGCTTTCCGGTATGGAAAATCGTCACCGATCACGGCGACGTTGAGGTAGCCCTTGCTAGAACTGAGCAAAAAACAGACGATGGTCAAGGCTACAAGGGATTCGATTGCCAAACGGAAGACGTTACGCTTGAACAAGACCTTCAACGTCGAGATCTCACGATAAACGCTATGGCTATGGATCCCTTCACGGGTAAGGTCTTTGACCCGTTCCGTGGAGCCAGAGACCTAGCTGATGGTGTACTGCGTCCTGTTGGAGCACACTTCGGAGAAGATCCGTTGCGTGTACTGCGTGCCGCAAGGTTCGCAGCCCAATTGGGCATGGTACTATCTGATGAGCTTGTTGAGGTAGCACAGGTTGTTTTACCTGAGCTAATCACGCTACCGGGCGAGCGTCTGTGGGGTGAGCTTGAAAAGGCACTCCGTACGCCGAAGCCGTCGCTGTTCTTTGAAGCTTTAGACAAATTGGGTGCCCTAGAGGTTGTCCTTCCGGAAATAGACGCTCTACAGGGGCGTACTCAGCCCGAGAAGTACCATCCCGAAGGTGATGCATACGTACACACTCTTGAGGTCGTGGACCGGGCTGCCGAGCTTGGTGCGGACGATGAGACGATGTTCGCTGCACTTACACACGATTTGGGTAAGGCTGTTACGGACGATGACAATTTGCCACATCATTACAACCACGAAGCACTCGGTGTGCCGCTTGTTCACGACATGTGCGACAGGCTCCGCGTACCGAACACGCATCGCAAGGTTGCGGCGGTGACGGCAAAGGACCACTTGAACGTCCATAGATTTGATGATTTAAAGCCCGTGAAGAAGGTGCGTCTGCTTATGCGACTGCTTGCTGTACAGGGAGACCAAATGCTTTCTCGTGTTGTTCTTGCTTCTAAGGCAGACGCGAGGGGGAGAGGTCCGCTGCACGCAAACGACCCGTACGAGCAGGGCGACAGGTTGCTGAAAGCTGCTGGAGTTATCCGGCAGGTTCGAGGTCACGAGTTCGCCCACCTAAAGGATGGTCAAAAGATCGCTCAAAACATGGAGCGTGCAAGAGCCAAGGCACTTAAGGGTGCTGGATTTTAATTATGAGCAATAGTAAACCCGGCATCCGTCGCTTTCACTTTGTCCGTACCGAAGACGTTTCAGGCGTCAGCGGTACGGGCGTTGTGGGTGAAGGCGTGGAACTGTCTAATGGAAAGGTAGTTCATTCGTGGATTTCCAACATGGGAACCGTGAGTGTTTATGACAACATGAAAACATTCGTGGCTGTTCATGGCCACGAGGGAAAGGGGGCTATTGAATGGCTTGACCCTGATCCTGTAGAAGAAGAAGAACCAGAAGCGAAACCTAAGCGTAGAACGAAGAAATGAATTTTATTAAGATCAAAATGGCTGACTCCATGACGGAGGAAGATACCGCTAACGACGTATACATCAGGCCGCATATGATTATGCAAATTGAACCGTATAGTGGTCCGTTTGGGTTGCATTCTTTTGGACCGGACGGACGTGCTATGGCTAATGGAAAGCACAAGCAAATTCTTGGTGGATCACTAATCATGTTGGGTAATCAATCAAGAGTTTGTCATGATAGTCCAGATGTAATTATGCAAAAAATTACTGACGCCAAAGAGCAGGAAAAATTCGCATGAACCGAAAAGCCAAGAAGCCGACAGTCATGCAGGTTATATCTGCTGTAATTGCAGTAGCCGCTATCGTTGCTATGGGAATTTTGATTGCATGAAAGAAGTCTACGTTGTCTTTGATAGGCACAATGGCAATCATCGCCTCCCGTTCATGGGAATATTTGATACCCGTGAAGAAGCACAAGAACTAGTTGATAAACTAAACGTCAATGGTCCAGTGATGTGCCAAGTCTCTGCTTGGTACGATACATACCAACTAAATACATTGCACAGCAGGGCATTGTTGCCCAACACCTAATCGCGGAGCGATTATGAAAGATCCGATCCTATTAAACAAACTCTGGAAAGAGGTAGAAGCTGGTCGCGTGAACGCGAACCAGTCAGGATCGTATACTCTTTTCAAGTACACGCAAGACACACACATTCAAGACCTCTGGAATGACGTAAATCGTCAGGCCAGAGGGATTATCTTCGATGTTGACGGTACCGTTATAGCTCGACCGTTCTCTAAGTTCTTCAACATGAACGAACGTGAAGAGACCAAGGTTGCTAACCTTCCGTGGGATGAGGGCTGTGAAGTCTATGAAAAGATGGATGGTTCGTGTGGTGTTGGATACTTCGGTACCAAGGGACCAGACACGAGAGATCCGTTACCTTCGTTTGAAGAAAACCCAGACATGTACACGCGAGGTCACGTCTACACCATAAATGTACCCATGTGGCGTTTGGCTACGCCGGGTAACATGGAGTCTGATCAGGCTCTTGAGGGTACTCGTATCCTAAATGAAATGGTGCCAGAATGCGAGGGACAGCCCACGCACCCGCGTTGTGCATCTGAATACACTGAACGATACTCTACTTATCAGGAAACAGTGTGTGCTTTGCCACGTTATGACCTTACGGCTCTGCCGACAGATTGTACTCCTGTTTTCGAGATCATCTATCCCGAGAACCGTATCGTCGTGGACTACCACGGTGCTCGCGAGCTTGTATTGCTTGCGATTTTCGAGCACAACGGAGTCGAGTGGCACCCTCGTCGTGTCGATCAGATCGCAGAAATGTGTGGCTTCCGTAGACCTAAAGTATATCAAATGGACTTGCGTGAAGCTACGTTCGAAGATAACACTGAGGGATATGTTGCTAAGATTGGCAGCCTTCGCGTGAAGGTTAAGAGTCCAACGTACGTTCGTATCCACCGTCTTTTGGACGCTATGAGTCCAAAAGGTGTAATCGCATTGATCCGTGGTCACGAGTACGGTGTAACCGTCAAGCAACTACCCGCAAGCATCGCTTGCGACTTTGATGACATTCGTGCCTTGGTGCAGGGAATGTACGATGAAATCTTCACTGCTGCTCATGTCAACCTGAACCGCATGCATGAAGAGGTCGGTGCAAATCGTCCTCGAAAAGAACAGGCCATGTGGATCCAGGCCAACGTGGACAACATGGAGGGCGGCTTCGTGTTCGCACTACTCGATGATAAGGATATCGAGGACAAGATTTGGAAACTAGTTACTGAAAGGATTAAGGAATAATATGGTACACAAAACAGTCTATCTTGCTGGCCCCATCGACGGTCTCTCATACGCAGAGGGTATCGAGTGGCGACAGCATGCACAAAAAGACCTTGCGGTCCATGGTATCAAGGGCATGTCGCCCCAACGGGGCAAGGGATACATCGCAGACTTCGCGGAGATCGCTGGCGAAATGGACTTCTCTAAACAAGAAGGACTAACAGACAACCCCATGAGTACGTCACGAGGCATCTTGGCTCGTGACAAATTTGATGCACTGAATTGTTCGGTCTTGTTCGTCAGCTTCCTGGGTGCTACGCGAGTTTCAACTGGCACCATTATGGAAATTGCCTGGGCATATCAATTAAACAAACCCATCGTCGTTGTCGTTGAGGACGACGATACTCTACATAAAAATCATCCCATGCTCAGAGAGACATTTGATTATGTAGTAAACAATATTGACGCAGGGTTGGATATTGTCAAAGGAATATTCGAGGGCTACTAAGGAACACCCCTTAGTGCATATACCCACGCTCGTAGCATTTTTGAGAAGACTGACATGAATGATTATTTAAAGCAAAGAATGCTTGACAAAGAGGAAAACCCGGCGTATAATACGACTATGAAGGAAGACCCCACAGGAACACCCGGTCCTCTTTTTATCGTCTTATCCGGTAAGAAGCAGACTGGCAAGGATACGGCAGCGTTGATGGCATCTAAGATGCTGTACGAGGCCAACAAAACCTTCAAGATCACCGCTTTTGCCGAGGTCTTGAAAGACGCAGCGATTACTGTGCTAGGTCTCGACCGAGATCTTGTGTACGGGACCAACGAAGACAAGGAGACACCTACACATGTTCTATGGGATACATTCCCGTTGAGCATTCGCTTTAAATACAGAGAGACATGGTACATGCCACTAAGGTCTGGCCCGATGACGATTCGCGATGTATTGCAAGTGATGGGGACAGATATCTTTCGCACGATGTTTGACTTTAACGTGTGGGCTAACGCACCCTTCAACCGTGATTGGGGTAACCTAGATGTGGTTATCATTTCTGATTGCAGATTTCCCAACGAAAAGAGAGTAACAGAAGACCATTCTGGCGTCATCATTAGACTAGAGAGGAAAACGGGACTCAAGGATGGACATTCCAGCGAGACTGCTCTCGATGGACGCACGTTCGAGTGCGTATACAATAACAATGGGTCCATGGAAGACCTGGAAGCATTCATGCGTGGCGTACTACAAAAACTGAATCTACTATAATGGAAAACAACCTTGCTCTTACTGGCGACGAAGCTCGCGTATTGATGGTGGCCATGGCTACCTCCACGGCTTCTGTGCCCTCACAAATGACGATTAAACTCTGGTCTAGTCTAACTGAAATTAGTCAAGTCCAGCCTCCTACTCCTCCTACAAACGAAGACGAAAAATAATGGATACTATCTTTTCTCACCGCCCCCTTGCGGGCGTAAGTGTTGGTGCTTGTAACGTTGGCGACGTTCTAGTTGTCGCTTTCGCACTAGTGAACGACGGCACAAGCCGTAACAACTTCTACCACGCAGACCGCGAAGACCACTTCTGCCGTGCAACTGCTCGTGCGATCATCAATGGTCGTCTCGGTGCCGCTGTTGACGGCAACGCTGGCAGTCTAACGTTTAGCTTTGACACTAGTCTTGGCTCTCGTGACTTCATGAAGGCGTTCCGCGAGTCCTTTAAGCCCACCGTTGACGAATCGGACGAATTCCTGAGTGAAGTTGGCGAGTTCGCTGGCATTGAGGTTCGTACTCGTCCCCTTGCAACCGATATGGTTGACCGTCTAACTCAAACCGTCCACGGGGTGATCGCTAATGCGAGTACTAGTGTCTAGGAGAAATAAATAATGCGTTGTCTCATTTACGATACCGAAACTGGGGGCCTAGACACCGAGAAGCATTCAGTCTTCTCGGTGGGTGCTTTGGTTGGTGACCTTGACACTGGCGAGATCATTGATCAATTTGAAGCCTTTCACCGAAAACCATCTGTGGATGACTATGTGTACACGCCTAAGGCTATTGAAGTACATGGCATCACTCCGCAAGAGGCTTTCAACCAAGGTATTTCAACCGAAGAGATCTGTGAGAAGTTCACTGATCTATGGTTTAATACTGGAGCCGCCATGCTGGGTGGACACAACGAAGCGAGCTACGATAGGCCGATTATCTCTAAGGATATCTTTGGCTGCTCTAAGCAAAACTTCGAACGTAACTTCACCTATCGTGCCCTTGACTCCCTGCCTGTGATGCGTCTGTTTACTGGGCACGATAATGTAAAGTCTGGTGCTACCTTGACTCAATCTGTTAAGGCTTTGAACATTGACATGTCTGATTTTGGCAAGAACAAGTTCCACGCCGCTCTGTTTGATGCGGTTGCTAGCTTTCGTATCTTGTATCGCTTCCGTAGTGTGTTCTCGGACCCGGCGTTTGCCGAAGCGTTGATGAAAGGATGATGGATAACAACAAACAACATCGCGACGAACAGCGTCGTGTTCTACAGCGTGCTGGATGGGTTGCCGTCCCAGCACTCAAGGACTCTGGTGCCTTCCAGTGGAAGTGGATTCACCAAGACCGCAAGAAGGCATATTCGCGTGAACGTGCTTTTATTATGGCTGCTCGCGACCTAAAGCGTCAGGGTTTTACGGTATGAAAGTATGGCTAGAAACTACAGGTTTGACAATCGCAGCGAAGAAGAGTTTAAAGAAGACATCAAAAACCATACGATGTCAGAACGTACACTGTTTTTCCTGTGGTTAGACCTGATAGAAAAAGACACTGGCAAACGTCCCAAGTTTACGGATACGGGGTGCGGTAACGATGGTGAGTTCCTAGAAAACAGTAAGGTCAACACTGACCCCGACTTTACTGTTGAAGGTTACGGTGAGATCGAGGTCAAGTTTTCTAAACCACTGATCAAGACTTACTTCCATCTAAAAACCAACCAGATTAAGAACTATTGCACACGTAGGGCCACCATTCTTATGGTGAACGGAGCGGGTGAAGAAACCCCGATGTTCACCATGCTTAAGCCAGAAGCCTTGGACGCTATCGTACGAGACTGTAAGGCGATCAACTTCAAAGGGTTTGGTTGGAAGCCAGCGTACCGTATTCTTGTTAGCCGTTTCCTATGGCGACCGCTCAAGTGAAACACCGAAGGCACTGAGTAGGGAAATCCCTCACGTCTAACCTCCTCCAATTTTCAGAAAATGCACTTCGATATCATTCTACCAACCACAGGTCGTGACTCACTAGTCGCTGCCGTTGAGTCAGTGGTAGGACAAACTCATGAAGATTGGTCCTTGCAGATCTCATGTGATGGACAGGTCTTCATGCCGGGAGACGCGATACCCGATCTCGGTCCACGTTTTAAACCTGTCGTTGGTTCGGTGGAGCCACAAGGTGGTTACGGTGGGCCAGCACGAAACTTTGGCATCCTTATGAGTCAGGCTGAGTCATGGATTGCGTACATCGATGACGATGACGAGTGGCTACCCAACCACTTGGAGACTCTTGCCAAGTTGATTGAAGAGAACCCTGGCGTGAATATGGTTCGTACCGCTGGCCAATCGTTTATGATGAAACACAAGTCCCCACGATCAAGCAAGCTAGTCAAAAAGATGGGTGCTGTAAATTCAACTGACTTCTTAACGGTTGGCATGGCCCATACACGAGAGGTCTTTGACAAGACGGACGGCTGGCAACCGTGCGACAACCACGATCACATGCTCTGGAAACAAATGCTCGCATCCGGCGGCATTGCCGCCGAGACCGACGCAGTAACTTACCACTTTAAACGATGAGAATTATTCAACTACACTCCGAGAACATCAAACGAGTTCGTGCTATTGATATTACCCCTGATGGTGATATCATTGTGCTTAGTGGTCCGAACGGTGCTGGAAAAAGCTCCGTGCTGGATTCTATCTGGCTTGTTTTCGAGTTCAAAGCGGCTAAGAAAAGCAATCCCAACCCTCTACGTGCCGGTGAAGACAAGGGGTTCGTTGAGCTTGATCTAGGGGAATATATTGTAACCCGTAAGTTCACTCCCTCTGGATCGACGCTCTCAATTCGCACACCTGACGGTAGCACTCTAAAATCTCCACAGAAAATCCTGGACGGTCTGATTGGTGACCTGAGCTTCGATCCATGGGAGTTTTCTCGCAAGAAAGAGAAAGAACAACGTGAAATGTTGGCTGACGTGCTCTACAGTATCACCGAGGGTGAGCTAGACCTAGCCAACTATGACGTACAACACAAAGAAGCGTTCGAGGCACGCAGTAGTCTCAACAAGGACAAAAAGAGACTAACTGCTCTTGTTACTCAGATGGCACCCCCTTTGGCTACTGATCCTACGGAAGAAATTTCTGTAGAGGATTTAACTAAGGCTATTACGGATGCCATTACTTCTCAGACGAAAACAAATCAATTGACTCTCCAGGATAATGACTTAAAAAATAAAGTTAAAAGACTGGAGCAGGAATTGGAAGAAGCCAACAAAGAACTGACGCTAGTTAAGAAAGGACTAGAGGACGCTCCCGATGTTCCTGACATTGAGTTTTTGAAGAAAGAACTGGGTGGAATTGAACAGCGAAACAAGCGTGCTCGCGAAGTGATTACGTACAATGAAACACGTAAAGATCTGACGAAAGTTGACGAAGGTATTCAGGAACTTAACGACAAAATGGAGCTTATTGGCATCCAGAAGGCGGAAGCACTCGAATCTTCGCCACTTCCTGTGAAAAACCTTCGCATCACAGAGGATGGTGTCGTAGTCGTGAATGACGAAGGGCATGAAGTACCTTTTTGTCAGGCTTCGTCCGCTCAGCAGCTAAGAATCTCGCTGGGTATTGCTATGGCCGCGAACCCCAAGCTCCGCGTGATCCGTATTGCTGACGGGTCACTACTAGACGACAACAGTATGGCAATCATTAAGGAAATGGCCGACGACGAAGACTATCAATGTTGGATCGAATACGCCTCTAGAAACGACGCAGATCGCATGGGAGTATACATTGAAGACGGTTCTGTGGTAGAGGTGACCCCCAACGCTTAGTGTAGTGTTATTAGGGAGGTCACCCATGATGAGCATAAAATTAGACTGGGAAAAACTTTGTGCGGTTCACAAGCACCTGCTAGAATTGCCAACGTTAACGGATGAGACAAAAATCATTATCATAATGGTTATGTCTGATTACAAACAAAAGAAATCAGTTGTTAAGTTTAAAGACTTTTTAAGATTTCTTTGGTCACTTTCTGAAGATCCAAGACTCAATGTTGTAACACTTGTTGCACAGGATGAAGAAGGTCGTATTCTATATCGCCACAAAACGATGACTGCTGGCGGTGAAGAGGTTCCGATTGGAGGAAACGAGAACGTAGTAGTGCATTGGAATGCTCTAACCCAATCTGAAAAAGACACGTACATTCGACTTATTGTATCACAAATTAATGGACACGAACGATAGCCCCCTAAGTTGTATCCCCAAGAACGAGTGGGACGCACTCATTCTTAGCATTCTCAAACCTTTCTTCCCTCTGTGTGTTAGAGATACACTCATCACTACGGAAGACCTTCAACAAGAAGCCTGGATCAGTCTACTGATTGCATGTGAGCGATACGATAGTCGTAAGGGTAAGTTTGTGACGTTTGCTTACCACTATATTCGTGGGCGTGTTATGAGATACATCTCACGAGTGACACGCAATAAGCCGTATCAATGTCAAGTAGACAATTACGTTGATATAATGGACGAGAATAAAAGCTACGAAGATACTACGGCAGAACGACAAGACTTCATGAAAACGATTTTTGATCTTGTGTCTGATCAAAAGCACGTTGAACTGCTGGTCGAACACTTCGTCAACAACAAGTCGTTCCGTCAAATCGCAAAAGAGACAGGCACGTCACATGTTTCGGTTGCCAATCGCGTCAACAAACTACTCGACGTACTAGAAATGAGGCTTGTCAATGAAAACGCCTAAAACAATTGAGCTTATCGAGTGTCGTAAGTGTAGCGGACAATACTTTAGTGGATCTGTTCGCGTAACACTACTTCCTGGAAACGAAAACGAACTACCCGACGAAGTATACGTAATCGTACGTAAAGTAGCCGCTTGTGCGTCTTGCAAAGAACGAGAAGACCGCACCCAGGGTGGCAGGAGAAAGAAATTTGAGCGTTGAATCCTATGTCTCTATCAGTAACCTAGAACACGGCAAGGTCTATGACCAAGTGTTCCTCATCGCCAACGTCGTACACAATTCGAAGATGAAAACCAAACAGGGTAAGTCTTTTGCCAGGGTCACACTCAAGGACGTGACCGGCGAACTTACTGGTAACATTTGGGGCTACCAAGACGAGCTAGAAGAAGGTGGTTATGCCAAGCTCAAGATTGAGCCCAAGACTTACCGCAACGCAGAAGAGTTCAGTGCTCAGGCGAACCAAATAGAACCAGTCGATGTACCACTGAACCAATTTGATTATGTCAAGGGTGCAAACGATAACATCCTATCGGCGTACGCACTAGAAATTGAAGACGAGATCACATCGATTGCTGATCCAGTGTATCGCGACGTAATGTGTAACGCCCTGCACCGTCTCGAACTCATGAGTGCCCTCAAGGGGTCTCCGTATGGTATCACTGGCCCAATGTCCTATAGGGGCGGGCTGCTAGTACATGTTGCACACTCCATGCGTCTGGCAAAGGTTGCAATCAATCAGGCCACTGAGCTAGAGATCCCGTTCAGCCCCTCGCTGGTCGTCGCTGGTTGTGCCCTCCGCAATATCGGGTGGCATACAACTACTCTATTTCAAGGCGATCACCTTAGGTCTCGTGACGCACACAAGATGACTGGTATCTATCGTGCGAGTGTTCGTTATATCGACCACCTCATGATGACGTGTGAAAACGATCTTGAAATCAAAATCTCTGAGTCTAAACGACACGCTCTAGAAAACATCTGTAACAAGCAGTCAGACGTGCTCACGCTTGAGGGCAAGATCGTTGCCTGTGCTGACAACATGGCAGACGTACTAGACTTTAGTGTTACTCCTCTACAACGTAAAGCAAACGGAAATTGGAACGATGACCTATTCACCGGGCACCTCTCTTAACGAGCTTCGTCAGCAGATGGAAAACTGTGGCTCGTGCGACCTCTGTCGTACCAGGAGCCACGTTGTCTTCGGTGAAGGGTCTACCGAACCACTAATCATGTTTGTGGGTGAAGCCCCCGAAGAGAGTGCAGACACTTCGTTTGTCGGACCTATTGACGATAAACTAAGTAGTATTCTCAAGTATATCGATGTCTCTCGCGATGAAGTTTACATGACAAACTCTGTTTTGTGCTCTACTCCAAATGGACGTAACCCCAGAGCAGAAGAACTAGAGTCATGTAAATGGCGATTAGACTTACAGATTAGTCTCCTTAAGCCACGACTAGTTATCTTGTTGGGAAAGATTGCTACTCAACAGCTTCAAAATAAGAAGGTGAAGGGTGCCCTGAGTCAGTACTTCACTGAGAACCTGACCGATCACGAAGACGGCTGGCTTCGCTACCGTGTTGGTGGTCACGAGGCCAAGGTCATGGTGAGCTATCACCCGAATTATCACTTGCGTTCGCCCAAGCGTGCGTACAAAACTACACTGCCACATTGGACGAAGGTCAAGAACTGGGTACAGAATGAACGACAAACTAGATAGTATGCGATACGCGGGCAAGGTGAACGTTGGGGCTATTGAACGCGGCTTCGAAGTTGCCCAGCCTGGAGTGACCACGCGAGAGATTGATGCCGCAATGGAGAGCTTTATTCGAGAGGCTGGCTGTACGCCTTCCTTTAAAGATTATCAGCCTGACGGATATCCGTCACCTTTTCCGGCGACTGCGTGTATTAGTCCTAATAGCGTGGTCGTGCATGGTATTCCTGGTGATTATGTTTTAGAGCCAGGAGATCTTCTCACGATTGACGTAGGTACCGAATACAACGGGTGGCATGTGGATGCTGCACGAACTCGTATCGTGCCAGGAGTCATGAACGGCATACAAAAGAAGCGATTTTATGAAGCAACTGATCTTATTGAGGCCACGGAGGCAATCCTAGAGGCCCAGCTATCAGTTGTGAAGAATGAGTGTACTTTTTTACAGATGGTTCTTGCTGCTGAGGCCGCTGCTGCTGAGCATGGGGTCAATATCATTGATTGTTGGGGTGGACATAAAATTGGCAACAAGGTACATCTACCTCCTTTTATTCCAAGTGCCCTCAATAGGGGTCATAGTAAAATCAAACAGGCCATCGAAGAGAAACGATTTGATAGACAGTTATTGAAAACTGGCGACACTATTTGTATAGAGCCCGTTGTGACGACTGGTAGTGCTAACATGGCACTTAGTGAAGATGGATGGACCATCAAGCAAACGGAGCATAATTTAGTGGCTCACTCAGAACGCTGTATACTTGTGCATGAACATGGATATGAACTTTTCACATAATTGCCACAAGCAGAACGGCTAATTTGTGTATTATGTTACCATGAAAAGTCAACACACAGATTACACGGATCATCAAATTGGTGCTTTAAAAATTATTAAACGTATTTTTTCCGACAACAACAAGGGTATAACGTGGTTGGCTGCCTGTCAGTGTGGTAAAGAGATAACAATAACAACAAGAAGCATTAAACGACAAGCAGTTCCTTCTTGCGGTTGTCAAAGACCGTTACATAAGACTAAAGTCTGTGACAATCCACAAGAGTTAACTATTAACAAATATCTTAAGGATTATAAGTATCGAGCACATAAAACCAACTTAGAATGGGGTCTTAGTGAAGAGGAGTTTAAAAAACTTATCGGGCAATGCTGCACGTACTGCGGATTACAGCCATCACACACTATTAACATATATAATAGGGCTAGATTTAAAAAAGTTCAATCACAGGCTTCAAGAGATAGACACGAAAGAGCAGCCGTGAACGTTAGTAGTATTGATAGAGAAGACTCTCAAAAGGGCTACACTTCTGATAATTGCGTTTCAAGTTGTATGGACTGCAATTATGGTAAGTATACCAAAACAAAACAAGATTTTTTGAACTGGGTTGACAGAGTATATAAATATCAACATGCACCTTAACAATGACTCAGCTTGGGCGTATAATACTAAAGGACCATCATAACCACAGATCAATAAGAACACATGAACACCAACATGAAAGATAACGAGAACACAGAACCGCAACAGCCTGTACGCAATCCTATCATCACTCCAGGTGATCCTGAGCGTTGGCCGTTGCTTGAAATGGCTTCTCAGCCATGTCAAATCCCTATCACTGCTGCCGATGAGCAGGCGATCATTGACATGGATGCAATCCTGGACGCATTAGACGAAGAGGCGGCAGGATTAGCCGCTGTACAGATTGGTTTTCCTCATAGGATTTTCTTACTGCGTAATGGTACAAACGAAGAAGGAAACCCTACCAACAACGTTTATGTTAACCCCAATGTTGTCGCCAAGAGTAAAGCAATCACCAAAGACGGTGAAGCGTGTTTATCTTTACCCGGTATGGGAGCTTTGGTTCCCCGCCCCAAGAGCGTTACTCTTCAATATTTTGATCTAGACGGTAACGTTCAAGAAGAAACATTTACTGGTTTTTGGGCTCGTGCAGTTATGCACGAAATGGATCACCTAGATGGTCAGCTTATTAGCAAGTATATTGAAGAACAAATGTCGAAACAGCCTAGTCGCACTAAGTTTGGCATGCGTATCACCCCTCATCGTACTAAAGTCATTGCACAGAGACGTGCAAAAAACAAATGTGCCCGTGCTTCACGGAAGAATAATCGGGCCAACAGGGGGTAAAACGTGCTCAAGAAATTTAACGCACCCACGCCAGTAAAGGGTCAAGAAGAATACGTCAGATGTATGCGAGAAAACGATATCACTATCTGTACCGGCATTGCTGGTACAGGTAAAACGTTTCTTGCTATTGCCGAAGGCGTAGAAATGATGGAACGTTCTCCAAAACGTGGTGGCATTAAGAGAATCGTAGTTATCAGACCCTATATCCAATCAAACACAGGTGAAAAGATTGGATCTCTTCCGGGTTCTTTGGAAGAAAAAGTATTGCCGTACGTAGAATCCATTAAGGATAACCTGCGTGCTTGTTTTAATAACGAACAAGACATTCAACAACTGATTGCTCAGAAGTTTGAATTTACGGTACTGAGCATGTGCCGTGGACGTTCGTTCAATAATTGCTTCGTAATTGTTGAGGAAGCACAAAACGTTCCTCTAGATGGCGGAGCCATGAAGATGATCTTGACTCGTATTGGCAAAGGAACCAAGATGGTTATTGCTGGAGACCTTGATCAGTGTGACATTGATCCATATAATAGTGCCCTTGCGGAAGCTGTTAACGTCTTGGATGATGTTCCGGGTGTTGGTATCGTAGAAATGGATGACATTGACACCGTGCAACGTAGTAAAATCGTCAAGGAAGTCCTTAAGGCGTATAAGAGACACGAAGAACATGGCTAAACGAGTAATTCAAGAGTGTGATTTAACCAAACAGGAATATGATCCTGATGAAACGGTTATCATTACCATTAAAAAGAAAGGAAAGACCAAAGGACGTACCTATGATCTCTCCCCTAGTGCCGCTGCAAAACTTGAACAACAGTTAGTAGCAGGTTCAGACGCCGCGTTGGGTAACGATTGGGCCTTCTTTAAGGTTCCTTCTAGTCCAACGCCTCCGCAACTAGACAACAACACCGTCTTTGGCGATCAAGCCAATGATGGTATTGAGGATGATTCTGATTTTGTAGCAGCCAAAAAGAAAGAGCTTCGTCAAGAAGGTATCATTGGCAGTGAGGAAGAAGAGAGGGAACTAGCTACTGGCCCCGTTAGCGAGGCTGTTGGTGCGGTTCAAAGTAAATGTTCGCACCTTAATAAAAGCGGTATTAAGGTGTCATCAGATCACAAAAAGTACCGCACCTGTAACTCATGTAACAAGACCATCCTGGAACACAGTTCCAAGGATAGGCAAGATTACATGAACACTAAAGCACCTAAGGGATAATAATATGGAAAGAAAAAAGTGGATTGTACCGGCAATTTTAACATTAATACTAGCTGGTAGTTCTATTAGCGGTTGTGTTTCAACCGAGAATGGAGAACAAGGTATCGAAGCTCTGGAAGGAATGTCAGAACTCGAATACAGCAAGTGGAAGCTGTACATTCAGCTTGGCGTCAAGGTTGGTGGCAATCTTCTACTAGAAGAAGGTGCCGTGACCGAAGAGGAACTAGACCTAGCTGCATCTGCACTTGAGTTGGTTCGTGATCAGTCGATCATCACTGGTACTCAAGGAGTAATTGGACCAGCACTAGAAGATGTTGGTCTGACTAGCTCAGAGATCCATGATCTACTGTCTATTCTAGAGCTTGAGCTTGCCTCTCGTGGTGCCCTTAGTTGGATCAACCCCGAGACTGGCTTGATTAAATTCTCTCCTCGTACGCAGGAACTCTTGACCGCTGTAGCCGACTCGCTGCGTGCAGCAACGCTGGTTAGCGGTGAAGAACTACGAATGTACGACGAACTACAAGCTGAGTAATGATTACTGTCTTCGTCAATGAAGACGGTTACTATGTAACTGGGGAGAACGTTGATGTGACTCGACGTTGCTCCCCAGCTTTAACTGTTCGTGGTGATCGTATCTTTCAAGTAATTCATCACGTATACAAAGTACTTTTCTTAGCTCTTTGTGAAATACGTGATATGAATATCAGGGATGACATTATGGTCTACAACGACAGTAGAATCGTTGATGAAATTAATGGTCTCGTAGAGCCGCTTGACACAACATGTGACGAATGGCTTAAAACATTAAATAGACATACCATTCCTAGCATCAAGTCCGTCGTGTTCTTTCGTAAGAAGCCCACGACTAATGTTAATACAACCGTAAATGATGCCCACACAAACATGTTAGTTGAACTCAGTGGGCCTGAACAACAAAAGATTGCCGAACGGGAAACCAAGCTCCGCGAGGCTCGTACTAAGAGTCGCAATCATAGACTTATAGATCGTCTTAAGAATGCTTGGTTTGGAGAAAACAATGGCTGATAAAAGTACTGACCCTGCCCAAACATTAGATCGTATCTTTCGTGAACGTCTAGAACAATTCGAGGTTCCTGCGGAGATTCGTGCCGAGCTTCGTAATGATATTCTTGCGTTCTTTCAACGTCCTGAAGTGAAACCATTTGGTGCCGCTGTAATGACTGTCGAAGCGAGCATGGCTGCTGATCAAGCTAGAAAAAACAAGACAACTCAGAGTCCTGGGACGAACACGCCCAAGATCATCTGAGTCTACTGATATAGAAATGGAAGAGGCGGCTGTTAGCCGCCTCTTTTTTATTATCCTTTACGCTCCATGCGTTCCAGCGTATCTTTCATCGCTTTCAAGCACCCAGTTAAGTCAGCCAACACACTTGTCTTATTCTTAACCAAATCGATGTAATCGTTGATCATCTCTTTTTGGTCAGATAGGTGAGCGGTATACTGTTCTTGCTGTTGTGCTTCTAGATTTTCGATACGTTTTTGAGCAGATTTGTTTGTACGTATCATAATTGTCAGTAGGATACCAAACGCTAATCCGGTAATACCATACTGTTCAATTAATGCCCCGACTATTGTTCCGGCAGACGGATCTACCTGTGCTAAAAACATCCACATATATATGCTCCTTATAAAGCTGTAAGCGTTCCTCTTCTAACGCCAATCCATTCTATTAGAATATTGCATCTACGTGTTACTGCACGTACAGAATTACCACCAGGAGAATTAGATAAAGTCATAGTCATAGCAACAATATCTCCAGCGTTAGCATCAAACATACATAAACCATTTGCAGTGTTAAATTTAAGATTCGTACTATCATTCAAAATACACGAAGCATCACTACCAAGGATTGTTTTAGCATTAATTTTGATAGCAGCATCAACACGTTGACCTGTAGAACCAGAGGTTTTTTCAGCACTAGCCGCATACCAAAGTCTATATAAGCCTGGAACCAATATTTGTATATCATTTATAGAACTACTAATAAAGTGACCATCGGGAATGTTGTTGCCTGCTGATGTAAAATTAATATTGGTTGCAGATGTACTAAGTGTTTGATTGCTTGTATTGAAAAATTGACCTACACCAGAACCAACAGATACATTAATGATACCGGAGCCAGTATTAATAACAGGAATACCAATACCAAGCGATAATGCTTGTGCTTCAGCCTGTGATGTAGGTGTAGTGATGCCACCATGTAATGGTTCTTGACCATGTACAATCATATTAACATCACCAAGTTCTAAATCAGAAGATGGATATGTTAACAAGCCAGACATATTAATCTCAGCTTTATCACCATTGGTGCCTAATTTTAACTTATGATTACCGGCAGCAATCTGTAAATCTTGAGCACTATCAATAAAAATGGTTTGGCCATTATCATAGGCACGCTGAAGCGTGCCGGTATTGACAAACTCTATTTCATCAGATGCAATAACATCAATACTTATACCGCCGCCTTCTGTTAATGTAATATCTGCTTCAGTAGCAGGACTGCCACCGTTCCGAAGTGATCGAATGCCAGGAGCTTGCTCCTGAATCATCTGGAAAATCTGACCAGAATGAGGTATTGGATGGAAACCATCACTATTAGGACCGCCTGCTGCATCATAGTTTGGGCTCCAGTGCCACGCTTCATGACCTCCAATGCCGCCTAGTCTATACTCAAGCTGGCCACTTCCACCAAAGGGTTGTAGCTTAGTTTGACCGCCAGCTTGAGCGTTGACACCAGCACCAACGGTAACATCACCCGGCCCAGCACTCAGTGTTGTGTTACCACCAACTGAACTAGTGCCTAAATTGAAATTACCATTAGTAGCAAGGATTTGTATGTCATCAGTAGATGTAATATTGACGTTGTTGTCTGATGTAATGTTAACATCGCTACTGGCTCCGTTGGCATCAATAACAATACTTCCATTAACGGAACGTAAATTAATACTAACTTCAGACAATAGATCTAGTAGACCACTTGATTTTAATTGTAGCGGTAAACCATCAAGAGTTTGAAGAACGACATCTTGACTTTGGAATACTAAGCTGTTTTTGAGTGCCTGTCCTAATCGTACAGGAAAACTATTGCCTCCATCAAAAGAAAATTCTAATGATGGAATTTGCCCTGGTGACAAAGTTTCAAATACAATACCAGATTCATCGCGTCCATTGAATCTCATCACACCAGAAGTACCATGAGTAGGATCATGAAATACTCCACTGTTTTGATGAACATGATTGAACGGACGAATTTCATCTCCAATAGGACAACATGCTGTCTGATCAACGCCAAGCGACGAAGACCCACTGGCTGCGGGCCAGATGTCACCAATTACTCTAACCATATTAACAACCTAAGATAATAGCTTGTCCAGCTTGTGAAACATTGAAACCAATGGTGACTGTATTCGCATCGGTAATGATAATGCTATCTGGGAAAAGCATGTTTGGAGTACCTTGTGCATCAAAAACCTGGATGCTAACGTTGGTAGTATTTAGACTATGAGTAACAACCCACGATGTAGCAGCACCGAATGCTTCAGTGTAACATCGAGCAACTAATCCAACATCTGTGTTAGAGGCAATGGTCATGGTCTGGCCAACAATATCGACAATGATGCCAGAGGCACCTACGACACTTACGGCTCCTTGAACCGTAGTACCATTGAAGTCTGTCAGTTCGTTGACTACGCTGCCATTGAATCCTTGACTGGGGAAATCCCACAGTCCAGATAGTCCAAGATGATCAACAGCAAACAGAAGCGGACTAGCACCAGCCGTATCATCAATAGACAGGAAGCCACTTGCGGGGGTAGCAAGATCGATATTCCCGGTAAGATCTGCACCACCAAGTTGACCAACGCTATCAACGCCAGCACCAGCAGACAGATTGTTGAACGTTAGACCACCATCAACCGACACCTGGAAAGATGCCTGCTCTCTGCTGTACCTTAAAACACCAGACTGTCCTTGAACGGGGTCGTGAAAGACACCACTGACCATGTGAACATGGTTAAATGGACGAATAGACGTGATATCGAATGCATTTTGTGCATTCGAACTTATGTTGACACCTAGGTTAGCAAAACCACTGCTGACCGGCACCAAGTCTCCATTAAACGGTAATCCCATGACGCTCTCCTGTTACGCGACCTTCCTCATTAAATAGTACACTATATTATGACCACTCTTCCTGTTTGTGGCTGATTGAATGTGACACTTACTTGGTCACCGTTCTCCACAATGATATCATCTGGGAAGATTACGTGTCTATCACTGTCAAATACTTGAACAATGACATCGAGGGTATTGAAGCTATGTGTGAACACACCGCTAGTTATGCTGGAAAAAGAAGAAGAGAATTTTGAAACACCTAATCCAGAAAGAGATGCTCCGTCTACTATGAAGTTACCGCCAACCTGCTGAACGTCGATGCCGTTGACACCGAGAACGCCTGATTGGGTGGTTGATCCATTAAAGCCAATATTGATGATGTTGGGGGCAACAGGAGCAATGACAATACCACTTGTACCAACGAGCGTAACAACGGGGCCGGTCTGACCATTCAGATTTTGAATGCCAGAGCTACCACCGCTACCACCACCGCCTCCGGTGCCGCCGACTGATACGATACTGCCAACGCCAACCATTAGGTAATCTCCCCATACTTCTTGTACTTGCGATCAAGACGAGTAGATTGTGTAGAATCAGCATACAACCAATCCAAGATGCGTTCCGCTTGGCGTCCACCAAAAATCAATTGATACACATTAGCGTTCTTGTGCTTGTAAATAGAAGGATTGCCAACTTTTACAGATCGCTGAATTTGTTCTTTAATCCATTGTAACACGTCTCGTGTGCCTGCAAAACCCACGTATGTATTTGGTCGGTTCTTACCGCCATACTGTGAAATGTACCCGTCGCCATCCATGTAACCACGGACGAAAGAACGAATATTATCTTCTGTTTTTAAGCTAGGTGGTTGTAGAGTTAGGCTTTTACGTGATGTAATGTTGAAGTTTAAACCAAGTGACTCAATAAGATCCCGTGCGGCGGTGATTTGTAAGTCACATCGTACATGTCCGCCAAACGCATTGTTTACTCTTGTGGTTACTGGATTACCACAAGACAAGACGGTCTGTAATTTGTGCAAATGATCGATATCTTTTTCAGCTAAACCAATAGACACAACATTACGTTGAGGAATTAATGATCCATCGGCGGCTAAAAATCCAGCCCAATAGCAAGAAACCATATTAATCTCTTGAAATATGTTTGTGTGTTGATGTTTCATCTAAGCTAATTCCATGATTCTCACGTCAGCCGACGTGGCACAGACAGCATACACTTCGACATTCGGATTACCTTGGATATCAAAAGCGATTTTTTCACCAGCCGCCAAGGGCATGCCGTTCGCTGTGGTTACATTGGAACTGCCTAAAAAGACATCAACATCTCCTGCGTTGTGTACAACTAACGCCCTGCGATATTCTAGGGGCGTGGCAGGCAGAGGTAATGCCGAGGTTGCTACTATAATCGCCTGAGTGGATAGGCCAATGTTAACACTAAAGTCCTCGGGATTGAGGATAATAGCTCCGTCGCCTACTCGGGTACGTAAGTCTTCCTTGCTATGTGCTCCAGGGTACGCCCCCGGAGTAAAGCCGTGTGCTGGTCCGTGCCCAGTGTGCGGAACTGTGCCGCTGCCTACGGTTGCAAAATATTGCTGATTCATAAGGGAACCTCCTTAAAAGGGGCGTCCCTTACAAAATCAAAAGACGTACTGACGTGGTACCGGCTGCTGTTTTGGCGTAGACCGAAACGTTATGTAGTAATGGTAGGGTGACCCTTGTGCTTCTACCCGCTGTACCTTCTGTTGATAGCTCGAAAGCATCTTCAGCCGGGAACGTGGGCAGATGACTTAGGTAAACGTCAGCAGCACCTACGTTTTCTACAATGATCTCGCGGCTACGAGGCAGAGGATTAGTGTGCGGCCCAACGATCTCCACAACTCCGGTACTCACGGTGATGCCGGATGCTGCAAAGGCATCAACAGCTACGAGATCTTCCGGGTTCGCAACTACGACCTGAATGCCGGTGCGAACCCCTTGGCCAATGGGCTCATTGCCTCTTTGGCTCACTGGCAGGATGCCCCTTGTGGCGGGCAGGGTGCCAGACCCAACAAATGTCTGTACAATACTGGTCATAACTTTTACCTATTTAAAGACTTGAAACGAAACTCGACCATGTAATAATACACTAGGGAGACACCAAAAATGGCATCTCCCTAGAGGAAAAGGTATCTGAGTGTTATGTTTTAATTATTTCGAGCGTACCCGATAATCTCTACATCCAACAGAATTGGGTCGGGACCATTCACTGCCCTGATGGCAAGTCCCATTGCACCGCCCATGTCTCCACGGGCTACCACACCAAGGGACGACTGCCAGCCGTCAAGCATACTGTCTTCTTGTAGAAGAGTACGAATGAAGGTCTGTCCCTGGTTAGCTTCCATAAGCTCGAAATCACCAGTGGCACCATCGCGGTAGCTCACACGAACGTCAGTGATCACAAAAGCCTTATCGGTCTGAATGATCGCACCGTTATTCACGGTCGCTACGGTATCCGGAAGAGGCAGGAATGTTCCTACGGGTCCAGGAGAAGCTAGTACACCACGAAGATTAATAGCAACGTAATTGTCAGGGTTAATACGGCAACACCCAATAGGGATTGCTGTCGCAGTCATCTGAGCAGGAGCAGGAGTAGTAAATGCCGCTCCAACAAGGAGGGCACCAACAGCTAGAAAAGAGAATAGTTTATTCATATTAGTAACCAAAAGAGTTTAAGGAAAGGTCAAACATGCCGGTCTCTCTAACGAGCTTTAGCATGTCCTGTGCAATGTAACGAATTTCCTTTTGTGCATGTTCGCTATTTCTCAAGCCTTGAAAATGCATAAAGGATCGGAAGTTGAATGATACATCAGAGACAATCTGATTTGCGTACGGCAGATAGAAGCGTGCAGACTCTTTGGCTCGTTTCCTATCCATGCCACGGTCTACAAGTTCCTCAAGCACCTCATGATATCTGTCATACTGTGCCAACATATCAAAAGCAAACTGTTCTGCCATATCTTCGGGCCAGTCGCACGGAATGTAGAACTGATCTTCTTTCAATTCTTTATATCGAGCAGACTCAGCATTCACACTGACACCAATACGGTGCTTAATGATGTGAATGTGGCTAGCGATATCACTCTTTACTAAAAAGTGAAGCGTGCTTTTCTCGAAAGGAGTGTGGTGACCTGCGGAGGCAAGAGTGTTCAACATCTTATCCATCCGGCCACGCTTGTCATCAGTTAAGTCCCTACTAGTAGAAGTCCACGCACTAAGTGCGTGGGACTCGTCACTGCCGTAGAAACCAACTAACTCAACAGAGTTATTGTGGCTTTGCATCTTTGCGGTAATCTTTAATGATCTTAAAGTTGTCGTCCATGACGTAAGTGCCAGCACTCTTGGCCATGGATTGAGCCATGGCCAGTGTGATGTGTGCGAGCTTACCAGGAATCACGACTGCGGGAGTGTAATACATCAGACAATGATCTTTTTGTTAGGGGTAATGATTTCGCTTAGAACATCATCGTCCAAACGACGCTTGAGTTCCGTGATAACTTCTGCGGGATCAAACGTGCGAGCAATAACCACTTCAATGGTGTACATGCCGCCTTGTTGCATACCATCAACACCATCCAACGTGCCGATAGCCTTAAGTAGACGCGACTCGATAGTCTCACTGCCAACCTTTTCGGCAAGCCGCCTGTTGAGGGTCAGCATGAAGCGATACAGAATATCCTCATTGCTCTCGTCTTTGGGATGGGTTAGAATATACTTCTCTTTCGATTGGGGTTGTGTCATGTTTCAATTATACGCAGAATGGTCTGTCGTGTTATCTAGATTTCGCAAATTCCACCACGACAAGCTTCGATTGATAGTACTTCAACTCCAGCTTTCTTCATAGCGGCTTCCAGCTTGGTGGGGTTAGAGATATCGAGCGGCTTCAAAGGCTCGCCCCCCTTAGACCCTTGACGATAAATCGTAAAACCCTTGACGTACGGAGCTTGCTCTAAGACGACCTCGCTCAATTTTTCAACAGGGTAATCTTTAGGTAGGTTCGTCGTCTTGGAGATCGCGGAGTCAATATACTTTTGAATCGTAGACTGAACCGCTAGGTGATCCTCAACAGAAATGTCATGAGAACCACGGAAATGCTCCATCTCCCTACCTTGACTATAGAACTCAGCAAACAGAGCGTCAGTAACGACCTCCTTACGAGTCACATTCCCCTCTCGGAATCGTCTTTCATATAGAGGAGCAAAGATCGGTTCCACTCCAGAGGAAACGTTCAGCACCATACTGTTCGTACCACACGGTGCAATCGTTAGACTTACAGCGTTACGAATACCGTACTTCTTAATGGCGTTCTGAATACGTGGAGGTAGCTGCTGGAAAAACTCTTCCTGCGAAAACTTCTCAACGTCAAACTCAGGGAATGCACCCTTCTCTTTGGCAAGCTCAATGGACGCCTTGTAAGCTTCGTTACGGAACGTAGCGAACAGTCTGTCTAGGAACTCAAGACACCTCTCGTCACCGTACACATGCCCCAGCTTTAGCAGGAGATAATGCAGTCCTGTCACGCCCAAACCAATACGACGAGTACGTTCGCCAGCGGTCTTGCACTCAGGAATAGGGTAATGATTTGCTGTCAAAACATCGTCCAAGAAACGAACGCCATATCGAATAGCTTTGGCAAAGCGTTTCCAGTTCACGTCACCAGTCTTCTCTGAGAACATGTTGGACAAGTTGATGTGTCCGAGACAACAGTTGCCATAAGGGGGCAACGGAATCTCACCGCATGGATTCGGAGAATCCAAGTCCTCGAAATAAGAAACATTAGTAAACGTGTTGGCGAGGTCCAAGTTATAGATGCCGGGATCTCCACTCTTCCAGGCGTTGGTCATCAGGGTCTCCCAGATATCCGCTGCCATAATGTCCACTTGCCTAACGTGAGTGAACTTGTCGTCCTGGGTGATACGGTGATGAGTCTGGGCACGTCCCACTGCATCTTCTTCATTTAAAGCAATCACCTTGATCGTTTCGGTACCGTCAGGACTTACTCGTCTCATGTGGTACTGGTGATAGGTGCGTCCGTTAAACTTAAATACCCACGGCTTGTTTTTCTTTACCGCTTTAATGAAATCGTTTGTGATGCCAACCGAAATATTAAAGTTAGTGAGTTGTGCAAGGTCTAGCTTAACGTGCAGGAACTCGAAAAGATCAGGGTGATCAACATTGAGAATGGCGATTAGTGCGGTACGGCGATTCTTGCCGCTGCGTACGTGGTTGCCAACCTCGTTGACCATCTTCATGACGGAGACGGCACCAGGGGCAGAGTTCCTAATCGTCTGAATGTCGTCGCCCTTGGGTCGAATAGACGAGAAGTTGTACCCGATGCCACCGCCACCACATGAAATTAGGTAGGTGTCACTGATCATCTTGCCAATAGACTCTACTGTATCTTCTGGGTGAAGACGATAGCAGTTAAGCATATTGAACTGGCGTCTGCCTGCTCCAAAAAGGATGCGTCCCCCAGGCATGAAGTCGCCAGCGTCGATCACTGACTCAAAATTTGTTGCCCACTCCTGGGCGGCACCGTTTATCTCAACGGTAGCAATGTTCTCCGAGACACGTTTAGCACATTGTGTCCAGGAATCCTCTCCTGGCATGGCGTAACGTTGTAAGAAAATGTCTCGTGATAGTCCTTCTAGTTTCATGATCGTCTTTTGGATGGTACTTCCCAGTTATTTAATAATCCCTTCGTGTGTATGTTACGAAGTCCGCTGCTCAGTTCTAGCTTTGCCGAAAATGGTATGTCGCCTAAAATTATGTTACACTTGGCACAACAAGGCACACAATTAGTCTTTATGTGCCCGATCCCAGAATCTTTTCGGTCAACCCCATTAGCGGGCAGTGTTTCGCAATACAAACACGGCTGCTTAATAAGAGTACGATAAAAATCAAGATCAAGATCAAATTCTCTAAGGTGTTTCCTGTCTTGATCAAAATGTGAACGCAACCGCATACGGTCTAAGTTATTCAAACGCCACCGCTTAGCGTTGTCGCGGTTTTGCTGCTTACATTTCCAGTAACCGTCGCCCTTAACTTTATTTGACTTTTGCCAATACCAGTGATCGTTAACAACATCGCAATCGCAGTACGAACAGTAATTATGGTCAGCTAAAGCTCTAGTCATTAAAATCTTGCGGGGTCAAATAGTTGTGTACCAGGACGTTTGGACTCCCCCGAAACAATTAAGTCTCGGACGATCATGCTACCGTGTAATGCATGACCGTAACCATAACCATTAAAACCACTTAGAATAAATTCATTGGGGCGATTGGGCAAGGCACCAATAAGCGGTAAGTCGTCTGGCGTAGCACACATGATTCCAGACCATGAGTGCGTGAATTTTACATTTTTAATATGCGGCAATGCACCAGACACAAAATCGCGAAGCTTATCGAATACAACAGGACTTAACTCTCCGTCGTTGGTTAGTCCTATTTGCTTTCCTCTAACTGCGTGTCTCATTCCGCCAACGACAAGACGACCATTATGTACTCGAAAATATTCGTTACAATCATTACAGGTCATACTCATCGAAGGTAAAATTTGATCTTCGAGATAATCTGTAGCAATCATCTGACCTCGAAACGGAGTCAGGGACTCTGCAAGCTCAGGTAATAGCTCTGACGTATAAGCATTGATCGCATAAACTACCTTTTTAGCTCGAATAGTTCCCTTGTGTCGAATTGAAACACTGAACCCTTTAGCGTCTGGTGTGACGCTGGTAACTTGACAGTCAGTTAGAACACGCGACCCTTTATTTTCTACCAACTCCCTCAAACCATTGACGACTTTGTAAGGATTAAACGTAGCTTCCGTGGGCACAAACATGCCACCAACAAAACCCGTTTGGGGCAACATCCCCTCTACGTCCTGTTTTGTCAGTATAGGACAGTCGAGACCAGCGTGTACGCGAATAAACTCTGACTCAATCTCTAGTTTTTCTAGCTCGTTTTCGTCAATGGCTAGCCTGAGACCGCCAGTGTCACGTAGGTCTGTATCAAAGTTCACAACACGTAAACCCTTGAGAAAACGCATGTTGTTTTCTTTGATAAAGCTCATGTACTCGGCACCCGCCTCGTCGCCATACTCATGAAAGAGTTTTGAACCACGAAACATGAGTTGACCGCTGCTTCGACCCGAGGCGTGTGCACCTACGGTCGATTCTTCAACGAGATAAGTATTAGTTACTCCAGCGTTGATCAAATTGTAAAGCATATTGATACCGGCGACCCCGCCACCGATGATTAATACGTCTACATTTCGAACGATGCCCGACGAAACTTTGTGTCGAGTCGGGCACGTCTGGAACCAGTAGTTGTTGTGGCTTGCCATTATAGGAGATCTTCTAGCGACTGGTCCTCGCCAAGCTTGGCGTCTTCTTGCATTGCTTTTAGGATGCGTTTAATATCAGCCTTGGAGGGCTCGAAATACTGTCGGTTATTGCGAGCCTTGCAGGATTCACAAATATCGACAAACAACTCAATCGTGTCCTTGTCCTTCGTCTTGTATTCTTGCTTCGTCTCGTTGACCACATAGTCAAGCGGACGAGTCATGCGATACTTCTTACACTGAGGACAACTGAACACTCTTTTGTCCTGAGGTTTTTGATTGAGTCTTTTCATCGTTCGTCGCCACTACCACCAAGTACCCCACGCTCCGCTCGCGAAGCGAGCTTATCTAGGTTGTCTTCGGCAATGTCGTCAAGACTTACGCCAATCTCGCTAGCGGTCTGACTCACGTACCATAGCATATCACCAAGTTCCTTAGCGATAGCTGCACGCTTCTCATCAGAGATCACGCCACCGTCATCACGAATAACCTTCTTGATCTTACCCTGAACTTCACCGGACTCTCCAAGCCCAAGGCCGACGTAAGCCAGCCCCAGAACTTCGCCCTGACCAGGATAGATAGCAGTACTAGCAGACTGCTTCTGATAGTCACCGAACTCCATTACAGTTCAACCTCGACGTTGTTGGCCTTGTCCCAACGTACCCACCTCTTGGGGAACAGCGTCGGAGAATCATTATGCTGACCAAACGGAAGCTTGGCAAAGCAGTCCTGACAACGTAGTTCGTAGTACTTCTGCTTCTTTCCTTTCGAGTCTTCTTGCTCGCGGACAGCGTAGCGAAGGTTGTCTTTACCACAACCACCACACTTGGACGCTCCGAATACTTCTTGATAAGTTGCAAGAAGCTCGAAAAGTTCCTTCTGTCCTTCTGCTTCGACAGTCACACTGCCGGATTTCACTGTTACTTTAGCCATGATTATTGTTTTGCTTCTAGTTCCGCTTTCCTAGCGTCACGTTTCGATTTAGTACTGACGGGCTTCTGCTCGTTCAGCCACGCCATTGCACTCTGCCCTTCCGCTGTGGTAAGTTCAGATAGCTCAAAAATAGTTGATGCACGATCACCGTCCACCACCTTCTCTAGTACTTGCACAGCGTCAACGCCGCGTTCGGTACAGAGTTTCTCAATAGCCTTCACGACAGAGCTACCAACCTTACCCTTAGGCGAAGCCTCAATAGCACCGGCCCCTTCGCGGAAGCCAATCTCTTCGGAAGACAGCATACGGATACCTAGTGCCTTGCGAAGACAACGTGCTTCCGCACGAGACTCTGCAACGGCAGTAGGATAAGATGCAAATTTACCACTAACGTTCTTGCTGTTGCAGTCGGCAGTACCAACAAACTCCACCTCTCCGTCTTCCATTTTAAAAACAGAGGTGAAGATCGCTTGCACCAGAGTTGACTTGCCTTCGTGTGTTTGAATCACACACGCCTGCCGACAGATGCCAGCGTCACGAGCAAGTCGTTGCAGGCCAGCCAACAGGACGACCTCCATTTCCTCATTCCCTTCTTTACGGGTGGCCTTGTCGCCAGCCTCAAGTTCGTCGCACCAGTTAGTTGCAAACAGGTCTTTGATTTGTCTAGTCATGCTATCATTATGACACTATGGTCAGTCGTTGTAAGGTCTTGTTCTCGAAAAACTGAAGTAGTTCATCATACACTCGTTGGCAACGTGCCTGCGAGATAGAATTTGAACGGTCCTCAATAACTACTACTCGATAACCTGTATCATTCAACTGATCGATGAGCCGGTTATATCTTCCCTCGATCTTGGTCTCTTGCTCGTCACCGTACACGGAGACAGGCAGGATCAGTTCGATCACTACCTTCCGAGCTTCTAGAATGATATCAGAAACGTGCCCAGGTGTTAGCCTGATTCCGGTAGTTACATCCTCTTTTTCGCCCAAGAACACGGCGAGCTTTTCACCAAAACGTGAAAGATTGCCTGGGGTTGGGCGATCTGCCGTACGAAGACGGCTGAGCACACGCGAACGCTGCTTGGGAGAGCGTTGATCCCACTCTTCACGACGAAGTTCTCCTAATCGTCGTTTTTGTTCCTGACCTTCGGTAGAGTCCCAGAAGCGACGAGTCCCTTCTGAAATTTTTTCCTTGGTATCATTAGAATGGTTTTTACCAGTCCTTTGATGAGCAGAGTTCTTTAAGTGTTGCGTCTGTGCCTCACTCTTAGAACGTCTTTGTACACCCAGTTTACGCATATGATAGTACAACGTAGACCGTGCCATGTTGAGGTGTTCTGCCATCTCAGCTAGTGACATGGTTTCGTATAACCCCTCAAGGTTTTCCTTCGTCATTTTCATTATCGCTTAACGATGTCCCAATTAATGGACAATCCTAGTCGCTGAGCTTCAATCTTCACTTGGTTAGACGTAGTGCCATACTTGTTGTTGACGAACGACAACCCGCGATACATAATCTCACGACGAAACCTATCGGTTTGCTCATATTGAGAACCAGAGTCAGACTCCATGGGTAGATGCCACTCTTTAGCGGTAATCTCTACACTGTTTTGCTGCTCAGTAAAACGACGTTGACGATCTGCGTCATCTTGACGAATCTTGTCACCATCAATCTTCTTACGTGGCTTCGAAATCTCTTCGGATGCACGTCTAGTCTCTAGTGCTTCAAGTCTTGCCTGGGCTACTTCTTCTGCTTCACGAATCTTTTGTGTTTGCTCTAAAAGCTTAGCCTCACGCTCGTCATCGCCCTGTCTCTTAAGTTTATTTGCTAACCTACGAGCTTCATCTGGACTCTCAACATCAAGCTCTTGCTTATAGAATTCAACATCTACTGAATTCAAAGACAACTTACGTTCAAACACACTGCGACCAGACATCTGAGCAATTAGCTCTAGAAATTCAATACGCTGTACACGATCTAACGTGGGGCGAACTCTCGTTCTCCCACGATTCTTATTAGCCTGCCATGCTCGTTTCTCACGATCACTAATGGCCTGCTCCTCATCATTATTCATCTTGCTTACCTTTAAAAAAGAAATTCATCGGCCTTCCGATACACTGAGGGGTCAGGGGATTGTAGATGATAGTCATACTGACACATCTTGTTCACTAGCTCTTCGAAGTCGCATTGTGGCTTCCACCCTAATACATTCTGTGCTTTCGAGCTATCTCCCAGGAGTACTTCCACGTCATTGGGACGCATATACTTAGGGTTAATCTTATAGACCTTCTGTGGGTCTAGTTCAAACCAGTTGCAGCAGTCGTTGAAGAAACGCTGTACCGAATAGGTTTTACCTGTGGAGATCACAAAGTCATCAGGTGTGTCGTGCTGCAACATGGCGTGCATAGCACGCACGTAGTCGCCTGCAAAACCCCAGTCGCGGCAGGCGTCCATGTTGCCAAGCTCCACATATTCTTGTAGACCCCACTTGACGCGAGCAAGGTTGCTCGTGATCTTGCGAGTAACAAACTCTTCGCCACGCAACGGAGACTCATGATTAAAAAGGATACCGCAGGTCGCGAACATATCGAACGACTTACGGTACACTTGGGTCATATTATATCCAAACACTTTGGCTGCTGCATAGGGAGACTCAGGCTCCATATCTGACTCTTCATTGAGCCAATTTCTCCCGTCAGCTTGCCATGCCTCGTCAATAGAGTTACCAAATTGCTCGCTACTACCAGCCTGATAAAACCTACAGTCAGGCTTCTCTTGCTTGATGGCCTCAAGGCAATTCAGTACGCCAATACCCGTAATCTCAGAGGTAGCAATCGGGTACTCCCATGACATTGCTACATGGCTCTGTGCGGCTAAATTATACAGCTCATCAGGCTTGAATTCCTTAACGGCTTTTTGAATGCTTGAAATGTCGGTGATGTCACCATGAATCAAGTGAAGGTTAGGGCTACCACGTAAGGTACGCAGTCGTGAATTCGTGGGGATAGACGTACGACGTACTAACCCTACGACACGGTAACCCAACTCTAGTAGATAGTGGGCTAAGTAAAACCCATCCTGGCCAGTGATGCCAGTAATCATTGCTGTTTTAGACATTCTTTGTTACCTGTGGTACTCTTTCTTCTAACCAACTACAAATACGGTCGTAATGTGTTGAACCTCTCATTACGTCATCACACAGAGTAAAGTCTACATTGTACTTTGCAAGCTTTGCCACTGTCCATTGGGGTCTATGTGCTTGAGAAGGAATTTTGTAAGCGTCAAAATCAATCATGACATGATCAATATAATGTACTGCCTTTTGGTCAACAAGATGATCCAAAATGGTACACTCGCTTCCTTCGCAGTTCATTTTCATGACAACAAAATCATCTTCTTGCAAGTTCTTCTTACACCAGTCTGATGCTTTTACGAAATTACAATCTTCACTACCGCCTTCATTGTCCTGATGATCAGAAAAAACAGAGGCGGCCATAGTGTGAGGACTATAAATAGTTAATACTTCATCTTTAACCCATAGTCCGTACTGACAAACAACAACTCTACTCTGATCGTATTGCTGCTCTATGTAGTCAGCACCGTCTTTACCGCGATTAGACGACAAAGTGCCATTCTTCAACATGTCACAATACTGTTTCACTGGTTCGAAACAATAAATGACATCAAAATCAAAATCAAGTGCAGCCTCTAAAGACTGACCAGTGTTGCATCCAACATCTAAGAATACCTTTCTACCCATTTTTTCTATACCAGTCGATTGTACGACGAAGGTTCTCCTCTAACGAAGTGGTTGCTTCCCATTTTAGTCTGTTTTTTGCCCTAGTCACATCCAGGCAACGTCTAGGTTGTCCATCTGGCTTACTGTCATCCCAAACGATTTCGGCGTCATAGCCACCGACTCGTTTGATCATTTCCGCGAGTTCCTTGATGGTAATCTCTTGGCCTGTGCCTAAGTTAATAGGTGCGGGACCAGTGTCTTTCACTAGAGCAATTCCAATCGCTCTAGCACAATCACCAGCAAATAAGAATTCTCGTGAGGCACTTCCAGTGCCCCATAGAGTCACTCGTGGGTTAAGGTTGTGATGGGGACCACCAAGTCCTTCTGCCGCAAGATCTACTGTCGGTGATTCAAACTTCTTGATGAGTGCAGGGATCACATGAGAACTGTACTCATCAAAGTTATCCCACTCTCCCGCCATGTTCACGGGCACGAGATTGGTGACACTCATACCATACTGGCGGGAGTATGCATCCCCCATTTCCATGATGGTCTTCTTGGCGATACCATAGGGAGCATTGGTCTCTTCTGGATAACCGTTGTGAATGTCCTCTTCTTTAAAAGGAACAGGAGTATGCTTGGGGTAAGCACAAACGGTACCCAAATTAACAACTTTGGAGACACCAGCTATCCTGGCTGCCTCCAAAACATTAATGCCCATTTGTAGGTTTTCATAGATGAACTTACCGGGGTTGTCCTTATTGATACCGATACCACCACAAGTGGCGGCAAGATGCACAATGGCGTCTGGCTTATGACGATTGATGTATTCGGAACCGCCATTTTCTTGGAGATCACCAAGACGTAATAGGTCCAACTCCTGACGCGAAGGCGTCAGAAGCTCGTGCTTGCCCTCTAGTTCTTTGACAACATGTTTGCCAACAAAACCATTAGCTCCTGTAATTAATACTTTCATCCTATTACCTCAAACGTAGGCAGCGGAAACACAAATTTGGTACCAGATTCAATCAGTTCTTTTTCACGCTCCAAGAAAGTGTCCTTGAAATGCCACGGGAAAACAATAACGTAGTCTGGCTTGGCGGCACGAAGCTCGTCCTCAGAGATAATAGGGATCCATGATCCAGCGGTCAGCTTACCGTACTTCTGTGGTTGCTTCTCGGCAATCGCGGTGATATCATCCGGACCAAGATCATAGTACTGCAAAAGAGTATTACCCTTGGTCGAAGCACCGTATCCATAGACGGTCTTACCTGCTGCACGCCAAGTGTTAATGCTATCTTTTAGAGCAAACCGCTCTAGACTAACTCTATTAGCGAAAGCCGCCCATTGACTTGCGTCATTATAACCCCTGTCTTTCTCAAGTAATCTGTAGCTATCTAAGCGATACTGACCAATCTGACGCAGGTATAGGGGTACATGCTTAAGTTCATTACTATTCTTGACCAAAACGACACAACAGCTACCACCGTTTGTGTCGTTCAATGTAACATCAGCAATACGAAACCCTGTTCCTTTTGTGATATACTCCAATGACTGTAGCGTGTAGTATTCTAGATGCTCAGCACAGATGTTATCAAAGGCGTTCTGATCCAACATGAGAGGCGTGTAGCTAAGCTGCACAATCCATACTCCATCATCTTCCAGGCACGCAGCCACGTCTTCTGCAAACGTATGCGGATCTGGCAAGTCATAAAACATAGCAATAGACGTGATGATCTTTGCTTTCTTACTAGGTACGATTTGTTCGTAAGCATTCTTACTGAAAAACTCATTAGCAAAAAAGTCACAATCAGCTTCACGAGCAACGTTAGACGGATCAATGCCAACACGTACTACTCCAGCGGGATAGTGTGACAAAAGAGTACCATCATTGCAAGCAATGTCCAGTACAACGTCTCCGTCTTCAAGTGCAGGAGCCCAAGTAGTGGCTATATTCACAACGTCCTTTAGGGCACGCACCATAGACGGGTTGGTGTTGGAACGATACCAGTACTCTTCATACAGAGAGTTTTGATCTGGCGTTTCGATCAACTGCACTAACGAACACTCTACGCATTGTACTAATGCCATATGAGCCTTAGGAATATCAGTCCTAATGCTATCATAAAACCCAGATACATAATGCGTACCTAAGTCCAATAGGGTCTTTGCCCCACTCGTGCCACATGATCTACACTTCATTAGTCTTTTAGGATGAAAAAGTCATTAACGTGGTAGTAAAAATCGTGCTCATAACCTAGGTCAGCAAGATAGTTACGACAGTCATCATCCTCGTAGTTGTTTTCGATGATAAACACTTTCGGTTTCCATCTTTCAATATCAAACCCCTTGAGAACATCAAGCTCTGTCCCTTCTACATCAATAGACACCAAATCCAGACGCGGCATAGGGTTCTCTTGACGAGCAAGCGTTTGTTCCAGTGTCTCCATAGGAACTTCTACCTTGAAACGACGATTAATAAGGTGGGCGTGAGCCTCGATGAGACGTTCGTCAACCCGAAGAGAACTGCACGCGGTTTGGTTGTTGCCTTGAAGCTCTACAATCTCAAAAGTCGCTAGACCGTACTTATCAGAGGAAGCCAGAGGACACTCGGCACGACGACGACGCTCTTTTAGGATGCGTTCGTAGTTGGGATTGGCCTCAATACAGAGTACGTCCCATCCCATGTGCTCCTCAAAGAATCGAGTGTTACTAAACTCGTGGCCATCTGTTGCACCTACTTCTATACCGTATCCGTCACGGACACCCTTGAAATAGTATTCATGCAAGAAGAAATCCTCCTGCATTTGGCCGTAAAAGTTCATGCCATCCCACCTACGAGCGTTGGCGGCAGCAATGTCTTCTTGAAAATTAGTTCGCATCTGGTGCAGTTTTGTGTTTGCGTTGAACGATGCGTGACACGTCGCCAGTTTCAATTGCACTGGCTAATGTCTGATCAAATTCATCAATCAACTGGTTTCTCTGTGTGTTCAGGTCGCTCATTTTCCGCAACCAATCGTATAGTTCGCGTTGACCATCTGAGCTAAAGCGTTCAAGGAACTCTTCGTATGTCATCCTGCGGATAGTATACAAAAGCTCCTGATTATGCCATAACTTCTGATCAACAGTGATCAACTTGTCTACTAGGCTACCGGGCGTATCAGACATTATCTAGAAATTCAAGTGCTGGGGCAAAGTCATGCCTGTGAGCGGGGAAAAAGTTAAACTGGTTAGGACCAGTGTTGCTGTACGTCTGAAATGGCTGTGCTCTATGAACCACTACGGTCGGAACCTTTAAAACATTACTGATTGTAGGAACTAAACTATTGATCGTTATGACAACCCGTGCGTCCCTAATGAGTCTTGCGTCACTTAGCAGATCAGGAGTTTTACTATCTACATTATGCCATTTTTGCCAACAAGTGTCAGGAACATTCTGGCAAATATATGACAAATCTTCTGGTAAACCAATCACATAGACCTTATCAAACCTATCTGTCACTTTTTGCATAAGCTCTAGTGCTGTTTCCCAGTTCTGATGCGGCTTAGCGAAGAACACGCAGTAGTTCTGCGGGTTACGTTCTCCCATATCTAGGGAGGCTTCGTTCAAGACAGCATCACGATCCAGTGGTTCTGGAAAATACTTTAACGTAAAGTCAGTAAGCTGCATATTGGGACGATCCTGATACCCCATGTGAAAGTAATCGGGATCCTCTTTAAGATTAAAATGCCACGGCTGTCCACCACACGAGTCGTCATTAATGATGCCGCTCATGACAGTCACCTCTGCCACACATTTCTGAGTTTCAAGCAAAGGCAACATACGTGGCATGTTCCAGTGCTCACAAGTAACAACACGAAACTGCTCTCCTGTCTTCTTGTGCCATTGATATGCCACTGGCCACTGCATCAAAAGATCGCCCATGCGACCAGGAAAGGTGAACGTTTTCATAGCGTCAATGATGATGCGTAGTACTCGCCTTCTGCGAACTTCAAACCGTGTGACACGGAAGATTTATCGGACAGTTCGTTTGCGTCTGAGACAGCAAGAATACGGAAGTCAAAGCTGACCCGTGTCCAGCCAGAGGTATTAGGCAGATTTCCATGTTCTAAATTGGCACCGTCAAAACGCAGGACTTCACCGGGATGAAGCTCAAGCATCTTGAAGTCACGCAATCCTTCAATAGATTCCACAAATAACGAGTTGCTACCTACCATTGAAGTGAGAGGCACAAGAAAGTTTATCTCTTTGCTTGGGTGGTTATAGTCTTTGTCTCTGTGTGACACACCACCTACTGCTTTATTATTGGGTAACTGTACACGGAAGGTGGGAACACGCTGGTATAAGAATTCCCTGTCCTTGAAATAGATATCACCCACTAGCGACACGAACGAACGATACAGCGTAAGAAAGTCAGGATCACACGACTCGTAGAAACGCTTGTGAAACTCCGTACCTTGGTCTTTTCCAGGAGCGGCGATTTGGTATTCATTTTCTGCCTGCTGATGTAACAACATCAGGTTGTTGCACTTAAAAATGTCGCCAACAAGGCCACAAAACGGATACTCTTGAGGGTCGTAATTAATAACCTGCATTTTGAACGTAAGGTAAGAAGATGTTATTCTTGTAATGAGCTATCATGGTTTCCTGTACACGATTACTATCATGTGTCAATGGAGTATAGAGATCAATCAAGTGTTTGAGTCCCGGCCACTTGGATTCCCACATGGCTTGCAAGGGTGTAGGATAGAACTCACCATTGTTACCAATATAATCGTCATAAGAATGCTCACGGGCTCCGGTACGAACACACATATGATAATCGTGTGGACAAAAAGCCTCATGGCTAATGGCAGCATAACCACCGGCTAGAAAAATACGAAGAGCATAATCTAGATTCTCATAGCACGCCTTCCAACGCTCGTCGTAATAGCCTACTCTATCAAAAACGTGTCGTGGCCAAAACTGAATGGTTAATTCTTGTGCTAACGTGAGTACAACACCGCCAGATGCAAAGCCTTCAATTTGATAAGGAATATCTGACTTGTCTGACGTAGGACAAATCTGCCAGATGTCATGGTGTCGCTCAAGCGTTCCGATTAGAGACTCATCTAGCCCTTCTGTGAAAAATACATCCGACGTAACCAAAGATACGTATCTACCACGGGCCATACCAGCAATCAAGTTGATACCGCGACTAATGCCAACGTTCTCCTTCAAGGAAATGAAGTTAAAGCCATGACGTTTTGCTAGTCCTTGACCAGTTTCAATCTCTCTGTGTGGATTACCCTGATCAATGATAAAAACTTCCGACGTAAGATTGTCACTGCGGTTTTCCGCAAGACTATCAACCGCACGAATGAAAGCGTCACGAGCCTCTACGCTGCTACTAGGGTTATAGTGCAGGATACCATAGCTTACGTCTATTTGTGACATACGACATACATCTCCAGGTTCTCACGACCAACAAACGGTTGAGGGGCACCATCTAAAAAACTAATATTCACAAAGCCTACGGACTGTAGTAGTGCGGTCATAGTATCCTTGTCAAATAAACACTGATGTTGTCCATTGGATACAATCCAGTCTGAGAAATTCTTGAATGGGCCAAGAACAGGACTGTCAGCACGACCCCATTGAGGGAAGTTCTGATACAACCATACGATTTTGACAAAATCCGGAACCTTGATCTCTAGCTTGCCACCTACCTTAAGAACACGGTGCCATTCCTCTAAAGCTTCTTTTGCGGTCTTAGGGTTGATTGGATTAGACAGATGAGGCTCATAGTCTCCAGCCCTAAAGTGCTCTAAAATGTGATAGGCAAGGATCTCATCAACCTCCCCTTCTTTCATGGGTAACTCTGTTACGTCACACTTAAGGTCTGCCGTGGGATGGTCAAAATCAATGTTGACATATCCCTCTCGGTTGTCACCGTGACTAGCTAGGTTGAGTTTCATTTGATTAGCCTAACAATCGTGTCTGCGGCAGCAGCACCAGGAGTAACAATGTGATCGTGTTTCATTTGCACACCCAAGCTGGCAACGAAGTTCGTAAACTTGGACCAACTGTATGTGTTCCAGAAATATGTACAACCATTGTCATCCGGATCAGACTCCTGGATCACATCCTCGTCTTTATCGGATGGATCCAGGAAGAACACGAGAATCAATTCCTTGGATGCAACACGGAGACCTTCCCTAATGGCGTCTTCGTACCCTTCTTGAAGGTGTTCTACGATATGACGCATGATTACGATATCTGCTTCACCGTCATCGAAGGGCAGTTCTTGAACATACCCCTGAGCAACCGTGATGTCCGCATATCGTTTAGCGGCCTCAGTCAGCATGCCCTCGGTACGATCTACACCAGTGTACTGGCATTGTACGCCCATACGCTGGAATACGTCCCAGTTAACACACGTACCACACGCAGCGTCTATAACTGTGGGGTTATCGTATGTGTTAATAATACGCCCCAAGGCATGACGCCCCAGGTTATCAATGCCTGTTCGATGATTACGAAGGAAACCAGCGATATGATCTTCTGTCATGAAGTCATGGTTATCGGGGGTGTCCTTATACGGGTTATGTCCTTTCATAGTATAAAATTTCCTGGCAAACTATCTTGTAGTTCTAGGTAAGTTGAAAACATAGACTTGAAGCCATCAGTTATTATTTTGTTTTGCTGAAGCCATTTTGATCCTCTTTCTTTAAAAACAAAATGCTTGGCTTGTTCACTGGAAAATCCCAACCAATCCAATATCGCTTCAATGTGAATTGGTAGCTCTGTATACTTCACGAACATTATTTTATAGTCACGTTGATCAAAATCTAACCAAGTTCTAAAGTGATCTTCTAACTGAAAATAGTCAACCCCATTGGTTACATATTTCTCTAGTGTCCACGGCCTATTGCTTAATAAGCCGTTTACATCACCACCTATCCTATTGGCATGATCTGATACTTCCATAAAAGCACGTCCATAAAAAGACATGGTGGCATCACATGGATTACCATATACATATAGGATGTTTTTATTGCCAACGTTAGGGTTTTTACTATGCTCATTCCAAGAACAACCACCAAATCGACTACTATATCCCATGTGATCACCGTAACAATAACGCTCTAAAAAAGAACGAAGGTATGTAGTGCCACATCCACCTTGTGAAATGATATAATACGGCTTTAATCCCGCTGCTAATCTCATATTAGCTGGCAACTCTTGAAAACCTATTTTGCTTTCATCATAAGAGTTATGCCAGTCTTGAATTAAGTTTTTCATAGTACGCCCACTTCTTTAAATATATTCTCAAGACGATGATGCCACTGGTGTTCCTTGAGCATCCGTGCTCTACCAGCCTGAGCAATTGCTTCCCGTTCGTCAGGATGCTCAAGATAGTACTTGAGCTTATCAATTAGATCATCTGTACCCTGTGCAACGACAATCTCTTCGCCGTCTACAAAGTAGCTGGCGAGGTCATCTGCGGGAGTACAAATCTGCATACCACCGTTCTGAGGAATCTCAAAGTGACGCCCCTTGATTTGCGGCATCGAACCATGGTGCCACGGGTTGGATAGATTCAAGCAAATCTTACTCTGATCAAACACCTTAATCATATCAAGGAAGTTTGTTTGGTACCCGTGCCAATTCTCGTATCCGTCCCAGTAGTTGCCAAACAGGTCAATGCTGATGCCAGCATTCATGATAGCATCAACGTATTCTGCTCTCAAGAAGCGACCACCAGGCATGATGCCGTGCTTCTGACCAACAAAGGTCACGTCGTAAATCTTCTCGTTCCCCTGAGGATGATAGTACGGAGAACCACCCCACTGAGATCGCAGCACATTCATGCCCTGTTGCTTGTACCAGTCCATCGTTCCAGAGTGCGTGGTCACAAAGTGACTGACACGATCTTTTCTCGGAGCAATCCAGTTAGAGAAACGCCACGAGGCATCACAGTCCCACTGAATGACAGGAATATCTTTTTTCAAAGCTAGCTTCGCTGCCCCCTCAGGGAAATCTAGGTGTTCATTGAATGCTACATGAAAAATAGCATCATAGTCGCCCTCTAGAACCATTTCAGTAGCAGCCCGATGAACATCAGGAGAACTGTCTGGATACAAGTAATTGACTTCAAACATTCCCCTGTCGGCACAGTCCTTAAAACCAGCCTCAAGGTTGAAATGCTCATAAGAGCATCCTTCTTCTTGTTTGCCGTAGTTATACAGCAGTCCAACGTATAGTACTTTCATTGTTGCAGTGTCTTGTGAACAAAAATCTGATCTTCATTGTTATAGATACACTCATAATCAGTCAAGAAAGCTATCCTCTCGTCTCTTTGGGGAGAGCGTAAAAAATAATCCGTCTCTGAAATGATTACCTGTGGCCTGGACTTAGTAGCTTCAAAAATCCCTCTTAAAATTTCCATGTCATATCCCTCTGCGTCAATAGACAACAAGCCAACGGTGTCAAAATCAACAACGTCTACCAAACTGTCATACGACATGGTACTAATCGTAGTCTGAACACGAGATCCAGGTATCGGTAACAACGAAGAACCATGATTACAAGTTGTCATACCATCCCCATCGTTTGGGTGCAGAAACAACGTTGCTATGCTATCTTGTTCACAAACAGCACTAGGAAAAAACGTCACTCTGTCTAAATGATCTGCATGATATGCTCTTGCCCGATCCAGTTGTTGTATTTGTGGTTCAATTAGCACACCATGCCACCCATGATCCATAATCAAAGGATAAGAGTTACTAGTATAACGCCCATCGGCAGCACCAATGTCCACCACGAGCGGTTGTAGTTTTGTGATATCAAAACTCTCTAACAGGTAAGAAAGTGCAGCACTATGACTCATGATTATCGAGGTACGCTGGTACCGAGAGTGTAAACGTATAGTCTTTCAGTTACTTTGCCAAAACGGAAACCAGCATTCATTGCTCGTCCCCAAAGATCCCAGTCCTCACGACCAAGCAAAAGTTTATCGGTACTGTAGCCACCAAGGCTTTCCAGTGCGATTTTACGAATCATCATGCTTCCGTGACAAAGTACATTCTCTTCCGGAAGTCGTGCAGTGATATCTTCGTGAGTCGTATATTGTGTTACAGCAAAACAATTGGGAACCATGTATCCATCAAGAATATCCCATGCTTGAGTGGCACAGAAATCTACATCTGAGTGCTCTATCATCCATTGACGCTGCACGCCAATCTTACAGTCTAAATACTCATCATCAGCATCCAGATAAGCAATCCAATCACCGTTACATTTACCCAATCCAAAGTTCTTGGCAGCAGCTAAACCTTGTTTGTTGGGTCGCTCGAAAAAACGAATATTGAGGACTTCGCGATAACTGTCCACGATGCTGCGAGTACCGTCCCAGCACTCGTCTAATACGATGACAACTTCGAAGCCCTCGTACGTCTGACGTACCAAGGATTCAAGTGCCTTTTGGAATAGTTGATCATGCTCCAGGTCGGGACTGTGGACGCAGATTAGAACGCTGATTTTATCAGTTGCTTTCATGAGGGAATACCGTCTTTAACATTTCCTGACAGCGGTTTTGGTAAGTGTGATTTTCAAAAACAATAGATTGATTGTATTTACACAGTTCGTTTAAACTATGAGGGCCATCATGAGCCAGTAACGTCTTCGTAAAGGCCGCAATCTCTCCTGTGCTCTCGTATGGCATAGCACGAGAGTCAATACCGGCCTCAATGTTCATTTCATTGTCAAAGTGTTCAGTAAAAACAAACGTGCCCGCTGCTTGTGTTTCCCAGAAACGCATGTTTAACAGGCCACGTCCCTCAGGGGGGTTTTGATTGATGACAATTTTAGCTGACGCCAAGGCGTCAATGTAGTCTTCTCGGAACACGTCTCCCACCAACTCTAACTTCACTCCGTGTTGCTTGAGTTCAGTAGCCAGAGCACGCCTATCGTCGCGGATAGACCCAACAAGAACAACGTCGCGGGTTTTGGGATACTCCAGTGATCTTCCATGTAGTTCGCGGTCACAAGCATAAGGTAGATAATGTGCATTCTTGTACCCCCATACTCTATATTCTTGTATGGTAAGAGGATTGGCTAGAAATAGGTGATCAAATCTAAAGTAATCAACTAGTCTTTTGTAGCGGTCTTGATGATACGAAGTATCAAATAACCAGCACGCTGTCTTACGTGCTCTCACGGTTTGTAATTCGTGATATTGAGGGTCACCATCGTTGCATTCCATATATAAAATCAGGTCAAACTCATGGTTGTCTAACGCAAATTTTCTATCTTCGACCCATTTGTTTTGTTGGTAATATTTCGCATATGGAAACACCTCATGACCCAAGGCACGAAGTGCTTTAACTACCATGTCCCCCGTACTCCATCCTGGACTCTGTGGGATTCCCCTAAATGAAACCAGTATTTTCATGGCTTACCCTGGCCATGGGGCGTGCCTTCAATGCGACCAGCGGCAGTAACTTCTACGTAAGCGGCCCTTTCTTTGAGTTGTTGTATGTTGTTAGCTCCACAATATGTGCAACCACTACGGATACCTCCTATCAGGTCACCAATCACAGCGGAGACAGGTCCCTTAGCGGTAACCGTCGTCTCTACACCCTCGGCTGTCTTCCAGTCATTCATGGTCCCCATGAAGTCATCTTGAGCTTCTTTAGAGGCCATACCACGGAACTTCTTGAATCTACGTGTAAGAGTTCCAGCAGGAGAAGCACTTTCCCAGATGGGCTCTTCGTGAATCTCTCCAGGAGTTTCATCTGTACCAGCGAGCATCCCGCCAAGCATAACTGCATCTGCACCAGCGACGAAAGCTTTTACTGCGTCACCAGGGGTACGGATGCCACCATCAGCGATGATAAAGACATTAACTCTACTGCACTCTTGGATAGCTGTAAACTGAGGCACGCCAAAACCAGTCTTTATACGAGTAGAACAAACACTCCCAGGGCCAATGCCCACCTTAACGGCGTCGGCACCTTTGTCCGCCAAATATTCAGCACCAGTAGCGTGACACACATTCCCGGCAATAACAAATACCCCATCATCAAACTCCTTAATCTTCTGAACCATCTGACCTACGGGCTTACTGTGTCCGTGAGCAATATCAATACAAAAGTAACGTGCTCCTACTTCATAGAGTGCATGAAAACGATCAAGCCCCTCGTTGACACCTAATGAAACAACAGCTTCACAGTCTCTTTGACGAGGCGTTCGAGTATTCTGCCATTCAAAGGTAGCATCATTATACATTGTAACGTTGTCTTCAATGCTACAGAAACGATGTAAAAAACCAAGACCACCTTGATCGTAAATACTTCTGGACATTCTATGGCCAGTAACAGTATCCATATTCGAACTTAGAACAGGAACCCTTAGTGTGAGGTTACCAAACCGAACACTAGTGTCTACGTCTCTTCGGCTAGCGATATTGTTGTATCGCGGCACGAGAGAAATGTCGTCAAATGATAGGGCTTTCATACTTTACACCACTTACGTTCTAACTTAGGAACGTCAATATTGTTTAAAAAATTCAAAATATCTTGAGCACGTCTACCTGTAATCTCATAACGTCGTGCTAAATCACTATGATTGATGTTTACAATATTAGCATAACGACCACCATACGATGGGAACTTGTCATCAAATAAGGTTTTTAACCAAGATAGCATGTTAGAGTTACCAGTGAATTTAACAGAAATAGAACCACGGTTCTGAGTAATGCATCCATCACCATCTAAAAAACCAATGACAAAAGCCCACAAACGATTTCCTTTTAGTTCTGGTGGCTGTAAAGTATAGGTTTTAGCGGTAGTAATATTAAACTTCCTTTTAAGAGTATCAATCCAATTACAAACACCATGCAATCTAATACGACATTCGTTTGGTCTACTTCTTAATGTCTCAATTTTTGAATCTGATGACACGTCATTAAGAAACCTTTGTAGGTGCTCACGATCTTTGCTTGACAAGGTAATTTCTAGACTATTAGACACAGGATTAACATATCCATCTGCTGCAATAAACCCAGCCCAATAACAAGCATTCAAGCTCATATGGCTAAAGTATTGATCATTACAAGAATACTTCTTTTTACCCGCCATAAAGTAACCTTTGCTGCTCTGGATCAATCACGTCATTTTCATTATAAGTGGCACCAATAAACTCTCTGCCATTTCTATGCATAGGAATTGACTCTCCATGCCAAATGTTGACATGAAATTCAGCATGATTTAATGTATCAGAATGTACTAACGGCCAAATTGATTGCGTTAAAAACTCCTGATCCGTTTGCCACCGATCTTCTTGTTTCCACTGAGATAATAATACACCAAATTCAGGTAAACAGTCACGTTTTTTCCCCCAAAGTCCACCAAGAATAGGTACTGTATGATATGCATGATCATGAATTGTATGAAATCCTTTATCAGATTCCATCCAGGCGTCTATCGCCGCCTTCTCTCTTTGAGAGAGACGAGAATCGCAGTCTCTCGAAATCATCACTTCGACATTAGGATCGGATGCTGGCTCAAAACGCCAAAACATACCACGCCAATCACCGGGCTCATCTAGTATGTGTATCTGAAGATTGTGACCATACAAAACGGTCTTGCCGTCAAACTCTTCGTGAAGTTCTATATTAAAATTACGGTAAAAGTCATCATCAACAGACGTACCGCAGTAAAGCCAACACTCCCAGTCGGGAAATAGTTCCGCAGCAATCTCTGCATTACGAACAGCACCCTCTGTATACTTGGGATCATTACCCCATAGCGAAAACGAAATAACTTTAGACATTTAATCAACCACCCATACAGGTCGTCCCGCAAGTTCTACACCCAGTAGGAGCACCCCAGTTTTGACACTCAGAACACTTAGTATCGTCGTACTCATATGACACGTCTTCCACTAAGGACCTACGCAACTCCCACAAGTTACCTTCGCGGTACCAATAACCACCCTGAGGAAAACCTAGTGCTTCGGCTGTCTCTTGTGAACCAACGAACATATGGGTAATCTTATCAGCGAACGGAAAGTTCACTAGTTTATTTTCAACTCTTAATAGATTAGTCATTTTTAAGCACCCAGTCGTACATACCTGCCAACTGACCAGTCATGCATTCTGCTTCAAAGTATCTCATGGCACGACGACGAGCTTCAAGACCAAAGTGATCTCTTAGGCGAACCAGACTAGACTCATCCTCAGAAGCCATTTCGGGATTCTCAATGAGTTGAACCAATACATCACGGTAAGCGACATAATCTACAATAGGCACAACGAAACCAGCGTTACCAATAATCTCAGACTGACCGTTGTAGATCGCGGACTCGTGAGAGACAACGGGAAGTCTGTGCATCATTGCTTCTTGAATATTGCACGGACAGCATTCACCATCATGGCGGGCATGGGCGTATATGTCCAGCCCCATATAGAACCTAGACAACTCATTATCATCCACAATAGGATCACTGAAACGAACATTTTGAATTCCTAGTTTTGTTACCGTGCCACGCCACCCCTGACAGGGGTTCACTACAATGTAATAGGCATTAGGGTACATCTTTTCAATTTCTAAAAACGCCATCAAAGAGATGGGATCGAAATTGTCTGCTCGCCCCACTCTTCCGAGTAGAATAGCGTCATGCGGAATCTTGAATCTCTCTAGTAGTTCTTCGCGACAGATTTCTTTTTGCTCAGGCAGCACATCCATCATTGGTTGATCAATCGGATTGTAAAGCACGGGACCATCAGGGTTTCCTTCGGCCAATGCTCTCTCTCGAATGTAATTAGAGATATAGATGTTCAAATCGATCTGACGTTCGGGGGTTAGATCTGCCTTACCAAAGATATTGGTCTCCACCCACTTTGCACGAGGTGCCATGTAGCGGAAGCAGGGCCATTCGGCATAACCAGAGCGATGAACGTGAACAATATCAGGATCAATAGCACTTAGCACCTCGTGCAAGTTGTCGTGCTGTGGCATGTATGGTGCCTGACGACCTTTCTTGCCGGGTTCCCATTCGTAACCAATAACGTGATCGTCTCCAAGCCACTGACGAGCGATATCTAATCGTTGGTTCTGACTATCACCCAAACGGTAAACGATATACGGTTCAAACCTGTCGCTACGCGACAAGTACTTACAGAAAAGCTGGGCCGTACGGTCTGTGCCGCTATAGCCAACAGTCTTTGAATGATGGACAACACGAATCTTAGACATAATTTTTATCTCTCATTTTACGACACACCTTGCATAGACGATAACCAGTGTGTTGATGAATCCAAACGTTATCTCCAGTGAGTTCATGACCACGAATACAATGTGTCTTTCGACCATTGATAGCACTGGGTGCCTCACCTCTGCGAATATTTTCTGTTTGTGTTACTATTTCCATGTGATCAGGATTGACACACAGTGTATTACGGCACAAATGATCAATAACTAAACCATCTGCAATAGGGCCACGCAACAATTCATACGCTACGCGGTGAGCAACATAAAGATCGCCATTAAAACGAAAACGACCATAACCATTGTTTCGACGTGTTTTAGCTCCAGTCCACGTCCAACAGTCATCACTACGTTCCACCTTGGACCAAAAACGGTCCTCAATAGTGTCGTGTTTTGTCCACCCGCTACCCACAATGCACCTTATAGTATGTACCACAATTTTCACAACGAGCAGAAGTTTCCCAATCGTCAGTTTGTATAACCTGAAATACAATTCCAGAACACTCCCGACACTGCAACGTTGGTAACGGCTTATGATCTAACGAAAACTCTTTTGTTAAATTGGTATCTGACCAAGTAACATATTCTCTCTGTACTGCATCAGCAGAAATGTTTTTAATACCGTCATTCATAGTACAATATCTCTATAAATCTTTTCTAGTTTAGCCACACAGGCATCAACGTGATACTCACGAGCGGCTTTTACAATGGCATAATAGCCAAAGCTTTCTCGTAACTTGGGACTGACAATGAGACTTCTAAGAGCCTCTGCGTATTCTGCCGGATCGTTATTCACAATGAAGCCAGTCTCGCCATCATCGACAAGTTCTGTCTGAGACTGAAACACACCCATGTTTGGATTACTAGGTGTGGCAATGTGTGTAACGACCGGCTTTCCGTGAATCATTGCCTCTGCAATGTTAACTCCAAATGTCTCACCGTCTGCTCTAGCGTGAGCGTAGATGTCTACACTGTTATAGAACTGACTTAGGACTAATGGATTGGTTGTTGGTTCAATAACTTTAAATGGAATCTCGTATTCCGCAAGGTCATTGATCATGTTGCTGGGTGGTGCCACTACAAGGAAGCGTACGTCGTGTCCCTGCATACGTAGTAACCGGGCAGCATCTACGCTGACAGAGTTATAGATACCATTGTCCGGTCGCCCACAGCGACCCAGCCAAATGGCATCGCTTGAAAGTCCAGAAATACGTTTGTCTGAATACGGCATTTCCACCGGGTTATTCACGAAGTCAAACCGAGGATGGAGTCTGCCGCGAAGCGTGTGGTCCATTAGCCACCTGCTCATGAACAGCGACTTTGACACCTTGGGGTTCTGGTCGATGAAACCAAAGACGTTGGTCTCCACGAAGTGGGGCACATGAATGTGGACTCCCGGCTCGGGGAACTCGGCATACCCGCTTCGATACGTGTGTACGATATCAACTTCGTACATGTCAATAACAGCCTGTAGATCGTCCCCTGTGGGGTCACCGTCCTGATAGGAGTCTACCGCTACTAAGGTGCCACCACAGACGGCAGCGGCCTTTTGAAACTCTTCTAGTCTAGGGTGGTCGCCACCTTTTTCGTATGCTACTATAGTGTTGAAGTCTGGACTAGTGAGTTGCTCGAAAAACAACTGACACGTCTTAGCTGTACCACCAAGATCAAGGTGACGCAAGTAGTGTAGAACGGTAATCATGAGAAATCAATAGGACCACTGAACGGGTCAACCTCTTCTTCTTCGTCGTTTCTTTTGTAATCATCATCAAGACGAACCACGTCGTCTAGCTCTGGCGATGACGCTTCCATCACGACAACGGGCGATGTGGCAGACGCCTCAAGTCTATGTATGGTCCCAGGAGTGATGGTAATAAAACGTCCCGGCAACAATGTCATTTCGCGATCAAAACCATCAGCAGACAAAAACAAAGTGCCGCAGCCGTATAGGCAATACATTGTTTCCAGCTTGTCATTGTGGTATTGTAGGCTAAGTCGATGCCCCGCATCAACCTCTAAAATCTTGAAAGCATACTTGTCGTTTACTTCCATGATTCGCTCTCTACCCCAGGGCTTATCTACTAACTTCATTGCGGTTCAATATTGTTGCGTCTCAGTTGATGTTCCAAATCACGAATACGTGTCTGAGCGGCATTATGTCTAGCGGAGTCTAACGAACGAGCAAGAGGATCAGATCCTTTAAGAGATTCGTTCTCCTGTCTCAGTGCTCGTTTTTCTTTTTTAAGCCCTTTGATCATCTGTTCGGCTAAAACCCAACGATTTCTGTGTTCGGCGGTAACCTTAATTTGAGTCTCAAGCTGCTCTTCTAGCTTCTCGTGCTCTTCAACCAGACTTCGTGCGACTAAGCTTTGCCATGTTTTTTTGAAGTTCGCCATTTCTTGCCTGCTTGCATCTTAGCTACCCATTCATCTTTCGGAGGTAGGTCGTTGAAGTCACTAAACTCTCTTGCATGCTTCAAGTGTCCTTTGAAATTATGACCAAAGAACTCTGAAATGGAAGCATAAGTTTCCCAATTATTTGCGTGCTTGTTGCGATTTTCAATAGAATCGGGACGTTGTGTATAAACTGTAATGAACTGATTGATCACATGGCCGTGATAACCTTTACTCATGAAGTAAAGCCAAAGCCAGTAGTCGTACGCAGACTGGTGGCTAGCTGCCCTCTCGTCCATCAAATCCCAGTCAAGATCATCTACAAAACTCTTGTCATTTCTCCATACAACCTGCGGTCCAGCCCAACACTCACGAGACATAAGCTCAAAATCAAACTTGGGTTTTAATCCTCTTCCCTGCATCTGACCGTTCTCGTTGATGATAGTCAGACCACCGTAGCAGAAGGCAATCTTAGAGCCTACATGCATAGGACTGGTAGCCATCCTCATGTGCTTGAAAACGGTTGCCGTGGTCTCGGGTGCGTGGTAGTCATCTGTGTTAGAATTCATCACAAACTCACCACTCGCGGCCCTCCAGGCTCTAAGCCACGAAGCACCATACGGCTCCCGCTCGTGGTGATAGATATACTTAACACGATCATCCATGCTCGCCCATTTTTCTGCAATGATACCATCGGTACCAGGAGAATTGGGATTAACGATAACGATTTCAAAATCAGGGTCCGTCTGATGATCTAGCATGTGAGCAATATGCTCGTCTAAATAGTGGCCAGAATCATAAGTACTAACCAAAAAACTAACCTTGGGCATTATCTCTACACCTTATTTCCGATTCTCTTTTGCACGTTCTACAATAACGATACCCCGTTGATGGCTGAACATACAAATTATCGCCACTCAACGGATGTCCATGTTTACAGTGTGTCTTTCTGGCATTTTTAGCTGGTGGACTATCTCCAAGCATGACGTTTTCCACTAACGTCATGACACGTAGGTGATCTGGATTAACGCATCTACGATTTCTACACTTGTGATCAACTTGCATTCCTTCAGGAATAACGCCTACAAAATATTCATAAGCAAACGCATACGCTTTTCCCCAGCTAGACACTCCAGACTCATGACTGAATCTAAAGCACCCATAACCATCACGATCAGTACATGCCGTCCAGTTCCAACAGCCCGTGCTAGAGTCGATGATGTACTTTTCTTGAAACCGATTAATCGGGTCTTTTCTAGAACGACATGCCATTATGATAATGCTGCATATAGGGCTGAGATTGCTGTGTCATACAGAGCCAAATGTTTCCTACGTCTTCACCAGCTAACGCCTTCTTATAAAAAGAATCGTCTTTCCAGTTGTTGTCACAGTCACAGTGTTGTGCAACCTGAGGACGATGATTAATTATTGCCGGATGTTCTCCGTCAAAATACAGCACGGGCTCTGTAACATCAAACCAGTCTTTAACTTTTTGGTCAAACTTTACGTCGGCATTGTCGTGTTTAGCAAGCTCGCCTTTGTAATACTCTTGTTTTTGTTCCATGACTTCATTCATGTTTCTACGAGCATACCCATAGTGGTAAATAAAAATAGGATCCCTAGGTACAATTCTACGTGGTTGATAATGTGGTGAAAAGTATGTACAGTGACCAGCAGGATCAGTCAATACAGGGTGGCTATTATACTTCATGCCACGCACATACTTAATAATCCTTTGATGCTGAGTGTTCCATTCGGGACCAGGAACCGCAATATGATCAAGGTCACGATAAAAATGCAAGAAGGTAGGAATAAATTCTTGAGCTTGCGGATCAAGCTCAATAGCCTTACGTAATCGTCTAATGTCCTCGGGACGATAGAACTCATCAGCATCATTAATGAGAATCCAATCTCCAGGTACAGACATGTCCAAGAAGGTCTGCTTCATATCCTCAAGATCCTTCCAGTGCTTGTTAATTGAGATCACCACAAGCTTGTTGTCAGGATCGTTGTGAGCTTTAAAATCATCAATAACACCTTTCGTGTTGTCGGTTGAGTGACCATCCTCCGTGGAGTTGGGGCGGTTCTCAACGGCACCTTCAATAACGAGAATGCGATCTACCTCGTCATAGATAGAGTGTAGTACTGCTCCCGCGAAATCTTCCTCGTTGTGCATCTGAATACACTGAACGATCCTTACGGGGCGATTGACACGCTCCGCAATACACTGCATCTGCGGTACGTAATGGATTTGTTGCTGATTCATAGGGTTTCCTCCAACGATACTTCGGCTTCCTTATATCTAGCTACGCCGGTCTCTTTCCAAGATTGTACTGCGGCCTCTACTTGCTCGACAATCTGTTCATGGACATTACGGTAATCTAGCTTTTCTCCTACTAGCTTTGCATTCTCACGACGCTGTAAAACGGCTTTCCACTCGGCTTGACCCTGTTCGTCCAACACATCAGCTTCATTTGCCTTGCGAAGAATATGGAAACGCTGCATGGTCATGGCAAGCTCTACGGGCGAAGGCTCAAAACATTGTTCTAGACCAGTAAAGAGACCAGGGTCAGGGTGCGGCATGTCATAGAAGAATGTCGGGGTACCACCATAAACCAGAGAGTTCTCAGGTGTCACAAACTCTGCAAGACCACCAGCGTTATGACTAATGACCGTGTTGCCGTGTGCCAACGCATCAAACGCAGGGATGCCCCAGCCTTCGCCACGACTAGTACAAACGTACGCATCGCCACGAGCATGAAGACCGTGAACCTCGTCGTCACTCATGGTGTAAATGACGGGCAAGATAGGCGGGTACTCACTGATGGGGATCCGACAACGCTCTTTGACGCCCTGGATGTATTGCTTCACTATTTCAAGGTCATTCTGTCGTCCACCCATATTGACATAGGTCTTGAGAACCAACAGAACATCGTTAGGAGCACCAGCAAACGCTGCAAAGTACGCACGCAGAAGAACATCAATACCCTTCTTTGTGCTTAGTTGGCAGATGTTATAAAACACGGTTCGCCCTTCAATGTTGTCGATAACAAACGGCTCGTAGTCACGCTTATAGTCATCAACGTCACAAGGAGGACCAGCCACCAAGATAGGCTTGTTAACGCCAGAATTCAAGAGTGCTGTAGCATTGTGCTTAGAGGGGACAATCAAAAAGTCAAACTCATTAGCTTTAGCTACCCACCCTTGTTGAATACGGTCTGTCTCTAAAAAAGTATATAGACCATTGGGAATTCCAGGAACGGGCACTGCTTCGTTGTTGCATGTAATCATCTGTAAAGCAACGTCTACGTTCTGTAGGTCGTTCTCTAACAGAGGTTGCATCCAATCGGGCACCTCAAATTCTTGTCCTTCGTCCAAAGAGTCAAACTTAAGAGGACGAGCCGTAATTTCTAGTCTGTCATTCTGAGCTAGTGCCTGCAAGAGATGACGCGATGCTGTGGCAAATCCCGAAAAATCCATCAACGGTCCAACGTACAAAAGCTTCATACTAACCCCTCCTTTAAATAGTCTACTAAGCTGTTAATCATATTTTTTCTTTAGATAAATTCTTGCGTGGGACGCTGGGCCACAGGTGCTATACCAGCAACCTCTTGTCTGATTTGATCGCGTAGTTTACCACCATCAGACTGCTGGTTACCAATTGCGACAAACTGTTTCATGATCTGTTCACGAGGAACACCAAGTCCAAGATGCTGAATCCAAGTCTTGGCACCCTCTGGGTCAACTGCCGGATACTTCAATACATTAATGTACAACCACTCGACATACTGCTCGTCACTTAGTCCATCAGGAACAGGAACAGCTTGAATAGAATCATGCTCAATAATAGGACTATCCCACGTCTGCGAACGGTCTAGCGGCTTGATGTTATCAAGAACGTACTCCCATTGCTTCCAGAGTTTATTCCAGTCGTAATTCTCTTCGGTACACTCACGAGCCTCAATACCAAGAGCCTTAAGCTTAACAGGATCAGTGATCATGTTACGCATCTTATCGGCAAGATCGTCAACGTCTGGGTGGGCACGAATACACCCCGTTTCTGGTTCATGGTAATAACGACCAACATCAATAACGTCACCACCCTTAGTACAGGTGTAGTTATCCTCAGTGATCTTGAGATCTTCAAAATGATTGTAGTCAGGGAAACGCCCCTTCTCACGCATGGCCGTGTAGTCTGTTACTAGAGTCGGAACGCCACAAGCTTTAGCTTCCTGAATAGGCATTCCGTCACCCTCACAAATCGAACACTGAACATAAAGATCCATGAGGTTATATAGCTTAGCAAGATCTTCTCTTGTAAAACCACCAGCGGTGTTCGGAGGAGAAGCTTCAATTGCTCCACAGTGAGGACAAGGCAACTTAATGCGACCATCCTGCGTGGGCTTACCCCACAGGTTCATAGCAAAGGTCACGGAAGGCTCTTGACATGCATGACAGTACATGGACTGCAAGATACTACCACGAATACCTTTACTGGCATATGGCATCCAGTCGTAAGACTCTAGACGCATAATGTGTCTAGGGTAATCGTAAGAGTGTGCGTTATCCGGCCACGAAGAATGAATCAACAGAACCGCCTTATCAACAGCGTCTTCTCCTTTGTACTTCTCCTTCATCGCGGCAAAGCCATCGATAAGATCAGGATACAGTTTACGACTTTGGTTACGCATAACCGTGCCGATAACAGGGTTGTCACTATTTAGGTTCCAGTGCTCACGAGTCTCCTTGGTGTCCATGGGCAGAAACGTTTCTAGGTCAACACCAGGACGCATGGCCTTAGGAAAAATACTAACGCTTTTCTTACCGTTAGGCAACAGTTGGCTCTGACGACGCAGGGTGTGAACACCATAATCAGAGTACGCCAAAACCATTTCAGCGTTCTCATAGGTTTTCATCCACTCTTCTGCCTGAGGTTCAGCGTCAACAGTAGGCATCACAACCCACTTAAACCAAGAGCGAAACACACTTCGCTCTTGGAATTCTAGCATCCACCAGTCACGGATATCGATAACGATATCCGGCTTAAAATCAGCACATACATGGTTGAATTTGTACTCGCCAAACTGGTTAGTGTTCTGGCCTCGTGTGCGAGGGTGCGGATTCGGAGCGTTGAAGGCTTGAGCCTCTTCCTGGGTCGTGGGCATTACGCCATAGAACTTCCAGCGACCCTGGATGAACTCCTGGACCTTAGGATCGTCCTGGCGTACATACGAACCAAGCTCAGCGATTTCATATTTCCCTGTGGCCACCAATCTAGGGATCAATTCCCTATAGTATGTCGAAAAACCAGTACTAAGATTACTGGCTTCTCCGATAAACAAAATACGTTTCTTGTTACTCATTCAATTACGCCCCTGATGGCTTGACGAATACGATCTTTAAGATCGTTCTCCAATTTGTACAACTGTCCTACGTGTATACCCAACTGAGAAGCTACGTCTTCCGCTGTTGTGTTACCCATAAGTCTTTGCTCTAAAATCACTTCTTCTGTTTTACCCTCAATGACATCATTCAGTAGTGTCATGATTGTACTTTCTTTTGCGTCCCCTTCTTCCAGAGCGTCATCTGACTGTAGCTCTGAATGCTTGCGACGATTGTAGGTGATACGTAGATCCTTAATGTGATCGGCATCAAAGCTACGGTGACCGTTTTTAGTTAGAATGACAGCAATCTCTTCGTCTGTCTTGTCGTTAATGTGTAACTTATTGACTTTTGCTGCTAGACTAGTAACCCTATGGTCCACCGTGAATACGCCCAGGAATTTAGCCGCTTCATTAAACACGTCTTGACGTACGATTTTTGCAACGTACGATCTGATAGTCGTACCTTGCGTTGGATCATACATTTTAATAGCTTTCAAAATAGCAATATCGCCAATCTGACATAGGTCAGCAAAGTCTATCGACGCAGAAGAGTAACACGCAGAACGTGCTATCTTCTTTACGACTGAACTGTATTCGTTTAGAAGTTCAACGGCCTCAGCATCGGACATGTCAACCATCATTTCGTGCTCTCCGATCCATGATCTTGATGAATCCAGCACCGGGGGCAACTCGAACGATGTCCTGGAAATATTCTTCGTCTTCATCTGTGCAGTGCTCGTCGTCCATTACGCCAAGTATATTAATGAGTCGTCCTTTAAGACCACCATCTTCTTGACAGTTTGACACATAGTTGGCAAAAGAACCAAGTGCCATGACGCGGCGATATAGGGTACGTGAAGTAGTTTGGTTTCCACGTCGTATGGGGATGTTTAGGGCCAGAGTAAAAACAGCTTTACTAACTCGTCCTTCTTCGTCAACTTTTCCGAGTTCGGCATCAGATGTGGCTCGACCCATCAGTTGAACGTTTGCGTAGTCGTACATATTATGTCAGTTTTTACCCGAAGTGTTAAGGCTTTTTTGTGGTTTTTCTGCGTACCGGCTTAGCTCTACGGAACCAGATCTGTGGCACCGAAAAAGGATACATGGGTTCCCATCCTGTTTTGGCACGCTCATTTAAAATGTCTCTAATGATAGGATTTAAAGCAGCAACATTGCCCACACCAATCTCTATCATGGCCTGCTGTTGTTCGTCAAGTTCTATGTTCGCGAAATCGTATTCGTATTTTGTCATCTTAATCTCTCAACTCTTTCGGCAATCAATGAGCCTCTGTCGTCCATCTTTCCTCTAATTTTAAGAACGTTACCTTCTTCTAGAAGTGTCTTAGATCTTACAAATGTCTTAGGGAACACCACGATGTTGTCCATGACGTACGTATTGTCGCGTGCCGTCACAAACGCCATAGGGTCACCCTTTTTAGTAATAATTTCACGTACCGTATCCACACAGACAGCAATCTCGAACTGCATGTCAGGGTATCCGCTACGCACCAAATCAATGCAACTTTCTTGTGCTTTATAGATATCAGCTTCACTACCACTTAGGGAGATCCCTAGGTAATGTTGCTCCCAGGCTACTCGCTGTGCCTTGGTATCGAATAGTTCACGACCGTCATAGTCAGACAGAAGACCCCTAATGGCAGCACGACGACGCACGTTCGGAATCTTGACGTTAAACTTTTCTTTTACCAGTAAGGACTTGTCATCGTCGGCAAGTGCTCTCACGATACGAATCCAATCTGGATCTTGCTGATGAGGAGCAAGCTCTAAAACAACTTCCATTTCTTTGACCGTAAGGCCATCTAGTAAACGGAACTTGGCTTGACTCTCAACTCTGTGTTCTTCGATATCATCGAATGCACCACCACGAATCAGTGCAGTCATGACACCGGCATTGACTTTACTCTTGGTGGTCTTGAACTTCCACAGAATATCATCAAACGTTTCGCAGTCCTTGCAAAGCTTGACAAGATCATTGACAGCAGTAACCCCAACACCCTTGAGGGCTGTAAGCCCGAAAGCAATATGTGTGTCGTCCACAACGGCAAACTCTTTGTTGCTCATGGACACACGAGGAGGAGTAACCTCGATGTCAAATAATTTACCATCGAAAGTCAGAGCCGCCATTTGTTCAAACTTATCCGGGTGACTCTCTGCGTGACGAAGCTTAGCACACAAGAACTCAACGGTATAGTTGGCTTTTAGATAAGCGGTTTCGTACGCAAGTAGAGCATAGCCTACACCGTGAGATTTGTTGAATCCATATCCAGCAAACTTCTCAATGTATCCCCAAATTTCCTCAGCGGTAATAGGGTCAATGTTATTCTTAGCACAACCAGAAACGAATACCTCTTGCCATTTGGCCATTTCCTCAGGCTTCTTCTTGCCCATAGCCTTACGAACCATGTCAGCGTCTACCGAGTTCATGCAAGCAAGTTGCTGGCAGATATAGATAACCTGCTCTTGGTACAAGAGTGCAGAGTATGTCGGTGACATGATCGGCTCAAGCATAGGGTGAATGTACTCAGGGTCTTCACCCTTGTTCTTCACGCTACGGTAAGCCGTATGCATATTACTTTCCATGGGGCCGGGTCGAATGATACTAACCAAGTCAGAAATCTCTTCAATAGATCCAGGCTGTAGGTTCTTGCTCCAGGTACGACCCAGTTGTTTTTCAATCTGGAAAACGCCTACGGTAAAGCCTTGGCCAATCATGGCCATGGTCACCGGATCATCTAGCGGCATGGCCTGTCGCGAAAGCTTAATATCATGGCGATCCTTGACAAGCTCCATGGTCACCTGGATATCATCCAACGTGGTCAATCCAAGGATATCGAGCTTGAGCAGACTCAAGGAGTCCACCGTGTTCATGTCCCATCCGAAAAGTAGACTTCCGTCCTTCGACCGTGCAAGAGGATATGGACTCTCGTCAAACGGAACATCAGAGATCACGACCGCAGCCGCGTGGATCCCTGTTGATTTGTAACACCCTTCAAGTGCTAGGGCAATCTTAAACCAAGGCGTGTACTTGTTATAATACTCCTTAAGCTCTGGTACAGTATCGATAGCTTCCTGTAGACTGATAGCACCGTGATCATCGTTCTTAGCGGGCACCAAAGCCGTGATCTTATTAGCCTCATCGAAAGGCATGTCATAGACCTTGAAAACTTCTTTTAGAATAGCCTTAGCTTGAAGGCCACCAAGGGTGACTAGCTGTGCGACGTTACCTGCACCGAACCGTTCTCGGATATACTCAAGTACTTTCTGTCGCTTCGAACGGGGAACGTCAGTATCAATATCAGGCAAACCTCCGCGACCTTTATTGAGGAACCGCTCCCAAATGAGACCATACTCAAGAGGATCAATCTCAGTAATACCCAAAGCATAACTAACAAGGCTACCACCCGCACTACCACGTCCACGACCAACCAGGATATTTTGGCTATGCACCCAGGACATGACATCGTGGACGATGAGGAAGTAGTCTGCGAACCCCATTTCTTCAATGTCCGTAAGCTCTCTTTCCAGTCGATCATGATAAGACTCACCAGTAATGTCGCGTTGCGATAGTTTACTTAGCCCTTCACGAGCAATCTCACGAAGATATTCATTAGATGTTTTTCCTTCGGGGATAAACTTATACTTAGGCAAACGACGTTTCTTGATATCAAGATTAACGTTACAACGATCAGCAATCTCACAAGCAAGATCAAGCTCACTTTCCAAGAGACCAAGTTCGGCCATTTCATCACGACTCTTGAGGTAGTATTCCTCAGGAATAAAGTCAGTGTATGTAGCACGACTATACTTGTTGGCACTCATTTCCAACAGAGTCTTGTGTGCCTCAGCGTCATGCTGCTCAACGTAGTGAACGTTGTTGGTAGCTACGGTACGCAAACCATACTTAGTACCAATACTACGAAGCCTAGTGTTAATCTGCTTCTGCTCTGCAACACCAGTATCCTGTACTTCCAGGAACAGGTGGTCCTTGTCAAAGATCTTAAGGAAACGACGAATCAAACCCTCTGCCTTAAACAGAGCAGCGGTCTCATACACTTCGCCGCTTTCGTCTACCTTATCATACAGTTGAGAAGAGACAACCCCGTCAAGACTACTGCCCGTAAGACAGATTACGCCTTCACTGTATTGCTCTAAAAGAGAAAAGTCAATGCGGGGACTGTAGAAGAAATAGTCCGGACTGTTGGCGTGCGATAGCAGCCGCGTGATGTTCTTCCAGCCGGTTTCATTCTCGGCCAGTAGAACGATGTGAGACACCTGACGTACTTTCTGGATTCTAAGCTGCTCTGCGTCCTCGCAAAAATACAGGTCGGCCCCCAGGATGGGCTTGACCCCAGCCGCCTCTGCCTCGCGACAAAAGTTTACCGTTTCAAAGACGTTCGAATAGTCTGTAAGTGCTACGGCGGGCTGTCCTAGCTCCTTGGCTCTGGCGACAATCTTTTTGATGTCAGCAGAACCGTACAGCATAGAAGCTTTAGAATGTACGTTCAGGTGTGTAAATGTCATCTGGATCTTCGATTGTAAATCTTATTCGTCGGCTTGGTGATTCGCTTACCAGGAGACTTGCTATTTTTTGCGTTCAGTCTTCGCATAGCCTCTAAGCGAGCTTTGTTTCCTTCTTGACCAGTACCCGAAGTGTGGTTACCATCTTTGTCATAGCCACCAGTACGAACAACATCAGCACCAGCCTTGTCCCAAAGGTCACCGACTCTAGTTCTTGTCTTAATGCCAGTAACTACAGGATACTCTAGTTGTAAGTTGTCCATCGGTTTGAGTTTACAGCCACACTGTTGGCCTTTCTCATCTACATGATGACACGAAATCGTCTTTTTGTCAATCAGTTCCTCTAGTTCTTCGATGGTTCCTTCTATGTTCTCGAAATCGCTTCTGCCTGAACTGGACTTAACGTGTAACATGCCATTAGAAAATGCCCCCACGTTCGTCATGTGACCATGGCGACACTGGTACGACTTATCTAGCGTGAACCGTGTCTCACCACGCAGGATTGTGATTGACTGATTGCCAACCCCTTCGTCACGACACACGGGACAGACGGCTTTCATTTTGTCAATCTTTCTACAAAGCGTCTCCTCTTGCTTCTTGGTCATCAGTAACTCTGTTACGTGACCCTTCTCCCAGCAGCCTATTACTACAATATGTTTAGCCATTACTCTTCTCCGTCTTTCTGATCCCAAATGTGATCAATGATACCCCACTCTAGGGCCTGCTCAGCACTAAAGTATTTGTCACCAACCTGTTCGCAATGCTTCTTCCAGAACGTGGCCTTTTGGCTGGTGTGCTTTTCCATAAGAGCATACCAACTCTTTGCCATTGCATCATAATGAACTAAGTCCTTTTTTAGTTCATCCGTACGCTTCATGCCAAACTCGTCCCACGACTGATGGACCATGAACCAAGTGTTTGGAGTAGCGTATCTATGTCCTGGTTCGCCACGAGCAACCAACAATGGTGCAGCACTCATACATTTGCCAATAGCAGTAATATGTACTGGTGCCTGAAGAGTACCGATCACGTCGTACAATGCATACATTTCGTACTCGCTACCACCAAATGAACCAATGAATAGTTCAATAGGCTTTTCCGTTGACTCTGCATTCATGTAATACAGACCCTTAATAACTGTACCAATAGATGTTTCGTCAACACCATCAAACATAAAGATACGTCTATTGGTACGGTCTACACCATAGTCAAAATATGCATCAATCCAATCTTTACCAATACGTGCTCTCATTATGTTTTAAACTTCCCATTCCATTGACTAGAACAAACGCCAGTGTCGCATAACGAACGACACTTCCAAGCCCACCTCTTTTCAAAGTCACTGTTGTCTCTAACGATACGGTCGATATAAGCAGTAGACTCGATCTCTTTTACCTTGTTCTTAACCCATTCTTCTGTCGCTAGATCCTCTTCTTCTGTAAATGCTACAGTGATAGGATTCTTAGTGAAGTAGTCAAACGTCAAGATCACGTTCTTGTAATTGTAACCCTTGTTACTAATGTCGTCAATGAACTCACGACGAGAAGCAAGAGAATACATCTTCACTTGAATGTCTTCACGACACTGCAAGTAGTCTTGTGTCCATGTGCCGGTCTTGTAGTCAATCACATGGATGGTTTCGGGGTCTTCTTCGATCACAAGGTCCATGTAACCAATAATCGGAACGTCTGTACCAGGAATGTTAATCCTATAGCCATACTCGTACCCAACTACTTCCCCTTCTGGGTTCCGCAGGGTCTTATTCCACATGTCTTTGTAACGCTCAATCTGTGTCTCGCACATCTTGATTGATCCATCAAACAGATCGCGAGGACAACCCGGCAATGCGTCTAGGGGCTTTTGCGAAATGCTACATGTGTTATCTTCTTTTGAAGCGTAAGGACATGTGTCACACAGCGGTCTCTTGTTGGCGTAGTCTTTTTCTTTAGCCCATACCAATGGGCTTTCCATGACCTCTGGCTTCTGGTAACGATCTAGCGTTTCTAGTACTCCACCATAACCACGATACAGTCTGGCTACCCAGTCTGGATCACTACCATTGGAATACTGCTCCAAAACATCATGGATAAGAGAACCATGACAAGCACCCCAGTTGGTCTTAAGTGCAAGATCGGTATTGTACGTTAACCAATACTTAAACTTACACATCTCAAAAGTTTTGATGCGTGAGGGTGAAATGGACTTGAGTTTTAACATGAGATACCTTTAAAAATTTCTTGAAGTAAAGTTGTGCTTAGATCGCCACAGTCTTTATCGTGTGGCAGGAGAACCCTGTGCAACTGAAAAAGGTCACCAACAATACGCTCCATGCGTTCCCATCCTTTTTCACCGGGGCTTTCTCCACTCTTGTATTTAGCAGGATCATCATTGTCGTACGCAACATACAGATCCGTAACACCATACTTGATTAGTAGTGTTCTGTGAGCATGACAGAAGCTAGTACCAAGTGTGGCAACCCAGTTGTGGATCCCCGCTTCATCCAACTTCATACCATCTAGCGGTCCTTCAACCAGAATGAGCTTTTTGCTCATGCCCAAGTATCGTTTAGCATTATGTAGGTTATACAGAATGGAGCTAGTAAACAAGTCTCCACGCTGAGGCCATCTGTTGTAATGGCGACCATGTACCCACTTCATGTACTTGAGGTCACGCTGCTTGAAATACTCAGGAGTATGAATGGTACGTCCTGTATATCCAATCAAGTGACCTTCGTGATCTCTAACAGGGAACACGACACGATCATGCATGTACGTACCAAGACGACTCCAAAGGCCAACCTCGTATTTACGCAATGATTCTAGATCAAACTCACGATTCAGTAGATACTGAGGATCCGGCATGAGGAACTTTAGGTTATCCTCTTTTAGCGGTTCATGAATGTGTAACTTGTTACCACGATGAATATTGATTGGATCAGATACCTTCTCATCAAGGTCCACGTTTTTGTTCTCAAGCTGTGTGGTAATCCATTCAACGGTCTCACGAAAGTTGATACCTTTAACACTACTCACTAAGCCGAAGATATCATTGCCACGACTCTCCTCACAGTGATGCGTCCAACATACCCATTTACCAAGATCGGTTCGCCAACTCCATGCCGTCACGTTGTTACGGTCTCCCCCGTGCTGCATGCACTGACACGTAGATTGAATTAGACCGTCTCCACGATCATCAAACTCAATCTCTAGTCTGTCTAGCAGATAAGTAATGTTGCGATTCGCATGGTTACGAATCGTTTGCTTCTTTTCATTCGTCGTCGTCATCGTCGTCACTATCTTGTTGAGGAGGTGTTACATGACCAATCTCCAGTTCTTCGAAATAACCACAACTAAGGTCTGCGTTGTAATTAATGTAACTACCCCATAGTCCTTTGCCAAACCTAGACTTAAAGTTCTCCATCTTGTGAGTACCGTTGCCATCGTCAGCACGTTCAGCGTCAGTCTTTCTTTTGAGGTAACTGACAGAATCTACGTTCTCACTGATGCGTTTACCACCAGCGACAGCCTTGATTCCAGAGATCAATTCGTTGTTAGTTTGGCCAAACCCAATAAGCGGCACATTGTACTTGTTGATAAAGTCATGCAACGCCGCAATGTGTAAACCATTCTGTTGCCATTCTTGCAGGACACCACGACTAATCTCGTTGGTCATAGCCAGCTTGATATAGTCATACACAATCAAGCACTGCGGTACACGAGTATCACGGTCGGGCTTAACGTGGGTCAGTAGCCACCTTCTGATATGCGGTAGCACGTCAGGAACGCTGAGACCACTAATCGACTGATAGAAAATAGGCATCTTCTTCACTGCTTCCCAAAGACGCGGCTCTTTAAGCTTGCGACCATGAGCCATGATCTCATCACGAATCTTCGGATCTGTGACGTTGTTATCAATTAGTTCTTTTTCTGACATACGCCAGAAACCAGTTTCAATATACTCTGACGGAACCCTAGCAACCATGGCTGCAATACGCACCCACTGGTCTTGCTTGCTTAGCTCGCTATCAAGATAAAGAACTGGTAGCCCCTTGCGTGCAGCGGTGACAGCGGCACGCATACCAAACTGAGACTTACCACTGCCAGTAGTACCAACCAAGAATGTCATAGAGCCATTTCTCAGTTGACCGATACACTCTTGCCACAAAGGATAACCTAGATCAAGCCCCATATGTCCAGGGTCATCAGCAAGAGTATTAATGAACTCTTCAAACCCTTCACGAATATCTTCAATGGCGTGTTCGCCCTTGTCGATAATATTGACCTTACTGATGATGGCGTTTTCAACCTTACCAATCATCACTGACAACGAATCGTTGGTCGCTGATAGATAGTCTCTTTGCTCAACAAAGGCTTGAGTATATTGGTCCTTGAGTGCCTGTCTCTTGACCTCAAGAAAATGATTGTCAACCTCACCAATGCTCACTTCTTCGGCAATCAGTTCATCAATCCACTCACCGTTCCTCGTGGCAGACAAGTAGTTATGATGACCCAATGCTTTAGCTTCCGCCACAAGCTTGGCCTTCGTGACCTTCTGAGCTTCTTTATCAATAACCAGAGACCGTAGTGCCTCAAAGGTCATACGGGTAGCCGTATGTTGAAAGTCTTCCTCTCCAAGATATTCAACAAACTCAAACAGCTTGTCTGGATGCTGTACAACTCCTGCTAGGAATATCTTCTCTGCTGCAACGTTACTCATTTCGTGCTTCTTCGATTAGTTTTTGTAGTTCTTCGACAGACACGTTACCACGTACTTCGATTAATGTAATTTCGTTTGTCTCGCACCAGAGTCTCTTTCTGGCGTCTCGTGCCTTAGATTTTTCAAACCCTTTCTTGTCACTGTGGAATAGCTTAACAAACTTATCGTGTTGTATGCCTTGATACTCAAAGCCCAGTTTGTTATGCGGCATGAAAAAATCTAAGTAAAGTCGTTCTTCCGGTAGAGGAAACTCTTCCAAAATCAATGCGTGAAAACCATAGATGCTACGTAGCAAGCGACCGAGCATGTACTGCCCAGCCGACTTGCACTGTTCGCGTGTCCGTACGGGATACCTTTCGGGTAGAATCTCCATACGAATCTCGCGGCCATTAAGCGTCTTGAATTTCATCTACTAGATCTTCAATGGGATCATGTCCACCAGGAATGAATAAGCTTTGTACTTCTGCGTCCAGCTTGTTGAATAGTACACTGTCCATCAAGAGTCTGCGAGCAGCATTGAACTGACTCATACAAGTGGAGGCGATTTCCTCGCCATCCATAATGTACTCACCAGTGTCACGGTCGATCTTAGGCAGGAAGACTTGCTTGCCACCTTTGCCACCCATACGCAGGACACCAAAGTTGCACGCCTGAGTCACAAGTTCCTGCTCGCGGAAAATACCGTTCTTGAAAAGGATAGGGAACACACCTTCGTTACCATCGGGGGCTACCTTGTTTTTGATTACCTTGTATCTGATTAGGCTGCCGATACGCTCCTTGTCAGAGTCCAGGATCCAATCGGTCTTGCGGGGCGTGAAGAGTCGGATACGCTGCGAAGCATAGAACTTAAGAGCATAGCCGCCAGGGGTATCCGTAGGGTCACCATACATGGTGATCTTATCGCGGATCTGATTGACGAACACGAGGGCGACCTTGTTTTGCTCAGACACACCGATGAGCTTACGCATGGCATCAGACATGAGCTTGGCCAGCTTGCCCACGGTAGAGTCACCGATCTCTCCAGCCATCACTGACTGCGGTTGAGCGGCGTCGATAGAGTCTAGGATGGCCACTCCGTTAGGAACCATACCGGCAAACTTACGCATTGCTTCAAAAGCCTGCTCACCATTGGAAGCATTGACGATCCATAGGGGACATTCGGGATGCGGAGACTTCTTGCCAGCGGCCAGGGCTGTTGCGTGCTCAACGGCAATATCAAGATAGGGACGAAGCGTTCGAACCGTCCGCATAAGAGATAGGTTCAGGTTTCTCTCCATGTTGACATATAGTACAGTCTTGCCAGCCTGGATAGCACGACCAGCTACCTCTAGTGACAACGTTGTCTTGCAGGTTCCCTCTGCACCGAAGATCTCGGTGATACGCCCCTCAGGAAATGGCACAGCTAAATCGTAGTCTAAGTTATATGACCCACTACGATTAGGATTGGGATCACCAACCTCCTCTGCCGACATGGCTTGTACGCCATCTTGTTCTACCTCCTGCTTGAAAAAGCCAAAGGTGGGAGTCGTCTGCTCCTCGATATCAATGTTCAGTCCAGGTTTCTTACGCTTTGCCATTCTCTAGTTCTCTCAAAAATGAAAACAGTGTTTTCGGTTTTGCTTCTTTGTACTTAACTTTTTCAAGACCGGACGAGGCGAGTTCCTTTTGCCAGTCTGTGTAGAATCGTGATACTTGCTCCAAGTCGTATGACTCGAAAAGCTGACGGGCAACAACTGCCATCTTGGCGAACTGCTGTGGGCTGATGTGGTGCGGCTTACATTTCCAAATGTAAAAGGCCAGTTGTCCTGCTGATAAACCATAGGAATCCCCCATTAGTTTTTTCAAAGCAGCAACTAGCCGTCCCCACTCCTTACCATTATGACCTCGCCACGGGTAAATGTCAGCACGAATGTCGCGATTCAACCAAATGAATTCTGCGAGTAGGTTGGCCCCGTCGTGCTCAACGTCCGGAGTAGTAAGAGAAGGGTACTTCATACCGAGGGATCATTGACAATGACCGCTTTGTCGCCAGACTTGTATTCTCTAACTTCTTGTCTGGTTGTCCCCTGTTCTTGTACCCAGGTGATCCAGATTTCTTTTCCCTTCAAAATACCAATACCACGACACTCTGTTTCGGTTACGCCGCTCGTGTGTAGTAGGGCATTGATCTGCTTACTGTGCCAGTAGCCATTAACCTGAGCGTTCCCTTCTCCGTCTTTATACGGAACCAGTACAACATTGCGGCCATACGCCTCAAGTCTCAGGTTCGTGACCTTGAGCTTGTGGACCTCGATGTAATCCCTAAGACGCATCCACGCAGATATAGCACCGGGCGTGAGGTCTTCAAAGACGGTGGTTCCGTCTGACAGAGAGGCTATCCAACGACTTGCGTTCGGATCACTCTTGGGATTGGGGACGTGAGGGTGTTTTGAGCTAAATGCTAATGTCATATTCTTCCAAAGTCGTGGGTGGACTATCCAGCACCACGAATGGTACACACATTATACGCGAAAGCGTACGAGTGGAAAGAAAAAAGAACCCACAAGTTACAACTTGTAGGCTCTCTTATGAACTAAATAACTCTTACAGGAATTCAAGCTGGATAAAGTATCCGAAGTCGGTCTTTCGACCAGCAGAGGTGGGTGTACCACTCAGCATCAGGTGGAAATCGTGTACGTTTGCTTGGGCACTCTGATCTTGAAGACTCAATACGGCACCACCGCTAGAAATCTCAGACCATGCAGTAGCACCAGCATAACCATCGGTATCTGCTAACTGAGCAGCTTGGATCGTGATTCCAGTGGCCAGATCAGAGATATCCGGTACGCCAGACGCAGCAGTAAAGTTTACAGCACGGAACGTTGCCGTTTGTGTGATGACTGCCGTTCCATTGGGCTCCGCGAAGCGACACAGGAGAGTACCAGACTCAGACGGAATATCTACAAATGTTCCAGCCGTGTATGCAACTCCTGAGTGTTCTACCAGGCTAGCACCAGTGAATTTTGCATTGATCATTCGCCCAAGGTCAGCACCTAGAGCATCAGTCCTAAATGTCGAATCCTGATATTGTCCAACAATAACAGCACTGTTTGGAGCACCGTTAGCACCGAAGAAGCCCAAGCGGTTAGGGCTACCATCTGCCCCCGCTTCCATTTGGAAAATCTCCAAGTTGGGACGAGCACGATCAACCGGCAACGTATCCGCCGAAGCGTAGTATGCCGCTGGCGTGAGACGCCCCGTGGTCAACTGACCCATTGTTCCGGATCCACCGAAAAATCTAATTCCTGATACCATTGTTCTTATTCCTTTTCTAGAAGCAATTATCCTTTAACACGGAACACAACTTCAAGACTTGAGCTATGGCATGTACCAATGCTTGCTATAAAATACACTAATTGATTGGAGTGTAGACGATCTTAAACGCCGGGTTCGTCTGGGATCCCCGTTGTAGAGGACCAAGGTCCGTGTAGTGAACAATCTCGAAAAAATCAGAACGTTCTTCAATACGAAACAAGTATAGACGTTTGTGATGCCAGTTGGTAAATCCAAGAGACTTGGGATCCGCAGCAATCATTAACGCATAAAGACCGGGAGTGACATGTTCAGCAGTAGCGGGCACTTCTTTGAGGTCTATCAGTTTGGCTTTTTGATAGTAACCAAGACCATGTGGATCAGGCGGCAAATCACGAATTGGCTTTTCTGTACTATAACTAGATCCAGCAGAGTACGACGCTAGACATGGCTGGCTAGCACAACTGGCCGCTAGTGATATGGTGTCAATTTGACCACTAGTACCTGCACCTAGCCCCTTACGAAATCCATACAAGGTCCCATTGATTTCTGTAAGATCATCTGGGTCAACAGAGGTAACTCCCACGCCGAGAGTTCTGTCATAGTACCAAAAGATTGGGTCCAAAGAAATGCCGGTGTGGTCGTATGTGAATCTCCAAATGAAAGACTCATAAACAACATTACCAAACTGTGGACTGCCTTGTACATATATTTTTTTATCAACACCGTCGTCCACGTATGTTATCTCAGGAAAAAATACGTCTCCTCTACTGCCAGCAGGGCTACTAGGGAAATTTAGGTTAGCTGTCGGTACCGTAATAACTTCTTCTCGTATGAAGTTCAGATGTTCATCATAAATCTGAAACTGCATATCTGCTGTATGAAGAGAATTTTCTGGCGATCTATTGTGTAGTCTGATAATTTCAGCAGTACCAGCAACGCCACTTGGTACACGAGTGAGTCCCGTGTGCCACTGCCAGCCTCTACCGGGATTGCCACCACCACCACCAGTACTTTTTTCTAAATCAGCATAACGTACCCACGCATACTTACCAGTATGTGGCGATATTACACATAGTCCAGATGGAGGAGAAGTTTGTGCGTTTACAAGACTAGTTATATTCCCAAAATCTAAAATCCAGAGAGCATCATTGAATACTTCAAATCCTTCTGATCCACCAAAAAACATACCACCAGAAGCAATGGGCGGTACATCAACGGGAGTACGTATCTGATCTAATGGAAACGCCTCGTCGTTATTTGGCCAACGACTAATTATACCAGATTCAACAGCAGTGCGTACATGTTCTCTGCGATTACGTACTGCTACAGCGTACACGCCAGATGCAAAAGTGCCAGAAGGCGTGACAAAGATACGAGCAAAATCAACATCAACACCAGAAGACCCAACGGTACGTGGTGCTGCTGTACCATAACCAAAGTCACCACCAGGACTTGTACCGGATCCTGGAGCATTGGTATACTTGATACCACCATCACTCATTTGTCCTAAGAATACGTCAGTAAAATCCCCTAGTGCATAACCATCAATACGAACAAACCCAGAAGCGACATGATCCGTTCTATACAAATCATTACCAGCTAATGAACTGGGTTCCCTTCCTGTGTGAGTAACAAGACCTGCATCTGTTCTCATGAAGTTAGGGAACATCGGCATGATGGGCACCTGAAAATCATTCACTGTGCCGTTGCTATGATTACCGTGAGCGTTTGTACGTTTTGGTTGAGCTAAAAATGGATATGGATTCCACATCACTTCTGCATAATCAATGTCAAACAAATATCCTGAAGTGGCTATCACGTCGGCGTCTTCTCCAACAATGAATCCTTCATGTGAAGGAGCACGATGGAGATAAATTCCTGGGTCTGCTTGACCGCTCGGACTTTCAGGGTATATCTGACTAAACCAATCTGTCCTATGTTGTGTAGACGTATAGTTTGAATCTACAGAATAACTGTGAAACAAAAAGTTTAGACTCTTTCTTAGATCAAGAATATAGCCTACATCTGTAGCACTACCCACCATAAAAGGGTTGGCCAACGTAGCACCACCCGGCTGTGGTTCATACGTGCCAGATGGTGGCGACAAATCAAATGAACGATAAGCGTACCAATCAGGCAAGAAGGTAGAATCAAATAACTGTCTGTGTTCAGCAGTATGAGCAAATTGAGCATCCTCAATCGTCACACCAGAGTAAGAAATTTGAATACCTTCTGCTGGTTGTCGGAATGGTTGCCCATTCTCATACGCATAAGGAATTTGTCCAGAACCAATAACCATTAGAGTACCAATTTCTGAATGAATCCAGGCTTTACGATTTCAATATAATTGACTGTTGCAGTAGCACCAAAGCTACCACTAGCTACACTAAGCGTCACTAAGTACCCTTTATCGCCAGAAGCGGCTAGCTCTGGGAACGGAATAGGCACTACGTTTCCTGTAAGTGTCCCCGAAGACACAACCTGTCCATTGAAATCTAGTGGTCGGACATTTGCTCTAGCAGTAGACTCACCAGGACGTGCCACACCAATAATTTGAACAGGCGTTACGCCAGCAGCATCGGTCACTGTACCGTTAATGAAGATCGTACCATCGCTGGCTCCAGGCGACACGGGAGCATCACCTTGAACAGCAAGTGTTGTCTTGTCACCAAGAGATACAGAACCATTCAAAACTTCAACAGCAAACACGGCACGATCCGTACCTAAAGCCGATGCCGTTGGATCAACAATTGTCACATCATATTTAGTAGGCTCATCAACATTAGAGCGTTCAACTTCAACAATAGTACCATTGCCAAACGGACGACCTTGAGTAAAGTATCTTAGGATAGTGTTGCCTCCAGATAGTTCGAACTCATCCGTATGATACATTGCCTCATCATTAATGTTTAGGAAACCATCAATACAAATAGCACCTTCCTGAAAGTCAATACTACTACCAGCGGTAGATGGTTTCGTATATAGGTTTTGATCAATCCCTCTATAGCGTTCATCTACTTCGTCACCAGCAGTGCTAGAAAGAGTAAATATATTGTTCACTTCCGTAATCGTCACGCGAACCGCACGTTCTTCGCGATCAAAGAATAGTGGCGGAACAAATGGATCACCCGGAAGAATTGGATTCGTCGGAGGTCCAGGAGTAGGATCGAGTAGTGCTAGACTACTGAAGTCAATAGGATTCAGGACGCCATTCAGAACGGCACGTACACGTTCTCCCAATGGGGCTTCGCGGCCAAATTTCGGGAAGTACGACTGAATTTTGTATCTGGTTAGGAACCCTTCGGTTCCAAACGAAATGTTCGTCTCACTTACGCCGTGACTAATTTCACCATATGATCCAGAAGGACCGATCCCTTGTTCAGCAAAAGCATCAAATGACAGGAGCGGTAATCCAACCTGATTGAAGTCAGCATAGCGTGAAGAACTCTTGGGGACAATCTTGCCCTCAGCTCTGCGAACTGCACGACTAGACATAACCTGTAAAGATGTTTCATCGCCCACAGGAGAAAATGCCCAAGGCACAAACTGATCGTCTAATTGTACATCTTCGTCACGCTCGTAATGAAGGTCGCCTAGTACCCACTGACTCGGGTAAGACTGTCCATAACGATTACGAGCCTGCACAGGAATAGCTACGCCGGATAGAGCACTGTAAACATTAAGAACAACCGCAGGGTTGATGATGTCTAGTGTTGTCTCAGCGTCTAGCTTTGCGTTAGTAGTTACTAGTGTGGCCAGTGAAGAAATTGTGTTGTCAATCGACAGACCGCCAGAGGCTCCAGCGTTGATGGGTAATTGACACCAAATGGTTCCTTCAGGATAGTCTTCAAAAGAGTATAGTTCGTCGCTGCGAGGATTGATAACGCGGTTACCCACGATAGTCAACTCTACAGGAATATAGTGGCTACCATCTCCGGTAGGGTTAAACGGAGGTGCGTCTTCTGTCCAGTTGCCAAAACCAGCAGGGTTACTATCGCCCTGTGGTCCATAGACCGTATCGGATGGCAAACGACAGTGAGCACTAACACGAAAGTCATCAGTAATAAACGGACTGACTGGACCTAGGTCTCTATTGATTTCGTAATCTTCAACGAAAACACCACTAGCTCCCGTTGTGCCAGAAGGAGACAAAGAGAACCCTTCTACTTGATTTTCTACGTTAGCCCATGCGGCACCAACAAGATTATATAGTCCCTCGGTATCATCAAACAATAGTCCTTCAAGAATATACGAACGACCATAGTGTCTAGAAGCATGATCGCGTAATCTTGCATAAAAAGACAATACCCAGTTTTGTTCTTCGTCTCTACGGTTATTGATAACACGAATACCAGACTCAGCGGCACCAGTTGCCAAACCAGCCAACGGCATTACCGGATCAAAACGACTCTGAAACGTTAGGTGCTGAGCAGCAATAGATCCAGCGTCAACAGGAAGACCATAGCCAGCAGGATCGCTAAGTGGACTTGTGGCTTGATAAATCTTATAGTATGTCCATTGCTCGATACCCGCTAACGCAAGCTGCAACTCTTTTTCTTGAGGAATGTACGTACGATAGAAACCATCGGCATCATAGAAGCCAACCGTCAGCTTGTTCCACGCGGGCTGGAACACAACGCCACTCTGTGTACTATTTGTGTCAGTTATGTCATCTAATGCCAGAGTGTCTAGTCCATCAATAGGACTTAACAAGTGCGAGTTAATGAAGCCTTCTTGGTGACCACCCAAAACACGGAAACGTGTAGGATCAGGTACAACATCCTGACCAAAACCAAGCTGCTTTGTTTCGTTCAATCCACTAGTACTACCAAACTCGGATACCAGATCAAGTATGTCTGACTCACTGATATCAAACGTTGTTTTCTTATTGATCAGGTTGATGCGTTGAGCATCCATACTCCAGTACCAATCGTAGCCGGTATCTAGAAGAATACGAGATAGTACTTCGTCCAATTGCGATAAATTGAATTGGAAACGAAGTGCCTCAATGGTACCGCCAATGTTCTTTTCGAGCTGCTCCACCGTAGGTAGATCAGACACAGAAACAGAGCATTTACCTTCATTAAAATGTAAATCAATGGCCGCTAACACCTGACTATACGTAGCACCAAACTGCAAGATGCGACGATACTCTTTAATGTTAGGATCATTAGGATCACCACCGACATCAGTTAGACCATTAACTACTCGATATCCTCTAGCGACAGATACAACACCACTAGGTGCATCTTCTCCTAAGTCTTCCGTATGAATCTTAACTCGTCTCAGTTCGTGTCTATTGTCTTCGACCGTAACACTGACAATAGTACCACCAGGACTAGTAGTATAGTCAGAGTGAGTAACCTTTCCTCGAAAAAAGAAATCACCTACAAAGAGTTCTAGAGAGTGCCCAATATCTGGAAGTTGGCCAGAGGCTCCATGGAATGCACACGGGTCGCCACATGGCACCCATTCCGTCTGGAACGAATGCGGCGTTAAGTTGAAACCAAATGAAGCATTCACCGACGATAGGAACGCACATAGTTGCGATCCCGGTTCGTTACTGGCAAACTGACCGGAAGGCCATTCGATGCCGTTAAGGGGTACACCTACCCCACTAACAACAATGCCGTCTGAAACAAGAATATTCATACCTTACTCCATTTTCTTAACAAGTATGGAATGTCTAGTCCCATCAGATGTCGTGCAACATTAACAGCACGTCGGCCCTTGACTCTATAGTTACATGACCTTTTATTCTTATAGTAATATAGCTTAGCTAATGATTTACCTTTAAAGGTATTACTGTCTAGTTCATCAAAAACATCTTTAATCCATGATAACATAGACTCATTACCAGTCACTTGCAACGCTAAATATTTGTCATCTTCTTTGTAGATTGATCCATCGCCATCAATATAGCCTACAATATAAGATAACATATTGTCTCCAATCAAATGAGTAGGTGGCATAAGTATATGCGTCTTACGAGGACCAATAAAAAAGTTTCGATTAAGATCTGATAACAGTTTTTTACTATAAGCACGCAACTCTGTCAGGTCTATTCTAGCTTGTCGTAATGGTCTATTAGATTCCATATCATCAGCCAATTGTTGCAGATGATTCTTGTCCTGATTATTCAATGCAACAATCAATTCGTCTCGATACACACATCCATCTGCCGCAATAAACCCCGCCCAATAGGAGTTCAATACGTTTGGATGTTCGAAAAAATCCTGATTAAGTGTATACTTTCTCATTTCTGACTATTTAAAAAATCTGAACCACTTTCGAGTGAATCACACCAGATCACACCACGCGAATCGCGTACACACCAGACTGGCTTGTACGTTCCTGGTTGCGTATAGTTGTGTGTCGGGCTAAATGCAATCGTTGTCTGCCCATCATCGAAGTGAAGTAGCTGAGTTGAGATACTTACTCCAGGCGGCAGAATATTGATATCCGTATCGAAGTCAACGATCAGGCCAGCGTCACCAGAACGCGGAGTACCCGACAGACTGATTAGTACTGGATCAATACCAGATGCCGCACTGATGATTCTTGTAGCGGAAGCATGTAGACCATCAGAATCGATAGCCTCAAACTTTGCAATAAAGAATCCACTGGATGCGTATCTGTGTTGTACCGGGTAACATCCCGCACCACTTTCGGCAACGGTCTCTGCGGGCGTGAAGTCTCCGAACGTCCACTTAGTAGAAGTAATCGACTTACCCTGTTGGCCAGAAGCTTTAGCTACGAAGTACTGGTTGAACGGCGGTGCTAATCCACTAACCGATGCATCCGGCACAATGATGTCTACTAACGGCGGAACCTCGTCCTGGAAAATGACAACCTTAGCATCAAAGTCTGAACCAACTGTTTTTGCGATTTCAAGCTGTGCATCAAAGTCCTTTGCCGCTAGTACGTCAACGGTGAATCCAGCGTCAAACTCAAAGTTGCTTTGTAATCCACCGAGCATGAAGCCGCCAATGATGCCGCTTCCAAGATCGGAAGCGTTCATAAAGCCACCAAGCACGCCGCTTGACAATTCAGAGGCAAAGATCATACCGCCGAAGTGACCAGAGCCAACCTCTTGACCACGAATATAGCCAGCAATAGAGCCAGAGCCAACATCGACACCAAGCATGTAACCACCCATGATGCCAGATACGTCGTCTAGACCGTGAATCCAGCCACCAATGGTTCCGTCGCTAAAGACAACGCCAGAAACGAATCCACCAAAGAGTCCACTACCTTCAAGGCCACCAGGCATGAAACCACCAAAGAGGCCAGAGCCAGTGTCTTGACCGTGTGCAAAGCCGCCGATGATTCCGGATCCAGTATCCTGACCATGCATGAAGCCACCAACAATACCACTGGTTACTGTACCAGTAGCACTATCAATACCGTTTTGTGCAACGTAACGTACTTCTAATTCACTTAAGGCACGCGAAAAATAGAACACATCTGTCATTACAGAATCAACATCGAGAACATTGTTTTGACGAAAATCCCATGCGGCAGGTGTTTGTCCAGCGGCTTGATGAGAACGGAAGGTTATCATCCGTGTCGTAGGCTCAACCGGAGTCTGTGGTGCAATAGGATTACCAGTCCAAGGATTCTGTTTTGGATCGGTGGGCACGCCATTACTGTCACTGAAATATGAATCAATAAATCGTTCGTCTACTAAATTACCATTGAGGTAACAACGTACGCCGCTACCGTCAGTAGTTGAAGGGTTATAAGTCCAACAATAATGATCCCAATAGTCTATAACGGGAGTACGAAAACTACCTTGTTTCCATGAATTAAAACTACGTTCAGCAGTTAAAGGATTAACAGAAGAAGTTGTACCACAAACAACTTGACCAGAGTTTGCGGCATTCGAGTTTGAATCGATATACATGTTACCACCAGTAGAGATGATCATCTTCATGTTTTCAAGATCATCCATACCAATAGCCCAACCACGATTAGGATCAACCGAAGTGTCTCCTATCAGACCATTGGGTGGTGAAGCAGTAAATACGCCATAAGACAGTAAGCAATCAAAAGTGTTGGAAGCAACGCCTTCTCGTTTAGCCATTAAAAAGCCAACAGAAAAACCATCAGCAGGAGTATCAAATACAGCACCAGAAACCGCAAATGGCGGCAACATGTTTGGAGAACTATTAGCGGGAGCAATACTAGCATTATGAAAACCGCTACACTGTACGCCAAGATCAGAATTCCTGTATGGCCCCGCTAACGCACGCTGAGTCTCAGCAAGGTCAACACTTGTGCCTTGTTCATAAAAACGTTGGGCGATAGCGTCAAGATGATTTCCTTTAAGACTAAGATCTGTGGTACCAGAACCACCAGGAGAGTTAGACACTTCCCCTATGTTGCCGTCGAAACCATTAAACCTCCAATAACCTTCCAATGCACTATCTGCAATAGAAACTTGCGTAGTTGGTAATTGTGCAGAATATCCAGTGATCGTTGGGCTTTGAACACCGCTTACAGCAAGAGCCTCTACTTCTCCTTTTTCAAAGATTCCACGCATGATAAATATTTCACGCATATAAATTTCACCAAGTCCACTATCGGCAGAAACGTGTGTAATTATTGAATCCGTGCCTGCATAGCCACCAAACTGAAGCAGCCAGTCAGAAGTACCCCCACCAGGAAACTGATCAGACCATAATCGCCAATTGTTACACTCGTCTGTACGACTATTTACTTTTTGACCATTAATCCATAAAGAAATAGTCATGGGTGAATTGCCAGCAGTAAAACCGTTTACGCGATACGGTTCTTCAAATTTAGCGTGTAGTAAAACTTTACTAGGTACACCAAGCGATAATGTGCCAGATATAATAGGAGTAATATTGGTGGTTGAAGAACCATCACGACCAACAAAACAAACCGTAACGCCAGAACCACCGAGACCCTCATCAAAACCAAGTGGATCGGGTGAAACGCTATTTTGCATTGTTAAAAATGATGTTACTTCACCATCGGTAGTGTTAACTCCCAGGTTACCATGAGCATGTAATGTAGAGTTAAACCAACGTTGTTGACTGTTTAAAGCATGACCAGTGGCATCACGAAACGGAATATCTCCACTGGGAGTAACCTCAAAAGAAATTAAGTACTCATTAAGATTTTGTGGTCCTAAGTCTCTTTCTTCTGTAGCGGGCTGCCAACGTGGATTAGAACTGAATGGCGTATTACGAGAATCTTTATTGTCGGCTATACCACCAGCAAATTGTGATCCACCATGAGGCATGAAGGTACCAGAGGTAATACCAAGATTACCAAATGTTTGCTGAAGGGCATTAGGGGTGCGTGTTTCGCCAGTAAACAAATCAACAAATGCAGTTCCATCGTCGCGAAATACTTCTGGATCAGGTCGGATATTATTTAGGTTGTATACACGTTCCCATTTAGTATTTGAATGTCCACGAGTTAATGGTCCGGTCACAGGTGACATAGCACGAGCTACATCATCAACAAAAATATCACCAAGATCAAACGTATCACATGGCCAATATCCCATTAACCTAGGGTCATATCGTGTCCTCCAAAGTCTAGAGGTGTCAATGCCGCTCTGTGCCATGAATCGCATTTCATCAGCAAGTAAAGGACGTGACAATACTGCATATGGGCCAGAAGTCATGTCTATGCCGCCATTACCAAGAACGCCCTTTGTAGAACTATCGCCAACTTGATTACTAATTCCATTAGTAAACATTATAGGAAAACCACTACCAGCAAGTTTAGTCAAGTGGCTACTCAAATTATGTGCAAGTGTACCACTTGCAGCTTCATAACCATCTACATATAATGCAATTCCTTGTGTGGCTGCATCATAAACAATACCATAGTGTACATTTACCGTACGTAAAAGCTGTTCTCCTGAGGAACGCAATGCAACATTACTATCCGTACCATCACCTACTGGAAAAACTTCTAATGTAACTCTATCGCCAAAAGGAGTTTGTCTAAAGTAGGACAGTGACATACCAAGTGTATTTCCTGTAACTGTCGCTGGTGTTGTAGCCCCAGCAGTCGCAGTAGAAACAGACCCCATACTGATCATCATGTTGCCGTCACGATCATTGGCAATGGCTCGTGGTTGAAAAAATCCACAAATAGTAAATCCACCATTTGCTGTTACTGCATCAAAAGTAGCACCACTAGGAACTGCAACAAAATCTGATGGAGAAATACCCGCGTTTTGATGTACACGATTTACATTAAATGGACCAGGATCCCATGTAAATCCCGTAGACCTATCACCAGGATCTTTTTCCGAATGAAAACTATTGTGGTTTTTACTAGCGTCTACCCAGCCTGGTCCTTTGTTTTCAATATATGCTAATAAATGATTATCGGTGATGTCTACAGCCGTTACATTATCTCGTATACTAAAATCTGGCTGAAGACCACCACGTTGATGCATGTCAAGAATTTCACTTGATGTCAAAGCACGACGGAAACAATATGCACCAGACACCAAATGACCCCAGCCACTTGTAGATTCATATCCATCAGTCGAAATGGTATGGTTTGTTGTACCACCAATGGTTAAAGGAACAGAGTCGGGACCACTAGTATTGGTAGAATCAAAAACAATATCCTGTGCCGTTGTACCAGTAGCTTCTAAACGACCATCTTTATATAGTTCAATTTCATTAGAAGTTCCATCAATATAACGATAGATCATCGTCAAATGAGTAAAACGACCAGACTCAATTGGAGAACTAAGTTCTGGTGAATTGTTACCTACGGTAGAAGTATCAGCACTATCGGCTAAAAGAAAAGCTCGTAATTGAGGTGGACCACCAAGTTCACTATCACTAACTGGTGTGGCGGCAGCTAAAGACCCCGATACTCCCATAAACCAACCATTATCATTATTGGATTGCCCCATAAGAGCGTGTACACGAGCATAACCCTTAAACCAGCCGTGACTAGATAAAGTAAAACCGCCTTCTGTGCGTGCATTAAGCCAGCCGTCGCTCATGGGATAAACCCAGAAACCAGCAGTAAAGCCACTTTGAGCAATAGCGGGACCTAAAGTTTCTGAACGTTGAATACGTGTTCCGTCACCAAGTACCAACACTTTAGAAAACGGTGCAGTGACATCATTGCCTAGTTGCTCTGCACGTCCCTGTAGTTTTAACCCTCTAATTTGTACACCAGAAAAAGGCTGGTCAATAATTTCTTGTCCAGGCCAAACACTCGCAGCCTCGGGGTCAGAAACATTAAGAACAGCAGTATGCACAAGCATATCAAATGACACGCCACTGGGATGATTACCATATGCTGGAGAAAAGTTCTTCCACGAAGGAGTACCACTCGGTTCGTTGAGCGGCCAGAACCCTACAAGGGAACCATCATTAATTAGGTTGGGCATGAAGTCCCTCCATTACTTTGTGCTCTCCTGTAAATGGAGAAATTCTATACCGCTTTACCACGTTGCCGCCACCGTCTGTTATGTCCATGTTGACAAACAGATAATGAGAATCACTAATCGGAGTCTTACTGACAAACCAGCCAGGAGCCTTACCTTCCATGTCAAGACTGTAATATTCAGTCACATAACAGTGTAGATCGGCTACGTCCCATTCTTCTGGAGACAGAACACCAATGCTCTCAAAGTAAACTTCTTCTGAACGAAATGCTCTAAAATGAACAGAGAGCGGGTCTTCAGGCATACGAAGCATGAGCCCTTCATAAACAATAACCTCGTTGATCGCTGTGCCGCCTAGACGGAACTTTTCGTCGTCCCGTTTCTCGCACGCAATCTCGATGGTTTTGTTGAAGTGTGTTACAACCGTTAGAAGGCCAGAATTGCCTTCATGCTCAAAGCTTGCTTTTACCATTTGTCCTTACTCCGGAGACTAAGCTGGTGCTACGTCTCACGTATGAATACACTAACGGCCCGTCACCAATGAAGGTGACGAGCCGTTAGATAGTCAGTTGAAACCTAGAATTAGGTCATCAGGGTGAACGGTTCACCCGTTGCAACACCAACACCAAGATTCTCTACAGCCTGGACTTCCGCACCGCGAGCAGCACCAGTAACCTTGCGGTCAGTGTGCCATACGAGCTTGGTACTCCAGCCC